>VFQP010000605.1_pt1 | contig 63055 bp, 106 predicted proteins | sample 3512351 | NCBI WGS metagenome assembly VFQP01 (sample SAMN10412372, study PRJNA504923) | tailings metagenome | isolation source: Relicate 1 Philex TSF1 revegetated site | place: Philippines: Tuba, Benguet | collected 2017-08-29
ACTTGTCATCACTCCCCCCCGCCCATTTGAACACAGGCCACTTCAGTGCCCCCCCCGCAGCAGCAGCAGACCCCACTGCATACTCATCAAGCTTGCCCTCAAACGCACGTAGCTTCTTCCCAGTGCGCACATCAAACACGTTGAGCAGCACAAGCGCAGCGTCCCGGGGATTTGTGGGCTCCAGCGTGCTGTAGGTCACTAGGAAACGCTCATTGGGGGAAAACTCAATCAACCGTACCTGTAAGAGTGTGGTGTGGGGAGAGTGTGTGGCATGAGTGTGTGTGTTTGCGAGGTGTGTGTTTGTGTGGTGTGTGTGTGTGTATGTGTGTGTGAGGTACATTGGGTTGTTGGCTGATGAACAACACTTGAAAGCATAAACATACAAACATTCCCGCAGTCCCATGCTCTCAACGACACACACCATACATCGTCCACAAACCCCCCACCCCCACACCATCATACCCCTGGATGCATGACTCTCTGCAATCGCTTAAAGTCCGCACACCCCCACAACGCTACACCCTGCGTATGCATCGTCGCCATCATCGACCCCAGGGGGCTCCACTGCACAAACGACTCTGTCCACACGCTGCGATGATACACCTCCTCGGCCATACCACGCTGCGCGTCGTTCCAGTAAATCTCCGTTTCCTCACCCAAACGCACAACAAATTGGTCCCGACCGCGTTTGTCGGTGAGCCAGCTCTGTGTGCCTTGCATGGGCTCGAATGGCTTTGGTTCGGGTGGCGCATACTCATCGGGGACCTTGGCGTACTTGTCGAATTCGTTAAACAAGCATGCAGTGAGGGTGTGTTTTTTGTCAAAGGCATAGTTGTTGTATGCTGCAGCCACACGACGGGCAGTCTGGGAGGGGTGGTGGGGGTTGGGAAAGGGGTGGAAAGGGGTGGAAAGGGGACATCAACAGGGAGTGGGTGGTATGGGTGGGTACTTGGTGTAGGTATTGCACACAATCAACAACACCAGCACCACAACATCAACATCACCAATGGCACATCACCCACCGCTTGATCGTAGTATTCCACAAACGCATAGCCCCTGGTGCCCTTGGTTTCAGGATCAGTGGGCAGGAAAAAACCACCTGTGTAAGCCAGGGGTGGTATGACCGTGTGTGGGTCCGTGACAGTTGTCGGTACATGTCGAATCACCATGACACACACCTTCGCGCACTTCGCCAAGCTTTTCGTTGTTGAACAGCTTGCGCAACACCACTGTGAGTTTTTCCACCTTCTCAGGACCAACCACAGGAAGGCCATCGACCACTGTGGAGCAGAAAGAAAACCGTATGTGTGTGCATCGTGCTCCAAGCATGCACACAACCCCCTCTCTCTCAACACGACAACACCTACCAACGACAGTCTCAAATCCAGTCTCCTGCTCAATAGTCTCCTCATCAATGTCATCGTCATCGCTGGCAATACCCATGTCATCTCCCTCTGGGAGCATCACATCCTCCAGCCTAAAGTCACCAAATGGGAAGCCCTTGGGCTGCCCCTCAAACATGGCAGCCTCATCAGGGCGTAGCATCAGCATGGGACCATCCATGATGATGGTTTTGTGATTGGTTTGGGTGTGACTTGACAGATGCCTTATGTATGTTTGTCAATGGCTTTTATGTGTCACACGAATTGGTAGGTTACGATTTGTAAACAGTTGCAAGTGCAGATCTACACAAATGTAGCGAAATTGTCGTATCAAATATATGTGGCGAGTGAATGGTGGCGGCCCACCAGGGGTTGTGTTTTTGCTGGTTTTTGTTGTTGTTACACATGACTTTCATCATCTGCTGCTCAATCACGGTGCCCCCACTGGCAGCATTGCACACGCCACTGTCCTAGCCTCCATGTTGAGAATATTAAACGTGGAAACCGCATGCCGCTGTGTTTTTGGGGATTTGATGGGTTGGAAGGTGCCCCGGCTGGTTGGTGCCGATTTCACATGGTGCCGTTTTCTCTTTCCAGTGAAAACAAACAACTGCATGCCCACAAGCATCACATCACAGCATACCGTATCAAGCACTTCTACGTTGATCATGTTTTCCCGACACCACTCCCTAGTCAGGGGTGGCATGGACCGCAATGTGCTGCCGGTGCCCAAAATCAACAAATCTATGCATGGTGTTGGTATGTGTGTTTGTATTGCCTAACAATCCAGGCAGTTTCACAGTTTCAATACATCACAAACCGTATACCATCAGATCATCAAGGTCATCAGCATCCAATCAACACCATCTCCGACCTGGTGGTGGCCGCAGCAGGAGCAACAGGGACAATGCATCTGGGGTGACATCTTTCAACGCGTGTACATTCCACATGGTGAATAATGAACCAGTGGCCATGACAGCTCCCTGCATGGCCACTGTGTTGATCACAAAACCATCCTCTGTGTAACTGTGTGGGCATAGGTGGTGCGGGATCGTGTTTGTGGATGGTGGAGGTTGTGAGAGATGTATTAATAACGTAGTGGTAGTAGTGCACAGTGTGCACAGGAAACCAGTCGGAGACATGTTTGTGTGCCCACATTGCTTCATGCAACCACAAGAGCAAACGGCATTGTGTTGTGTGTAAGTCCCATACTTGTCAAAGCGTGCCAGACCAGCCTCTGCTGCGATCAGGTCAAAGTCTTCTGGAGTGGACGATGCAAAGGATCTGTGAAAGGGATGCGGGTTTGCTGAGAGAACACAATGCTTGCCCTATGTATGACAGTGTGTATGCATACCTAGTTGGAAGCAACAGGTGCTTGAGGTTGGTCAGTTGTGCAGGGTGGTGACATCGTGCTGATGGATTGCACAGCAACGTGGCTGCTGCTCTTTTGATAGCCAGTGACATTGCTATAGAGTTTGTTCATGTATTGAGAGTGTTGAGGAGAGTGTTATGTTGGTGTGAACACTCGCTGCAAATAAGCATTTTGTTCGCCAGTTTTTTTTCAGCACAATATCCCAACCTGCACTGCTGCTGTGTAGTACTATATAGAGTGGCCACTCTATTATAATCACAGTATTATAATACCCAGACGAGACACGAGCTGCAAGCCAATCAACAATCTAGGCACTTAGTCTCTACAAAACAAAAGCAGACCAAATACACACCAAATGGAGACTGCAGAACAACGTAAGCAGCGTCTCAAGGCCATGAGAGAGGCGGCAGAAGTGGCGGAGGGGGGTGATGCACCAGCAACGATGGATCACCAGCCAACAACAGAAAACAGTGCACCACCCACCCTCAAGTTTCGCAACTATGCACTCCGTGATGAAAAGATTGAGCATGAAAAGGTGGGTGTTTTGGCTTTGGTGGTGGGGTGTATGTTGTGCGGGGTGCGCACTGATGTGCACTGTACACGAATATGGCAATGTGGTGTATGACAAGGTGGTTGTGTGCAGAGGAATGCACATAGAACATCTACATACAGGTAGCACCAGCAAAGGCACCAGAATTTGCAGAGCCTGAGAAGCCACCACCAGATGCTGCTGATGAGGTATGCAACAGTGAGTGGGGTACAACCTTACATCTCACAACTGCCGTGATGCAGTATGCATCCATGGATGGCGGCGGGCTACTTGCATGGCAGTGTACTTATATGGGCATCCCGACCTCCTTTCCCAGGATGTACTGACAACGCTGGCGCCCAAAAAAGCCAACTGGGACCTCAAGCGGGAGATAGCACCCAAACTGGAAAAGCTAGAGCGGCGGACACAGCGTGCAATGATCCAATTACTGCAGCAGGAGGAGGCACGGCGGCAAGCAGAGGGCGACGAGTAGTGCACGTGTGTATACTTTTTTATGTTGTGTGCTTGTGTCGCCTCCTTATTCATATTCGCTGTTGTATTGATATTCCCACAACTGTGATGAACAAAGAATACATTAGTAAACAAATTATAACCCCACAATATAAAGCAGTGTCGAGCATCACCCTCGATCGTTTCCCCAATCAGCCCCACCCCCCGCCATGAACGATCCTGTATTAATCATTGACAACGGGGGTTGTACGTGTAAAGTAGGATGGGCTGGTACAGAAGCACCAGCAGGGTATGGTGGAGGATGCAAAACATGCACGCAGCCTGTGTTGTCCTCTCGCACAACCTCTCTCTGCACACAGGATCATACCCAACTGTGCAGCGCGTGGCAAGGGTGAGAAGCATGCATACATTGCCGATACACTGCTTGCAGCACACGACGTCTTGCAGCTGAATTTGCGGCGCCCCATCGACAGGTGGATCATACATACACATGACATTGTCATCTCCACGGGCTCACCACACCCAACAACATCAACAGGGGCTGCGTTGTCAACTGGGGCTTGCAAAAGGAAGTATGGAACCGGCTCTTGCGTCATGTGGTCCATGCCAACCCCCTCGACACCCATCTGCTCCTCACTGAGCCGCTGTTGAATCTCCCCAACGTACAAGACACAATGCATCAAGTAATTTTCGAAGAATATGGCTTTCGTAGTGCATACTGTTGCCCACCGTCGGTGCTCTCATGTTGGCAAGCGTGTCATGGTGGATTGGATGCCATGCAAGGTGGTGGTGGTAAACCAGGGGTGGATTGCCCGCCCACCAGTCTAGCTGCCATGCATGCTGGTGCGGCAGTCATTGTAGATGCAGGGTTTTCATCAACCACCATTGCACCGTTTTTTGATGGCCGGTTGCTAGAGTCGAGCGTGCGGCGTATCAACCTAGGTGGCAAGTTGTTGACAAATTATTTCAAGGAACTGGTGTCGTATAGGTGCGTGTTGGGTGTGTTGGGTGTGGAAATGTCATACGGAAAACAGCATGTTGATGTGGAGATATCATATGATTGTTCACAGCATGTTCACGCAGTGTGGTGCATGTACACCCTTGTACACACATGCCTTGTACAACACCCGCTTACTACCGCCACCACACAGGAGCATCAATGTCATGGATGAACCCTACTTGGTGGAGCGGATAAAGGAGCGAGTGTGTTTTGTGAGCCAAGACCTACAGGCAGACTTGACATTGGCATCCAAGGGTCGCCGATCCCCACTACGGAGGGAATATGTATTGCCTGATGGGCTCAACAGCACGTGGGGAATGCTGAGGGAGCCTGGGGAGGTGGTGGTGGCAGCGGGGGGAGATGGCAACACAGGGTAGGTGATGGTGATGGGATGGTGTGTGATGGGTGGATGGTGTGTGTTACTCATATTGTCGTGTATATCCACCAAATGTCCATCCACATTGTATGTGGTAGGAGCACCCTCACAACACCCCGTCCATGCCCCTCAACACACACAGCCCCCCCAATCGAGAGCAAATCCTGGTCATAAACAACGAGCGTTTTCTTGTACCAGAGCTCCTATTCAACCCATCAGACTTGGGATTACAGCAGGCAGGACTAGCAGAAGCCATTGCTGCGTCCATTGCGTCTGTACCAGTGCAAATACAAGGGCTACTGTGGAGCAACATTGTACTGACGGGGGGAAGTGTGCAGTTCCCGGGGTTGTTGTCACGGCTGGAGCGTGAATTGAGACCATTGGCACCATGCGAGTATACTGTGCGCGTAACGCTGCCAGAGGTGTGTTGTTTTTGAAGGGAAAAGGGTGTGGAGATGGAGATCCTGGAGATCCCGGAGATCCTGGAGATCGGGACCATGGATGGGTCCAGATCGTATACATATGACAGAGTTGATGTGCAAACCAGTACATGCATTATCATGATAATCACTCAAATGGATGGTGTGCATTGATCATGTGATGCTACTACTCCCTACAATAACAGGATCCTGTATCATATGCTTGGCGTGGGGGTTCATCATTTGCAGCCCATCGCAGCCGGTTTGCCAGTGTGGCAATAACCAAGTACCAGTATGAAGAACAAGGGCTGCATTATGGCATGTAACACACAGCAGTTTGAGGACCAAATTACACTTCAGTCCCCGCATCTGCCCGCTCTTTCTGCCACCAAACCACCAACACTTTGTGCCAGCAACTCATTGCCCAACTTGTTTTGTTTCAACGCGCACCTTGTCCCATTTTTTCACGTCCAATTACCTACCCAGCATCGCAGGCTGGTTGCTGTTGTTATTTGGGAAAACACTGGTCAAACCTGCTTCAATGGCGCCCGTAGCGATGCGTGCTGGTGTGCCCAGCATGATGGCCAAGCCCGTGGCAGTCAAGGCTCGTGCATCTGCACGTGCAATGCCCGTGTTGGGCAGCTTTGCAAAGCCCGCTGTGCCCGTGATCGCCAAGCCCCAGGTCAGCCGAATGCGGGTCGGCGCACGTTTTTGTTTGGGAAAAGGGGTGCTTGTGGTTGATGTAGTACGATGTTGTACGATGGTAGTACTGACGTTGTGAGCATGGTTTGAACGGATGACCGTTGGGGTGGTGATCTGGTGTGGGCATGGCAGATTGCAGCACATCCTGTTGTTTCATTGTGTGTTGTGATTGCAAATGATGCCAATATTCCTTACATGCAGATGCAACATGTTGCCCCCACTTATTCAACAGAACGCTCTGCGTTTGGGTGGCGTGTCCCTCCCTTGCATGGCCCGCCGTGCCGACAAGGTGGTGGCACAGGCAGCAGCCAGCCCCGCACCTGCTGAGCCCAAGAAGTTTTTGGGCTTCCCTGCACTCACATGGGCCAAGATCGTGCCCCTCGGTCTCATGTTCTTCTCCATCCTCTTCAACTACACCATCCTGCGTGACACCAAGGTAGGAGAGGAGCTGTTGTTGTGGTGGGATATACTTATTTGCCCACCATCCTCTTCACCCTCCTCATCACCATCACCACCACAGGATGTGCTCGTCGTCACTGCCCCCGGGTCTGGTGCTGAGATCATCCCCTTCCTCAAGACCTGGGTCAACTTGCCCATGGCCATTGGTTTCACTGTGCTGTACACCAAGCTCGCCAACGTGCTCTCCAGCGAGGCCCTCTTCTATGCCTGCATCTTTCCCTTTATTGCCTTTTTCGGTGCATTTGCCTTTATCATGTACCCCCTCAAGGACCAGCTCCACCCTACTGAGCTGTGCGAGAAGCTGCTCAACCAGTGGGGTGACCGCTTTGCAGGCCCCATTGCTATTGTGCGCAACTGGACCTACTGCTTGTTCTACGTGATGGCAGAGCTGTGGGGCTCTGTGGTCGTGTCTGTGCTCTTCTGGGGCTTTGCCAACCAGATTTGCGAGGTCGATGAGGCCAAGCAGTTTTACCCCCTGTTTGGTTTGGGTGCCAACGTTGCCCTGATCTTCTCTGGTCAGGCCGTGCGCTACTTTTCCAAGGTGTGGGTGGTGTTGTGGATGGTGGGAGTATCACCATATGTTGTTGTGGTAGTATCATCATGTGGTGCTGTGATAGTAGTATCATGTGTTGTGGTAGTATTCTCTCCTCCCCATCAGTCCGTTCACCCCCTCCTTTACCCACACAGCTCCGTGGTCAGTTGCCGCCCGGTGTGGACGGCTGGGGCATCTCGTTGAAGGGCATGATGTCGATGGTGGTTGGCTTTGGTCTCCTGATTGCCGGCCTCTACTATGCCATGAACCGCCTGGTGGTGCCCAAGACTGGCCTCAAGGCAGTGAAGAAGAAGAAGAAGGCAAGCATGAGCGTGGGTGAGTCTTTCAAGTTTTTGGCAGCCTCCAGCTACATCCGTGACTTGGCAACATTGGTATGAGGGGGTGGGGGGTATTTGTATGTTTCCTGTTTTTGTTGTTGTGTAGAAATAAGGGCTTTCCAGAGAAAGTACACCACTCGCTGCTGTATCATGTCCCTGCTCACCCACACCACCACCAACACTACAGGTGGTTGCCTATGGTATTTCCATCAACCTGGTGGAGGTCACCTGGAAGGGCAAGATCAAGGCCCAGTACCCCAACCCCAACGAATACTCTGCATTCATGGGTAACTTCTCCACTGCCACTGGTATCGTGACCTTCTGCCTCATGATTGTGTCGTCCTTCATCTTCCGCAAGTTTGGCTGGGGTACCGCTGCCCTCATCACCCCCGTGATGTTGCTGACCACCGGTTTCATCTTCTTTGCATTGGTGTTGGGTGGCAATGCATTCGCCCCCACATTGGCAACCTGGGGCTTGACCCCCTTGTACGCCGCCGTGTTGGTGGGTGCAGCACAAAACATCTTCTCCAAGGGTATGGGTGAGGGTTTTATGGTTTTGTTGCTGTTGTCAACATGTTGAGTACATTACCTCACAACCTGTTGAGTACATTACCTCACAACCTGTTTTTTTCCTCCTCCCTGCACACAGGCTCCAAGTATGCACTCTTCGATCCTGTACGTAGAGATTATGGTGTTGTTTTGCTGTACAATATAGATTAAAAACCCCCACAATAACAACACCCCCACCACAACACCCATCACAGTGCAAGGAGATGGCATACATCCCCCTGGATGAGGAGGTCAAGACCAAGGGCAAGGCAGCCATTGATGTGATCTGCAACCCTCTCGGCAAGTCTGGTGGTGCCCTCATCCAGCAGTTCATGATTATCGGCTTGGGCAGCTTGGCCGCTTCCACACCCTACTTGGGTGTCATCCTGCTGGGTATTGTGTTGGCATGGATCAACGCTGCCAACTCCCTCAACAAGCAGTTTACCGAACTTGAGGCAGCCAGCCAAAAGGAGAAGCTCGAGGAGAGCAAGAAGCAGATGCTCGACAGCGCAGGCGCTGCCGACTTCAAGGTAAAGAGCAGCGTGGACGACAAGGGCTTCATTGAGGGCAAGGTGGTTGCGGAGCCCAAGGAGAACTAGAATGAGTGTCATGTGCACGCTTGTTTTGTGAGAAGAACATTTGATCACACTGCCTGCTCTGAGGTAAAGATAATTGAAAAAAAGAGGGTACTTTTTATATATTATTGGGGGTGGGGGGAAAGAGAGGGGGGGAAAAGAAAGGGGAGGAGAGAGAAAGGTGAAGGTTTATCCCTCTTTTCCCTCCCCTTTCTCTCTCCCTCCCCCGCCTCTCTCTCCCTCCCTCCCCCCTCTCTCTCCCTCTTCATCCACCTACTCTACTAGTCATCTTCATCCACGCCGTGAAAATACGGCCAACCCGCTTCACCCTGAAGCAAATGGCAAAAGTCCCGTCCTCCCTCACAATGCTGCGACCGTGCTGCAGGTGCTGCACCTGCGTGTGCCAGGAGAGATGGATAAGTGATTGTTGTTGTTGGTGGTGGTGATGCTTTTGAGAGCTTGGCATACATATGCTGCATGTGCATATCGACGTGGGCGCGCCCCTCCTCTGACTGACCCATTGCATTGAGGAGGCACCCAGTGGCAGCCGCTCACTGCGCAGCAGTGACAGAGTAACACCCAAGCGCTGCCACACAGGCTGGTGCGTCATGGTTGGCGACATCGCATGACGGCATGACGGCGCTGCACCTCCTAAGCTAATTTTAGTGTGAAGTTTCAGTGGCTCGTATTTATTTTTCAGTCAGAAAACAGTGCATCACAATCTTCAGCATTTCACACGGCAACGCCCTAGAGCACTCTTGACCGTACCAACACGCTATCACGACACCCTAACAATCACAATCTCCCAGAAAACAGACAAGATGCAATCCCCATCATTCCCCAGCAAGGTACGCGTATCTGCTTTTTTCACGCACGACTCTGCAAAAATGACGTGATAAGCTCTGTACCAACAATTCTCTGACGTCTTGCGATGTTTGTTGCTCCGTGTTGCTCCGTGACAACGTCTGCTGATCACGTAACATCAGACAACCTTTCGTACCCTCTCACAGGTCAAGCAAAACCGCTTTGACAAGCTCAAAAACACCATCAAACTTGCATCTGTGCGTATGCTGCACGCATTCGTCCCGTGTACTCTTGAGCCACTTGTGGTGGAGGAGGACACCCACACCTACACGGTGGAGGTGGTACGCCTCCCGCCCGACACAGACCCCAAGACATCTGACACTGGCACTGACAACCAATTCCTGGCTGGAATGTGGATGTCCATTGCTGCACTAGAGGCACGCTCCCACGAGAAGACCAAGGCTCTCTTGGAAGCGGAGCGTGTGAAGAAAGGAGTCATCAAGGCTCAGCTGATGGAGGCCATAGCCGACAAACTGGCTGCAAAAGAGGCCATGGCCAAGCAACATGCCGCTGATCAGGCCACCATCAAGGCCTTGCAACAAGAGCTGGCACGTCGTGAGGCCGACCTCCAGCTGACAGAGCTTTCCCTTGCATCCGCATACCGCCGTGAAGCGACGCTGCGCTCAAACAATGTCCGCAAAGGACAAGTGGCCAGGGAGGAGAAGGGCAAGCAGGGACCGGTGTCGTGCATGGCAGTGCGCCCGGCCACCCAAAGCCACTTGATGGTGCGACCCACCCCAACCCCCACCTTTGGTGCGCTGCGCATGTTGTGACACACTTTTTTTTTTACCTTGTACTAGACATATGCTGCTTCCGGGTGGAATGGGCCCCACCCGTCATTTTGACATGCCCACATTCTTTTGTGGAGAGTCCATGCAGCAGCACGTATTTCGCGCATTGTGCGTTAACACCCCCGACTCACATGGGGTACCATGCTTTGTTGAGTTTATACTTTGTTTGACAAGATGTGTTACCCATTTAGGAATGGGTAACACCACTACATGTTCATTCACTTTGAAAACAAAATAGGGTGCTGCTGCATGCATTTTTCACCACCGTCCACTACATGTGTTCATTATGTATATTCATTCATCTCCACCTATATGTGGCTATTAATCATTGCCATCAAACTTCAACCTCCACCGGCTCCACGCGAGTGTAAAACCAATTGTTGAGCAGCATGGTGGTGGCATACACAAACACCTCTTCCAACGCCACATGTCCTCCCGCCCAAAACTGCCCCAAATTCCCACTCACAAGCGCCTCCCGATCAGATGCGTTGACGATGCCCACACGCTGACTCTCTGCCAATTGCCAAGCAAAATCAAACATACTCTTCTGGGTGACTTGGTACAGCCCCGACGACTGTGCACCCGCCAGAAAGGCTGCATGGTTTCTTCCCCCTCCAATATCAGGTACAGACACCCACACTTGGGAAAATGCATGCTCCTTCAAGCACTGTTGCAGTGCCGCAACACTGGCATGGCGGACCTGGTCTGCGCCGCTGGGATCTGATGGTAAAAAGGCGCCCAACCCAATCGCAGGCAACACGGGCACCTGCACGCCCCGCGATTTCATGACTGCCAAGACCAACCCCCATTTCTGCACCATGCGCTGCGTGTACCACTGGATACTCTCGTCTGTGATTTTGCCGTGATTTTGCATATATACCAAGTGCTGCAAGTCAGAGCCTTCCATAGCATACTGGCGCCCATCCACTTCGACCGTTGATGGCTGCGGGTATGCCCAGTTGATGCCGGCAATCGACACCTGCATGATGGGGTGTGTGCTTTTACCAAGCGCCGCTCCTTGGCTGTCAAATGTTACATACACAAGACTGCTCACTGCGGTGTCGCCCCAGTCCCCCGTTGATTGCTGCAGCTGCCGGTGCACCTGGGTGCTGTGTATGAGCTGCAATGCTTCGTGCTTGGAAAGGTGCAGCTTGGGGGTGTATACTAAAGTGTCTGGCAACAGGTGTTTTATCGGTATGGGCAACCGAGGCGCCAAAGCCGTGCCTGCTGCTTGGGTTGTGGCTGGTTGGACATGTTCGAGCTGGTCACGCACGCGCTGCAAATGAATTTCTGTCACACGTTGCAATTCGCTCAGTGACAACATGGTGTCCTTGTTAGAGAATGTACATCAACAACAGCATGTATGTTGGGTGGGTCAACATGTTCTGGGATTGTACATCAACACAACAAATGTGTGGCACTGCACACACACCTGATATCAACGCTAAACCTATTCTCCTCCTACCCAACATAAATATAGCGGAAATCAGATCTTTAACGTTAATTTCAACGTTTATGTCAACAGAAACCAGATTTATATTTTATTGAGTCACGCTCCAGTCACGACCTACTATAGATGAAACACATGTGCAATGCCAACCTCAAGCATCTGCCCAACCCAAGGCGGCAAGGTACACGGTTTGGAAGCAAGCTGCTGGAGTGATCAGGGACATCACCATGGTGTCTGCCGCCAATGACACACAAGCAGTGGGATATTTGGGGGGTGGGGAAGTCACAAGTGGGAGGGTTCACATACACTGTATCAAACCCTATCTCAAGTGTGTCCCATGCTGGTTGGCACCCTCCATGACACCCAGGTCGGCTCTTCTTCACAACGCAGTCCATACGTTGGGACTTCTGTGCTTAAGTGTTGCTTGCCCCACATGCATGCGTTGCGTGACGGTGTGTATGGAGCGGTTCACGGGGAGAGTTGTCTCACAGACAAGGGGGGGAAAGGGGGGTAATAGCGAGAGACAATGAGATTGACAAAAGAGATTTCGTGTTTGATATGTTTTCAAACACTGCTCGAGTAAGAGAGCTGTCGAAATACCTAGCCATTCGGCTGAGTGTCATTCAAGTACGACAGCAAGTACGAGATCAAGTACGGCAGTGTACGAAATAGGTGACAGGAAGTCGTGATCATTACGTGGAAACGACACACCATGTGGCGCTGCCTCAAAACTGCTTTACTCCTCATACTGTCCATTTGGACACTGAATACGTGTGCGGTATGCGTGTCAAAGCCTGGCGCGATCAAAGTCACCACTTGGGATGGATCGAAAGTACCAGTGTGCGATACACACATGTGTGATGAGAGCCTCAATCTTCTGTCCGTAGTATCACCTATCAAGCCGACGGCTACACGGTTTGGGAGCAAGCTGAAAAATTATGTGGCTGATCTTGACCAGATCGGGGGTTGGATGTCTCCCTGGCACATCACCCTTGTGGCTGCCTTGACGCAAAAGCAATGGGACCTGGGGATCACAGGTGAGAACATGGTGGGTGGGTTTTCCCTATATCACGCCCCCCGCTACATGTATGCCCCTCCTTCAGGTTCGGTGGGCGAGATCGGTGTGTACAAGGGCAAGTTTTTGATCAACATTGCAGGACATGCACTACCGGAAGAGCCAGTGTTGGCATGTGATCTGTTTGCCAATCAAACCAATCCAGGTGTGTGTTGTTATACATGCACTCTGCGTGCCATGCACCCATTGCACCCATTCCTCCCCCCCCCTTTATCTCAGAAATCAAGTATGACGCTGCCAAGGCCCCCGTGGAAGCCGCCCTGGATAAATATCTGGAATACACAGCCCACACCACCATCCTGGACATGAACTCCATGGACCTGTCGACGTCCATCATCGCCTCTCACAACCTGCCCGCCTTTCGCATGTTTAGCATCGACGGTGGCCATACACTGGAAATCACGCTGCATGACCTCAACCTGGCATCCTGTGCAGTTGCTCCTGGTGGCATTGTCATCCTGGACGACATCAACAATTCCCACTGGCTTGGCGTGGCCACCGCAGCCCAGTTGTTCAGCACCCTCCAAGACAACCTGGTGCCGTTTTTGCAAATTGCCAACAAGCTCTACTTTACTACGCAGTCACACCATGCGTTGTACCTGGACTTTGTGCAGACATCTATGCCAGAGCTCAAGTGTGGCAACTTGGTGACCAGCATGCATCCGTCACGCGTGTCCTGGGGGCAGTGGCGCGTGTGCCATGGAGATATGACCACCGCAAGCCAGTGAGCATGGTGGTGTATGCCAGTCTACTAGGGTGGTATACCAGACTTGCAGTCCTGTGACTGCCTTTTGTTGTGGTTGATCAACAGCTCATGAGCGCTCGCCTGTGTCATATATAATATATAACATGTACTTTTGTAACATCTTTTGTAACAGAAACGACGCACCCATGAATAGTACGCATTCATCAACATATTTGCTGCCACACAACAGACAAATGTACATCAGCAGTTTAAACCACCAGTGATCGTGTACATTTCCCATCCTCTCAACCAAAGGAGCGCTCAGCAACCATGTCTGGCTTTTGGGATCAGCTCGTTGATTGCGTGTGTCGCCCTCCAAGGTGTTGGATGCGAGAGCACACGCAGTTGTTGCACTGAATCAGCACATACATCAGCCCTTGCACACCCAGGGACGTCTACACGGATGATGATTTGCTGGGCAAGCGCAAGGGTGCCTTTGGCGTCTACCAACCCAACGGTACCATACGCAAGTGCTACCGGCTGGACTTGGAGCTGGTACGCATCGTTGAGGCACACGTGGCAAGCACGACCACCCCTTCCACCCCCCCTTTCCCCCTCTCCAGATCAACAAGCGTGGCAAAAAGCTCCAGTGCAGCCATTTCAAACCCAATGTAGTCCCCTCGTCTGATGGCAAGCTCCCCTGTGTGGTGTTTTGCCACTGCAACTCGGGCTCCCGGCGTGATGCTGAGGAAGCAATCAAGGAACTGGTCCCCCGCAACATTACCGTATTTTGCATGGATTTTGAAGGGTGTGATGGTGTTGTTGTTTTTTGTGGGTGTGTTTCTTGTATGTACACATGCGCCACATAGAAATACCATGTCCATCACCCACACGACACCCCCCAACACACCACCACCAGGAGTGGCCTGAGTGAGGGTGATTGGGTCACCCTGGGCGCCAACGAGGTGGAGGACCTGACGGTGGTCGTGGAGTATTTGCGGTCGGATGAGTCAACGAGTTATATCGGGTTGTGGGGGCGCTCTATGGGTGCCGTGACTGCCTTGCTGTACAGTAAACGCGACCCAACCATTGCTGGCATGGTATGGGGTTATTGTTGTACAAGGTGTAGCATATCCATCATCATCATACCATATCCACCCTACGCAGGTGCTTGACAGTCCCTTTTCACGCCTGACAGACCTAATGATGGAACTGGTGGACGAGCAGAAAATACGCATACCCAAAGCAATGCTCAAGGTTGCCATCACCATGTTGAGGCGCAGTGTGAAGAAACGTGCGGGATTCAGCATTGATGATGTGGCGCCCGTTGATCATGTAGACGAATCATTCATTCCAGCACTATTTGGTGCGTTGTTTTTTTGGAGGGATTGTGTGATGGAGGGGTGGTGTGATGGTGGGGCTGTGTGTGATGGATATGTCACTGAGTATGTCCTCACCATATATATGCGCACCCCCCCTCCCCACACCCAACAGCACACGGGCAGCATGATACATTCATCAAGTTGCACCACAGCCAGCGCCTGTATGAGGCATATGCTGGGCAAAAGGAGTTGAGGATTTTTGAGGGGGACCACAATGACCCCCGCCCCTCATGGTTTATTGATTCAGCGTATATATTTTTTCATTTTCAATTTCAAATGGATGCAATGATGCTGCTGCCCCAATTCAAGGAATACGCCCCGCCACCAAGGTGTGTTGGAATGGTTGGGCGTGCATGATGAGCTTGTAGGAGTGCAAAGAGTGGTGGTGGCAATATAGCGCAGGAACACCATCCTTGCATACAGCAACACACATCCCGCCCTGCCAACACACAGCATCCAACTGCAACGCAGCCCTAAGGCGCATGGTAGTGACAGCAGCAGTGATGACCTGCAGGTGGTGGATCCCATGGTGACCGCTCGACATGGGCAGCCTGTGCGGTTGCCAAATGACACCCTTACAGCAGCAACACTGGAGGAGTTGCAGGCTGTGACAAACGGGCAGGAAGATGATGGTATGCCATATGGAACTGGTCAGCGGTGTGGAATAATGAGCACCTTGTATATACACACCACCTTGTATATTATACACACCACCTTGTATATTATACACTCCACCTTGTATGTTATACACACCACCTTGTATATTATACACACCACCTTGTATAGTATACACACCACCTTGTATAGTATACACTCCACCTTGTATATTATACACACCATCAACACAGAGGCACTGCAAGCAGCACTGTTGGCATCCCTGGAGGACACTCCATACGTCTCTTCCATGCATGATGACGAGGAGGAGGAGGAGGAAGATGAGGCACTGAAACTCGCAATAGAGGCCTCGTTGCGCGAAGCAGCACCAGCCTCACCCGCACAAGCAAGGAGCGGCGATGCAGATGAGGACAGGGCAACACCACCTGCCTACTACATGACACCCAATTCACCAGAGGAGCCCACGTTGGCCAGTGTGCGGCGTGCAGTGGTGGGGGCCAGCAGTGTACCAACAGGGGCAACAACGACGCCTTCACCACCAGTCGCAGTCGCAGCGCTACCATCAGCAGCAGACGATGTGCGCCACGTGCTGCAGCGAGATAGTTTGAGTGGCGCAAGTGGTGATGAGGCCCATGACGATGATGACTGGGGACTGCAACACCTGAGACTTAACGAGACCAAATAATACCACTGTATCGCACTTATTTTGCTGCTGCTGCTTATTTTTCTGCTGCTGTAACAACACCCTTTCCCTCACAACACAAATTCATGCGCCCTCCGAATCACCACTCGATGCTATACTTCTTCACAAAAGTAGAGGCTGCTGCGTCCAAGGCGCTTAATTACTTTGCCTCCAATGTCAACAGCAGCACACCGTCGCTCTGGGAGCTCTTTAAGCATGGACTTGAGGAGTACAACAGGCCACTGACCGGGTTGATGCTGCTCACAGGCAATGCCATGGCGCCTACCCTCAACCCAGCTCCACCAGTGGGGGAAGACAACAGCAAGGTTGATGGTGCGCAACAGCGCAGTGCAACGTCAGAGAAATTGCTTGTGCGGTGGCTCCACCTTCCCTGTCCTCTCACTGTATTTCCCAACGATGTATGTGTGTGGCTATTGTCTTGCACACATCAGCAATCACTCCTGCAAACCCCCTCAAATGAATATCTACCACCCAGGTGGTTGCGTTTCAGTCCCCGCTGAGTTCTTCCAATGACAAATTTTCCAACGTGCTCGTGCGTAGGGTTGCAGCCAGCGAGGGTGAGGAAATGGTTTCTGACGACCCCGATGAGGCCTCGTTTCGCCTTCCCCCGGGCACATGCTGGGTACTGGCAGACAACGAGGCGCTGGAGCCAAAGCAGGTGATTGACAGTCGCAGCTTTGGGCCGTTGCCATACAAGCACATTGTGGGGCGGGTGCTCTACCACGCGCGCAGTGCCCACGACCATGGGGTGGTGGAGAATAGCAAGCGGGCTATGGCTCTTGATGCGCCCGTGTTGGCTGCTGAACTGGATGTGGATGGGTTGTTGAGTGGTGAGGGTCCTGGTGGTGCAGAGGAGACAAAAAAGAGCTAAGAGTGATTGCTGTTTGTACAACAATATATAGATCGATCATCATCATTGTGATAATGTGGTACTTTGTTACAATATAACTGTTGCACACCAATTATCGCAGCAAGCAATAGACTGTGCACACAGCACATCCATCATCGCTATACCAATTCACATCCCCCTAGTCGCAACACAAACATCGCATGCACACCACAGCAAACAACAACATTGATGCCAAAGTGCAAGAACTGCAACATCGTGCCCAAACCTTGCATCACACCACAACCCGAGCGCTCGACACCATCCACTCCACTGCACAGCAGCAACTGCACACCCTGCGCACACAACACATGCAGCATATGCAGCAGGGCATGATACCTGGTCCCCCACTGCCCAGTGACCCTGGTGTGCTTGTAGCAGAGCTGCAAAACGTCCAAGTGGGAACCATCCAAACCCAACGATTGCAGGTATGGTTGTGTGCTTGATTCTTACAACAAAGCAGCACAAATCATCTGGCCCTCCATAATAGGCATTGCAAGCATCGGTGCGTGCACTGGACAAGGCTATCCACGGCCTCGAGCGTGCAGCAGCCATGCCATCGTCCCCCGCAATCATCGAGCAAGTGGGGGCGGCTGTCACTGCATACACCGCAGCTGTACCAGATGTCCAAGCATTTCAAGCAGTGCTCACTGATGCGGGGATTGTTCTGCCAGATATCGTTGCTGCTGGGCATGCCATGGCAGATCGTGTCGATGCGGCACAACACACACTACGCAATGTGATCACACAACAGCTTCAGCAGCAATTGGGACAGCTGGGATGGCCTCCAGCAGGGCTTGCAACAGCAGGGTTGCCTGATGGACCACAGGGTGGGTTGGTATTTACGGGATTTGATGGGGATGGTGGTGGTGCTGTGTCACCATTGCTATCACAAGTGCAGCAGCTGCTGGGCACCATGACCATGTTGCAACGTGCAGTGCAAGCAGCAGATTTTGCTGCGGCGTTGGATGGGCGGGTGATGGAAGGGCCTGCATTGTGGGGGATGCGGGCATTGACACAACCAGTGGGGGACGTGCTTGTTGCAGTGTATGAGAGTGGTATGATGATGTGTAGAGGTGGCATGTCGTTGGGTGAATTGATTTTTGTGCCACTTGTGTATGCTGGGTAGATTGTCGTGGGGGTGTTGAGTCGCTGTACAAACAACATGTACTGTGTGGTGTATTAGTATACATAGGATTCATAATGTGGTATTCACATCCCATTCTGTTCACATGACCTCTTATCATCCTAGGCCATGATGGTGCAGCAGCAGCACCAGAACGTGTATTTATTCGTGCTATACAGCTCGCACGTCTCCTCGCGCCCCTCATGTCCCCCCTACAGCGGGTGTTTGATGCCCTGGGTTTGACAGTGACCTATGATGCGTCATTTGAAGTGGCTCGCAGTGTGAGAGAAGAGGTATTGTTGGGGTGTGTTTGGTGGGGTGGGTTTGGTGGGGTGTGTTTGGTGGGGTGTGTTTGTACAGTGGGATGAGAGGGTTGTGTGTGTATGCTCCCTAATACCATGTAGGTCACATGTGCAGATATCCACTGTGCAGACATCCACTCAATACACTCACTATCCACTCACACCACCACCATTGCCACTTCAACACACCATGGCCACCATACACGCACCGCCACACCCTCCCACCAGGTCAAGGACATTCTTCGCACCCGCCTCCTCCCAACCCTCCTCACCAGACAACAGCCCACACTATGGACCCATGTGATGAATGAAATGCTGCATTTTGAACGTGCCCTGGCGCCCCTGCATGGTGTGTCTGTGGATGCCCAGGGTGCGTTATTGGGGAGGCATGATGATACGTTGGTGTCGGTGTTGTTTGAGCAGCAGGCGTGGGCAGATGCATGGCTTGGTGCAGAGCTGCAGGTGTGTGTGGTGGTGGGGTGGATGGTGGTGTGTGGTGTGGTGTGGTGTGGTGTGGTGTGGTGTATGTAATGTGTATATGCAGTGCATGTGTAGTACATGCCAACATCATCGTGTATGTCGCTGCGCAATGACACACACACACACGTAGGCTTTGTCAACGCAATTGGATGCTGTGTGTGATGGGGATGAAGGATGGGCACCCCTTGCCAACCTGTGGGCACAATCAGGAGGGGGGGGAGAGGAATGGACCAATGGTGGGGCAGAAGCAACGTATGCTGTGTATTCTGGGTGGTCATGGGTGGTATATAATGTGGACACACATTGTAACATCATGCATACATGCACTGTATTATTAGATCATAAAAACACAACACACATTACAAAAACAACACACTCACACATTGCAAAAACAACACATACACACACACATACAGAATTGCAAGTGCCCATGAATTCTACCCCCCCTACTGTGCTGACGTGGCAGTGGGGCTAGTGACTGCTGCTGTGCGGAGGAGTGCATGGTGTGGGACAAGAAGTCAGCGTCGCAAGTACCTCAAGCATGTGCCTGGGCAGCTTCTCAAGGTGTGGGCTGGGGGAAGGGTTTATAGGAGTGGTTGGGGGGGATGGTGTGGAGGAGTGTGTGTATGGGGAGGTGTGGTGGATGTGGGTGGGTGTGGGGTGCAAATGGGAGAAAATGAATGGGAGAAAATGAATGCATATGTATGAGGGCGTTCTTTTCAATCATATTACCAACAATCACTCTCTCTAAACATACCAACACACATGCTCCCTCAACAGTCGTTTCGGGCACGGTTGCAACGCACCGGCAAGGTGGCAGAGGAGTACAGGGACCTCACAGGGCCCCGCTGGGGCCCCCGTCTTGCCACCTGCATCAATGCTGCACACTACATGGAGCACCAGCTTCGTGAGCCAGAGGTAGGAACCTGAAAAAGTGGGTATCATGTGTTGTCATGCTGTTGTACGTGACACACTTTCAACACACACGCTGCCTGCATCACACAAACATACTCCATCGTTATGATGTCCTAAAACATCCAACTTTTTCCTCTCTCGCACACAACAACGCCATACGTATAGGTGATGGCACTGCTGGCCACTGATGCTGATGACGACATCCCCACCCCCGTCACCAGCCCCAGCCAGGGCCCGTCAGGGGCCCCGGCCCCTCCTTCAGGGTCCCTCGCGTCCATCCTTGAGCGTGAGTCTGCAGGGTATGGGTGGATGAAGCGTGAGTGGACACTCAAGATGGCGCGTGCTGTTGCAGATGGGTTTGTGGAGAATACAAAGCAGTACCGGTATGTGGAGGGGAGCTTGGGAGGGGGAGCGCATGTGTACCATATGATGGTGTGCACAACATTCCCCGTGTTGTGTGTACATCCCTCTCATATCAGTGTGTCAGTGACAGTAGATCAGGGTGTACATCCTTCTCACACTAATTCAGGTGGCAGTTGGAACGGTTTCGCAACCCAGCCGCACCAGCAGACCCACCACCTTCCCCCACCCTTGTTGCTGCACTAGAACAACTGCAAGGCACGCTGCGCATGCTGAGCCAACATCTAGATGCCGTCGCATTTCGGGAGCTATGGCGGGCAGTGGCGGTGGCGGCAAATCAACTGTTGTTTAATGACGTTGTGACTGAAGCATCATTTACCTATGTGGTATGATTGATTGTTTTGTGATACAGATGGCAGCAAAAACATACAAAGATGCATATTAACGTACCAAACACATACAGGGTGCACAGCAGCTCAGTGCGGATGTGGACGCATTGGCGAGCTTGTTGGGGGCATTCACCAGGCGCCCCCTTGCCCATGTGCGCGAGTTGGATGAGGCGAGGCGCCTGTTGCTGTTGGCGCCTAAAGATGCTACTGCATTGCAGGGTGCACTTGCTGCGGGTGGGCAGCAAGCACGGGAGGCGTTGACACAGTATGGGTGCAGCAGGCTCACAGACATACAAGCAGCAGCAGTGCTGGGGGCCATGGTGGTGTGAAAAACTACTCACGTTTTTTTTCATAGCACGAGTTTTTTATCATAGCACGAGTTTATACGTTGCTGTTTGTCAAATCAACTAGAATACATTTACCTTGACGCGCAACACCACTTCAAGTGCCCCTGTTTAGCCACAGCGATTGTTGATCATCATGCACCTCGCCCACTCGTCTAGCTACCTCAGCGGGCGCACTCTTCCAAGCCCATGCGTTAAGAGGCAGCGTATTGCTCAGCGTGTGGTGGTGCCATGCCGTGCAACCCTCGCCAACCCTGTCGAAAGTATGTAGGGCATTGAGCACGTTTTGCCTGTCCGTTGTTGCTCGTGTGCCGTTGCTTGCGCCATTGCACAGCTGATTTGCTTATTGTGTTGTGCAGCATGACCATGTGCCAAGGAGCATGGCGCTGCAGCAGCCGCCTGCATCTGTCGATGTGTTTTTGTTTGCATCGTGCAAAAAGTCTGCGTTGATTACAATGATGAGCCGTACATGCGTTAAGTTGCATGTACTGTCTGATGCATTGCGTGCACAAATCACCACGCCCTACACGCACCATCATCTCATCGTCGGGTGCCCTCTGTCGTCACCTGCCCTCCTCGTGCAACACAGACAAAAAGCTGTTTCAGTATGACGGCCCCCTGGAAGAGGTTGACCCTGAGGTGGCATCCATCATCCGCAATGAAAAGGCTCGCCAGGTGCATGGCTTGGAGCTTATTGCATCAGAAAACTTTACATCCCGTGCAGTAATGCAAGCAGTGGGGTCGTGCATGACCAACAAGTACAGTGAGGGTTTGCCTGGTGCACGCTATTACGGTGGCAATGAGTTTATCGATCAAGCAGAACGCTTGTGCCAGGTGAGGGTTTTTTTGGTGTGTGTGTGTGTGTGAAAAGGGGTTACTTGCTGTACTTGGTGTACTTGGCTGTGTTGCATACAGTTGTGTACACATACATTTGCACACATGTATACACTCACATGCATTTGTAAACATATAAACACTCGCATACACATACCCATACACCCACACAGTCACGTGCACTGGAGGCATTTGGTTTGGATCCTGAAGAGTGGGGTGTCAATGTACAAACACTGTCAGGATCCCCTGCCAACTTTGCAGTGTACACAGCACTGCTGAAGCCACATGATCGTATTATGGGACTGGATTTGCCTCATGGTGAGTGCTTTTTTTGTGTGTGTGTCAGTGTGTGTGTGTGTGTGTGTGTGTGTGCATATATATATGCAAATATATATACTTGCCTGTGTGTATGTGTATGTATTACAAATACACAACATGACATATGCATGTAGACACAGCAGCAATCATGGCTGACCATACAGAAACCACCTAAGCACCATGATCCTAACCATCCCACATCCAATCCCTCCTCTCAGGTGGGCATCTCACCCACGGCTTCATGACCCCCAAGCGTCGTGTATCAGCCACCAGCGTGTACTTTGAGTCCATGCCCTACCGACTTGGTATGCGTGTAGTGGACGTGTTTTTCTTGTGCTTGTCCTGACTTGTGTTTCTCATGCATTGTATCATTCCCATGCATGGTATCCTTGTCATGTATTGTATCGTTCCCATGTATTGTATCGTTGTCATGCATGGTATCCTTGTCATGTATTGTATCCTTCCCATGTACTCTATCCTCCCCATTCCCTTTCGATCATTGCATCCGCAGCCATGTCTACAATCGATTTGTAGATGTCGTTATACACATTGTCAACCACGTCTACAATCATTATCAACTACAACCTCCTCTCTTTCCCCACACGTGCTCTACCCTCACAAACACCCTCACAAACACCCTCATCACAAAACACACCACACAAAACACATCACAAACACCCTCACACAACACAGATGAGTCAACGGGCCTGGTGGATTACGACGCCTTGGAAAAATCCGCTGCCCTCTTCCGCCCGCAACTGATCATCGCAGGCGCCTCAGCCTACCCACGTGACTACGACTACAAGCGCATGCGTGAAATTGCCGACTCTGTGGGGGCATACCTCATGTCTGACATGGCGCACATCAGCGGGCTGGTGGCTGCGGGGGTGACGGCATCCCCCTTTGCGTATAGTGATGTTGTGACGACCACCACACACAAGAGTTTGAGGGGGCCACGTGGGGGTATGATTTTCTACCGCAAGCACCTGGAGGCTGAGATCAACCAGGCTGTGTTTCCTGGCTTGCAGGTGTGTGGTGGTGGTGTGTGGTGTCATGCATCCCGGTGGTGTGTAGTATGTGTAGTTGTGTATGCCAATGCATTCATGCCCAAATCACGCAACACACATACAAACCCGTGTTCCCTACCATGTCCATCACATACATGCATGTCCATCATACGCCCATCCCCTCTCCTACACCCACCCACCCACCCACTCACCCCCAACCCCCCAACAAAACAGGGTGGCCCCCACAACCACACAATCTCTGGTCTTGCAGTTGCCCTCAAAATGGCCAATACAGAGGAATTCCGTGCCTACCAACGCCAAGTGATTTCCAACTGCAAAGCCCTTGCCCAACGCCTCCTCGACCTGGGCTACACCCTGGTCTCTGGTGGCACAGACAACCACCTGATCCTGGTAGACCTCAAGCCCAAGGGCATCGATGGTGCCCGTGTGCAACAGGTGCTTGATTTGGTGCACATCACACTCAACAAAAACAGCGTGCCGGGGGACAAGAGCGCCATCGTGCCGGGGGGGATTCGTATCGGCACCCCTGCGTTGACCACGCGTGGGTTTGTGGAGGAGGATTTCGTGCAGGTTGCGAATTTCATTGACCGGGCTGTGCAGATTGCCCTTGAATGCAAGGCGGCCACACCAGAGCCGGGCAAGCTCAAGGAGTTTGGTGCGTATTTGAGGGAGCATGGGGAGGAGCGGGCTGATGTGAAAGCACTCAAGGCTGAGGTGCAGGCGTTGGCTGAGGGGTTTCCCATGCCTGGGTTGTAGGGAAAGGGTGATGTTGCTGGTCCATGGAATTGCTGTGGATGACGAGGATGATGAAGGCACAATGTGGATGTTTTTTCTTTTTTGCTTGCTTTTCCTTTTTGCGTGTGTGTGTGGTGTTGTATATGTGAGTGAAGGCATGTCCCCATATGTGGTGTCTTTTGCCCTAGTATGTTGGTATTTCTATCGTGTACTGTGCGCGACAACAACAACGTCAGTATAACGTGGCAATTGCTGCGTAACAACAACCAATATATATAAGTTGTGTTGCACTGTATGTGCTGCACTGTATGTGTCAACCAGCAGCATCAAAAGTATTGTCAACTTTCACCATCAATAAAATCACAAATCAAAGAACGAACTCCATGGGTCTCCATGGCAGCAGAACCCCCCCCCCTTCAATGATTGTTTATCGGGATGGTGGGGGCCCCACAAACACCACAAACACCAAGGCAATGACAATCACACTAATGCCAGCTACAAGGAATGCACGCTCATCACTCCACAAGTTGAGCAAGAGCTGCTCTTGGCGCTTGATATCCTCCTGACGGGTGCGGGGCGCTGGACGTGGTGGTGCTGCAGTGCGTGTGGTGGTTCGGTTTTCGACGTTGGGGATGTTTTTAGAGACTCGTTTCCAAGCTGTGTTGTGGTGGAGATGAGATATGGCTTGTGGTAGGGTGCTGTGTAGGCATGCATTGCAAGCAAATCCGACCCACCTTCGTCCCAGTTGACGCCTGCTTCATCATCTGATTGTTTTGCATACACTGCGAATTGCCGTTTGAGGGGTCTCAAAACAGGTGTAGCAACCAGGACGTGTGGTGTGCACAAGGTACGCATCGTGTGTGAGGGTTGATGAGGGTGCAACACACAGTGAATGACGTTTACTACTGCTGCGGTCAAAAGCAAACTGATTAAGCTTTGTTTTTGTGCGACAGTTAATTTGTGTGTCCTAGTCAACACCCAGTTCATACTTCATGATGCAGCTACGATCCCTGTTAGAAACGCACAAAATTGGTTTGGCTGCACTACCAGATGTCGCTGCATTTGCAGGATGTGCAGTGGTAGTGTTTGGTGCTAATAAGCTCGTTCCAACTATGGATCCCACATTCTACAAACAACTGAAAAAACCCTCCTGGAACCCACCCAATTGGGTGTTTCCAGCTGTGTGGATACCACTCAAGGTTGTTGTTGGTGGGTGTGGGATGACAGGGATGATGTGAATAATCAGACATGATGGTTGATCACATGCAACCCATCCCTCACCCACAGATATTGCAAACGGTAATGAGAAGCTGCTACACAAAACATTGCGTTGACAATGTCTGACAACACCCCCCTCCGTGTCCACCAACATGCAGCACACCCTCCTACACACACAGGTGGCAGCATACGTGATGGTCAAGCACACCCCATCCTCCTATGCCAAAATACCAGCAGCTATATTCCTGGGACACCTGGCACTTGGCACGTATTGGAATGTGGTATTTTTTGGTCAACACAAGCTCAAGCAATCGTTGGGGTGGATGGGGGCATTTGTAGCGAGTGTGTTTGGGTAGGTGGTGAGGTTGTGAGATGGTTGTGAGATGGTTGTGACTATAAATACGGTTGGTGTCTCTGTATTGTTGGTATACGCATTGGTGTCTCTTTGCACTCTACCCCTCCCTCACATTCCAAAGCTCCCTCGTCCACATTCCAATGCTCCCTCTTCCACCCAGGTGTGTAGCCTCCTTTTACCCAGTCAGCACCACAGCAGCAGTATTGATGGCACCTACCAGCATATGGGTGTGTGTTGCTGCGAAATTGAATTATGACATATACACACTCAACCGGGACAAAGATGCTGGTGGCATGGGGAAGCAGCAGTGAGAGGGAACATGTGGCCCATTCCCCCCTCTTTTTCTTCTTCCCTCCCGTCTCCCCCCACCTCCCTTTCCCTCTCCTCTCTCTTTTGCCCTCCTTTCTGGAAAGCAAGCTGCTTTTCTCTCGAGCGTTGTTTTTTTTTATAATTAATTTTTCTTAATTTCATGTGTGCATATATATGATCTAGTATTTCTTTGTCTCTTTTGTTTGCAGGCAAACGTACAGGTAATTGCTGTTACACACGCATGCAGTGCACACACATAAGGGTAGTAGGCAATCAGCAGCAACGTGGTACAAACACGAGTACAATGCAACACAATGCAACACAAGAGGGTATCAATCAGAAGAAGGAAACAAGAGGGGGAAACCACATGCCATCCGCTGGTGACACACCCAGTAACAAACGCACCATGACATTCCAAGTAACACATGCAGCATGACACACAGATGTGCACACAGGTGTGCACACAACACTTCTCCCTCTTGATTACTGCTTGGTCATGTATGACACCTGCTCAAAGGCAAACAGCAGCAAATCAGCAGCCAACACCACTGCAGCCTGTGTGTGTGTATGTATGTATGTATGTATGTATGTATGTATGTATGTATGTATGTATGTATGTAGGCGTACACAAGTTATGTGCAGTTGTACAACCCTCCACACACAACACCCCGCCCCCATCTCCCTCCACTTTTCATACAATTTTCAAAATCAATGTGGGTCCATTGGAATTGCTCTCCTGCTGCTGCACCTCTGTCCACCCCAATGCTTCCGACAGCCCCCCAATACCAGCATATCGCAAATCCTTGTTGTCCGGGGTGGGGAGGGCTCCTGCTTTGGCTGTGTCCAGTCCACCTGCAATCCACCCTACTTGGGTGTAGCCTGCTCGAACAAGCTGCTCTGCTGCTGCCAGGGAACTGTGTTTTTGATTGTTTTTGTGTGTTTGTTTGCGTGTGCGGGGTGGGGGGGGAGTGTATGGGTATGGTATGCATGGGTGTGTTGTGGGTGTGCATGTGTGTATGGGTATGGGTATGGGTGTGTCATGATACACAAACACACAATGTCTTACACATACACAAACATATCCACACATGCACACCATTTTCCACACCCATCCACACACCCATCTACACACATATGCACTCAAATTACACACCCCTTTTTACACACATACCGCAGCCCCTTTTGGCATGCTACAATGACCCCCTGATCCTTGTCTGGTAGCTGCTGCTGCACCTGTTGCATAAACTGTGCATTGGGGATGGTGTGCCCGCCACCCAACCACCAGCCACCCATGCCAAATGCCGTTGCTTGTTTCAATACACCACCAAATGAAGTGTCTGGGTCCATAACAAACATGGGGACTGCCACTGCTCCTGTTACTGGAACCTGTTGGTGGGGGGGGTGATGAGGTGGGGGGGTGCTTTGGGGCTGACTGTGGCATGTGTTTGTACAAGAAAACACATATATGATGTACACACACACACCTTGTCTGCTTCAAATGGTGGGCGCACATCAAGTAGCTTCCACCCATCCTGTGTGGATTGTATGTGAATGCATGTCAACATGTGTGTGTGTGTGTGTGTGTGCGTGTGTGTGTTGTGTACGAATGTGTGTGTATGTGTGCATGCTGCACAGGATGCCACACATCACACTAGCACACCTTGAGCATCTGTCCAGCATCCTCAGCAGTGACATTCCTAATCTTGCCATCACGAACCTATGTCGATGAACAATGTCAACAAATGAGTATGATTGTGGATATTGACAACAGCAACCCCTATTAACCCACTGTCAACCAGACACTCCACCTGCTTTTTCCAGCGTTCCTCATTGATGGTCAGGTCCATGGTGGGATCACCGGATGCACGGCAGATGATGCGCTGCGTGTGTCCCACCACCCTGTGCCTTGATGTGCCCTGGGGCGCACGCATACCAGGGTGTGTCACACGAATAGTTCCTGCGATGGTTGTTGGCATATGTATCGCAGTTGGCGTAGGTATGCATAGCGGTGGCTGTACACGCGTAAACGCACCCACTGGAGCAAAGGCATCTGATCCTACTGGACATGCACGACTGCCGAGGTTGCACGCTGCCATCATGATTACTGTGCTGTCAACGAACAAGCTGTAAACGAACAAATGGTTTGACTCGCTCAATTATACAGCCAACATTTTTACTAAAGAGATAAACCTCCTGTCGCATGCTTTGCCTCATCATCACAACTCATCACAACCCCACAGGTTTCATAGGAGCAACAGGAGACTCAAACGCAGCCCCTTCCCGCCAGTTGCTCACCACAGCCTTTGATTGCCCATTTGCTACTGTAATCACATCCACTTGTGCCCTCGCCTTGCCCTTGGCCAATCGATCCCCACTCACCTCGTACGTCAACAGCTTGGGATGGGCCTCAAGCAATGTCACCAACGCAGGACCTGTGGGTGAAAAAGGTGGGTGGGAAAGGCACATCACATGCGAGTGTTTACTATGTTGTTCTTGCCAGTGTATACAAACATTGTCAAACGTCAGCAGATGCCATGGGTGCTTCCCACATGTGTGAGACATCACAACGCATGCCGTAAGACACCACAACGAATGCACAGCCAATCCTCCACCACAGCATTACCAGTAATCTCTCGTTGTTTGCAATACTCTACCACTGTCTTGGCCTGGTTGACTGGCACTGCAAGGATCTCACTTGCAATAGCTGCCATGTTGCACACACTCTGCATGGGAATACCAAGATCCTTGAGCATCAGAATCTGTTGTTTTTATAATATAATGGGGTTGTGGTGACGTGCATTTTGCATACAGAGCGTGTGTAGAAACAAATTCAAACGTGTGCTTGGGCGCACACACGACCATGTTCCTCTGCTCCCACCAACTCCCCCCAACGTACGATTTGTCCCACTTGCTGCTCATCTGGCTTGGGGTCACTGATCTTCAAGAGCTGATCTGTCACAACATCCACCCATGCCTTGTCCCACCCTGTGTGGGAAAAGTGTTGTGCATGGTTGACCGGAAGGTTGCGTCCTGCACTGCTCACATGGATCAGATGGATCTCAAACCATGCACATGGTCATTGCATTACTACTGGATAAGGTACGTATCCCCCAACATACCAAGCGAGGTAAAATACTTGCGAAACGATGCACTTGGAGTTATTGTCTCCACCACTGGTGTGTCTTTGGTAGCAGCTGCAGCACGCACAATACAAGTCCTTGCGGTATTGCAGCGTTGCAGGCGTGGAGTATGGATGCGCTTGGCAGCCCTATGTGCCGTACTGCAGTTCAATGCAACGGATGTGCTGCTGCTGGCGGTGAAAGCAAGCATGTTGTTGATGCTCTTGATTCTTACAAAGAAAAATAGCAAAAGGAATAATGACAATACTGGTACAGAACTATTGGCAAGCAGTCAACAACTCGAGTGTGTTGGGCAAAAATGTCACTCCCCCAGCCATCACCGCCCCTGCTCCATGAACAAGCAGGGACACAAGCGCTGCGTCTGTGCATGCGAGCCATTGCACGCAAAGCCAGGTTGCAGCAGGGATGGATCATGAATAAAGCACGTGGTTGGGCGATGTGTCTTTGGTGCATCAGAGAGCACATACGATGGCTGATCCGGTCCCTCACTCATCTCACACCCCGCCTGTGTACATGGTGTTGCCACATGTACATTTGCATCTCATATACATCCATCCCTTGGGTGGGGAGGGCTGACCCTCCTCATCGGGAGGGATGGCCCACCATGCCCCTCACCACCATGCTTCTCACCACCATGCCCCTCACATACCTGACAAATAAAATACTGCCGCATGACATTGCAATTATTGACATGTTTTGCATGACGAGGGGAGCATTGCCAGGTTTGCGGTGGGCCCGGGTCCCCTGCGCCCAATCGTGCACACGCAGCATCACACGATTCTCCCTGTGTGGCAAGCTGAAGCGCCACACCCTCTGGTGGGGGCTCTGGCAAAGGAGGCAGCAATGGTCTCCCTGTTGTGGGGGGGAATCGGGATTGGTCGTGAGAACATGTGATGGATGTGGTGGGCGCCATCATTCCCCATGCGGAACTGCCACATCTCCCCCCTGTGTTCATACCGGTTGCAGAAAAGCAATAATGCCTGCTGGACATGTAATCATTTTCATGCACAGTGCTGTTGGACGTGGTGCGGCAACGCCCCTTGCAAAGGTCAAACAATGTTGACCAACGCCCACTGGCTGGCCTGTGGCGGGTTTGTTCATAGGACATGTGATTCCAGTACATATACGTACACATGCACGCGTTGTACTTGTACATACATGTTGGCATGGCGGTAGCTCGTGGTGAGTTCATTTGCCATGTTGTTGTCGGGGCTCATGCAGCAACTGACACAATGCTCAAACACGCTGCAGCACCTATCCTCTCTGCTACAGCTATGACATGTGTATTGACGCCCTCGTATGCAACACCCGTTGCTCTGATCAAAATCGCTGCGCAAACACACAGTGCCGCGCTCATCAGTGACAAACAATCGCCCCTGCACAGTGTTGGCACACGTTGTGCTTGCTGTGCTGCTCACATGACGCCGCCTGGTGGTGGTGGGGTGCATGGTGGTGGAAGAAATTGTGCTGTACAGGGGATGTTGCTGTTGGTGTGCCCTATGCTGCATACCCGAGGGGGGAATCATGCTTGGTCTGTGTTGTTCCAAGCACACAACAGAGCACAATATACAGCAGCATGCAACAACGTATTCTTAGTTGCATTGTCTATATCCTTGTATCCTTTCGTGGCTTCTCAGCAGGTCAAGGTTGATCATGGAAAGCATCATTTGTGCTGCTATCTGTAAACTGTTGTACACGTGTTGTGCATGCATTGATCACATTGATACTATCGATACAAACTGTGGTCGAAACAATAATGCTTACGTATTTTCCCCTTGTTTTGCCCAAGATGGTTGCAATACCTAAATCATTACAATTCATACTCACGCACTACACACGCACCACACTCGCTACAAAAACAACTCCCAATTACTTCAATCAACTCCCAGTCATGATCCCTCATTCTATTTCAAAAACAGCACCATAACATCAACCATTCTTGTCACCATGCAACCCCTCCGTGTGAGCGCCCCCCCCTCCTTTTAGAAACAGCACCATCACATCAACCCTCTGTCATCATGCAATCCCTGCATGTGAGCGCCCCCCCACATGAGCCCCTCCCCCGAGGTGGGCTCAGTGGCAGCTTGCCAGAGTACACACCCTTTGCAGCACCATCCCTGCTGGACAAGCTCAACCAGCGGTTGCTGCCCATGATTTTTTGTGGGGCGCTCATGTCCGCCCTCGACAAGGGCAATGTCTCCTACGCAGCACGAACCATGTCTGCAGATTTGGGCTTTACCAGCAAAGTATATGGCTTTGGTGCTGGTATCTTCTTTATTGGATACAGTCTAGGTCTGATTCCTGCCAGCATCGCTGCAGTACGGGTGGGTCCAGGAAGATGGGTGGCATGTGCATGCATAGCATGGGGGACGGTGGCTGCCTCCTTTTGCATGCTGCGGACAGAAATGCAGTTTTACATCATGCGTGCAGTGCTGGGATTGGCTGAGTGTGGAGGAGCAAGTATGTTTTTTGGGTGTATTTGTGACGTTTGTGTAGGTCACCGCTCTTTTTCACACCAGTTTTTTGGACATGATTCTTTTTCACACCATCCTTTCACATCATCTCTTCACACCATTCCTTTCACATCGTGTCCTCACGCCGTTCCTTTCACATCATCTCCTCACACCATTCCCCCACTCCATTCCCTCACATCATTCCCTCACATCACAGCGTTGATCTACATACTCACCATCTTCTACAGCCCTCGCAACCTCAACGTTGCATATGCCCTCGTCCACCTGGCGGCACCCTGTTCTCAAGTTGGGGGTGGGCTATTGGCAGCTGCGATTTTGTCATTGGATGGTCTTGTTGGTGTGGCTGGTTGGCGGTGGTTATTTTTACTCGAGGGGTTGCCCACCATTGCCCTTGGGTTGTTTTTTTGGGTATGTGTGGTGTGGGATGGGGTGGTGGTGGTGGTGGTGTGTTGCGTGGGTGTTGTGTGAGTACTGTTGTGTATGCTTATGACATGCTATACTCATGTACATTTGGCATATGCTCCCTGATGTTGCACCTACACCTACACACCCCTACACCTACGCACCCCTACACCTACACACACCTACACCGACACACCCTTCCTCACAGCACTATCTCCCCAATACCATTGACGATGCACGCTTCCTCACTGCTGAAGATAAAGTTCAGCTCAAGCGTCAATTGCACAAGGAGGCTTCTATGTCTGACAAATCACCACCACCCACCTCCCTCAAGGGACATCCCCATCAACATCCCCATCATCCCCACATGGCGGACATGGGGGTGTTGGGGATGGAGGGACGTGTGCAAGCGGAAGAGCAGGTGTTGTTACACACAGCCGGAAGTGGGGGGACGGGGAAAAGCAAGGGCAGCAGGGAGAATCATAGTGTGTGCGGGTGGTTGTGTGATGGGGATTGTTGTGTTTTGGGTACATGCACATCAGACATGTGGCTGGTGTAGGGTTGCACGTCTTGCATTATTTCCATGTTGCATCCGTGTTGTTTCTCAACGCAACCCACACACACCCTGCACATACCTCACAACCCTCACACCTCTCACACCTCTCACACCCCTCACACCTCACACCCCTCACACCTTACCCAACCCCTCACACCCCTCCATCGCCACCAGCATCATGGTCTGACTGGAGGTTGTACTACATGGGTGCAGTGAGATTTCTCCTTGACTGTGCTGTGAGTGGGTTGACGTTTTGGCTGCCACTGCTCATTGATGCCATCACACAAAATACACTATCAGGACGCACAGGTGTGTGTGTTTGTGTGTGGAGGTGGCATGTATGTGTGTATGTGTGTATGTCTAGGCATGTGTGTGTATGATTGATCATGTTGTAGGTGTATGTATGTCCCCCAGTCATGCTACACCACCAGCAAGAAGCCATGACAGCCTGTCCCCCTTTGACCCACACACCACACCACACCGCCACACACCACATCCCCACACACCAGGCACCATCACGAAAGCCAATGGTTGGTGGGCCCTGCACAGTGGGGTTGTGCTCACCACAATACCATTTGGCATGTTGGCCGCATCTTCTTACGTAGTTGCCGCCTCTGCGAAAAAGACAGGGGAGCAGCGGTGGCACACAGTCGTGCCCATGCTCACAGGAGCAGCATGTTTTATGTACGTGTATTTGTTTGTGTGTGTTTGACGTATGTGTTTGTATGTGTATGTGTGTTGGGGGTGGTGGTGTTGGTGGCAGCGGAAAGAAGGGGCTTGCACGTCCCCTTTGTGCATTGTTGTACACATTGTGCGTCGACAAACATTTGGTCAACCAAAAGCACTGAACCATCCACCACATCCGCTTGCATCATCCACATCCACCCAAAACCCACCCAAAACCCATCCACCACCCACCACCCAAAACCCTCCCACAGCATGTTGCCTGCAGTATTGCAATGGATGGGGAGCACTGCTGCGTTTTTCATACTAACCATTGGTGTGAGCACCGCCTTTGCTGTGCATGCACCACTGCTGGCATGGTGTGCCACATTTCTGCAGGGCCCCTTTGCATCAACGGGGCTCGCGGTGATAAAGGTAATGGCAGGACTAGGCAGTTTTACAGGGCCATACGCAATTGGGGTGATCCAGCAGAGCCATGATCTCGCCTATACAGCAGCGTTGCAATTTGTATCGGTTGCGTTGGTGGCTGCATCATGCCTGTGTCTTGGTATGGTTTGAGGGGTGTTGTGGTGGAGTGTTGCGTGTCTTGTGGTGGTGATGCACATAAGATATCATCAACACTTTGTGGTATACAGTTGTGGTGGGATGCTGTGTGTCTTGTGGTGGTGATGCACATAAGATATCATCAACACTGTATGTTATCCTGCACGTATGAACACAGCAATGCCGCACAACGGAGCCAGTGTGGACAAGCAGGGCGCTGGGTTACGAGTTTGATTTGTTTTTCTGCCAGTCGTTTGTTTTTGCTGCTGCGTTTGTTTTTGTTCCATTATATTTTGTCCAAGGACGTGATTGTGTTACTCACCACGCATTTCATTGTTGCAAACCAGACAGTGTGTCCTTCCTGCATGTGATTTGCTGTTTTGCACACAGCCACAGCAGCCAAGCCCGTTGATCAGGTAAGCAAAAAACGTAAAGAAATATAACACAGGGATTTTGTGAGTGTTGCAGCATTCTTGTGGGGCTTTGAGAGCATGTTTGGGTCATTGATGCGTTGTGTCGTTGTCATGCCTCTGAAATCGGCTCGTCCCGACCAATGGAGCGCACTACCACAGCATACTGCCGCCTGCATATCACCCCCGCCAGCAGTACGTTTGTTTTTTTGTGGGAAACTACATTCTGAGCATGACCTTTACACACCATCCCTGCCCACACAGAGCAACCACCCACACATTCTCCGTCATCATCGCTCATACAGCCATGGACAGCCGCGCCAACGTAGACTGCATCTACTTTATGCGCAACGGCTGTATCAACGGTGCCCTGTGCCCGTTTCGCCACGATGAGGTATTGTTGTGATGGTGGTGCCATGTTGTTTCCTTCTCCCTCTTTGTATCATACCAACATGATGTTGCACACACACCTCTGGAACGATGAGGAAGTACCAAACATTACACACACCTGGAATGATAACAAGCACCACACACAAGCAATGCAAGCAAGCACACCACACACAACAACCACAGAGCAAAAAACTGCAGCATGAGATTGAACAGAAAAAAGTGCAACTGGAGGCTCAGCGGCAACTCCTTGAGGCACAGCGCACCAAGGCTATGGTTGATTGCACATTTTGGGTTCAGGGACGCTGTGTTAAGGGTGCTGCATGCATGTTCAAGCATGACCCGGTATGCAATGTGGCGGTGTGCATTGTGGTGGACTGTGTGGTTGACAACCTTATTATCAACCGACATCCAACACAGGCAAAAGCACCAAAGCTGTCACTCGACACTGCCCTTCCATCCACCGCACCACCCTATCACGACCCCTTTATCCTGCGTCCTGATGACCCCTTTATCTTGCGCCCTGACGCACCCAGCTTTCAACCCACAGCCAATCAGTCCATCAAACAACCTGCACATGGGGGGCCCACTGCACATGGGGGGCCCACTGCACATGGAGCCCCTCGAGTGGTGACCGGCAAACGCAAGGCGGCCCCTGTGACTGATGCTGTGCATGATCATCGCCCAGAAACAAAGAAAACATCACCATCTGGGCGGACATCCGTGTTTGCACGCCTGCAGCTGGCGAGTGGGCACGAGAAACCACCAGCAGAAACCACAAGTGTTGAGCCTGGTGGTAAAAAACCACCACCACCATCACAACAGCAGCAGCGTCCAATTACGCGTGCTGTTGTTGCAACAGTGGGTGCTACAAAGTCGAGGGTAGAGAGCAAGGGACCGACACGCCTCTTGGCAGCATCGTTGCATGATGTGGCATCACCTGATGGCACCACCACGACCACCACCACCGCCCAAGCAACACGACGTACGAGTACGAAACAAAAGCATGATTCCAAAAAGAAAGCCGTGCCAGAGGATGATCAACCAGCAGCGAAAAAGCCAAAACAAGCAGAGGCGCCCCGACATCCATCATTACGGGATGCACTACCTCTGGGGCACCGTGGTCGTAGTACAAGTGGTGGTGGGGCTGGTGGTGCAGCAGCACAGCAGCGTGATGAGCAACCCAAGCCACCCACATTTGCTGCACCAAAGTCACGAGCAGAGCTACGCAAGGTGTGCTGCTGGGGATACGGGGTGTGGGTGGAGTATGTGGGGGGGTTTGGGGGGAGGTAGAGTTTCATGCAACTTTCATGCAATCACACAACCACCACCATGTGGAAACATTGCACAGGAGCGTACTACCCAGCAACCCACTGCAACCACACAATCTGCTGCTACGACACCCACCACGACCACCAAAAGCGCAACAACAAAAACAACAAAAAAAGCCAAGCCTGATAATACCGCCAATTCCGCAAAGACAGCCACTACAAAAACACCACCGACAATGACCACCAAGACACCACCAAAGAGCATTTTCAACGCCGTGGTTGGTGGTGCACCACCAGCAGTTAAAGATGATGGTGTGGTGTTTCCTAGGCTGGAGGATTTGCCGCCTGTCGATGACGATGATGACGAGATTGTGGTAGGTGTGGGTGGATTATTTCTCATGTGGTGTTCCGTGTACTGCTGTACACCCAACACCACACCATCAACAGTTTGAAGATGGCGACGAAGATCTGGGTGGGGGTGATGGAGCACTGGAGGGCGAGCTCGACCTGGAATGAGTCCCACACACACAAGTCACACGAGCTGAGCCGCATGCATGCTGATCACCTGCTTTTCTCAGAAGAGATTTTTTATTGTGTATCTTGCAACAATCAGGAATCGTACAATAACACACACAACACGATAACATCATCACAGCCACACGACAAATCATTTTGACAGAGAACAACCACTTGATCATCACACCTGGCCACCACTGCAGCCGCACGGCCAAGATCACAGCCCCCAAACGCCTACCACGTGTCAACCATCCCTGTTCAGCATGATCACCGGCGGAAAAAATGTGACTGCATAGCAAGGCCCTACAAGAAATGGCATCAACGAACCAGTCCAGCGTTCCTGCACCCCATGCGCACATCATGAAAACGCCCGAGCGCCCCAACAGGTCAAGACAACGTGTTGCAGAGGTATGGGGTTTGTCTATCATGCACGTAGACAAGGCGGAAGCCATCATCATACTCTGTTGTCTTTGTCCCAGGCTTTGCCCCAGCCCTCTCCGTTTAGTAGCTACATGAGCGCCCTCCCAATCCTATCTACACCCAATAGAGGAGCGCTCCCCAATCTGCTCGAGTGTTCTCCCGGAACCTTTGCCGGGCTGACTTCGCCTGGCTTTGGAGGGTAAGGATTGATGGGTGTGTATTTGATCGGTTTGATACAACACAGCACCCGCTAACGCACAACCCATCCATCCAACAGGTATCCACGGGATGGGGAGGCGCGTAGCCCCTCTGCCTCGCACATCTTACTCACGAGCCCATTCCCCCGAAAAGCCAAGCAAGCAGACGACCCCGAACTCCCCTTTACGCACGACAGGCACAAATCGCCGCTACCAATTTTCAAGAGTGGCAAGCGTTCGCCACATCCAGCAAAACAGGGCGCCATCTTGCCCCGATTTGGCACCGAGACGCTTATGCCAAGCAACGAGCTGGGAGGGAGTGGCTTGCTTGATGATGTCGATCTGGAACATTACTGCTATGGCTGGACTGCCAAGATTGGGGGGGTGAAAAAGGAGGAGGTTGGGAGGGCCGGTGTGACCGCTGATGATCGGTCACCGTTTGAAGACAACAAGGTGTGTTGCATTACACATTGGTGATACTACACGCTCGGCCAACAACCACATCCCAATCACCAACAGCAACAACAGCAACCCATCGAGCGGACACTCAAGCGCAAGCTGTTTTCCCCATCCAACACGGCCCGCGCACTGGACGACTTGTTCCCAACTGCCCACGACGCGCTGGGCACGGAAAACCACGCGCCTGGCACCACCCCACAGCGTGCCGCAAGGTCCCAACTCACTCGTGAGCTGTCCCTGGCGGTGTATGTGGCACCATCTCCCCCTATGAGCCCCACTGGCTCCGCCTTGTTGACACATCACGCAGGAAACAATGCAGTGGCTAGCCCTGGCATGGCTGGTGTGGCACTCCCCCTGCTCATCCACTCGCCCGATCCCCCATCCCGGGATCCCCATCATGTCCTGGGCCCATCAACCAATCCCAACGACACCAACCAACTTGGCATGCCCCAATACGCACCCATGCTCATGACATCTTCCCGACTCTCTGCCGGTGGTGGTAGTGGTGCACCGCCATCATTGTGCACAGCCCCATCCTTGAATAGCCCCATGATGCCACCCCCGTTGCTCAATCTCCAACCACCCACCACCATCGACAACGGGGGGGGTGCACCCCCGGGTAGTGGCTTGCATGGGACAACTAACGAACTGCTACACGGGGCATGGAGCAACCCCCATGGGCACTCCCCCATCAATGGCCCATCAAGGCGTGGTGCATCCCCCCCATCCAGCAGTGACGACATACCTTTTGAGGATGACTCATCTGATGAAGACTACATAGAGTCCCCCGTGCGGGGCCGTGGTCGCAATGCACGCTCCACCAAGCGCAACACCAGCAAACGCAGCCATGGGGGGTGCAGCAGGCGTGGGGGGTCCGGGGGGGATCCCATGCGGGGTGGAGGCAAGGAGGCATTGGTCAACACCATGCAGCAGGTCAAAGCAGCACCGGCACGACGAGGAGGATCAAAGCATCGTGACATGCACCAATTGCACAGTGGGGGGGTGCCATTCCCACCCACACCCCTGGAGCCTGGGGCGGGGGATATGGGCAGTGGGATGCCGCTGTTGTTGGGGGATGGCGGGATGGATCACCACCTCGGTGGGATGGGTGCACGTGGGTCGAGTCGAAGCTCGAGGGGGGGGGGGAATAGCAATATCAAGTACGCGGGGGGGGTGTTATGGGTTGATGGGTTGATGGGTTGATGGATTGATGGATTGATGGGTGATGCAATGTTTCTGTGTGTGAGGTACTACACATATATGTACACATGCGTCTCTCTCTTGTACACACACATGCACATACACACACAAACGCACACACCCACCCACACATCCACCCACCCACCCACCCACCCACAGGCGTTGCAATTGCAAGCGCAGCAAGTGTCTCAAGCTCTACTGTGATTGTTTTGCTGCTGGGTTGTATTGTGGTCTGACGTGCAGCTGCCAACAGTGCTACAACACAGAGGCTAACAAGTATGTTGTGTTTGTGTTTGTGTGTGGGGGGGGGAGGGGGGGGTGAATGGAGTGTATGCTGGTGTGCTGAGGGTGGCGTGAGGGGGGATGTGTGGGGAGTGTATGTGATTATGCATGGGAGTGGTTGTATGTGCAGATGTGTGGGTATATGTATGTGTGGATATGTGCGTGTATGTAGGGGCATACCAACGCGGAGGGAACACAAAAAGAAATCAGCACGAAAAACACGTACACATCCATCCTCCCCAACCCACAATCATCATCCCCCCCCCCCACACAAACAGGGCTATCGTTGATGAAAAGCGTGATGCCATTCGTCAACGCAACCCCACTGCCTTTACACAAAAAATAGAGGATAATGGTCAACATGCACGTGGGTGTAATTGCAAAAAGTCACGATGCAAAAAGGGATACTGTGAGTGTTTTCAGGTAGGGGTGTTTGTTTCTTTCTTCAAGAGTGCTTTGTGTGTCATGATAGGTGCTTTATGGAGTGCTGCGGGGTTGGTGTGTGTGATTGTATTGGGTGTGTTTGTATTGGGTGTGTGTATATTGCCATCACACACGTCACCACATATACACATACATCATACATCATACACACACATACATCATACGTACACATACATCATCCCACCATGCACATCACAAGCATCACAAGCATCATGCCACACATAATAAATCATAATCCCCCCCAACCAATCACAGGCTGGTGTACCATGTGGTGAAGCATGTCGATGCTGTGGGTGTGAAAACCCACACGGGTATGTCATAGGCATCCCAGGTGCCGATGATGATGATGATGATGACGATGGTATGGCACGTGCGCGAGCTGCACTACCACTCCCAGTCACACCCTCAACGATGTACGTGTTGGTGGTGCTTGTGAGATGGGGAAAAGTGTGTTGTGTGTGGGAGTGTGTGTGTATGGGAATGTGTGTAGGAGTGTTGGTATGCAAGTGTGTATGTGGGAGTTGGTATACAAATGCGTGTGTGCATGTACCTGTGAATGTACCACAATGACAAAGGGCATGTTCACAAAAGAAAGGGCATGTTTTCCACACCCACCCACACCCACACCCATGTGATCCCAAGCACACGCGCTCACACCACCCACCACCACCTCATCCCCCTACACACAGCACATCGTACAAGGCACCTGCCAGCAAGTCACGCCGCAACACTGCACTGCACTTTTACACCACTCACCCTTGACCACATCAAGAGGCAGTACATCCCACCTGCATCAATTGCCTCAACACCTGAAAAACACACCAACAACACCTCAACAATGCATCCCAAGCAGACCCATCAATGTACCACTACAACTACAACCTACTACAACTATAACCTACTACAACATGATCTGCATTCAACAACAAGACCTAGACACCAACCTAACACCAACCTAACACCAACCTGACAACAACCAAGTAGAGTCATGCACATGGGTGAATGCATCACCTGCCATATCCCCTCACATTTCATGCACATGATGCAACGTGTGTGTGGCCACCATGTGAAGGGGGTACACACCACCGTGTGGAGGGTTGTACACGCATGATCAAGGCAGTGCAACTGGGAGCACATGTGTGTGCCACCAGACTGAATTGTGGCGTCATACAACCCAACAAGTATTGCTGGTGTCATGCAACCCAACAGTTATTTTGCCCAACCATTGCCACCTGACCCACATTACCACCTGACCCATCATGACAGACCCTCTGTTCGTATTTGACATCCCCTTTATTTTCACTGACATTCCCTTTATTTTCACATTGTTGTTCTTTGGAACCCTCATGCAGTTGAGCACTCTTGATGCACGCACAACAAGGAGGAGAAAAGGAGAAAGGGGGAAGCCTCGTTGTTGCCGCCTCTGGGGGGGGAGGGGAAATGCGCCACACACCCCTGGAACACACCCATGAGAGGCATCCACGAGAGGGAGGGGCGACGCAGCACCAAGAGGGAGGGGTGACGCAGCACCACCCACCCATGCAGTGAGACAAGTGCACCCAAGAAGACAACACACACACCCCACATGTGGCTGTATGTGGTAGTGAATAACAAGCATCATCATCATCAATCATGGTTGTCCAAGCAGGTTGTTTTCTCCCCTCGTATTTCTCATCACGAAGAGTCCTACCTTCCAAGAGAGACCCTTGTGTGAGAGGCCCCTCATATGGGTTGGCCACCATACAACTGGTTGTCTGTGAGCATCAGATGTGCTCCATACCTCTTGTTTTCCCCATCATGTCCCATCACCACTGATATGACCCAATGATCATGTATCATCATATGACCTGATGATCATGTATCCTCATGACCCTCATGCCCCAACATTCATGTACCCACATGACCCAATGATCATGTACACTGCATGACCCTTATAGTATTCGTCTTGACACAACTTCCCCAGGTATTCTTCTTTACACAGCGTCTTGACGGCTGCAACACCAGCCACCCATTCCTTGTACACCTCATTTGTACACACACGTGTGTTTCTGATTATCCGTCATGTGCGCCACCACCACCCATGCACATGGTTGTCCCAACACCCCATCGCCACCACTGGGTGTGGTTGATGTTTGCAATGTTTTGCTTATAATCTTTTCAAACAACAAGTGTACAACATCTTTTTTTCTTGTGAGTAGAGTCGCCTGTTGTGTGTTTTTTCAATGTGTGTGTGTGTGTTGTGCCATCTGTGTCAATGTGTGCTGTGTGTGTCGGCCACACATGTTGTTGCCCAATCAAACACTGTTGTTGTTGTTATTTGCTGTGTAACACAACAAGGGTGCTGATAGGGGATCTTCCCATATTCCCATATTTGTTGCGAGGGAACAACCTCAGCCAACAAAAATACAACCTCGAACAGGAGAGATCGGTGTTACATATGCTAAAGAAACCACAAACAAACGACAGCAGCCTAGGCCATTGGAAAAACCGTCATGTGCTTCCCGACAACGACAAACACAAACCCATCAGTATCATCAAACATACAGCCTAACGACCACGTGCATGCAAGCACATAATCTATTGTGTTGTCTACACAACTCCACATGTAGGCAACACAGCATCCACCTCGGTGCAATGCTGCTAGGGATACTGTGTGGTGGTGGTGCGCCCCACTTCCTAACACATGATTGGGGCCATACATGATGTGGGGATGTGCGAATGCACGGAGCACACATGGTGGAGCACCCACCAGCACACAGGCGACAATGCATCACATAGTATACTAGTGGTGGTGGTCGCTGCCACCTGGGATGCGCTTAAGCACAAAGTACTCACCCCCTTCAATAATCTGCCGAGGCCCATCCCCTTCTTCAATGACAGCCCACCACACAAGGGAATCGTCGTCAGGGTCTGGCACACCCACAATACGAGATCCTTCTGTAGAGGGCACCACCACTGGGTTGTCTGCAGTGCCAAATGGTGCATTCAGCCTGTAATGGTTTGGGGGGGGGGAGATGATGAGCAGATGTTAACGGTGGTGCACACAGGTCAACAGTCCACACAAACCACACCAAACTACATACCAGCTCTCCTCCCATACATCCACGCCCTTGAGCTTGTTCTCCAACTCATATCTGTGTTGTTGTGTAATGTGTTGTGCACAGCCATCTGCAACCCCCCTAATTCAAAACCACCATGCATACTTTTCCAGACCCGTCACGTGCCCAAACTCCTTGATATCAGTCACCTCGCCTGACCCAGCAGCGGATGCAAACAAGCGCTGCGAGTATGCTGCAGCTGCCCTGGTTGCCACCTGTGGGTAAGATCAATTGGGCCACCATTGAGGGAACACACAATGAATCAGGCAGTGAATCACTCCTGACATCTACCCAGCAGAGTGCACCCACAACACATGCACCTCTACAAAACAGAAAAGAATAACCTAATCAAGGCCACGATGCCAGCCGTGAGGCGTGCACCAGCCATCCAAATCCCCAATCTGCGTGTCGATACAGTACAAATACCCAAGCATCATGTCCTGAGCACCACGACACGACAACCTCATTTGACAGCTGCTCACCTGTGGGACATCATGCGCCACGGCCGCTGTGTTGCCAGCGCTACTCAGAGACCATGCCTGGCGCAACAATACACCAAAACGCGAGGCACGGTTCATGTCAAGGTGCTCAACGCTGCTGCCTGGCTCGTGACTAGGGTGCCACCAACAATTTGAGCTGTGTGTGCAGCTCCTGGTGCGTGTGTATGCTGAGTGGGTGCCTGGAGGTACTTGAGGATTGTACCAGTGGCTGATGGTGGCTGATCTTGTGAGAGAAACTGGATGATGGTGATTTTTGCTGCTGTTTTTCTTACTGGGTGCTCACAAATTTTGTGTAGGTCTGCTGTGTACAGGCAGTGTGTTGTAATTTGTGCAGAGAGCACACGGAGAGCACACGGAGCACAGTAGCAGTATCATCCAGAGGGGCATTTGGATCCCTACCTGGAACAACAACAAGAATCATTGCTCCATTCCTCTAATTACAAGCCAACATGGCAGCATATGAGGTTGTGCCAGCGTTTGCACTTATTGTTGGTGCCATTTGCTTGATGGGAGGTGCACATGCTGGTGTGCACCATCTCTTTTATGGCAAGCCAAAGCCCACGGGTGTGGATGACTGGGACAGGCTCATGTTTAGAAGGGATGCTGAGATGAAAAAGGCAGATCCAAAGGCAGCATAAAGTGTTTGGGAGGTGTGTGGGAGGAGTGACAGCAGCTGGGCGTGATGTTTTGAACGATATTTTGTAAACAACCTAGACATGTGTTGAATTCACAAACTAGTGTAACAATTATAGACTCACGACAAACAAGTTTTCTTTGCATGCACTACTATGTGTCTCACAGCCCCTCATCACGCCCTGTTGCCCGAAAACTGTTGCCATAGCTTTTCAAACTGCTCGCCAAACTTTGCTACCACAGCCATGTTGTGTGTGATGACCACATTTTCATTGTTCTGCAACACTGCTTGGCGTGTCCAATTGAACGAACCGTTCATCAGCACGCGCGCGTCGATGATGCAATACTTGTGGTGCATGTGTGACACTGCACGATCATGCCTCACTGGGATGCCAGCCTGCACAAACTCTTGAATATCAGAGCCGGTTTTAGTCATCTGCGGGGAGTGGTGTTGTGGTATTGACCGTTGCATCACCACCACCACCACAACCTCATTCATCCCACACATTCACATACTTGTTCATCGTCGGTGATGATACGCACACGCACGCCCCTGCGGTGGGCGGCAACAACAGCCTCGGCAATCTCATTGCAGGTGATGGTAAACACACAAATATCCAATGAGCGGGTGGCCCCATTGAGGATTTGAAGAAAGCGTGACAGGCTGGTGGGATGGTGCGCATACTGGCAAGATGCACCCCTGCGGCAGGACCGGCCATGGCGGCATGGCATCTTGCCATCGGGGAAGAACAACACCTCTTCATGACCACCTGCAACAGCCCCATTGCCCTGTGAAGCAATCCGTGGGAGGGTGGTGTGTAGAGGTATATGTGTGCTGTTGTGCCTCCAAACACTGCGCTTTGTTTGCGCAGATCAACATACCCCCAACTGTTGTTGCAGGTGGTGCACTTGGGCCTTGAGCTGCTGCACCTCAGCACTGCTGTCGACACTGAGACACCCGCCCATGTTGGCTACACAAGTGTTTGCGAGCCTGTGGATGATGGGTGATGATAGCAACAACAACAACAACAACCCGAGTGGTAACCCGTACTTGGTGAGTTGGAGGGAAAGGAGCAAGTATTGCTGCTGTGGGAAACCCAATGGCTGATCACTGGAAGCACGCAAGCTCAGCCTCTGTGCGTATCGGAAACGACATAGTTGATAGGGTCGTCAATACACTAGTGCAATACTAGGCTGTCATGTCACGGCATACCGTTGTCCTGCGACGAATGGAGGGATGGGGCTGCAAAAACTGCGTACAGCTGATGTGCATATATATATTTACAATATATCGTTAACAATATATCGTGGAGCTGCTAGGAATAATTACAACATAAAAAAAGCAGCACAATGGGACACATCGGTGACAGCAGCTCAGGTGGTCAAACTCCCATTGGCAGCACCAATAGGTGCATGCAGCCTCCCACTCTCTGTGTGATTTATGTGTGTGTGACAAGGGTCATGCGTATGAATGAGTTGGCTTGAGGGTTGGCTTGAGGGTTGGCTTGAGGGAACACACACCATCTTGCTAAACACACACGCCAACAACCCAACAACACACCTGCCAACATGCTGCGCAAGTTTTCAAGCAGCTCTGTATCCTCCAGCAACAAATCAAGTGTCACGTGCATACGGTATCGCCAATAGTGGTTGGAATTGGCGGGATCATTGATCGTCTCCTCCCCACATGCTCGATCATAATACTGTGCATTGGTGGCCATCAAATCCTGCAACGTGAATATAGCCATCACAGATGGGCTGTTGAGGTGCTGTGCGATGATGGTACGCGCAAGGTGGGGGGTGAGGGTGGGGGGTGCCTCGTCTTCACCTTGGAGCACCCCTGAGAAGAATGGCTGCCTGTGGTGTTGTGTGGTGGTGGAGGGTGGGTGGGTGGGTGAGGAGACAATGTGCAACAGGATATACTAGTAACGTATACCAACATTGAGGATATCAATACGACGACCATACAACACACCACACACCCATACAATACACCGCACACCAACACGCCACACACCCATACAATACACCACACACCGTTGTTGATCTTTATCCTCTTCCCACCATGCACGCAAATTGGACACATCATGACATGATGGTGAAGCAACAGTCATATAGGGGTAGGTTGCAGGATCACCAAAGGCAGCACCATCAGCGCCCCCCATGCGCTGTATACGCAACCCTGTTGGTGTGTGACGGGTGGTGTGATGGGTGGTGTGATGGGTGGTGTGTATTAGGTCGTGTGATGGGCGGTGTGATGGGTGGTGTGATCCCTCTCCCTACTTCCCCACCCCTCAACATCCCCAACATGCACATACACCAATGCAATTCAACACAAACACACACATACAACCCAACATGCACACACAGACACACATACAACCAAACACACACACCAATGAAACCCAACACCTTCCCCTCCCCCCCCCCACACACCAATGAGCCCCACTTGCTTCATGAGGTCAGGGAGGCATGCAGGCACCAACCCCAAATCTTCTGCAAACACCAACATGTTGGTACTGGACAACAGCGGTGGGAGGGTGCGGAGGGCATGGTCCCGCCACAGCGCATCCTGAGGGGGGAGTATGGTTGATGGGCGGGGATATTATGCTGTTTTGTGTGGGGTTGATGGTGTATGCATGGTTGATGGTTGGGGGATATGTGCGTGTTGATGCTGCCCACCAATGTGTGAGGGGCTGATGGTGTATTTGATTTGGAGGGAGGGGGGCAATACACACACACACACCTGTCGGTGGTACATGTAATCATCATGTAATTGCCTCAATTCCTTTTGCCACCAGGGGTTGAGGTCATGATAGGATTGGGTCAAGTGTAAATTGAACCGCTGTGTGTATGTAGAGTGAAGGTGTGTCGGTGTGTTTTGTTTATTTGTGTATTTGTGTATTTGTGTTTTGTTTTTGCATGTGTTTTGTTTTGTGTGAGAAGGGTAGGTCGAGAAATGTATGTGGTAGGTTGGTGGATGTACATCATACACCCACATACACCCACAAATACACCATACACCCACACAATGCACCATAAGAAAACACACACAGCATACACCCACACAAACACGCCATACACATACAGGATAGAACTTGTCAGAGTCCTCTTCATCCCTCAGCAGCACCACATTTCTCCTCAGTGTCAACAGCCCCTGACGCTTGAGGTGTGTCTCCTCTACCATCCACTCAGGGGCGTCTGGGCGGGGCTCTATAGCAACAATGTCTATTTCACTGTGTAGGGTAGGGTGTGTATGTAGGGTGTGTAGTGTAGGGTGTGTATGTAGGGTGGATGGGTGTGTAGTGTAGGGTGTTTGTATATTGGCGTGGCATGTAACTCCATCCATATACTCACAAGTACCTCAACAATCCACACAACAGCATCAACCACACAACAGCATCAACCACACAACAACATCAACCACACAACAACATCAACCACACAACAACATCAACAACACAACAACATCAACCACACAACAACATCAACCACACAACAACATCAACCACACAACAACATCAACAACACAACAACATCAACCACACAACAACATCAACCACACAACAACATCAACCACACAACAACATCAACCAACAACATCAACCAACATCACACACCGAGTGTATGGCTCCCGAAACCGCAGGCGTGGTGGGTGTGCATCCACAAAATATCGTGATGCCACTTCTTCTGACATGCTACCAAACATATCACGCAGCAGCTTGTGGGTTACATATGGCTCACACAACCTGCAGGTATGTGTAGGTATGTGGTGGTGCAGGTACACACACACACACACACCCTACACTATCTATCAAAATCCCAAATACACCCCCACCCCCACACGCCCCCTACCCTCCCTATCAAAGTCCCAAATACCCCTTGCCTTCATACACACCACACAACCCCACATCCCCCCCCACACTTTACCTATCAAAGTCCCAAATCCCCCTTGCCTCCAATTCCTGCTTCCACAGTGGCTCAGATGGCCTAAACCTCCCCAATAGGCCTGTTGCACAGTCACCTGGTATCTCCCATATGCGCAGAAATCCCAACACATGGTCAATTCTGTATGCCTGAAAATACCTGACGTGTTGGAAACGAGAGGGGAGGGGGGTGTACATACACAGGGGAGGGGGTGGAGAGGGAAAAGTGGGAAAGGAAAAAGCGGGTTGCCACATGACCATGCATCATGTATGATAAGTAGAGTTGAGTATTAGCAATTGCTCCCCTGTTCCTATGCAGGCACGCACACACACATACAAACCACAAAAGAACACCCAACAAAACACCCAACAAAACACCCAACAAAACACCCAACAAAGCACAACAACAACCAATACCACCACACCACATCCCCCAAACACCCCCCACACGTCCCCACGCATACTGTGCCATGTGCCGTAATCGTTGCCGCCACCAGTGAAACCCATCCTTGGACATCTCTTCCCAGTCATAGGTGGGAAACCCCCAATTCTGTCCATCCACTGCATAGTAATCGGGAGGGGCCCCTGTGCTCTTGTCCATGCGGAAACAGCGGGGGTAGAGCCACGTGTCCACTGAACGCTTGTTGACACCTGATGGGTGTGTGTGTAGGTGTGTGTATTATATTGTGTGTTTTAGATTGTGTGTGTGTTATATACAGTGTGTGTGTAGGTGTGTGTAGGTGTGTGTAGGTGTGTGTGTGTTGTGCAGAGTGAGGTACACAGGTGGGTAGTGGTACGTCCATGCACCTCATACACACCAACATCCCCCACATACATTGCGCTTCATCAACATCCCCCACACAGATATGCTATCCGCACCCCATCATCCCCCCCTCTCATTTCTTTCACCCATAGGCACCCCATCACCTCCCCTCTCATTTCACGCACCTATAGGCAGGTCCCCCTTGAGGGCCACCCGGTGCTGCTTTGCATATCGGCCCACTGATAGCAGTTGTAGGTGCAGCAGCCACTGTACAAAGTAATGCAGGGCCACATGCGCGAAATAGGGGCCCTCTGGGTTGCACACACGGTCAATAAACTGTATGTGAAGGGTGTGTGGGGTATGTGGAGGGGTGTGTGGAGGGGTGTTTATGCATGTGTGTATGTGTGCGAGGATGTCCGAGGATGTGCGTAGAGGTGTGTACAATTGTGTATATACGAAGAGGAAAGGCGATAAATAAACAACAATGATGGTCAACACAGATGGTGGTCAACACACATGCCAGTCAACACATGTGAGAACAAAATGCACATACCGGCATGGGGTTAGTACCAGCATCCCCCCACTTCCAATGCTCACTACTGCCCAATACATCCCTCATGAAGCAAAATGCAGCATATGGTCTGAGCCAGTGTGCATTGTCGTCAAACCACTGCTTAAATTCAGGCTGACGTAATGCTGTCATTCCCACCAACTGTGATTGTACACATGGTTGAAACATGTGAAAAACATTTTGCTGAAAATCGTGATTGACCGTGTGTGTGGTTGTATATGTGGGGGGTGAATGTGTGTGTATCATACTACACCCCCTCCATCATACTACACCCCCATTACATAATACACCCCCTGCACAACACCCCCATTACATACTACACCCCCTGCACAACACCTACTTTGAAGCATGCTGCTGCAAGTGCATGTTTAGCAGTCATGACAGCTTCATAGTCAACATCAGTGTATGACTCCTCGAATGCCCACCGCTGAGGGGAGTACATGCTCTCACGTAACAAGGCAACATCATCACCAGACGCACCCCATGCTGCTGTACGATCTGTGTGTAGATAATGGGTGTGTAGGTAATGGGTGTGTGTAGGTAATAGGTATGTAAATAATGGGTGTGTGGGTTATGGCTGCGTAAGCAATGGGTGTGTGGATAATGAATGTGTAGACAATGAATGTGTAGATAATGGCTGCGTAAGTAATGTGTGTGTAGATAATGTGTGTGTAGATAATGGGTGTGTGGATAATGGGTGTGTAAAGAATGGGTGTGTAGATAATGGGTGTGTGCATTCATGGTCGTAGTAGCAACACAACAACCTCATGCTTTCAGGTATGTGTGGTGCATACAGCAAACACAATCTCTTTTCACACACACAATCTCAATGGATTGTACACACCTACGCCCTCTACACCTTACCAACACCCCCCCCCTACCCTCACACCCACACCCCCTCACATACCAATCATGTCATCCACTGCCAAATACAACGGATGCAATGCAAACACACTCAAACTACTATATGGATATGAGTCCCTCCAATCCATGTGCACACTGGTGTCATTCACTGGCAGCACCTGCACCATCTGCAATCCCACAGCCGCACACACATCCACCAGGCGCCGCACGTCGAGAAAATCCCCCACACCAAAGGACCGCGTGCTGCGGAGGGAAAACACTGGGATGGCCACCCCCGCACCCCTCCAGGGGGCAGCGTGTTGGAAAAAGCCGTCGTTGCGTATGATCATGCATGCTGGTTGATCCAAGGGGTCACTGGGAGCCACCATGATGACATCATGGGAGCCCTTGTCATCAAGGTGCACCTTACCATTGGGTGCTCTAAATGCATACTGATACCTGGAGGGGGGGGGGGTGTTGGGAGGGAGGGGACTGGGGTTGGGGGAACAGACAAAGGGGTTGTGATTGATGAGCATCAAGAGGAGGATGCAGTTGTATTCATGGTGATGCAGTTGTTGCATTGTGTAGTGTTTCTTATGCTTGTTTTTTTCCAAAAAGTGAGACACCGCCCATCACACCCACACCCACACCCACACAAACAAACACAAACACACACCTAAAGGGAAAGGCAGACACAGGCAACAACACCTCTGCCATATAACACGCCCCCTCTACATGCACCATCTCCAGTGCCTTGTCATGGTCATCACCACCCAGGGAGGGGAGGCTGCCTGTGACGAGAAGCACTGCACCAGGCTGCAGCTGCCAATCCCTGTGTGAGGGAGTGGGTGGATGGGTGAGTGGATGGATGGGTGAGGGGGCGATTGGGTGAGTGGATGGATGGGTGAGTGGGTGGATGGGTGGGTGGGTGGGTCATCACAATGTGGTCATCACATACCACACATGAAAACGCACGACCACCAGGTCTGGTTGTGATGCACTGTACGTCACGTGCGTGGTGGGTGATGATGGTGCTGCAGGGTGGACACCAGGAAGGATGTCCCTCCCAAACATGACATTGAATGCATCCCGAGCAAAGATTCCAGAAGGGTCTGACATATCCTGCCACACATCAAATATTTTGACCACTGAATCCTCTGCAAGTTGGGAGGGAAACACAATTCGCCTGGTTAGTGTTTCTGCTAGTAGCACCACATCATCATCGTCAACGATGGCATACTTGTACACCATGGGTTCACGATACCCAACACTGATGATGGTTTGCCACACCTAGAGAGAGCGGGTTTGCTTGGTTTCAGTGTTTTTTCATGCATTGATCATGCGCATCGAATGTGCAGCAACACCATACAAGCCCCTACCAGTTCATCCCCCACGTGGTGACACGCCAGGCGATATCCCTTGCTCAGGAGAGGTCCCTCGCCCAGGATGACCACGTGCTGGCCCCATACAGTGGGATACACAACCTAGGTGCCGAGGTTGGATGGTAGACGGCCGAGGATTGGTACTGGCACACACACAGTGCCTAGTACCTTGAGGTGAACGATGCACCGATCGTTGGATGCTCGTTTTTGGGCTTTGGTCTTGGTTGCTATCGTCAAGCTCATTGTATCTGCTCGCGACAACCAAATCTAAACTCACGACATGGCAACTGTGCTGTTGTTGTTGTTGGGGGTTTTGTTAATGGATGTGTATCAACGTGGATCACAACTGCAGCGTATGTGGATTGAAAACATCAAAAACAATGTATTTTCAATGTGTGTTTCTGTGCATGGGCAACATACAAGCAACTTGTGTACACACCAAGTGGCAATAAACACCATGGCAGAAGACCCAGCAGAATCCTTGTTTGTCAAAGAGCTGATGAGCATGGTAAGACTTCACATCTGGGGCTTTACATGCGGTGCACCATCATCAACATCATCACACAATCTTCTTGCACACACACCCTATCTTGCAACCTACATAGGGGTTTACCCAAGAAGCTTCAACAGCTGCAGTACTAGCAACAAACAACATGGGCGTCGAACCCGCCCTCAACCACATGCTTCAGGGAGCGGATGACGATGATGACGAGGTAGGGTGTGTGCCTCATTATTATGCACCATCATTGTGCGTCACCATTATTATGCACCATCATTGTGCACCACTTCACTGTGCATCATTATTGTGTATCACCATCAATGCACCACCTCAACACAGGGCGATGATGGTGCTTCAGGCTCGGGCTTGGTGTGGGGTGTTGCAGCATCACAGGCGGTGGGTCCAAGCCAGGTCGTGGTTGGGGTGCCATCAGGCAGTCAAGTGGTGGTGCAACCAGATGGGGAGCAAGCACCCGCAACATTCATGGGCGTGACAGGGGAATGCAAGGTATGGCGTTGCTGCCGGAAACTGCCCATCCACCTGGCCACACCCATCCACATGCTTTGCAGGTGGTATTGGTGGTTGCTGATGAGTTGCAGATGAGCCCAGGAAAGCTTGCTGCACAGTGCAGTCATGCAGCGGTTGGATTGTATCGCGCCATGTCCGTGTCTAGCACACCATGGCTTGATGCGTGGCAAGAACAGGGCGAAAAGACAGTGGTATTACGAGGCGATACGATGGATTTGCTTGTGGCACTGCAAGCACATGCACAGGAACTGCAGCTATTGACATACATGGTGTGGGTAGATATCAGGGGTGTGATTAAAACACAGGTATCATTGCAGACACACATACAATCCCCACACTCCTCAAAAGGTGGAAGACGCAGGGCGTACAGAGGTTGCATCTGGGTCAAAAACAGTGTTGGCAATTGGTGGTTTGAGTGACATTGTAGACATGGTCACAGGCCACCTGAAGACCCTGCGATGAGGGAAAATTTTTGCTCGCCCATCTTGATTTATATTTTTTCACCAATTCCTTATTCTGCCATTTGCTGTCCATTGCTTCCACTTGTAGCTTGTAAACTTGACAAAACAACCACACAGCAATCATGCGCGGTACGTGCAGCACGCATACAGCCCTCTTCTTGGCTGTTGCCAATCACAGCTTGATGCCCATCACCCAAAAACCACAGAAATTGTGCATATCCAGGGTGGCCAGTGTGGCAACCAGATTGGCGCAAAGTTTTGGGAAGTAAGTACGGGGTATTCTTGCGGAATCAGCCACTTGTGAGTTTCAATGACACCTTGATGAGCAGCGATGCGCCCCACGCCATCGTTTGCAACCCGCATGGCAGCACATATGCACATATAGCAATACATATAGCATCAATACATGGTTTTGTAGCCTGATGGCCCACTGCACAACAACGCGCAGTTTGATTACCCATCGTTTGACCTGTGGTTGTGCACAGCACACCTCTGCACGCACACATCACAGGTGGTGTGCGACGAACATGGTGTCGACCCTACCGGCACCTACTGCGGCGAGAGTGACCTGCAATTGGAACGAATCAATGTCTACTTCAACGAAGCAACAGGCGGTACGGGAGTTGGTGCAACCCTCCTCTTGAGACAGTTGTTAACCCTTATCCAGTTGTTAACCCTCCATGCACAATCACGTCCCATCACGGGTCCCATCACGTTCTATGGTCCCCCCCCCTGGATAATCGCAGGTCGCTATGTCCCCCGTGCTGTGCTGATGGACTTGGAGCCCGGCACCATGGACAGCGTGCGTGCAGGCCCCTATGGTCAAATCTTCCGCCCCGACAACTTTGTGTTTGGCCAGACTGGTGCCGGCAACAACTGGGCAAAGGGCCATTACACCGAGGGCGCTGAGCTCATCGACTCTGTGTTGGACGTTGTCCGCAAGGAGGCCGAATCCTGCGACTGCCTGCAGGGTATGGGGGGTTGTTTGCTGTGTTGTTGGCGGTCGGCTGCATCACAAACCCCCTTGCATCATCATCATCATCACCACCAAAACAGGTTTCCAGGTGTGCCACTCACTTGGTGGTGGTACTGGCAGTGGCATGGGTACCCTCCTTATCTCCAAGATCCGTGAAGAATACCCCGACCGCATGATGTGCACCTTTAGCGTCGTGCCATCCCCCAAGGTGTCTGACACTGTGGTGGAGCCCTACAATGCCACACTGTCGGTGCACCAGCTTGTGGAAAACGCCGACGAGTGCATGATCCTGGATAACGAGGCGCTGTATGACATTTGCTTCCGCACGCTCAAGCTCACCACCCCCACCTTTGGTGACCTCAACCACCTGATCAGCGCAGTCATGTCGGGCGTCACCTGCTGCCTGCGCTTCCCAGGGCAGCTCAACGCCGACCTGCGCAAGCTGGCGGTCAACCTCATCCCCTTTCCTCGTCTGCACTTTTTCATGGTGGGCTTTACACCCCTCACCAGCCGCGGGAGCCAGCAATACCGTGCACTCTCTGTGCCCGAGCTCACCCAGCAAATGTGGGACGCCAAGAACATGATGTGCGCTGCTGATCCTCGTCACGGTCGCTACTTGACTGCCTCTGCCTTGTTCCGTGGGCGCATGTCGAGCAAGGAGGTGGATGAGCAGATGTTGAACGTACAAAACAAAAACTCGAGCTACTTTGTCGAGTGGATCCCCAACAATGTCAAGAGCAGCATTTGCGACATTCCCCCCAAGGGCCTCAAGATGAGCGCCACATTTTTGGGTATGCTTTGTTGTGTGTTTGTGTACAAGGGGTGTTGTGTGTTGTTGTGCTGTTGCTGTATCTCCAATGACCACCACCACACACATACTCGTCTTCCCCAAACAACAACAGGCAACTCAACAGCCATTCAGGAAATGTTCAAGCGTGTGTCGGAGCAGTTCACTGCCATGTTTAGGAGGAAGGCGTTCCTTCACTGGTACACAGGGGAGGGCATGGACGAGATGGAATTTACTGGTATGTGTGGAGACGGTGTTTGTGTGGCTGGGGCATCTGTTGATCAATGATCCATGTACACAATCGTATCCCAAAACAATCCCAAAACACAGAGGCTGAGAGCAACATGAACGACCTTGTGTCTGAGTACCAGCAATACCAGGAGGCACAGATCGATGAAGAGGGTGAATACGAGGATGAGGAGGAAGCATAAATGCGTGGTAACCTCATTCCTTGTTGGTATCATAGGCACTTGATATCATCATCACCGCTTTCTCATTTTCATCCACCACCTGTATGCATGTCATTGTACATGACAAGGGTTGGCCTCGTTCACAAATCAAAAATAAAAAAATCAGAGAAAAAAAACATAAAGGGGGGCGTTGTCAACGCAGGACGTGTGGACGCATGCAGTGTGCAAGGGGCGTGGTGCTGCTTCTCATGGTTGGTGTTTGGAAAGGATGTAGGGTGACAAACATGTGTAACGCTCGACGTAGAAAATGCAAAAAAAGAAAATACAATTGGTTTGTTGATGTTTTTACATTTGCAAATATTGACGGCTACCAGGAAAGATATCCATCATCATCATTTGTCAAAATCACGAAAAGTAGACACAGGAAATAAAGTCATCAATTTGTTCACCGCTTGCAAGTGCTCCCTCAACACCTCTTCCGCCTTGTTACCACCCTCCCCACCACCCTTGTCATCCAGTGGGTGTATCGCCTTGTGTAGCCTTGTCAGGGCTCGGATGGTGTGATGCCCGGGGTGCACACCCAACCCAAGTGCGACCATGAGGGCATCCTGCACCATGCCCAGCTCTACCCGAGCAGCTGCACGTGCTGGGCCACCATGACCAATGCCTGTTATGTATTCTGCAACTACACGGTCACCTGCAGTGGGTGAAAAGAGAGGGGGGTGGGTCGGCGGGTACATGTATATACTAGTGCGTGGTGGTGATGATGATCATTATTATGGTACACAGAGGTGGGCATGATTGATTGTACACGCAATATTGTATACTGTACAAGCACTAGTACACAAGCACTAGTACACAAGCACTAGTACACCTCCAATACATGCACTAGTACATCTCCTACACAAGCACTAGTACACACACACCACCAATACCTGCCATTGGATCCTGTTTCATCGCGTATGCATTCCCATCAATACACCGTTGCAGCAGAGCACCCCACTGGGCCCTCCTCTCGGTTGCATGAGCAGTGGTGAGACGCCCCAGTGTATTTGCCGTATACAACCACACCTCCATTCTGTCATGGTGTGGGAGTACATGCATCCACTTGACCAGCTGTGTGTTGCTGCTGTTGCTGGTGAGGAGATCTGTGGTGTTGTACATGGGAGTGTACGTGGGAGTGTACATGGGTGTGTACATGGGTGTGTACATGGGTGTGTATATGGTGCAAAGGTGCACAACACCACACATACAACACACCACAACACTGCACATACAGCACCACCCTCTCCACACCACCACCAGCTACCTGTCAACCACCACCCAGCCTCCTGCGCCCCCACCACAGCCACGAAATCCACTGCCAGCTTACAATACTCCCCACTTGCCCTCCCAAACCTCCCCCACACCATCTCCAACCACCGCACACACCCCACATCCCCCCCCCTTGCCTCATGCGACCCCTGATACAAGCGCCGTAACCACCGAAAACACCGTGCATCCAACGCATAGCCCCTCTTGTGGATGGAGGACAGCGCATGCATGGCAGTGGGGACGTCCCCCAGGCGACACCCACCCAGGAGCAGGCGTCGCCAGGCAGGGCGACCTGCATTGCTCATTTCGACACATGCCAAGGCAGCTGCGGGGTCACCTGCTCTCAGGTAGGCTGACACTGCTTCACAGGCCACATGGGGTGCTGTTTTGAGGAGGTGGGTGTTTTTTGATGAGGAGGGTGTTTTGAGGAGGTGGGTGTTTTTTGATGAGGAGGGTGTTTTGAGGAGGAGGGTGTTTTCAGTAGGGGGGTGTTTCGGACACGCATGTACCTCTACACACACGCATGTACCTCTACACACACCCATGTACCTCTACACACACACCCATGTACCACGTACCTAATCCCCTGCTGAGTGTCCGCACCACCTGCATATTCCACCCTATTGCTAATGCTGCACGCTCCTCCGAGTGCATACGCTGTTGCATCATGGTACAGTCCCCTCCAGCTGATCCCACCGAGTCGACATCTTGCACATCATTGTCTACACCGTCACTCGCAGCAGCCGCAAGTGCAGTGCTGTAGGATGATGCCATGGGATGTGGTAATGCATGGTGTTTGTTCTTGAGCATGGTTGGCATGCTCGCTGTGTGCTCTGTCAGCACTGCATGGTGGTACGCATGCTGCATCACCCCCCCTCCTCTCCATGGCCACCGTGCCCGCCATCCCCCTCCACGTACCCGCGCTCATCCTCAAATGCACCCCATGCGTCCATACTGCCAGCCAGCTGCATGTCTTGCATGGTCAACAGCGCGGCATCTTCGGGATGCCATCCCCCCGGGAGGGCCCCCCAAGCCACCATGGCGTGCACATCCCACGGGGTACGCGCATACGGCAGCATGGCAGCAACACACCCATGATCCAACGTGGTGGGGGTCTGCAGTGCAGCCACTGCTGCTGCAGCTTGTTGAAACATCCCATGGGAGGGGCCCGGCGGGGATGCGGCGGGCCCCAGTAGCAGGCGTGCCGAGCATGTCGGCTCACGCAGATCATGCTCCAGTGCAACCCTCAGCAAGAGACGAGCACTTGTTGGGGAAGGGGGGTTGATGGAACGGGGTACAAGGACGGTGTACACGTGGAGGGCAAGGGGGGCCTGCTTGAGGGCATGGCAGGCATGCAGTGCTTCTTGGATGATGGCATTGCTGGCGGGGATGGGTGGGATGTGGTTGGGTGCGTTGGGGAGGCAGTAGTCGGCAATGATTGACAACATCTGTTGGAGGTGTGTTGGAGGTGTGTTGGAGGTGTTTTTGTGGGTGTGCAGATGGGGTATGTACGTGGGATGTGCACACCATCATTGGTGTTGTTGTGCATACACCACTGCACAACACCACTCAACACTGTCATACGTACCTGCACGTACATACCAGCACCTCTGTATGCATGCAATAATGTACGTACTGCTGAAGTCAACCCACGATCAACAACCATTGTATGTGCATTCTGTGCACGCTGTGCATGCTGTGCATCATATGATTCGGTATGCCCCTCTGTTGTTGGTATACCACGATTCCAATATCCTTTTGTATCTTTTCTTCCCCTCTTGTTCTTTCCTCTCACAATTCCTCCCCTTTCGTTTCCTCCCCTTTCGTTTCCTCCTTGCATATGCTCCCCTACACCATGATCTTGTAACCCATGCGCTCGTATGGTTTGCATATGCTCTACAGTGGAGGCCAACATGAGCTCTGCTTGCCTACACACATGCTCCACATGCTGTCGGCTATGCCGCTGGGGGTGCGCAAGGGGTGCCAGCAAGGCTCGGAGGGCCCTGTTTATGCTGGCGTTGTAAATCCCTGCTGCTGCATGAGAGGGGGAGACTGTGGTCGTGCCTGTGTGTGTCAGAGAGGGTGGTGTGGGTTATTGAAGTGTTGGTGTGGGATTGATTTTGATGTGGAATGGTGTTGTTGTGTTTTTCTGTCAACAGCATTGTGAATGCATTGCACAAACAGGACATGCACATGCTGCACCACCATTCCACACATATACACACAACACTACAACAACGTACCCACACTCTCAGAAAGTAAAGGTGGTAGTGCTGCTGCTTGCATTGCATGGTGTGCATCTGTTTGTGAAGCTACTTGTTGTTCTAAATGCTGCCAATGGGCTCTACACTGACGTGTGACTGGGTGTATACCCTGGGGGGGGGGCATGTGCTTGTAGTACACATAGTGTGATGTACGTTGTGCGCACAATTGGGCTGCTGGTACACATGCATGCATCATCCCATCATACCCGCAATCCAGCAGCACGAGGTGATGCTCGCTTTTGTGCCACAGCACTATCCATCACACCATGGCTCACTTCATCATTGCCCAACCCCGTGTCCTTTGTAGGCGTGCTGGTCAATGAAGGTGCACCAGACACATCCCCCCCATGCCCATCATCTTTATTATATCGACTGCACAGCGCATCAAGAAACTGCAATGCAGATGCACGCTGCTTTGGTGTCAAAGGATCCTGCTTGAGATTGCGTGGGATGTAGGGAACAGGCAGCTTGTATGTGAGTGTCGAGCGTGATGATGAAGGATGCGGTGTGGCCCGATCAACTGCAGCTGGGGGGCTGTCGTCATCATGTGTCAGCACACCCACATGTGTGTGTCGGACTGTTGTGCTCCATGGTGTGTGCTGTTGCGATGGCAGGAGGGTCATGGTGTGCTCAGTACCAACACCCACGTCCTGTGTGCATGCACCATACCTTGTGGTGCAGACACGAGCGAAAATCAATCGTAGACAAGGCGGTGATCAATGAGGATGCAGTGGCAAGGCTATGTGCGTGTCTAGAGAGCACATAGTCTATGGTTGTCAAGTACAAACGTTGCTGCATGCTTTTGGTCAAATCGCAGCATGCCGAGCGTTTTTGGCTTTGCTAGCTATTCTACTGATATCGCAGTCATACTAGGCAGATATGAGGAGTGGGGTGAGGGTGTTTTATGATGTAAAGAATGTTTTTGTTGACCACCATGTTTTACTAGTTGCCAGTCACAAAAGTTCATGGGTGTACCAGAGAGCCATTCTGGAGTAAAAGCACTGTGAGATAAGCACTGTGAGATGCACATGAAATGTGAAATGTAGCTCAGCAACCATCACCACCATCGCCATGAAATACATCAGCATCCTGCTAACCCTGTGTTATGCGTACACAGCAGCATCAGAACAAGATCTTGCATCATGCAACAGGCAACAAAGCAACATTGCACGCAACGTGCTTCACGAAGTGAGTTGGTATGGTGCAAGCGTACATGCAATTCACCACTCCCGTCAACATCCCCGCACCATGACACCATGCCACAGTATATCTTTCCACACATGGCGAAAACAGAGGCACCTACCCTCCAGCAGTGCCTTTTCCATCCCAACAACGACATGTGTGTTGTGGCAACGCCAATCGTAATGACCACCCGTGTGCCCACACCTCACCCACCCCATGTACACATGTACCCACCAAAACACACAGGTTGCTCAAGCATGAACAGCACAAGCAGCCCCTTGCTCATGACCACTGGCGTTGTGGATTCTGTGGCAAGGCCTTTCAAACAGAGGGACACCTGGAACGACACATGACTGTGCATCATGCCGATCAAGTGCATGGTCGTCACTGCCTTGCTGATTACTGTGATATTTTGCATTGTGATCACTTTCAAGCACGGTGGAAAGGCCAATGGCCCTCACCATTGGAGGAGGGAGGGTGTGATACGGTACACATGCAACACGTGTATGGCAAGTGCATGGTATGTGGAGGATGATGATCAGAGGGGTGATTTTGAGACCATGGGGATGTTGCATTGTGTACCATGGCATTGTCATACACAGGAAGTGGCAACAAGGTGCTTTGGTGGGTTTAATGGGAAGCAACGTAAAACATACGGTATGTGGGTTGTTGCACCTCATAAGTGAGTAGAGTATGTGTTGGGTTGGGTTCACCAATCAAATGCACACCAACAGAATGGTTTGTAAAGCACTTTTGTGGTGCAGCCACTTGTGATTATGCAAAACAGCGAGTGCTGCTGCGGGATGTAGCAATGGTGTGTGAATGTTGGTGGCATGGTAGGCAAAAACATGTTTGTGCACCCAAACTCATCGCACATCAACAGATGCACAAGCCACCACGTTATGGCTGGGCGCTTGGTGGTGTGGCATTCCTTGTCTTGTTGCTTGGTGCATATGCATTGCTATGGACACGTGTTGCTGCACAACTGTATGTTGGGGTTTGGGTATACATTTGCGTGCATGTCCCTTGTATGCCACCACACACGTTGTATGCCATCACTTCACCAGGCAACAGCAGACGCAACGGACGTATGGAGCACCCAAGGGTGGATGGATTGCCAATGCTGTGGCATGGATACAGGGAGAGGAGGTGGGCAAGACATCATGATGGGGAGGGTGTGTTTATTTTACCAATCACCTCGGTATAATTTCATTTTTCGTGTGCACAAACAGTGTTTTTGTAATTCTACATTGCACCCATTGTTGCACAACAACGACAATCAAGAACACACACCATAATGGCAACATCGGATGAATGGGAGTTGAGCAAGGAAAACTTTCAGCCCATCAAGCAAGGACGCATTGCGGAACAATTGGAAGCAAAATCATCAGATGCAAACGCAGTGGAACAAATGCGAAGGTTGGTGGCTTGATCAGCATACAACATGGTGCAGTACTGTTTTCCAAGACAAGTGTGCCCGTATTCCCAACCCACGCAGACAATACTGGAGGGAGATTGTGGCGTACAAGGGTGACGATCCACTCGAGGTTTGGCTGAGGTATGCAGCGCAATCTTGTACTATACATTTTGTTGGGGTGCACCAACTTGCATCCCCACTGTCTCATCAGGTTTATCAAGTGGACACAGCAGACGTTCACATCGGGTGGCTTACAAGCTGAATTGGTGCAACTGCTGGAGCGATGCACCAATGAGCTCAAGGGCATGGACAAGTATAAAAACGATGTCCGATTCATACGCGTGTGGATACTCTATGTATGTGTGTATGTATGTGTGTATGTATGTGTGGAGATATGCGAGCCTTGGTTGTAGTTGGCACACACTGGCATACACTGTGCACCGACACCCTGTTTGTAGGAACATGAGAGGGATAGGGCAACGGCACATGGCACGCACACACACCACACCACACCCGTTCACATCACGCCCGCACACCCTCCCAAAACCTTTTTCTGCCACAGGCTGACAACTTGTCCGACCCCAAGGATGTATTTCAGTTCATGCAGGTGTGTTTGTGTGTGTGCTGCATGTATCTCTCTGGTATGTGTCTCACATACACCTACGTACCATCATACTCAGCTCTAAACATCATATTCATCTACTGCAACAGCACTGTGCATTGAACACACACACACACACACACACACACACACACACACACAACACAGGCAAATGACATTGGTCAAGACACTATGTTGTTTTATGCAGCATATGCAAGTTATTGTGAACTCAAGGGTAGCTTTGCTCGTGCTGACAAACTCTACCAGGAGGGCATACAGAAGTACTTGAGAGGGGGAGTGTAGTATTAGGGGAGTGTGGTATTGGGGGAGTGTGGTATTGGGTTTTGTGGTGTTGTATGTGTTAATGTGTTGCATGCTGCATGTGTGTACATAGCGCTGTGTGTCTATACACATGTGTGTGTCTGTGTGTATGCACATGTGTATGTCTGTGTGTATGCACATGTGTGTGGATACCTGTTTCCATGAATTACTCTCTCTCTCTCTCTCACACACACACACACCAATACAACACAACACACACACTCAGGCAAGCACAACCACTTGAGCGCCTGAAACAAAAACATGTAGATTTCCAACATCGAATGGTAGTGCCATGGTTTGCATTCTTGTCATTTCTGTATTTCTGTGCTGTATAGCTATGCAAAACATGCCATTCACACACCCATCCGACTACAACCACAACTTGACAACATGAAGCACACCATCCGTACCATCACAGCACCTCAACAACCATCACAGCACCTCAACAACCATCATAACAGCACAACAACCATCATAACACCTCAACAACCATCATAACAACACAACAACAACCACATAGGCGCGTCGAATTCAGCGCAAGGCACAACAGGAAGCAGAACAAGGGGGCCCCTCTCATGAGGATGGTGGAGGGGTCCCTGAGCGGGCAAGTCTAGGTGTCATCAAACAACGCAGGGCACCCCGGGCAGCAGCAGTGGGTGGTGGTGGCGTACAAGCACGGTATGTAGGGGCAATATATTGTTGGTGCTGGGTGGTCAATCTATGATGTATATGCACACCTTAATCACCCCACATGCACACCTCCATCACAGCCCACCCACGGATGAAAACAACCCATCAGCGGCCTTCCATGTGTTTGAAGAGGGTGAAAATGACAACCATGATTACAGCAATAACAACCAGCAGCATGCACAGCACACCACATGGAATGAATTGGGTACTCGTGTGGATAGGAGTAAAGAGAACACAGTGCAGCCTAGTACATGGGCTGGTGCAAGGCTGACTCAGCATGGACACGTGTCCACTCGTGGTGGTGGTGGGGTTGGTGGAAGTATGGGTGGGCAGGATGGTGTGGGGGTGCTTGAAGTGTATCATGATGATGAGTGTCGACAAGCAGTGGCTGCTGGTGCTGGTGGTGCAAGTGGTGATGCAAGTGGTGATGGTAATACAAGTGGTGGTGTGATGCCCTTGCGACGAGTGTTGGATGGTGATGCTGCTCGACGGCCCTCTCTACATGTATGTATTTGCTTGTTGCACTTTGTGTGTGTAGATCTGTGTTGACTGTACCTCATATACACCTATGTATGGTTTGTACACACACACACACACACACACACACACACACACACACACACACACACACACACA
>VFQP010000606.1_pt1 | contig 63050 bp, 103 predicted proteins | sample 3512351 | NCBI WGS metagenome assembly VFQP01 (sample SAMN10412372, study PRJNA504923) | tailings metagenome | isolation source: Relicate 1 Philex TSF1 revegetated site | place: Philippines: Tuba, Benguet | collected 2017-08-29
TGTGTTTGTGTGTGTGTGTGTGTGTGTGTGTGTGTGTGTGTGTGTGTGTGTGTGTGTTGCAGACACATACATGCACATCACACACATACATGCACATGGTGGTGGGTATTGTGATTATTCATTTATTTTTTCATCACATGGTATCCTGGTAATGAATCACATGTGGTCTTCAGTTACAGGACAGCAACCAGAGAGCCACCACACATGGCTGCAATCACACAATGATCAATTAACATTGACAAACAGTGATCAATCAACACTGTATCATGAACAATTTGCATCATGAGAGAAAAAACAATCATCAATCCTCATCAATCCACACAACATCAACACGCAAGAATTATATACACATGCATACACACACACAGCACAGCACACAGATGTAACCCCTCATGAAAAACGATCCACAGTACACATAACCCTCCTATCAACATTACACATAGCCCCCCACACGAACCAGCCCCCCTTTCTTCCCTGTCTTGAGGCCCAACCCATCCTCCATCCCCTCGTATTTCACCTGCCCACGGTTGCCCTTGCTTCGTGCGGTTTTCTTGTGGAATTTGTGCTCCTTGCGACGAGGCTTGGCACCGCCTGTGTTGAGTTGAGGTGGTAGAGTGCTGATGAAATGTGGAGCTGATGGGGGGTAAATGTAGGTCAAACATGTTGGTCAACACGTGGGTCAACAAACACTGGTCAACACACGCAGGTCAATACACGCAGGTCAACACACGCAGGTCAACACATGCTGGTCAACACACCCTGGTCAACACCAACAACAATGTGTACAATGCCTACACCCACATCACATCTATACACTACATGCATGCATACACACCACATGGCATGTATACCCACCACATACATGTATACACACCATCTATACACCACATAAACACACCACATGCATGCATGCACACCACATACACACACCACTACCTTGTGCTTCTGCTTCCAATTCATGCAACAGGTCAATGTCAGCTTCAGTCAACTCAACCACCCCGGGCCGTGATGATGAGGACACTGCCTCATGCTGCACACCTTGATCCTCATCTTGTTCCTCATTCCCACCAACGTTATCATCATGTTGACCAAGTGCATGTTGACCGAGTGCATGTTGACCGTCATGCACACCCCCATGTGCCACACCCGCATGGTGTTGCCCTGCATGAACACCCGCACCGTTTCCCCCTTCATTGACCACGTTGTTCTCCGACGCGTTGACCACGTTTGGAGGCGTGTTGACCCACACCAAGCGTCCAGATGTGTAATCCCTGAGTATTTGTCGTGCAGCACGTGCTTCATCAGGAAGGCCATTGGCAACAACCCACCCACGAGCAAGTGCAAGACTACGCAGCAGCTCTACATCTGTCGGTGGTCTGTGTGGTGGTGGTGTGGATGATGGTGTGGGTGATGGACACTTGCCTCACCATGACAGGTAGACATTACACACAATCACACACAATCACACACAACCACCACCTCTCCTCCTTTTCACCCCCCCAAAACACACAAATCTCAGGATACTTCACCCCCACAAAAAACAACAACACCCCCACACCACACCCACCGTTGTGGATCCTCATGCATCGCAGGCTGTGGCAGTCGTATCCCATACAACCCCTCCACCTGTGCCCGCCCCACCCGTTGTGCAACCACCCGCACAGGGCTTCGTGTCTCAGTGAGCCTATCAATGGGCAACACCCCCGCTGCCACCATCTCTGCCTTACTCGCAGCAAACCGAGGCAGTACCAATCCCGGACAGTCACATAACGTCAGCCCAGGGCGGACATGGAGTGTTTGAAAGTGTTTGGTTTTGCCTGGGGTTGGTGCGACGGCTGTTTTTTTCTTACCATACAGGGCGTTGATGGTAGAGCTCTTGCCTACGTTGGGATAGCCGGTGAGTCCTACCACTGCTGGTGCGGAGGGGTCCTGTTGGTGGGTGTGGGGTGGTGGTGGGTGTGGGTTGAGTGGTGGGTGTGGGTTGAGTGGTGGGTGTGGTACCATCACACACATTGCTCGTATAAACACATTGCATGGCTATATGTACACACATGATACACATGCACAAATGTACCCGCCACGCATGTTTCCCCCATACACACACCTCTACACACACATACACATCCTCCCCCTACCAATACACACACACAAAAAGAAAAACCCACACACACAACCTCCCTCCACCAACACACACACACACACACCTCTTCTCCTGCAGCAATAGCAGCCCCTTTTGCTTCACACTCCAGCCAATCCAACAACTCCTCCACACCCATAAGCCTTGCCCCCCAATCCCCTGCATTCCCCTCATCCCCTGCAGGCAATGCATTTCCCTCATGTAGCCCAGCCCCTCCACCGCCCACACCATTACCCACACCACCCACACCACCACCCTCTTGTTGGGCAGCAGTCGCAGCCTTGGCAGACCAAAATGCATATCTCACACCCTGCCCCTCAAAATACTCGGCCCATGCATGCCGTTGGTCAACGGTCAACAAATCGGCTTTATTCAGCAGCACTATACTCGACTTGGCTGGGTTGATCTCTCTTGCATACGCCTCCAAGTCGGTGCTTCTATACAACACAGGGTCTCGTGCGTCCACCACTTGCACAACGACATGACTGCGTTCTACGACACGCCACAGCTGTCGCCACATTTCTATGTTTTTTTCAAAGGGGGTGAGCACCAGGACTTCTTCTTCTTCGACGGCGGCTAGGTCACGGCGCCAGGCAAGGAAGGAGGCACGTTCTTGGGTATCTACCTGCTCAGCGGTCATCGAGGGGGTCCAGGGGGGGCGACGGGGGATGCACAACCTGTGTGGGTTTGTGTGTGGGGATGGTTGGGTGGTGTTGTAGATGAGATATCGTGTGGCTTGTGCCGTTCTTTTTCATTTCTTGATGCACCATATATATACACACATCCTGTACCACATATCCTGTACAAACACAAAACAAGCGGCTGCACATCCAAAGCACCCAAAGAAACGCATCATGAACACACACACAACACACATACCTGGCTGCATGTCGAATTTCTGCTGCACGCCGGGCTTCGGCATCACGTTGCTCATCCAATGCAGTGCGAATGGTGGTGTTGAGCACCACTACATGCTGCTTTTCCGCTGAAAATTCATGATCTGCAAGGTTGGCCTGTGGTCATGGTTTGTAGTACGGTGTGGTTGGTAGTACGGTGTGCTTTGTTACACAACACACTGTGCTAATGTGATGTTTTTCATCCCTCGGTCCCCCCCTGTTGAATGCTTTCCCACACAATCCCATACCATTTCCATGAGCTCTGTCAAGTCACTGGCCTCCAACATGCTTTGTGGGTTGGGTCCAGGATCTGTGGTGTGCAGATTATGAACCCCCACACCCTTGCCCTTGCCCTCCTGTGCGGTGTGATGGTGGCATGCGGTGGCTGGTGTGTTTATACCATGTGTGTGTGTGTGTGACATGCTATGCACAAACAGCAAGAATTCCAACCTTGCGTGCATTGTTCACGAGGGCAGCACCAACGCGAAGCCCAGCCTTGCGCGCTTTCCCGTTGTGTTTGCCCATGGCTGATGGATTTCGTGACCTGTTTTGCTACGTCTCACAGCCGACACATTACTCTTCGCAATCAGCTTGGCAAGAATACTGAAATAAAGTCCAAACAAAATGAACAAATATAGAAACGTCCACAAAAAACTACTGCTCCACTTCGTTGACCATCATCGCCATGCTGCTGCATAGATCGTTCACAACGCCCTGTTTGAGAGCACACGCCCTCAGACAACATAGGTAACAGGCAACACAACGAAAGTGGTGCACATTACACATAGTACCCTACACATGTCACATGGTCACCACCATCACAAACAACAGAACTCCCATAGCATCAGCCACACCAGCATTCAAAGTCAAAATATGTGGCATCACCAGTGCCGATGATGCCACCCTCGCAGCATCTGCTGGTGCTGCATTCGTAGGCCTGATTGCCTGGCCCAAGGCCAAGCGAAGCGTATCGACCACCACTGCGCAGGACATTGCCAATGCAGCACGAGAGCATGGTGCCACACCCATTGCAGTGTTTGTGGAAGAGACTGCAGAGCAAATAGCCGAGTATTGTCAGGCAGCGGGGATTGATCATGCGCAATTGCATGGGGATGCTGCACGCACACAGCTGCCAGATTTACCAGCGTGGCTGCATGTGGTATATGTTGCCCAGGCTGCACAAGACGGGCAGTTGCAAACTACAGCACCACGCGACTGCTGTGGTCTTGCGCGCAACAGGTATTATATTGATGATGACGATGTGGGGTTGTATGCTGTGGGTTGTATGCGCCTCTTGCAACATACCCAACATCCTACACAGAACACCAGAATGGGTGCTTGTAGATGGCATGGCGGGAGGATCAGGGCAGGCGTTTGATTGGAATGGCTTGCATGTGCCCGATGGGTGGTCATCCCAGGGATGGCTCCTCGCGGGGGGCCTGCATCCTGACAACGTGGCAGAGGCGGTGCGCACTGTGCGCCCCAATGGTGTCGATGTGTCCAGTGGTGTGTGTGGGCCTGATGGGTTGAGAAAGGATGCACACAAGGTGCGGGCGTTTGTTGCCAACGCGACCAAGGAAGCTGCGTTGGGTGTGTGATTATTTTTTTTGTGTAATATGTTCATTGTAATTCGATCGCCAGCATAAATAATCACCATCAACACAATAGCGACACCACAACACGCCATCAGCAGCTGAACAACCATCATCAGCAAGATCCCACTCGCACCACACATATGGAGGCTACGGTGGTGTGTGTAGATAATAGTGAATGGACCAGAAATGGGGACTATGCACCCACTCGGTTTCAAGCACAAGCAGATGCTGTGAATCTTCTTGCTGGTGCCAAGACCCAAGCCAACCCTGAAAACACCGTTGGGGTGCTCACAATGGCAGGCAAAACGCCAAGAGTGTTGGTGACGCCCACACCAGACCTGGGCAAGGTGCTCAACAGCATGCAAAACCTCACGATCGAAGGCGAAACCAACCTTGCCACTGCAGTGCAGATTGCCCAGCTTGCTCTCAAACACCGACAAAACAAAAACCAGCGGCAGCGCATTGTCATGTTTGTGGGCAGCCCCATCAAGGAAGACACGGTATTTGATGGTGGTGGTGATCGTCGTGGTGATGATGGGGCGCAGCACCATTCTCTCACTTATGTATGTGCACCCCCATCAGGACACCCTGGTCAAGATTGGCAAAAAGCTAAAAAGGAACAATGTTGCGCTAGACGTGGTGAGCTTTGGACATGACGACACCAATGAAGAAAAGCTTGGGGCATTGATTGCTGCAGTCGACAGCAACGAGAATTCCCATCTCGTAACTGTACCAGCTGGCACTATCCTCTCTGATATGTTGTTTGGCTCACCCATTTTCCACCCCGAAGGCATGGCAGGTTATGGCGGGGGTGCCACGGGTGGTGCAGCCGGTGCCGAGGGTGGGGGTGGGGATGGATTTGATTTTGTGGATCCCAACATCGACCCAGAGCTCGCGTTGGCATTGCGTGTGTCGTTGGAAGAGGAGCGTGCACGACAGAGTGCTGCCGCTGCTGCTGCAGAGGGTGGTGAGGGTGCTGCTGGTGGGGATGCTGCAACTTCTGCTGCTGCTGCTGGTGTGTTTTGGGTGGGGAGGTGGTGTTGACATGGTTATGATGGTGCATGGTCATGACCCAGGGGATGATGCACATGCAGTCTGTCGTCTGCATAGTATGCAGAAATTGCCCAGTACATACGTACAATACTACACAAGACAATAAACAACAACCCCCCTCTCGTTTCCTCACGCAGCACCAGGGGACCAACCAGAAGCGATGGCATTGGATGAAGATGAACTGCTTCAACAGGCACTTGCCATGTCCATGCAGGTGGATACAGATGCCGGGCAGAGTGGGGGGAATGATGGTGGTGGTGCAGCTGCTGCGATGGACACGGATGCTGATTTGAGCGCAGCACTTGCACTTTCCATGGCAGATGCGGTATGCGCGTTTGAGATCAACAACACACACCAATAACACTTGAACAACAACACACACCACAACCACACTTGAACAACAACACACAGGATGGTGTGATGGATGCAGCCTACCTCAACCAGGTGCTGTCCTCCTTGCCTGGTGTGGACCCCAATGATCCAGCACTGGCAGAGGCTTTAAAGGGGCAGAACAAGGAGGACAAGGAGGACAAGGAGGAGGGCAAGGGTGACGGTGCATGAGATGAGATGAGTGCATGTGACTGGATGTGGTTAGGGGTCTGTTTACGCAGGGGGAGGTTCCCCGGGTAACTCAACAACACATATACACAGCCGTAAGTTACAAAGTTGGCTCCAGCTCGATGTATGCAACACAATGGGGGCCACACAACAACAGGTAGAGCGCCCATGTGCCAACAACCATCCACAACAGATGATGCATTGTAAGAAAAGGAGTTTTACCCATAAAATGTGACAGAAAACATAGTCAGCACAGTGCTGATCATCACATCACGCCATTCTTAAAAAACCACAAGGAAACACAAAGCATACACAAATTATGCACCCCAAGATACTGACAAACACAAAAGATGCATAGCTTGTACAGGAAACAAACGTGTATGTAAAAACAGCAACAACCAAGACTGCCCATAATATGCAATGATTCTCTCTTGGACAACAATATTCCTCACTGATGCAACGCAGCAGACTAATGGTACGTACGCACATGTTGGCGCTGAAGGGAATAGCAGAGCAACAATGGAACGAGTAGAATCATCACAAATAATATACGTGTGGGCAAACACACACCAAGTGGGCAGCAAAAAGTACATGTGCATTATCTTGCTCAAGTTGCCCAGTGTGTTTTCATACGACAGTGTAGACGATATGACCAGCATAGGTGCTACATAAGCACAACAGAGTACGGCACAATATGTATTGGTGTGACACAATGTGTGGGTTGTAGCCCACTGGGTGGGCTTGCACGTGATGCAAACCATGACAGCCACACATATGGGACAAACCATGTCAGCCACACATATGGGACAAACCATGACAGCCACACATATGGGAGCGAGGGGGAAAGAAAAACAGAGAGAGAACAACTAGTATGCTGGAGCATAGGAGCTCATATGAACACAGGGGGATAGACAAAACCTCGGTGGTCATGAACATTCACATACTGCAGCACAACAACAAGAACAACAATCTCTCCGGTGTGAAAAAACAATCGTGACGAAATATCCCATTGGCAATCAGATACAGACATAGCATAACACACAGACAATCAGATATAGACATAGCATAACACACAGACAAAACCCCAGTACAATGGTCGAGTTGGGAGCCCATGGGGAGCCCATTCGTGCTGCCACATGGGATGATGATGATGATGATGATGGTGGTGGTGGTGGTGGTGGTGGTGATGATGATGGTGGTGATGATGATGGTGATGGTGGTGGTGGTGGTCGTCATGGTTGTAATCACCGATGCTCATTCAAAGACAACACAACCAACAGAATGGTGACACCCATGTACTATGCCATGTATGCAGCAGCAAAAGCAGGGAGCTGCTCCATGCTGATAAACCCAGTCTCATCATCGTCACTGCTGGCATCCTCATCGTGCTGGTTGACCACCGCCATGTTGTTGCCTGCATTGACATGTGCAAACAAAGGTACCTCTGCAGGTAGAAAATCACCAGCTGGTGCGACGTCGTTGGGCGGTTGCATCACTGGAGCCAAATGCTGCTGTGTTGTGGGAAATGGCTATGAATGTTGCATGTGTTGCAAAGCTGCTCACCCTTGCTGCTCACATACCATGGTAGCATCGGAGTGGTCACGAATGGCGATGAGACGGTCGAGCAGGCGCCGCAATGGCGGGACGCCGGTGGCCTTGCCGATCAGGAAATTGCACAGGGTGGTGCACGTCTGCAACTGGCGCAGGTGGAGTTTAGCTTGGCAGGCATTGGTCAAGGTGAACATGACCAGGTTGAGGCACGCTTGATCATCGCTCTCTGTGGGGAAGGTGGCACTTGATCCAACCCGATCCAACCCGATCCAGTGCACCCGTGTGAAACCCTCTCCACCTCCCTTACCCTTGAGGTTGTAAAACACCGAAGTAAATGTATCCAGAGCAGGTTGATACCGTTCCTCGGCCATCTGCCCCAAGCCACGCACATACTGCGCTTTGTTGAGCTCGTACGCATTGAGTGCAGCCGGTTCTGGCCGCAACAGGCAGTTGGGGTTGCTGGGTTCGTATGGATCAGCGATATCTGCCATGATGCGCGGTGTGAGTGCTGAATACGCAGACAGGAGAACACTAAAATGGACACGCGATCCCCTTGTCAAAGCCTTGGGCCTCGGCTCGTTGGTATGCAGAAGGCAGACGTCAAGAATGCAGTGTAAAGGATCGCTTGGGGACAAGGGGAGGGATAGCGGGCAATATCCACGGGGAGATCTATGATCTCTTGAGGTGGCTGATTGAGGTGGCTGAGTGTGGGTGCTTCACGGGTGGAAAAGGTGTTTAAGGGTATCAAGGGTATCAAGGGTATTATTGATTGATAACGGCTGCGGAGAAAAACCTGTTACAGGGGACCAGAAATAATATGGGCAGCTCGTGTGAACTATGATAGTGAAGTAAGTAGCTGGCACCGCAGGGTACACAGTTGGATGAGTATGAAGATGATCAAGCAACACAACAACTGGACTGGACTCAGCACCACAGCGGCGATACGCATGAAAAACAACATGCACTCTGGAACACAGGGGCATACATATTGGGGTTTGCCAAGGGTGTGGTGACCCCACACAAACCTTGTTATTGTTATGAAAGTGTGCACAACAAAAACAAAGCGGATTTGTAAGCCAAAAAAAAAATGGCACGGGAAATGGGTGTGTGATATTGCCTGGTCCTCTTTTCTCAGGGGGGCTCACAATGTTATCGAAGAAAGCATAATATGATGATGATGATGATGATGATGATGATGATGATGATGATAATAATGAGGGTTATTAGATGCACTGTCGTGTAGCACGGCTCTCACACCCATAGTCGGTATTGCCATACACACAGTGGGCCTTGCGCTTGGCGTTGCTGCAGCAGCTTTCCGTACTGATGCTGGTGTTCTCAGTGGCGTCACCCTGGTGCAGACCAGGGAGAATGGTATTCTCCACAAGATCAACCAGGGATTGGGCCCGGGGGTGCAACGTCATGGCGCGGTGGGCATGCATCAGAGCTTCCTCGGCATCGTTCCTCTTCAAAGCGCCCAGAGCCTTGACAACAAAGCAGGAAAACACAGCCATGTGGATGATGGGATTGGTCGCCATGCTATTCGCTTTGCAAATGGTGAGGTCAGCCACCACCACCGCCTCGATGAATTTCTCGCGGTAAAACATGCATTGCGCCAGACGAGCGTCAAGGAACAACGTAATATCATGGGGCGCATCTGCGGGGAGTTGCGGGTTACAAGTCGGGTTGTCGCTGATGCACGGCTGCTGAAGAATTACCTGCTAAGCGCCTTTGTTGCTCGCGCAACTTGTCCAGAAGCGCATCGCTGACATCTCCGTCGCACTGGCGTATTTTCTGGCCAATGTCGAGTATTTGCTGCAGTTCAGGCTGAGGGATGGCGACCATGATGTGCGGAGTGATGCGTAGTGCTACGTAGAGTGCACAACAAAGGAATTAACTAACCATGCACTGTGGAAAATGAAAAAATGATGCAAAAATGATGCAAATGAAGACGGAGAAGAAGTTATGGAAGAACGTGATGTCCAGGGGAGTTGATTAAAATCCGGGAAACCGGTTTTCACTCGCTGTAGCAATCAGCGTCCAGCTCCATATCCTGATGATGGGAACGAAGGGGGTCGTCCCTCAACCCCCCACAAACACGTGCTCACCAACAACCATACCTCTGCTATGTCCCCCCTGGCAGGTTCCGGTTTGATGTCCCCCTGCAACACGCTCTTCAAGAACGATCGCAATGGGTTGCGCGTTTCATACATGCACCCAATGTCGCGGGCATGTGACAGCAGCTTGCCCCACACCTGATCCCGCTTGAGTGCTTTGCAGTTGGCAAGCACAATCAAGGAGCAGCGCGCACGGGTGAGGCCCACATTGATGCGACGCTCATCTGCAACAAAACCCACACTACGTGTGTTGCTGCGTACAGTGGTAAAAATGATAATCTCCTTTTCTCGACCCTGCGTTGTTTTGTGGGTGGGTATATTCGTATCATCCAACGGGGACGAGGAGGGCATTTGTGGGTGTCTCACAGTGGGTGTACCACAGCATACACACCTGAAAGCCATCGATGGTGCCCACTTCTATCTTTCGTGCATTTTCGTCACCCAGGCTATCCACCAACTTTTGCTTGACAAGCCGAACCTGTATACATGGGGCATCCCTTGTTGATTAATAAGTATCCTGCATGTGCACCCTATCAGAGCATGTTTTTCAAACACCAGGAGCACCCCACCACCTGCGCTTTGTATGGAGATACCACACCAATTGCATCACTGTCTTTCAATGTTGGATACACCCTAAACAACTCTGAACATAGCAGCAACACCATTTCCACTTGACGCATATTATACAAGCTGCTGTTTGCCTGATTCTGTTGTTCCTGACCTGTTTTTTTTTAGGGGTATATATATTTATGTGGCCTGTTTCTTTTAGGGCGTGTTTTGAGATATTGGGGTGGAGGAGGGGGAACACTGAGTGCACGTGTGTGTGTGTGTGTGCACAAAGTGTCAATGTCCCATACACAAACCCACACACACTTGTGTACACTATGCACATCAAATCCACCCCAAAAAATATACACGCTTCCCACCTTGGACATCCAACACAGACAATGGTCCAAACAATTTATGCTTGTGCCATGCACGTGTGGTTTGCCCAAGCACGTCGGTGGCAGTGAGAAGTGTGTTGTTGTAAAATGCAAGTGAAGGGAAGGCTGCTATGGTAGGATGCATGCGATATTGGGTATCAAGGATTTGTATAGGGTAGCCTGCTTTCTGCAAACGCCTGGGGGCGTGTAGTGGGGGCGTGTAGTGGGGGCGTGTAGTGGGGGCGTGTAAGGTGACACGTGCGGAAGGTGCAAATACAAGGAAGAAAAGGAAAGGAGGATGTGTGAATCAGGAATACTCAGGGATACAATCACACCTCCAAGGTGTTGATACCTAGTCAAACCCATACCCAGTACACCCCAATATACAACCCAATATACAACCCAATATACACCCCAATATACAACCCAGTACACACCCAAGATCACCACACATATAATGTTGCCATACAACACCACCATTCTTCACAACCACCACATACCGAAACAAGCTCTTGTCATATGCATGCTGCACCGCACGTGTGCTAATAACCGTAGCAGGCAGCTGCACAGGATCCCCCACCAAAAACACCTGCTTGGCACCAAACTGCAGTGGCACCAGCAGGGAGGGCTCCACAGCCTGTGCCGCCTCGTCCACCACCACCACATCAAATGGTCGGTCAATGTGAGAAAGAACCCCACTTCCTGCAAAGGACAGGGTGGTGCAGACTATACCTGCATCATTGAGGATTGTCTGACGCATGCGTTCATCTGCGTTGGTGCTGGGACGTGCCTGTTGGGTTTTGTGGGGGGTGTAGGGCTGGTGTGTATGTAGGACTGGTGTGTGTGTATTATGGGCTACGAACAGCCAACACCCACATACCAGCAATTCCCCCACATCCCCACACCCCACCCATACCCCCTGAACACCCACCACCCGCTCTCACATGCATCACACATCATACCCCATGCATACCACCCACCCTCCCATGCATACCAACCACATCATATCCACCCTGACATTCATCACACATCATACATACCCCATGCGTGGCTGATGCCAATCCCCTCTTCTGTGCCACCAGTGTCTCCAATGAAACATGATTCACACGTTCATGTATGTTTTTCCCCACACCACAACGCACAATAGAGGGCATGCAAGGGAGACCATCTGCATCAAGCAACCTGTGTGATTATGTTTGGGAGGTGTTTGGGAGTATGTGTGAGGTGTGTGTGATTATTTGTATGAGGTGTTTGCAAGGCAATACATGTGATGATGTGTAAAGAGATGTGAAGAGATGTGTATACAGTGATCAACCCTCTCTGCAAGCAAGCATTTGTTGTGAAGTACACAAAACACTTGCAAAAACACAAAGTATGAAACATACACATGAAAGTATGAAACACCCCACCCACCCCCACACACATGACATACCCGCCCTGCAACAGGCGCCACACCAACTCGTCCAATGCACTATTTGACGGCGCACACACCAACACATGCGGCCGATCACGACCATCCCACGCAATATGACGCACCCGTGCTGGTGCCTGCAGCCCAAACACGTGCCCCCCCGCTCGAGTATGCGTCAACATGTCAATCTTCCTCGCCACATCCCGCGCCGCCGTCCCCCCCGCAAGCCAGGGGGACGCCGCATGCACAATCTCCATGCGCTTTGCTGGGTTATGCTGCAGCAAATGGTCGCTGTTGCCATGTGTAGTGCCACTATACACGCCTTGTGGGGCTGCTTGGGTGATGATGGATAGCAAGCCGAGGATGGTGTTTGTCTTGCCTGTCCCGGGGGGGCCCTGTATGAGCACCACGCCATCGCCATGGAGCCCTGCTTTGATGGCGTTTTGCTGGCTGATGTTGTATTGGGTATGCAGGGCAGTGTCCAGCTTGGGGGAAATTTCAAATTGAGTGTGGCGCGTGGTGCATGGCTGTGGGAGGTGGGTGTGGTTGTGTTGGTGTGTGTGGGGGGGAATGGTTGGTGTGCACATACTTGGTGTGTATAATACGTATGGAAAAAGCATACGCTAGTGCATGCATACCATTTCACATCCACATCACCACCTCATGTCTACACACCACATACACACCCTCACACCTACAACCACCCACATACATACACACCCTCACACCTACACCCACCCACACCCACATAAAAAACACCCACCTCTGCATGGAGTAATGTGGACAAAAACGGCAGCTGCCCCACCTGCTGCAACGCTGCCCACTCACGCTGCACCGTCGCCAAGCTGGCGCACTTGCTCACATACCACTTGCTCTTTTCCACCAGCGCATCGTTGACGCTTGCCAGGCGGGTGCGGTCTGCTTGATTGGTTGCGCGAGTGAAGCAAAAGCGTACTCGTATGCTTTGCTCACCCTCATGACCGTCTACTATGCCCAGGGCATGTTTGGCTTGTTTTGTGTCCTTCTGTGTGGTGGGGGTAGGTGGGTGGTGGGAGGGGATGGTGTGCTGTGATGGTGATGATAATGATGATGGTGATGATGAGATGATGATGATGATGGTGTGTATTCAATGTATGCATTTTCACCAACGACTGCACTATACACGCTTATATATATACCCCCCCCCAACCCCCCCCAACCCCCCGACCCCCCCATACTCACACCACCCATACCGTAGGGAGTTGAGTGAGCAACACCACATCCAGTTTGCTAAACACATTGGTGACATGCTCCCCCACAGTCAGACGTGCAACTCTATATGTACCTTGTTGTTTTCCCTGCTTCTGTGCAAGAAAAGAGAGAGGGAGAGTGATTTCTTGTGCAAGAGAAAACACAGCGTGCACATGAGCAGATACGAAGAGAAAAACACAGCGTGCACATGAGCCAGACAAACATGTGCTGCATGCCATGCATTGAAGACACAGATCCCCACCACCATGCCATGCATTGAACACAGAAAAAAATCACCACCACCATACGACATACCCTCTCGACGAGTGACACCACACATGCATGGTCCATGGTCTGCTCGGCGTCATCTTGTCCACCACTGTTGAGTAGCTGTGCTGCACATTCCTCTTTAACCAGTGGGCCAAAGACAGCCAGGTATTCCTGTGGTGGCGGCAGTAGGATGGGTTGACGAGCATCAATGCCGTCCATGTGTTTCAAAACCGTGCATGACACCACCTCAATCGTACATCCAGGTTTTCAAACGTGTCGGGGACTTTTGTGAGTGAGGGATTGGGTCCAACGCCCTTTTTGGCCTTGCGTTGCAGGTCAAAGTAGTCCCATCCCAGCACTGTTTGTTGCAATTGCTCCTCGTGTTTACTGGCAATTGATACGGTCATGACGAGCTGGGTAATTGGGAGCTTTGTGTTGCTGTTAGTGGCGGCATAGTCAACATGACAGGGGAGGATGGTGCAAAATCATCAACAATGTAGCATACTGCCTGCTTTTTGGATTCAGAGGGATACTGGAATAAGATATACAATGAATGCACAACGAACAATGAGCAGAAATAAACACACAATGCAAGCAAAAATGATTGGTCAAACACACACATGGGGAGCGACCACACATCACAACAGCACCAGATCCCCTCCCACAGGCAAATGATCGGATGGAAACACGTGATTGGGTATCGGAGGGAATGCCACATCCTCTGGATGTACGTCCTCCACCCCCACCTGATATGGCATGTCCAGCGCACCAACTGCTTTCCAATGCTCTCGACTGAAAAACACATAATCCAAACACCCTCGAAATGTGTCTGTGCAGTTGGTCAACAGTGGTTCACGGCCGTGGTTGACCGCTGCGTTGACTGATGCCAGCTGGAGGCCGTGCGCATGCAGTGGGTACTGGGGAGAAGGAACCAGTGGGGAGAGGAATGTGTCAGGTGGGTGTGATCAGTGTCTCTACTTGTACCACACATCCACACCATACATGCCGCCACACATCTACACAACACCCAGTACCTTTGCACACGAAGCAAGCCCCCTCCGTGTAGCAGGGTGATCGGGATGATCTGCCCCCACCACCCCCTTTGTCATCAATGTATACACCCCCGATGCAAACCCCCCAGCAGGCACATGGGGGTCGTACGTATCACTCCATGTTTTCTTTGGCAGGCTGTTGAAATCACCACCAATCACCACTGCTGCATGTGAAACATCGGCTGCAGCCATAAACTGTGTAATTTGCTGGCAGAGAATTGCCGCTTGGGCAGTTTTCACATCAGGAAATTGTGGGTTCCAATGCAGGTGGGTTGCCACTGCACATATCACATACTGCTGGGAGGCAGCAAGGGAGGTGTGTTTGGATATGGGTTGTGGCGCTGTGGTGGACGCTGTGGTGGAGGCTGTGTTGTCCACAGACATCCCCTGGGTTCCTGGCAGCATATGTGCTCCTGCATGATGCTCTTCTTCTTCAGGTGTATGCAGGGTGAGCAATGCCATGACCGCACCCTCCTGGTTGTTGCCCAATGCAGCATGGAATGCATCATCAGCATGTTTTGTAGTATCTGCGGCGGGGGGGTGCCACTGCCCCAGTGCATCACAAAAGCGCATAGTGGTTGTGTTGTTCCATGCGCCTGTCTCGTGGCATGCGCCTGTCTTGTTGCATGTGCCTGGAACAAGGAGTTTCAGTCGGGATGTTTTGTATGCAAGCACAGGCCCGAAATCCGTGTCTGGGTCATCCAGGCGTGTGCTGCAGTACATGGCTTCATATCCCAATGCAGCGAGCGTTGTGCGGAGCTGCGTGTGGAATACTCCTTGTTGTATTTCTTGCAAAAACAGCAGGTCTGGGTCGAGGTGGACAACTTGGCGGAGGATGGTGGCCAGTCGATGTGGCCATGCCAATGCACGGGGGGGGCAATACTGATGGTGGTAAGAAAATTGGTCCGCAAGCACATTGTAACTGATGGCCCTGATAGTGGTGGGTGCTCTGCGCATCATGATGGATGGGTATACCTGTGGGGATGATGGGGGTTACATTGAGGATCTTGTTTTTTGGAGGGTGTGAGCAAGAGTTGTTGCATGGCATGATGATGGGGGTTGAATTGGGGATCTAGTTTTTTGGAGGGTGTGAGCAAGAGTTGTTGCAATTGTGCGACCATTTGACCCATTGGTCATCATCATAGTACCTTGTATTGATGTGACTGAATCAGACAGCTTACAACTTGCTGTTCAATTTCAGCATAATATTATATACATTGACATCACTGCCACTCCACACACTTACAACCACCAGCATACCCCTAAATCAACACAAAACCAACTAATCATGGCATGGTCAAAGAGTGGCGCATGGGCGAGCCAGGTGGAGGACGCTGCCAACGGGGATGGCGATGATGCCTTCCCCGCCCTTGGGGAGGCTTTCCCCTCGCTGAGCGAATCAGCAACAACCAAGAGTGGCACTGCGGATGGCATCCCAGCCCCCAAGGGCAAAAAGGAGAAGAAGAAAAAGGCCAAGCCCGTTGCAATCTCTCTGCAGGAGTTTGCAGCCCAGCACAATGCAGGCGACGAGCTGGCCAACCTCCCCACCGCACCACGCAAGCTGGAAGATGGGGAACAAGAACAAGGCGGTTTGGGCGGTGGCTTCAAGGGCTATGGAGGTGCGTTGGCTGCCAATGCATCGCGGCCGCCGTGTGGCTGTGTGGTTTTGTGTTGTTTTTATTCAGTTGGGTTTATTGATGAGATGAAACGTACCTGCAATGCAGCACAGCATTGACATGGTCACACCTCCACCGGGCCATCATCAGGTGACCGCCGTCGGTATGGGGACGACGAGCGCCCCCCCCGCCGCATGGAAGAAGTTGGCCCATCCCGTGCAGATGAATCAGACGACTGGGGCCGTGACCGCAAATTCGTATCCGGCCCAGCACCCAGGTCTGGCGGCTTTGACCGTCACGAGCGCCCACCCCGTGGAGAATACATCCCATCCCGTGCAGACGAAGTGGACAGCTGGGGCCGCGCATCCCCACTGCCTCCTGCACCAGAACGTCGTGGTTTTGGTGGCTTTGACGATCGCCCGCCACGACGGCAGTACGATTTGGGCAGCGGCACGCGTGCCGATGAGAGCAACACATGGACCCGCAAGGAGCCCCTGCCATCGACGGGGCGCTCCACACCAGACAGCGGCGACCGATGGAGCGGTGGGGACCGTGCAGATCGTGTGGATCGATGGGGCTCGGGTGCACGACCAGCGTCACGAGAGGACAGCACAACACCACGGGAGCGTCCACGGTTGGTGCTCAAGCCCCGCACAGTGCCTGTGGAGAACAACAACGACAGTGGGGGGGAGGTGACACCGTTGCGAGAGGCCAACGGTGCAGCAACCAATGGGGATGTGGGGGGAAAGCAGGATGGTGGCGCAAAGCAAAGCAATCCATTTGGTGCAGCACGCCCACGAGAGGAGGTGCTCAAGGCAAAGGGGGTGCCAGTGGACGATGCAGAGCAGCTACGGGAACAGCTGAGCAAGGTGCTCGAGTCGTTGCAGCAGCAGGCAGAGGGGGATGCAGATGCCAAGGTGACCGTGGTGGAATTGGGGAGCGGGGAGATGGACGTCAAGGATGCGGTGGCATTGGTGCAGCGCAAGCTTGATGCATTGACGGTGGGGGACAGTGGGGCAAAGACAACTGTGGCGAAAAAGGAGCCACGCGGCTGGTGATGATTGGGTGATGATTGTGTGATTGGGGACGTTGTGGGGGACGGCGTTGTGGTTTACGCTATGTTTTTTATGTTAACATTTTTGCAGTTGCTGTCGCCTGCCTGATGCTGGTCTTGCTGTGTTGTTGCAACAGGTGTTGCGCAACAGCAGGTGTTGACTTGGTAACACACCTCACAGTTCCACAAAAGAGTTGACAATATTGAAAAACCACCGCCCCTTGTTTTCATTCCAATAACACGCTTGCTCATTCGCTCCCCCTTTCCCCTCCCTACCACGAGACAAAACCAACACACGTTTCATCTGGAAGCAAAGTCACCATGGATGAGTGCCCACTGTGCATGGAGGAACTGGATGTCACTGACAAGGCAACCCTGTATTGCCAGTGTGAGTATCAGATCTGTGCCTTTTGCTGGCAGCAGCTGCACGACAACGCCGCAAAAGACAACACCATCGCAAAATGCCCCAACTGCCGCACGCCATACGACAAGGACAACATCAGGATGCTGGAAATTGATCAGGAAGAGTACGTGGAATGTGTGCAAACGCCGGGGGGCTGGGGGTTGGCTGTAGGATGTGCAGATGCTTTCTGGTAATGTGATGTTGTATTAGCTGGCTGATGGTGATGCATACACAACAGATTGGAGCGCATGAGGAGCCGCAAGCACGAGCGCAAAACTAGGCCTGGTGGTCCACTCGGCCCTGGTGGCGCAAAAACCAAGCGCGACCTTGCGGTATGCTGATGGTGTTGTTGTTGGATTTTTGTGGTGTTGCTTGTTGCCCATACACACGTGTACATACCTTTTTCCCTATACACGCAGAATATCCGGGTGTTGCAAAAGAACCTGGTGTATGCAGTGGGTTTGGCAGGGGAGATTTGTGATGAGGAACTACTCAAGGGCAGTCAGTACTTTGGGCAGTTTGGCAAAATCATCAAGGCATGATACTGACTGGGTTTTGCAGTACAGTAGGGGTTGCACAGTAGGGGTTGTATGGAGCAGCCGCATATTGCCAACACACTGAATCGACATCATGTCAACACAATCATCATCACAAACAGATCTCTGTCAATCGCCCCACACCTACGGCGGTGGGCATCAAAACCAACAGCGGCAGTGCGTATATCACGTACAAGCGGGTGCAGGATGCTGAGCGATGTATCAAGACAGTGGATGATGCAATGTGGATGGGTAAGTGTGATGGCATGATGGCAGCATCACCCACACAGCAGCAGCCATATAGCATGATGTTCCACCACCATTTAGTATATGTTGTGCATGTGCTTTGTTCATGTGTGCTCAGTGCGAGTCAGCGTGTGCTGTGGACTGTGTACTATCATCATCATCATCCCCATCCACACACTCACAGGGCGGCATGTGCGTGTGTGCTATGGTACAACCAAGTATTGCAACGCATTCCTCAAGGGGTTGCCATGCAACAACGCAGAGTGCTTATACCTGCATGACATAGGTATGGGATGGATGTGTGATCATCAACAGCGGCACACAGCATGCAATATCGTACAGCATCTTGTGGTTGCTCAACAACGCATCTGATGTAACGTACATGGTTGACAAAATGGTTGACAATATGGTCAACACCATATACATGGTCATCAAGATGGTCAACATCCTCAACACCAACATCCTCACCACCATCACAGCTGAGGAGGAGATTAGTTTTACCAAGGAGGAGATGGCACATATAGGTCCAGCCAAGTTTGCAGGTCACACCGGCATGATGCCTACTGCATCCTCACTCAAACGCATCCTAGTAGGGGGCGGGGGTTCTGGAGAGGTACTTTGTGTGGGGGGGTGCACATGTTGGTGTGGTGTAATGCCAAGCACATCTATATACACATATCTGTATTCATCCTCAGAGCAAAACCCTTGCACTCCACAATGCCTCCCCCCCAACAAATACAGGATCTTGCAGGGGACATTGGATCCCCAATGCCCATGCACTCCATGCACTCCATGCACCCACCACCACCGCCGCCGCCACCGCCTCATGGTGTCCCAGACATGTCCACCCCCATTGCTGTCCCACGCATGCGAGGGGATGGCGGCATGTGGGACAACACGCTCACCCCATCCCCACCAGGGGGCCATGGACGCAACTCCTCGTGGGCATCCACGCTCCTGGGTGTTGGGGGAGCCCCCCCACCAGGGGCCCCTCCCCCCGCAGTGGACAGCACCACCGATTTCCCAGAACTGTCGGCGGCTGCGGCCACCGAGGGCCCCGCACGGGCGACCCCCGCCCCCAACGGGACCACCATGGCTGAGCAGCTTGCGCGTGCGGCGTCTGGGCCCGGCACCCCCCTCACCGCTGCCAGCCGCCTCAAAGCTCGCAAGGAGGAGTCGGTGAAAAAGATGCAACCCATCAGCCCCGCCGCCAAGGGGCCCCGCACAGGGTCGCGCCTCGGCGCGTCGGCTTCGTCGCTGTCGGAATTGGAGGGGTCTCGACCTGGATCTGGTCAGCATGATGGCTACGATGGTGATGGGGTGGGTGCCAATGGGCAGCTGGAGGATGCACAGCATCTGGCTGCGTCGATGACATGGCAGGTGATCGACGGGGATGGTGGGGACATGGGCACACCACCACCACAACAACAGCACATGGCTGGCGGCAAGGCTGTCAAACGGGTATGTGGGGGGGGGCATACGTTTCTTGTATACAACACCATCGAGCCATATGGCATTACAACATCATCACATCACATCGCGCCACCAACACAGCCACCACCTCCTGGTTTTGAGCATGTAGGCAAGGGAGCAGGGGTGACCAGCCATCCGTTGACTGCTGAGGGCACCATGTCTGCTGGTGATATGAAGCACGTCACAAGCATCCTGTTGCAATTTAGTCTAGAAGCCATCCTCGCAGCAGCAGAGGTAGGGGGATATGGGGATGGTGGTTATGGTGCACCAAGAAATGTCTTCCACACAAACATCTCCAAACACACCGCCAGGTGCCCCTGCCGACATATGGACGTATGGCAACGGAATCCCGCTTTAGCTTTGCACGTCGCAACGGCGCCCCTGCAGTGCACAGCGCCACAGCACACTGGCTGGCGCAACAGCAGCAACAGCAGCAGACTGGGCAGATGGGTATGCAGCTGCTGCGGCAGTTGCAGGGCGCGGGGGTGGAGGGAACGCTTGGTGGGGGCCTGTATGCGGGGGCGCCACCTGTGCAGGCAAACTCTGCAGCATTCCCAACCCATTGGAAATGATGAAATGATGGTGATGATGACGTTTGATGAATGTGTGCACACCCTTTTTTGGAGTGTGTGTAAGGCAAGGACACCTCAGATGCACTCACAAGGAGGCATCAGCATTATTCCTCGTGTTGTTCGCAAAATATTACATCTGCACCGCAGCATTGTGCTAGACGATCACTTGTTGCTGCCGTTGAGCAAGCAGTGATTATAGGCAAATACTACCGGAAACTATGCTCCATTGTGCAGATGCACTCGATCATATCGTAGCAGCGTCTTGTATGCACCGTCGAGCAACGATGTGTACTGCATCATTGAGCTGTTGTCATTGTTAGGGCACCACAGCATACAACACACCGGTTTCTCCAGCCACTCCATGCTTGTCTCGGTTTCAACAACACGCATGGCTCAATCTGGGGTTTTGTCGGCTCCATGCAAGCCAGCACCATGCATCAAGTTCTTTGTGGCATCTCGAAGGCCGTGTGTGACTGGTTTTTCACGCATCGGGCGGGGCAAGCATCTGCAACCTCGTTGCTGCCTGCCTCCTAAACAGCAGGCAGTGTCTGTGCCATCTGATGCTGCTACCGTGACAGCGCAAGACAATGTTCGGTCAGAACTGCACTACTTGCTTTCGCTTGCACATGGGCTACAAGCCCAAGTTGGATGGGATGCCAAGGTAGGTTTTTGGGTTTTTGCAGCACCTTGTGACACCACCCACTCCCACACGCCACCCACACGTCCTCAGGTATCCCTGCTCCGCAACCAACCGCGTGTTTCGTCCTTTCTCAAAACCGAGCACGGCAAGATCCTCACGATGACTAATCTCCAGCCACACCATCGTGCCATGCTCCTCCTGCTCGTGGCAATCAACCAGCCCCATGTCTTGCGTGCTGCTGACACAATGCATGACCAAGAACAACTTCAAATCCTCGCAGAGGCACTCGTTCGTGTGGAGCGCTTTTACAACTCCATTGGTGGATTGGCGGGTTACCAAGCCAAATGCCTTCAGCTGATCGCCGACCATGACGACCCAGCCATGGCAACCCACGCTGCGCTCATGTCTGCCGAGAGCACCGACGTGGCGTTGGAGGATTTGCTGGTCCCTGCGGGGGTGTCGCTGCATGGTGGTACGGGATGCGCCATTGCGCGATCGGCCGCCGCCAAGGGGCTCCACGCCTTGCCTGCTATGGCAGAAGTCTACCCACTGGGAGGGGCCGGTGACCGCCTGGGCCTCCGCTGTGAAACGACAGGGGAGTGCTTGCCCACAGCAATGCTGCTTTATTGTGGACGGAGCCTACTTGAAGGACTGCTGCGTGACTTGCAGGCACGTGAGTGGCTGTATTACAAATTGACGGGGCGACAGGTGGTGACGCCTGTGGCGATCATGACGAGTGACGCCAAGGGCAATCATGAGCGCGTGGTGGCGCTGTTGGAGGAGCACGACTGGTTTGGACGAGGACGGGACAGCTTTCGGTATGTGGTGATGGTGGTTTTTTGGGGTGTGTGGGTGGGTTGTATTGTTTGGGGTGGGTTGTATTGTTTGGGGTGGGTTGTATTGTTTGGGGGTGGGTTGTACACATGGATGACACACATTACACCCATGATCTGTTGACAACACCCACATGTACATGCGCTTGGATTCACACACCCCAACACATTCACACTACATCCCACCCAACACACCACCCAACACAGGTTGTTTCGCCAGCCCATGGTTCCTGTAGTCTGTGTTGATGATGGACGCTGGGTGGTGGAGCAACCCCTGCAACCCATGATGAAGCCAGGGGGGCATGGTGCTATATGGAAGCTGATGTTGGATGAGGGGGTGTTTGATTTTTTCGCACAACAGGGGAGGGAGGCTGCCATCGTCAGACAAATTAGGTGTGTGTGGTGGGATGGTGTGTGTGGTGGGATGTGCATGGTGTGTATGGGGGGATGCGCATGGTGTTTGTAATGGTGGGATGTTTGGTATCACCACCCACCACCAATACACCAATCATTACCATCATAAACACCCCCCCAAAAAAAAAACTACTTTTATCACCCCCTTGTTTTCCTTTCTCATCCTTGTCTCTTCCCCCCACTAACTCCCCCCATCAACCTCTTTCTCCCCGTTTCACCCTCCCCCCGTTTCACCCTCCCCCCGTTTCTCCCTCCCCCCGTTTCACCCTCCCCCCGTTTCACCCTCCCCCCGTTTCACCCTCCCCCACAGCAACCCCATGGCTGGCACGGACAACATGCTCCTAGCACTCTCTGGTATAGGTCACTTTGATGGCAAGGCCTTTGGGTTTGCGTCATGTGATCGTGTGGTGGGTGCAGCAGAGGGGATCAATGTGTTGAGGCACAGGAAGGTGTCGTCGGTGGATGATCAAGGTGAGGTTTGGGAGAGAGGATGGTGGTGTTCCTCCTGGGTGGGGGAGGTGTTGGAGGGTTGTGGTGGTAGTGGTGGGAGGGATGGTGATGCTAGGGTTGTGGTGGTGTGTGTGTCAAGCACATGAGATGCATATGCTCTCATCAACACACACATATGCTCTCCAACATATACACACATACACACTACACATATGCTCCCCCCACATGCACGCACAGGTAATCAGCGATGGGAGTTTGAATATGGAGTCACATGTGTAGAGTATACAGAATTTGAACGACTGGGGGTACCTGATGCCTGTGCTGATGGTAGCAAATTGAGTAGATACCCTGCCAATACAAATATTCTCTACCTCGGGCTGCAGGTGTGTAGTTTGAGGCAATGTGTGTGTGCGTTGAGGTGGTGCGTGTGTGCGTTGAGGTGGTGCATGTGTGCGTTGAGGTGGTGCGTGTGTGCGTTGAGGTGGTGCGTGTGTGCGTTGAGGTGGTGCGTGTGTGCGTTGGGGTGATTGTATATAGAATTGCACCAACACACACCCTCACACATCCACCTCTCACACCAGCACACCCTCACACCAGCACACCCTCACACCCACACCCACACCCAGGCAGCAAGGGGTGCAGTGGAAGCAGGTGTGCGCACTGGTGGTGGTGCCGCACTCCCCGGCATGGTCTTCAACACCAGCAAAAAGATTACCTACACCGACATTGAGACGGGGGAGCCACGCACCGTGTGTGCAGGGCGTCTGGAATGTACCATGCAAAACCTAGCTGATTGCTTTGCACAGCGGTTTGACCAGCAGTTGCCCAAGCAGCTGCATGGTGATTTGGATACGTTTGTGGTGTTTAATACACGACGAAAGGTGTGTGTGGAGAGAGGGGGGGAGTGGGGTGGTGAGGGAGTTGACTTGGAAGCACTGGGAGGAGCATTTGTTTGTATGTACACACACCTTTGGGTTTGTGCACATAGTACATTGCATAGGCACACCTACCCTCCACACACACCTACCCTCCACACATACTACCCTCCACACCAGGTCACCTCCTCTGCCAAGCGCAAGAGGGACCCCGGGTCCCTGAAAATCGCACAAACCCCCGACGGCTCCTTCCTCGACCTCCAGCGCAACGCAGCCGAACTGTTAAGCCTGTGTGGGGTGCACGTGCCTGAGATGTGTGACGTCCCCACCTACCTCGAGAAGGGGCCCTCGTTTGTGTTTTTATACCACCCAGCGCTGGGGCCCCTGTGGTCGGTGATTGCCCAGAAAATACAGGGGGGCAGAATGGAGGGGGGGTCGGAATTGGTGTTGGAGGTGGCGGATGCGCAGGTCACTGGCTTGGCACTGCAGGGGTCCCTGTTGATACGGTAAGGGGAGGAGGGGGGGTTGTGGTTGGTGGGGAAAAAAAAGAAAAAAAGATGGATGTGACACACACATGTGTTCACATACACCACACGGAAAATATCATATAATAGCACACGTGACACCACATGCGCAAAACCACTCACAAAAAACATCACACACAAACCACCACAGGGCAGAACGAGTGTTGGGCACAGCAGGCACACTCTACAGAACCATGACTACTGATTGGGACACACCCACAGAAGACCGCCGCATGGTGTTTGGCAACCACAACGGCCGTGTACGCCTCATCAACTGCACTGTCATCAATCAAGGCATCGACTGGGAGCACGAGGACAATGTGTACTGGCAGCACAAGGTGGTGCGCAAGGGGGCGGTGGATGTGGTGCTGGAGGGGCGATCGGAGTTTGAGGCGATCAACGTCAAGTTTGAGGGATCACACATGTTTTGGGTGCCAGATGGGTACAAGATGGTGGTGCGCAACACAGCACGTGGTGGATTGGCAGCAGAGCTCCTTCCGCTGGGGAGTTGCCCATCATGGGAGTGGGTGTATACGATGGCAGAGGATGGGATGGTGCGATGTGGGATTGAGGAGAGTCGATGGTTTTCGTCAGGGCAGATCCCGCTTGTGCGGTTGGCAGGGGAGGACATGGGTATTTTGATTTAGTTGGTTGCAGGTTGATTGTGTTGCATGCGTTGATAATGCAGTGCATGGTGTTGTTTTTCTTGCTAGGGTACTTGTATGACACAAGGTGATTAACTCTGTAAACTCAGACACACATTCACTTGTGAAATATCACTGTCTGGCTGAAAGAGGGGGGAAGGTGCTGGCGGGGGGAGGCAGGTTTTTTGCAGGAACACACGCGCCTGTTTGTCTCTCCCTGTGTTATTTTCTTGGCACACGGGGCATAAACATAAAACACAGATAAATACTTTGGATTTCACCCTCAAAACATCTGATACCGCTCTTGTTCCTTGCAGCAATCAACAGCGACACATCTGCACGAGTGCACTTTGCGCACTTGGCCGTTGCTTTCGTTTGCATTCAACAGCGCCCAGCATATACATGACGATCTGTATATGAAAGCGGGTCAATTTTGCTACACGTTATAGGGCATGCAAGACGAACAATTTGTGGACAAACCAGCGTACACGACCTGCAGACTGTGGTAGGTCGTTGGCTACACGATATTGCATGCATTCTTGTCATCACAATCCATACGTCAAACAGCATCATCATTCAATGCACATATGCACACACATTCGCATAGGCATTGTTGCCCTTGAGAGCGTCTTCTCCTTGGCTCACGCAGCCCCTGATGGCTGGTAACACACATGGCCCCAGCCAGGCCAGTACAATACTTCCAGCAACGCGCCAGCCATTCTTACCACACCCCACCAACGCGCCATCAGCCAGGGTCCGGGGCAATCTTGATGGAACGATTGCGCACAAGAGTGTGGTATCTTCTGTCCATGCGCGTGCTGATGGTGGTGGAAAAGAGCAGGCTGTGCGCCAAGATGTGCAGCAAAATGGAGTACACGGGGATCACTCACCATCGGCGCTGGATGTGTTGGCCATCGCAGCAGCAACGTTTCCCCAAGACACAGTGGGCAGCAAACGTAAAGCTGTGGGGGGGGCTGGACAACGCAGTAAGAGGGTAGCAGCAAACAAGGTATGTGTGAGTCGCGTGCATGTATATGCATGCAAGTACCATCCCGTGTGTAGGCACCCCCCTGCACAACCCCCCAGGTACAAACGCCCACAAAAAACAGCCCTCATTCCAATAAAAAACAAAAGCCACACAAAGGCAACACAGTACACAGCATGCAGGTCTCCTTACCTGCCTCTGTCACCATCCTCACTGCCATTCGAGCATTGATGGGCACCACATCACACCCAGCACTTTCCACACCCGCACCACCCCCCAAAGCTGCCGCCTCTGCTGCTGTGGTGGGTGCCATTCGTGCACTTGGTAGCAATAGCAAAACCACACCTGTGTCGACTCCAGTGCCAGCTGCAGCGTCCGTGGCCATGCTGGGGGCCCTGCGGGCCATGCATTCGGGTGAGGCAGGAGGAAAAAAAGAAGAGGGGGGTCACACAGTGAAAACTCCTGTTGCTGTATCAGCGTCTCGTGCAGTACTGTGTGCTATTCAAGCATTGGATACGGGGCAGGTGGCTTTGGAGTATACAAAGGGGCCCCGGAAAAACAAGGGGCCTGGAGTTTTGTCTTCTGGGAAAAACAAGGGGGGGAACGCACCTTTTGGGGAACGCAACGGGCAGACTGGGGCGGGCAAGCGTGGTGGTGTGCAGCCAGACATAGGTGACGGTAGCAGCGAGGAGGATGAAAAACAAGGGGAGGCGCGGCATGCACAGGGTCACCCACATCACAAACGCATGCAGCCAGCAAAAGCTCTACAACAAAAGCACAAGGAATCATGGCTCGGTGGACATGTTGCTGCTGTTGCAGCAGAAGAAGGTGGTGAAGAAGGTGCAGAAGAAGGTTCCGAATGGACACAAAAGCAAGTAGAGGATCTGCACAAGTGGTATCATTTGTTGAACCCTCAACTACCTGACTTTTGGAGCCAAGTGGCTAAACTTGTGGGTCGAAGCATGCAAGAGTGTATGGACAAGGTGTGTGTGGGGTGGGGGTGGGGGGTGGAGGATGTGTGTGGGAGTGCATAGGTATGTATTACAGCACAGTGTACCCACCATCATAGTAGTACATCGTAATTTACACCACCACACTTATACAGCATTTTGAGTCAATCGACGAGGGACCCCTCTTGACCCGCAACAAGGGCCCCCGTCCCACGCGCTACCTGGCTGCACTACAAGAAGATGCACCAGCACCTGCACTTGCTGGGCGGGGGGTGGGGCCTGCTGCGATCAGGCGTGCTGCGCGAAGTGCATGGTGGGCGCAGCGTGCAGAGCAGCGGGGGCTCACTGCAGGTGCTATAGGGTGTTTATGCCTGAGTTTCTACGTACCTCACACTGCTTACCTACCTGGGTGTCTACCAGCGTGTGTACTGGAGTGACACACAGTTGTGGGGAGTGTGGGGAATGTACATTGAGGTGATACAACATGCACACAAGTCCACGCACACACAAGTCCATGCACACACAAGTCCACGCACACACAAGTCCCAAACACCTGCACAGTGATGGACCATGATGCATCTGATGCAGATGACCTAGATGAGGAACGTGAAGAGTTCCTAGCAGAGATGGCTGAACAGGAGAAAACAGACCGATACATAGACAACCTACGCAAACGGAGCAAATTGTTGCGGTCCCGAGGGGCGTGGGCAGCGGCACGGCGGGCTCCTGTTGCCACAGGGGCCCTTCGGGCCCCTGTCGCCGCCCGGGCCCCTGTTGCCGGGCAGGCCCGGGGGATGGACCCCACAGCCATTGCTAGGAGGCTCATTGCACGTGCACACCCGTCTGATAATGACGAGGATGATGAAGAGGAGGAGCAGGATGACTACATGTCGATGGAGGACGACGAGGAGGAGGATTTGCAGGGGTATATGTAGGAGGGAGGGAGGGTGTTGTCAGAGTGGAAGGAGCATCAGAATAAAAATGCACGTGGTTGTGTAAGGGCGACTGCATTGGTGTACACAGTTTTGAGTGTTACACAGTGTTGCAATTGTTACCAAAATTGTTCTTTTCCCTCTCAAACACACGGCACACGCACAAAATGTAAAGAATAGCACCATTACACAGCGCGCTTCTATGTGAACAATGCAGGCAAATGCATGTCACAACAGTTTGAGATGCCCTGTCACAGCGTCCAGGGCAGATTTAGGTGCAGGTCCAATAGCAAGCACTGTTTGTGAGCCTGCTGGTATTTGTGTACGACCAGCATCATGCACTATGTACGTCATGAAACCCTGTTGCTGTGCTGCACCTGCTAGCCGCCGCTGTGGGGGTCGTGGGTGTGGGTGTGTAGATCAATCGTGGTATGGATATGTCGTGGTGTGGATATGTCGTGTTGTGGTAGTGATGTGGTGTGTGCTTGTGTACATAGAGACTGATGGTGTGGTAGTGATGTGGTTGTATAGATATAGACTGATAGTGTGGGTGTCAATGTGTAGGTGTGGAGTGTGTACTCTGAACATGCAAGCCATAGCAACACACACACATACACACACAGCAACACACATACATACACCATATATATGGGATACAATATATACACACAATATCTATCCCCCCACAACCACGCCTACCATTTCTGCAACATCAGGCACACGCAGCGCAATCTTTGCTTGCCCATAATACTCATACTGGGGCAACAGGTCGGGTGCTTGTCGCTGCACACGTTGCAGCAGACCCATGATGGCATGTCCACACTGAGCAGCAATCTTTCCTTTACCCATCTTGAGCTCATCATTCACACACAAGACCTGTAAGAGTCACCCACCATGTGGAAAAGGCTATATTAACCTTCAGGTGCTTGATGCTGCATAGTAGAAAAAACAATATGACAGCTGCACACCATTGTGTGTACACACATCGACCACACACATCGACCCACACACCACTTTGAGCTCCTCTGCTGGTCGTGATGGTGCAGTGCTGTCACGGTTCCTGCCATCATCAGAGGATAGGCCATCGTCATCACCACCGCCACGCTGCAACGCCTGATGATCACAGGTGTATGTGTTGAGGTGAGTCGTGGCGAGTTGCATCCCATACTCAAGATGGCAACATCGTTTGCCTATATGTTTGCGACGTCAACCAATCCACCAAACACACATCCACACACACCTGCAAGGGGTTTACATTGTCAATCCAGCACTTGACTAAGAACCCAATCACAAGGCCTGGCAAGAATCGCCAGGTAAAGCTATTGTTTGGATCAATGAGCGGATGAAATCTGCGTTTCATCATCGTAGGCCTTCGCTTCGCCATTGTGATCAATCAATACCAGGTTGGATTGGTGAAGAATGCAGAGTGTACAGCAGCAGCAGCCAATGTGTGCTAAAAAGTAGACAAAAATACACAGAGAAATATCACACAAAACTTGCACTTGCAACATCAGCAATACGATAGTTGGCCATTAAAGCACGACACGACATGCAAAACAAGTGTCCTAGTGTGTTGTGATGATCCTTGGCCAGGTGTAGGCTTGTTGGAAACCCAGGGTACCATCTGCGCTGTAATGTATTGCAGTTGATTTGTACTGATTTCAGGTCGACCAACATGGAACCAAGCCCAAGGCAACCTCCGTTGGATGAGCAAGAGCTTTTATTGTACAAACACAAGCGACTTGCTGAGCGTGTCAACGAACAACGGTCCCATATACGGTATGTGAGTCGATTGGTGATGGTGCAGGGTGGTAAAAAGTGGTGGTTACTTGGGGGTTGATGTGTCGATGATCAGTGTTGTTTGGTGGTTTGTTTACATGTGTGAAGGTTGTGTGTGTGTAACCACCATGGCGTGCAACATGACAGGGGTGTGTGTACAATCCCCCAAGTGCATAAACACATCAACCCCTAACAACACATCAACAACCTCATCCCCCATCATAGAGAATTGGAAACACGAGTAGAAGGCTTTGAAAAGCAGCAAGAGGATTACCGTGACACACTCTCATGTGTCAACCGCCTATGGACATCCCTCAACGACGACATCGTGCTGCTCATCCAGCGCACCGTCGGCGATGGGGATGCTGCCGCTGCTGCAGTTGCAATCCCATCATCCACCACCAATGGGGCAGCAGACAGCGCAGATGACCCCTTCTTGCATGCCCTCTTGCATCCAAAAGATGTCACATCCACCAACCCACACATCACCAAGCTCATCAACGACGCCACCAACCATCAGCGGGCTGCTTCAGATGCATACTCTGGTGTGGAAGCATCCCTACGCACACGCATGGCAACCACCAATGCTGCCATGGCCAAGCTGCTCGAAGTACTCACTACTGCTCGTGACAAGCTGGGGACTGGGTACAAGGATGGGACAAATGCTGCTGCGTACCAAGATCGTGTGGATGTCTTGCAGCGTCAGGTAGATGCCCAACAGGGGCTTGCTCGGGCGGTCAACAATCACATCAAATTGCTCCAAGATGAATTGGAAAAGGACAAGTTGACCATTCGACAGTTAGAATCTGAGTTGGCAGACAAGACAGAGGCTCTGGTGGTGGTCAAACGAAAATTGGAACATTACCGAAAGCATGCTGCGCCTGGTGGTGCTACTGTGGCGGACTCCATGGCGGTGGATGGGACAGGCAATGCGGTCAACGCAACTGCGGTCAACGCACTCAAGGAAAGCGGCCCCACGGAATCGGGAGAGCTGCCTGGGAGTGTCATGGCGACCGATGCGATGGTGGTCAACAGTCAACAGTATCAACAGCTTGAACGGGATCATGCAGCGTTGGCTGCAGAAGTGGAAGGACTGAGGAAGCTGCTGGAAGAACGGGCGGTCAACGCAGAAGATGTCGCACAGGAGGTTGGTCAACTCAAACGCGAACTGGAGCACTGTAAGCAGGTGCTTGCATTAGAGAGCAATGTGTTGAGCAGCAAGCAGTACATGGCACTGCACGCAAAGCATGAGCGGGTGGGGGCGGAGTTACATCAGGCGCGGCAAGCATTGGATGGGATGCGCCATGAGGTTGCACAGGAGCGGGGGCTGAGGGAGGCTGCTGAAGCCAAGGTGCTGTTAGTGTGGGTGGTGGTGGTTGTGTTGTTGTGTACATGATGGTGTGTATGCTGTGGGTGTTGGCAGTTGTGGGTGGATGTGTACATGATGGTGTGCACACAAAAACACCTGTCTCACCCCCCACATGCGCATACACACACACATGCACATATACACAAACAAACAGGCTCTTGCACATGCGAGCAGCACTGTGGGGAATGAAGGGTTGCAGAAACACATTGGGGAATTGGAGCAGCGTATTGCACAACTTGAAGCTGAAAGGTAGTTTTGAGTGTTGTTATCATTATTGTTATTGTTGTTGTTATTATTATTATTGTTGTTATTATTATGTATTTGTGAGTGTGATGATGATGTATTTGTGAGTGTGATGATACTGGTGATAATGATGTGGTGTGTGTGTGTGTGTGTGTGTTTGTATGTTCTAGTTGTGTATGTGTATTGGTGTGGGTTGTCATGCATGGTGCATGCAGATACACCCACCCACCCTCTCATCACACACCCTCCCTACACACCCACCCCTACCCACACACAGTCACCGCCTGCAGCTGGCTCTGCATCAAAAGGAAACAGCAGGGGGTAACCCATCCACTGTACAGGAAATGATTCAAGTGTGTGATGGGCTACACAAGGAAAATGTGATGCTCAAGGAAAATGCACAGAGGCAGCAGCATGTGGCGAGCAGGCTTGCTGAAGCTGCACATGTCAAGGCTGAGGTGGATGCACTTGTACAGGTGGGGGTGGGGGTGGGGGTGGGTGGGTTGTAAGGGTGGATGCGCTTGTATAGGTAGATGTGGGTGGGTGGGTGGGTGGAGTTTTTGGGGGGGATACACACTCACTCACACATACACACTCACACATACACAACCATACATACACAATCATACACACTCACACATACACACTCATACATGCATATGCTATCAGGCATTCATTATTACACATACACACTCATACATACACAAATAATCACACACACAATAACCCACTCACACAAAAACAGGCAAAGGAGGATGAGAGGGCAGCAGTAGCAGCACAATTGCAGCACATACAACAGGAGAGGGATACCCTGGAGGACAAACAACATGCTGCACAGGTGTGTGTGGGGGTGTGTATGTGGGGTTGGGGGTGTATGTGTGTGTACATGGTGTGTGTGTACATGGTGGGGGAATCGTTTGCATGTACGTGTATGTGTGTTGTGCATTGCAACACAAAACAGCAGCAGCATGGGTATCTCCACAAGTACAACCACAAAAACACAACAATGCATACCAATACACAAGAATACAAGCATACCAACACACAAAACATACACACTCCATGCACCCCACACACCCCACAAACTACAGGCATGTATACAAGAACTCGAAGCCTTCATCAAAATCCTACTCGAATTCACCGACATGGACCCCGACACCACCTCCTCCCAAGTCACCCACGCCACCCTCACCCAGCAGCTCACCACCCTCCAGCAACAGCTCAAAGCTACCCAGGAGCAGCGGGACCAGGCACAGGCGGCGCTCGAGGGTGTGCTGACTGAGGAGGATGCCAGGAAGATGAGGGCGGTGGCTGAGGAGCAGCAGCAGGAGTGTCGGGTGTTGCGGGCTGAGGTGGCGGGGTTGACGGAACACCTGAAGAAGATGGAGGTGCGTTTGATTGTGTTTTTGTTGGGGGGGTGTTTGTGTGTTGTTATGTGTGTTTTGGTTTTCATGTACGTGTATGTGTTTTGTCATGTGTACACTTTGTTGCCATGAACACCAAGTACACATACACACATACACACGCACATACAGCTGTGGTGAGGGCGTAGGTGTTGTAATATTTACACACACACACAAAACAATACCACCACCACCAACACCAGGCTGATGCAGAGGCATACATGGCAGAGATTGAAGCCATAGGTAGTGCCTTTGACTCCATGTCTTCCCAAAATGGACGCCTGTTAGATGGTGTTACTCGTCGTGATGAGGAGTTTAACAAGCTCACTGCAGACAACATTACCCTGGAGCACAAGGTGAAGGAGTTGACCAGTCAATGGGAACAGCAGCGGTCGTTGTGTGGACATCTGACTGCGCAGATAGCTACGCATGATCAGGCATGTGACGGTAGTACACATCATGTAGTGCACATCATGTAGTACACATCATGTAGTACACATGTAGTGCACATCATGCATGGCATATATTGTACACACACATTATATTATAAACCCCCATCACCCATGCCAAGTCTGTATACTTCTGTATACAATGCATACAATACAAAAATATATGTATACATATATAATACACCCCACACAGGTGATGGGGGAGTTGCAGGGGGCATTGCAGCGGGTGATGGCTGAGGCGGCAGGCGCGAGGGAAGCTGCCAGGGAGGCGGGGGTGCAGTGTGAGGCAGCCATGGTGAAGGCGAGGCAGTGGGAGGATGAGAATGCAACGGTGCGTGGTGGTGTGTGGGGATGAGTATGTGGGTATGTGGGTACGTGGATGTTTGTGTGGATATGTGGGTATGAATGGGTGGTTGTGCTTTTCCTGGGTTGTGTATGTGAAGGGCACATACATGCACAAAAACACACCACACACACACACACCACACCACATAAAACACGCACCCCCACAAAACACCCCCCCACATATCGCACACCCTCACAAACAAACACACAGCTTCAGGAGCAGTTGCAAGCAGTCAAGGATCAGTGTGAGACTACCAAACGTGCACTTGATGAGGAGGGGAGGCAGGTCATCAAGGAAAGGAACAAGCGGCAAAAGCTTGAAGAGGAAAACAAGGTGTGAGTGTGGAGTGGGTGTGGAGTGTGCATGTACATAGGGTGTGTGCTTGGTGTGTTTTGTATGTGTATACACATAGCGTCACCCCCCCCTGCTGAGTACCTATGTATACCCTGTATATCACCCCACACATAACCACCCCCACCCATACCACCACCCCCACACTCCTTACATTGCACCACCCTCCCCCCTCACCCACACACACGCATCCACACACACCCCTCAACCCCCCCTTCAGGTCCTGCAAGGCAAAGTCACTCGCCTCAAGACAGTCGTGGGTGCTGATGACGCTGCTGCTGAGCTACAAGAGGAGCTCCAAATGTACCGCAGCCTCCTCCGGTGCTCTGTGTGTAGTGAAAACCGCAAGGATACGATCATCACCAAGTGCTACCACATGTTTTGCTCGAGTTGTATCCAGCGCAATTTGGATACCAGGCATCGCAAGTGTCCTGGGTGTAATATTGCGTTTGGGCAGGGGGATGTCAAGAGTATTTACTTTTCATGAAGAGTATGATGAGTTTTCATGTACTGTTCATAAGAGTATGTACTTGCTGTGGGAGAATTTGCTTTTTGTAGGAGGATTTTCTTTTCATAAGAGTATGTACTTTTCATAAGAGTATGTACTTGCTGTAGGAAAATTTGCTTTTCATGGGGGGATTGTGGGATGGTGCATGTGTTGTTTGTGGTGATGGTCGGTGGAGGTTTGTTGTGGTGTGTGCAGGTGTGTACGAGGCGGAGGATGTCATGATGTGCATTGAGGATGGTGCAGTTGTGGTGCATGAGCAGGCTGCGTTGAGAGGAGGGTTTGCGTGTGTGTGTTGCACTTCTCTTGGCAGGATGTGTGTGTTTTTGGTGTTTTTGGTGTTTTTGGTGTATTTGCATATCAACAGTGGGATTGCTTCGGACTGTGTACGTGTTTTGACCAATGTTTCTTGTACTTATTGACTGCTTTTTGTGTTTGACCTTGAGGCAACATGTATGGTACCGTTACAAATGCACTGCCATGTGCTACTTGTTCACACAACACCCAGCACTACCATGTGCTACCCGTCAGCAACGTCACCCTGCTCGGCAGCGTCCTGTTGCGCCATCAGCACCCTGGCAAACGCACGTGCAGCATCCGACAGGTGGGCAAGGTGGGTCACTGTGTGTCCCCGACTGCCACGTGCATACGAGGGGGGAACGTACGCGGCCCCTGTTGCAACAAACATGGCAGCCTGCAACAAAGGGAGCAACCCAAATTCATCACCATCTTCCACAAACACATGCTGATGTTCATTGGTGTTGTTCTTGGTACGCGATGACGTGTTGGGATGGGCGTGCTTGGTCAACGGTGCGGTCAAAGGGTCAACGGTCAACGCCATGGTGACTACCAAAACCTTGCGTCCATCAATGTGCTCCACCTCCCAGCTGCTGTTGGCTACGTCCAGTGGGTTGCTACATTCATTGGTACATGTATTGGTGCTCCCCTGCCCACCCTTCCCCATCACCGTTCGTACAAGACGACCCATCGGCCCGTCCACCACTACCACCCCTGATGCGTGCATATCCACCTGTACGTCCTGTGTGGTCACCCACCCAGGCAGTGGCAGGTGCAGCAGCACCTCTGTGTCTGTACGAATGCACGTGTAGGGGGGGGCCAGGCAACGGGCCGCAAGGGGGTCCCCCCTGAACAGCCGGGGCCACATGTGGTGGGGTTTAGCCTTGGGGAGCACCAGTACCCAGTAGCGACAATCCTCCGTACTGTGTGCGTTGATTGTGTGTGGCTTGTGGTTGTGATTGATGTGATGCGCGTGCTTTGCGTGTACACACAGCCTTTAAAAAAGGCTGTGTGTACAATATGGGGATACCTGCATAATGGCACCTGCACAAAACATCATATGCATGACCCACCAAAACCTTCCCTCCACACACTCCCTCTCCACACGCTCCCTCCACACACACCACCATCCTACCTATACGTTGTCATGCTGCAGGTGGAGTCCACCTCCCCCGCCAGGTGCCGACACAGCACAGGGGGGCCCCCTCGGGGCTGCACCCGAAGCATCCCATCAAGCCGTAGCGTCACGTCGACCGGCACGTTTTGAAAGGCGGTGGGGGCATGGAGGGCAATGTACACACAGTAGGGGGACTGATGCCACAGGTAGAAGCGGGTAAATGCATATTGTGCATGGACCTGGTGGTGTGCCGGTGGGTGGGTGCTGATGGTGGGGCATATGTGTACACATCGAGTCGCTCCACAAACACACCACCACAAGCGCTCTATATACCCCAACAACACACACACACACACACACACCTCCTCAGCACACGCTCCATTTCCCACAGCAACCACTGCAGCCTGTGCGTCCACACGAAATTCCCTCAACACCTGCCGCTCCTTCTCACTGCGGTGCCACGGGTCGGCAGCTTCTCGAGCACGTGCATCCCAGAGCTTTTTCCGTTGCATTTCAGCACGTGCAAGATGCTCTTTGAGGTGCCCTGGGGCGTGTATGAGGGGCCAGTGCATGGGATGGGGGCCCCTGTGGTGCTGCGTGCGGGTACATAGCTCGCACAGGGGCATGGCACATGTCCTGTGTGATGGTGTAGCATGGGCGGAGGAGGACCACTTTTGTAAACATGCACACATGGGAAACACCACTACATACCAGCATGTGCAAGTGCTGGGGTTACTGCAGAGCTCACACAGCAATACGAGCTGACGAGTTGCATCGATGGCTGCATGTCGTGTGGTGAGCACGTTGAGTAGCAGTTCAGTGGCATCCCCCCGTGGGATGGCGGGGCCATGATGGGGAACTTGCCCAGCCACAGGTATATCTCGTGATGATGGGTGTCGTACACTTTGATCAAGCCCAAATGCGTCGTAGTTTTTGCGTGATGCTGGATCTATGAGCGTTTCGTAGGCTGTGCGTAGGCGTGTAAAGGCCACAGTGTCCCCGCCTTTGTCAGGATGGAGATGCCTTGCTCGTGTGAGGTAGGCCGTCCTGATGTCACGTGCGTGGGCATTGGGATGCACACCCAAGGCCGCATAGTGGCTTGGTTGCTCGTTTTTCCAGGGTGGCATGGCAAGTGAATGATGATGGTGTTTTGGTGTTGAGGGCAATGTTGCTTGTCAACATACAAAAAAAGGGTTATGAACCATAAGAATTATGAACCATACAAATCCGCATTTTCAGTAAGCTAGTATACAATGCATCATTGCATTTACCACCATCAGAAACTCCATTGATGATGTCCCCTGACGATGATGATGATGATGATGTCGAACAAGTCGAGCTGTGCCCAATTTGTTTCGCCTATCTGCCCATTACAGAACTGCAGGAGCATGTACAATTACATTTGATTGAGGATGAAGCATCCACTGAGCAAAAGCAGGATGTTGAAGATGATGGAATCGTCCACTGCCGAGAGTGTGGCACAAGCGTACCACTGGCAGATTGGGACAGCCACTGCACAGCCCACAGGTAGATTGTATTCGTGGTTGAGGTGGTACATATGCTTGTTGAGGTGATGCGTATGCTTCTTGGTCGTCTTGGGTGGTACATATGCTTCTTGGTCGTGTTTGAGGTGCTGTGACGCCATGCACGCTGTGTCTGGAAACAACACAACAGGCTCAGCACAATAGCAGACCATGATAATGCAGCAGCAGCAGCAGAGTTGGAGGAGCAGCAGCAGCTGGATCGTTTACAGGAGCATTACTTTGCTGCCATGCAAGCACAACAGGGCTTTTCCACTTTGGTATGTCTGTATGGATGATCATGGTGGATGGATGATGGTAACATTATCATAATAGATGTACATGCCACTGATTAAGCAACCATGGGAGTGTATTTGTGTCACATTTGTACATTATGAGTGCATTTGTTTTTATGCATCCCCCACACACACCTACACCATCCCCACACCTACACCATCACCCTCACATACATCCAACCTCCTCCCTACACACATAGCGTCCAGGGAAATGCTTTGCGTGTGGCCAAGAGGGTCACTGGCGCATGGATTGCCCTGCATACCCACCCAATGAACGCCTCAGACGCCCCACCATTCGCCTTGAGGCAGATGCCATCATTGATGCCCAGTACCCTGATGCACAGCAGCATAGCACCAGTGATGCACAACATAAAGGGAATGCACAACAGCAACAACGCAACATGCAACAAGATGCCAATGTACAACAACAGCCCAGTGCACAACAGCACCCGAGTGCATTAGATAATGCCAATGCACAAAAACCCAGTGCACAACAGCAACAAAATGCAGGACAAAGTGCTGATGGTCAGTCAGGGACAGCAGGAAATAACACTTCAGAAACCATCACATCACACAGCACACCACACAGCAAACCACACAGCGCGTTACACAGTACACTTCACAGCACACCTGGTTTGTTGCCATTGCTTGCAAAGAGGTTGAGTGCACAACAGGGGGGGCGGGTGTCTGTGTATATGGCTGGGCAGACATCAATGTTTGCGAGTGCTAGGCAGGAGGATGCAGGGTGGGGGTGTGGGTATAGAAACCTGCAAATGTTGAGTTCTTTCTTATTGCATGCACATCCGGTATGGTGTGTCTGTGGTGGCTGTGTGTTGCAACGGATGTGGTGGTTGTGTGCTGTGGTTTTGCTTCATAATGCTGTGTCTACGTGGGTTGGCACAGTACACATATGAACATCCACACCCCACAAACACCCATACACACTCACACACCCACCCACACACTCACACACACACGCACTCTCACACAAAAAAATAGGAGGCAAGGAATGTTTTGTATGGGGGCTGTGGCTATGTCCCAGCAATACATTTCCTCCAAGCATGGATTGAACTTGCATGGTCAACGGGGTTTGACCAAGCAGGTGCTGAGCAATTGCAGCATCAACTGCAAAACACACGCAAGTGGATTGGTACTACAGAGGCTGCTGTTGTACTGCGCTTTTTTGGGTGTCGGGCGCACATTGTTGACATTGATGGGGGACAGGTGTGTTGTTTTTTGGGGGTGGTGAGGCACAGGGGGTGCCATGTACACGTGGTATATGTGTCATCAATTGTGTGTTGTTTCAATCATGTTGTTGTTTGTTGTCTCAAAATCCATGCTGACCAATTACACATGTTTCCTCCCAGGTGTTGACCAATGAGCACCGAGTGCAGCAGGCCCATGATGCATTGGTCAACTGGGTATGGAACTACTTTGTACAAGCAGATGGTGGGTTGCCACATACGTTGACTCGTCCTAGCACGTGGAAGGAACCTGGGGGGGTGGAGGTGCAATTGACTGGTATGATTGGTGATTTGCTGTATGATTGGTGTTGCTGTGTGCATTATTGGTGTTGCTGTGTGTATTATTGTTGCTGTTACTGTTGCCTTGGTATTGGTGTTGCTGTATAATTATTGGTGTTGCTGTATAGTAACTGTTATTGTTGCCTTTGTGCTGATGTTGCTTTCTTTTTTATATATCATGACGAGTGATCCTCATCATACCCGAGGGAAAAAACTGCACACACCACATACCCACAGGCAAGTGTCCATTATACTGGCAACATGAGGGTCACTCATGCACCATCATCGGCATTGAGCGACGCATAGTGGGCACTGGTGTGCAGCAACGCACAGAGACCAAGCTGCTGGTGCTCGACCCATCCCATACCCGTGCCCAGCTGACAGCGGCGCTCGAGTCGGGGAGGGACTGGGCCCGGCTGATCAAGCGTGGGGTGCACACGCTGAAACATCCGCAGTACCAGCTGCTGTATGTGGGGGCGGGGCTCGCGGATGAGGAGGAGCGCCAGAGGGGGCGGGTGATTGCTGCAACAGAGCGTCTTGCGTTTTGATGATGAGGGAATTATTTTTTTTCAGGGATATTTCGTTCAACACAATCAACATAAAGTAATCATCACGACGAGGCATCAATCAGCAAATTCATCTGCGAGCTTGAACGTGTAAAAGCTGTTAAATCAATACACAATGCATTGATCAACGTGACCTTTCCACGTGTATTGCACCCCCATCTTGGGTCATGTTTGCATCACGTACATTCCTGCTGTTAGCCTCGCACACTTCCCATCACGCAAAACATATTCCTGCAGCAGCATCATTGCTCCTACAGCGTCTCTATCGCCCCGGTCAGGAAAGCACCCTCCCAGATGACCTCTCCCACCGTGTCGCAAAGGCATTTGCACGTTCCCCAGAAGATACCTCGCGCTCCATCGTAGAACAGCTCGACACGGAGCAGCGGTTTGTGTTGGCCAAAGCGCTGCTCGATAGTGGGGTGCCTGTGGGGGGTCGGGGGATGCCTCTCCATCTTGATGAGGCATATGTTGCACGCTTGTTTGAGACGGTCGATGTGCACCACCCCAAGGGGTTGTTAGACAGGTAGTAGTGGACAAGCAGGATGGGTGTGGGGTGGATTATTGTGGAATGGTGGGTTGTGGATACAACATACAAAACACCCACATTTATGGTGCAACCAAAAACACACACATACGCAATACATAGACGTACATTATGTCGTTGTTACTTTGAGCAATGCATACACATAACACAGAAGTGAGCTGCGTAAGGCACTTGACTTGCATAGGGAGCTCAGCAATGCCTCACAACGCATGCATGCACCACCCATAACAATTGGGGGGTTGAGCACGATTGCGCTTGCTGCTGGTATCCCCTTTGTGGGGTTTGGGTTTATGGATAATGCACTCATGGTATGATGGAAGGTGTATGAATGAGAGTGGATGATGGAGGGTGGATGATGGAGGGTGGATCATATCCCAAACACATACACACACCACACACTACCTGATGGATTATGGACGATACCACACACATACACACTACACAATCACTCCTAGTTGATGGCGGGTGAGGAGATTGATGTGTTGTTTGGTTCCTCATGGGGCCTCTCAAAGCTGGCGGCTGCTGGGTTGGGCAACATAGTGGCTGATGTGGTTGGTGTGGGGTGTGCAGAGCGCATCGAGGTGCGTTGTGTGTTGGTGGACAGTGGTTGTGTGCATGGGCATGGGCATGTGTTAGTTCAATTGTACAAAGTATGCTGTGAGCAATGGTTGTTGCAGAGTGTGTGTATATTTATTTCTGTCCACTTTGTCCACATACCACTTGTGTCCTTCCACTTTATTCGCGTAATAATGTATCATCCCTGGATAATAATGTATCATCCCTGTATAATAATGTATCATCCCTGTTGTATGTCAGGATTGGGTACGACAGATAAAGTGGATTGCACCACCAAAGCTGACTAGAGAACAGCGCAGCACCTTTACTGTGCGAGGTATGTGCATGGGTTTGGGCTGTTGTTGTGGGTTTGGGATATTGTTGTTATTGGTAGTGGTAGGGCTGCTATGTGACATACCAACCTGCAATGAAATACACACATCATCACAGCGGTGCGTATGGGTGGTGCAATGCTGGGTGTGTCTATTGGCGGGTTGATGGGCTTGGTGCCGCTCTTGTGGCTTGATCATTAGCCAAGTGTGTTTCGTCAATTGTATTGTATGTTTTTTCATAAAAGATTATTTTAATTGTACGATACAGCATTGTTGTGTAACCAAGCGTGGGGTTGATTGGGGGGCTCATCATCGTGTGCATCATCAAGCAATATTGCGACCACTTGTCACAACAGAGATATCAACACGCTTTACGACGTGCATGTGCACAATACTGCTGTGGTAATAAATCATACCATGCGCATAGCTTGACGAACATGAGTGCAAACAAAGGCAAGCCAAGCATCAAGGGCCAACAAACGCTAGCACGATGGTTTGCCAAGCCCTCTCCAAGCTCCAAGGTATTCTATAGATTGCATATGTCGTACAACTACCCCTTGTGGTGTATTTTGGCTTGTCTGTGGTGCAAGCATAGGTCGCCATCATCATGCTCGCCACACACACAGCCACTGGACGAAAACATGTCACCCCCAACTGCCAACACCCCAGTAGCACCTGCCAGCAAACAACCAGTTACCAAGGTCACACCCAATGGTGCGTACACTGTAACATGTTGTTGTGCAATTGATGGCGATGTCAACCACCAATGTCATCGCAAACCTCAGCGACAATGAAACACACCTCAACATGCACAATGGCTACTGCATATACTCTAGTCTATCACGCCATCCTCCATAGCACCAACATGTCACACACAATCTCCCTCACACCCACCCTCACACACAATCCCCCTCACAACCATCATCAGGCACCTCCCAAGCAGGTCCCGAGGTGGTTGGCAGGGCCCTGTCTCTCTACTGGACTGCAGATGACGCATGGTACACTGGCACTGTGATTGCATACAACCCAGACAACGGCCAGCATCACATACGCTATAATGATGGGGAGCTCGAGTGGGTGCTTCTTGGACGTGAACAAGTGCGGTGGGGAGATGCTGCCAACGGTATGGAGAGGAGTGAGGAATGGAGAGGTGGGATGCTGTGTATTGTTGAGTGATGGGTGTTGTTGGTGGGGTAGGGGGTCCCTCTCCCCACCCGCATGCATGTGTGCATTGTGTCAAAAAACACGTGTGCATTGTGCATTGTATCGCACTGTATCAACATAGTACCATACACCATCCATACACCACCCACTACAGGCACAGCAGCAGCAACCAACAATACACCCAAGGCTGCTGCGAAAACAGCCAAAACCAACAAAAAAACCACCAACGGCGTTGCTGTGAAAAACAAGGGGAGCAACACAGCAACCAAGGGGAGCAACAACACAGCTGTGCCATCACGCAAGCGTCTCCGTAAAGCTGTGTCTGATGCGCAACAGGGGGATGATGTGCCAGTGGATGTGATGGATGTGGATGATGTGTTCAGTGAGGAGGACGAGGAGGAGGAGGTAGAGGGGAGTAGTGGGGATGAGGGGAGTGACTGGGAGGCCGATGCCAAGGTGGGTTTTTGTGATGGTGGTGGTGTTTACGTATATGTGGTGGTGTGTACGTACATACATGTGTGGTGCTTGTTGAGTTTTCATGGACGTATGCACATACGCACACGTATGCATGCTGTTTCTCTCACACACGCATGCACATCCTGTGCAGAACATGGTTGTGGAGGAGGAAGACGATGACGACGATGAAGACCTCGTGTCTGAACATGAAGAGGAAGATGCTGAGGAAGGCTCCATGTCTGACGAGGAGGAGGAAGAGGAAGAGGATGATACATATAGCAAGTCCCGAGGGAAATCAAAAAAAGGGCCCCAGGCAAGCAAGGGAGGAAAAAAGAGGGGAGCGCCTGTACAAACACCAGCACCTGTCAAAAAGATCAAGGTGGGTAGTGTGTGTGGTAGTATGGTTTTTTGGTGCACCCCACCACAACACACCCGAACACACAACGCATCCCAACACACAACACACACAGGTCGGTGCTAGTACAAGCGGCCGCCCCCCTCTCCCATCCACCACCAGCAAGGCAAGATCCGCCGCACGTAACCCACTGACACCCACACCATGGCCACTCAAAACCCCTACCCAGGGCCCCGGCAGTACACCCAGTGGTCCAGCCACACCAGGCACTGCGGCAACACCAAGCAGCGCAAGTAGAGCAGGTATGTGTGGTGTGTATGGAAGTGGTGTGTTGTTTGGGGGTGTGGGGGGCGTACACAGGCGAGTATGTGTCTTGATGATGATGTATGCACTTGGCATGCACTTGTACAGCACATCTTGTATCATCTTGGGCAGATCACATCGCGTGTCCTCTTCCCCGTCACACCCTTGTTTGCATCACACCCTTTCACATGGCACACAGCACTGTTGGCAGCTGGTGATGAGGAGCGCTGGCAGGATCGTGTGGCCTCCAAACTCACATTCTTGCTTCCGGAAAATACTCGAGATGCCAATGGGAGGAAGCCTCACGATGCTGACTATGACCCCCGTACCCTGCATATACCTGGAACATGGTTTAAGCAACACAAGGTGGGGTGTGTAGTACGTGTGTATAGTATGTGTGTATAGTATGTGTGTGTTGAGAGTGTCTGGCATGATGTTCATTGTATAGTATGTGTATTTGTGTCTGTATGTGTTGTGTGCTCACAATTGCTACACCTCGAATACTCCCCACACCCCATGCACTCCCCACACCCCATGCACTCCCCACACCCCATGCACTCCCCACACCCACTCCCTCCCTTCATACACCCCCCAACAGATTAGTGATGGTCAGCGTCAATGGTGGGAATGCAAAGCAGCAAACTACGACAGCCTTATTTTATTCAAAGTCGGTAAATTTTACGAAATATTTGAAATGGACGCCTATGTGGGAGCAGAAATTCTCGGCCTGCAGTGGATGCGGGATGAACGGCCACACTGTGGGTTTCCAGAGATCAATTACAGTCAACATGGGGAAACGCTGGCGCGGTCGGGGTTACGGGTGGTGGTGGTGGAGCAGACCGAGACGCCTGAGCAGTTGGAACAGCGTAACCAAAAGCGCAAGGCACAGGGACTGCCCAAGGTGGGGGGGGGGGAGATACATGATACAGTGTGATACTGTATATTACAAATTTTTATACATAATATACCACATACTACATACTACAACAACATCCTCTGTTCTCCCTTCACAATCACAGTGCAATGTGGTGCGTCGCGAAGCAGTGGCAGTGTTGACCGTTGGAACGTTGACCGACCCAGAAATGTTGGTCAAACAACCCAACGCCTCGTATTTTGCATGCATAGTAGAACTCCCTCTTCCTGAGGGTCCTGTGTATCTTGCTACTGCTGTTGGTGCTAATAAAAGCAACAACAATAATAATAATAAGTATAATGATAATAACAACAACAATAATAATGATGATGATGGCACTGATGATGGTGCTGTCACCACCACCACCATGACAAGTGCTCCACAAAAAGGGGGTGTTCGATACACCACATGGATGGGACTTGTTGCTGTTGACTGTGCCAGTGGTAAGATGATGGTGGGGCAGTGGTATGATGATGAACTGAGGTCGAGGCTGAGGGCACAGCTTGCTGCTCTGCAACCAGTGGAGCTTGTGTTGCCCAAGGTGCTATTGGGGGGGGGAGTGGTGCGGTGAGTATGTGGTGGGTGGTGTGTTGAGTGTGGTGGGTGGTGTGGTGAGTGTATGTACATGGTGTACATCTTGTTTCTTGTTTTGGTATATATATATGTGTGTGTGTGTGTACATATGTGTGTATATATGTGTATATATATATGTGCATGGTATTACACCCACATCACATACACATCACACCCATTCTCCCTCACAAATCACCCACACAGAATGGTCTTGCAGCAGAGACAAATGCAGTGCTGAAAGCATGTCTCCGTCAACCACGCATCAACCACATACCCCCTGGCGATCGTTTCTGGACCGCCCACACCCTTACCCACCAACTCTCCAGCTCGGGGTACTTTGATAAACAGCCCACCTGGCCACACAACTACCAAGTGCTCTGTGAGGACATTGACGGCAACGGCGCAGCCTTGTATGCGCTCGGTGGGGCAGTGGCGTATTTGCGGGACTGTTTGTTGGATGAGAGGATAGTTCCGCTGGGGTTTCTCGAGGCCCTGCCTGGGTGTGAGGGTGTGGATGGTGGGTTGGTGGGTGGGGAGCGCATGCAGGCGGTGCAGCAGCTTGCACAGCATGTTACTCTTGATGGGGCAGCCTTGGAAAACCTCGAGGTAGGGGTGTTAGGGGTGGGGGGGCGAGGAGGGGGTGATGGGGGTGGTAATGAGGGGGGTGATGAGGGTGGTAATGAGGGGGTGATGATAATAATGATAATGGTGATAATCATTGCAGAAAACCACCATTATCACCACTATTATCACCACCATTATCATACGCTATAATACACCATGCATAATACACCATGCATATTACACCATGCATAATACACACAGGTGTTGGAGAATAGTACAGGGGGTACCAAGGGTACCCTCCTCGCTGCTGTGGACTCTTGTGTCACTGCTTCTGGTCGCCGGCTGCTCCGGGATTGGTTGACCAGGCCGTTGACCGCGGTCAACGATATAAAGATGCGTCAACAGGCGGTCAATGCGCTCATGGGCCCTGCATACGATGCCCTGTGTGATGCTCGGAGTGTACTATCAGGTGTGATACATTGATACACACACAGATTGATACACACCCACACATAAACGGGAAAAAAAAACAAAAAAAACACAAGCAAAACCCCAACAATCACAGGCATGCCAGACATTGAACGTGTGCTAGCTCGTCTCACAGCCGCAGCCAATGAAATGGGGTTGGGACGATATGCACCTCATGTTGTGTTGTATGAAGATGTATCACGACGCAAGGTGCAGCAGCTGGTATCGGCAGTCAAGGGGTTGGAGGCGCTTCAACGTGCTGTTGACTGTTTTGCAGGTGTGTTGTTTGACTGGTGTGTTGTGTTGGGTGGTGGTGGATGTGAGGGTGGTGGTGGATGTGAGGGTGGTCAGGGTGGTGGTGGTGGTGGAGTGTGTTGTAGGGAGCAGGCTGAGATACACATGGTGCAGTGTAGTGTATATAGACATGGTACAGTGTGATGTATAGACATGGTACAGTGTGATGTATAGACATGGTGCAGTGTGATGTATAGACATGGTGCAGTGTGATGTATAGACAGCCACAATGCAAAACAACCACCACCACCACCACCACAACAACAACAACATCTGTAATACGCATAATCACCCCCCCCCCCAACACACATCCAGGTATTGTCAACGACCCCACAGCATCACCCCCCCTCCTTGCATCCCTCATCACCCCCGGCAGCATCTTCCCTGACATCCGCACCCCTCTCTCCTCCCTGTTGACCGCTGTTGACTGGGAGGAGGTCTCTTCCACGTTGACCATTGACCCCAAGGAGGGTATGGATCAGGAGTATGATGCTGCAGTGGCTGCATACAGGGAAGTTCAAGAGAAGCTACAGGGGTGTTTGAGAGAGTTTGCTGGCATGGTGGGAGCACGAGGGGCGAAATTTGTGACGCTTCACAAGGACCCATGTGTGATTGAGATACCCGAGGTATTGTTGTGTGAGGTTGTATGTATGGGCTGGGTGGGGTTGTATGGGGTTCACTCCACCACCACCCTCACTCCACCACCCTCACTCCACCACTTCACCCCCACCTCTCCTCCACCACCACCACCATAGGCATGTGCATCCAAGGTCCCCAGCGACTATGAACTCGTAGGTGGACGCAATGGCTTCAAACGCTACTCCCATGAACAACTCCGAGCATTTCGTGCACAGCGTGACGCTGCTGAGTCTGCACGGGAAGACGCAGCGGCTGGGATCATCCAACGTCTGGTACAGCGGGTGGTGCAGCATGGGGAGTTGTATCGAAGGGCGGTGGCTGCAGTGGCACAGGTGGATGTGTTGGGGAGTTTGGCGATGGCTGGTCGACAGGCTGATGGGGTCATGTGTGTACCTACGTTTGTTGGTATGTGGGGCGGGGGGGGGCGTGTATTTAAAGGGGTGTGTATGGCACCATGTCCACAACCACCATCACCACCACCATTAGCATCACCACCACAACAACCACAATACCCACAACACAGAGGGTCCCACGCAAGTCTTTTCCGCAAGGGCCCTCCGCCACCCAGCCGGCCTGGCTATACATGGGGGGTCCTTTGTTCCCAATGACATAACCCTCGGGGGTCAGGGGACCCCCAATTTCATCCTCCTCACCGGCCCCAACATGGGTGGCAAATCCACACTATTACGCCAAGTGTGTCAAGCCACATTGTTGGCACAGGTGGGGGCGTTGGTACCTGCAGAGGAGCTGACGCTGTCGGCTGTGGATGCTATGTTTGTGCGTATGGGGGCAAGGGATAACATCATGGCGGGACAATCTACGTTTTTTGGGGAATTGAATGAGACGTCAATGATGGTGTGTCAAGGGGGGGGGGTGGGGGGGTGGAGCATGGTTCAGCCTCTCTCTTTCTCTCTCTCTCTCTCTCTCTCTCTCTATATATATATATATATATATTATTTTGTTTATTTGACAACGCCACCCACCCACACCAACACACCACCCATTCAAACACACCACCCATTCAAACACACCACCCACACCAACACACACACACACACCACACACACAGCTCAATCGTGCAACACCTCGATCATTGGTCGCCCTCGATGAACTGGGCCGAGGTACCGCCACTGTGGACGGTGCCGCTATTGCTGCTGCCGTCCTACAACACCTCTCCCAACACATCGGTTGCCGTGGCCTCTTTGCAACCCACTACCACAAACTTGCAGATGCACACGCGCATGATGCCACCGTGGCGGTCAAACATATGGGGTGTGCCGTTGACCAAGGGGAGAATGGGGTGCCCGAGGTTACGTTTTTATACACACTCATGGATGGTGCGTGCCCTAAATCGTATGGTACCAATGTGGCTCGGCTGGCAGGGTTGCCAAGTGCGTTGGTGCAGCGTGCGGCAGCTTTTTCACACCAACTAGAGGCTGGTGATGATGAGGGGGGGTGTGAGAAGGGGCCTGTTGGGGATGGTGGTGAGGCTGGGTTGCTGGGGCGTGTGCGGGCTATTGTAGAGGGGAGTGGGAGTGAAGAGGACAAGGTTAGGCAGTTGTTGTCGCTTCAACAGGAGGCATAGCTGTGTTTTTTGTGTTGTGCATGTGTGTGGTGTTGGATGTGTGGGGTGGATGTGTATGTGTGATTACAGGCGAGTAGTGTTTCCACCGACCCGACAAACGTCTACACGAAAACGTCTACAGTGACGACATAACAACCCTTTTGACACATATGGAATGACATGATTGTGATGACATGATTGTAACGACGAGAATGTGATGAGATTACAACAGCATGTCCATGCTTCTTCATGCATGCCATGCCCCATGCTGTTTCCCCATGCTCTTTTCTTTCAATGCTCGTTTCCCATGTGGTACAAGCAAGGAGCAAAGCGCGTCTTCCCCATTACTTCAGGGTCCCCCTCGTACTCACATGCCTCCCCTCTCATTTCCTACACGGGGGCCCTCCAGGGCCTCCACTCGCAACTGAAGCATGCCAATTGTGTGCACAAGTGCTTGCAGCTGCCCTTCCACACGAGCAAGCACGTGCGTGTCTAGTTCTTGTTGTTGTTGTGGTGGTGGTGGTGGTGGTGGTGGGATCCCCTCGCAGTGTGGGTGTGTCTGCTCAGTTGCGATGTGTGCTGGTATATCTTGTGAATGCTGCATGGCTGGTAGTAATGCGCGTGCTGCTGCTGCTTTCGTAGTGGTTGCTCTCCCACCACCACCACCACTACCACGTTGTGCTGCTGGTGCACTGCTTCGTGTTGCTGGTGGTTGTGTTGGTTTGTGCATTGTGCACGGTGGTGGTGGTGCAGGGGCATGTGGTTGTGGCCAACTGAGAGGGTGTGGGTGGGTGGGTTTTGAGAGGGAGTGCACAGTATACAAGTCAACGTTATCATTATACAAGTCAACATCATACAAAACAGTAGAACATCATACATGTCCATCATACCCAGCACCAAAACACACACCAGCACCAAAAATACACCATCACAACACAACCCACATACCTGATTGGTCCACGGATCCCACCCCCATCCCCCGGATCCTCCCACCCTCCTCTATTCCCCGCCTCCATATGCCACACCAACACCTGCCCATCCCTCCCCCCCGTCACAAACTCACTACCCATCGGATCCACTGCCACGCTGCGCACGCTGCCCTGGTGACCGTACAAGGTATACAAGGGTTGACCATGTACAAGGTCAAACACCTTGGTAGTCACATCACCACAGGAAAGCAGCAGGCGCCCTGTTGGGTGAAAAGCTAGTGAGGAGACTGGTTGGGTGTGTGCTGGGTAGTATTGAATCAGGCGTTGACTTTTCATGTCCCATAGTTTGACCGCTTTGTCTGTGCCTGTGTGTTGGTGCCGGGACAGGTACGGTGATGGTGGATTGTGTGTTTATGTGCACACTTGTGGTGTCGACGACACACATGTTGTGTGTTGCATAGTACAGTAACAAATGCAAAACTACAACCGCTGTACATACAACACCACACCGCACACCTCCTGATGCTATGTAATGCTCATGTGGGTGTGCAGCAACCGCCAGCGGTGCCCCCTCAACATCCTCCATGCGATACACACACGACCGTGTGCGCACGTCCCACACACGCACAGTGCGATCATCACCACCACTCACGACCATGTTGGGGCTGTGTGGGCTGTAGCCGCATGACCTCACCCAGTGGCTGTGTCCCACGAGGCTGTGGGCAAAGCGTTGTGTTGCAACCGACCACACCTGTGGGTGGTGGGGGATTGGAGAGGAGGGTGTGCACCATATGCAGGTAGGGAGTGTGTGCACATGGTGTGCATGGCAAGCCAGTACAATCAGTGCTTGTAGCGGAGCAAGTGATGCCTTGATCATGGTGGGCTATAGCAATGAAACACCTGCACAAATACATACAGCAACACACACACACGCAATCACACACACGCAATCATACACACGCAATCACACACACGCAATCACACACACACAATCACACACACAACAAATGCACCTTGATTGTTTTATCATTGGAGCAACTGATCATGTGATGACCATCAGATGAAAAGTCAACAGCACGCACAGCAGCTGTGTGGACTTTCAAAACAGAACTCTGACCTGCCCTGTGGGGGTTGTGGGGGGTGTGCGTGGTGTGTGTGTGCATGGTGGTTTGGGACGTACACAGTGGTGTGTACATGATGGGGAGTGAAGCACACCTAGTATGCTGTGCACACAAACGCATTGGTTGAATGCATTGACCGCATGTGATAATAAAAAACATTGACCACATACGCGGTGGGCTGCCAGAGACGAATGGTGCCATCTTTGGATGCCGAAGCAATGAGGCGATGTTGCGAGCTGGTTGCAAGTCCCAGCACAGCAGACTATGTATGAGGCAAGAGGGGGTCCTTGTCACGCGCTCAAGGTGGAATGATGTACATTAAGCATGGGTGTACATCAAACGCAGACACCATGTGCAGACCGAATGTACACCCCAAGTAAACACTGCACGTACACCCCTGAATGTACACACCACATGTACTACACACCCTTGTATGTATACCCCTACCTGGTGTCCAGTAAAGTGAAAAGCACGCAGGTGTTTGCGACTACTCCACACCATGACTTGGCCATCAGCACATCCACTGACAAATTGTCGCATCGTCGAGTGGCATGCAACGGCATTGACTGGTTGCTTGTGTTCATCATAAATGTTGTGTAATACAGGCTGATCCATGTTGAAAACTGATATTGATTGATCGTTACATGAGGAGGAGCTGTGTTCAACACACGTGTGTTGTTGTTCAAGATTTTGTGCGCTCCATCATATGCTGCAGATCAACGCTGCACGATCCACGATCCGGTCAGGCACACAGTGGCTGTTGAATGCAAATAAGTAAACATTTCGTTTATGAGCAGTACTCGCATCCTCCCAGAACACATACACATGTGCAATGCGGCTGCAGCATCGTATACAGCTGCATTGCCTACGTTGCTGATACACCCTGGCTGCAAATGTGTGAACAACGATTTTGACTGTCTTGTGCTGTTGACATCCGTGGCATTTGTGGTATAGTATCCCATTATGATGCATCAGTATGCCCTTCAAGGCGCATAGCAGTGGACACACTTTTCCTCCCTTGTTTGGTGGTCGCTGATTTCCCTCGTCCCAAGCACCATGCTGCTACGCATTACTTGTTTTGCAGCCTTGGGGGGCTTTTTATTTGGGTATGGGGAGTATGGGGTGCCTGCAATGAGGTGGAACCCTCAGCACCCTATTGCTCGCACATTGCATGAACAATAAAATCACCCCATCATCACAACACAGCTACGACTTGGGCTTGATTGGTCCAGCACTGCTCACCTACCAACGAGAGACCAGTGAGCTGGACACCGTCTCTATTGCTGCAATCGTGGGATCTGCCAAACTCGGTGCCGTGGTGGGCACCTTTATAGGGGGTGCCTGCATGCTGTATTATGGTAGACAACCCACAATTGCGCTCAGCGGTGTGTTTTTCGTGATTGGACCTGCACTTATGGCAGCATTTGCACTGACATGGGTGTTGATTATTGGTCGGTTGCTCATCGGGTTGGGGATTGGCATCTCTGCAGTTGCCATCCCTGCCTACCTGGGTGAAATATCACCAGCCAAGGTGTGTGGGTGTGGTTGTTTGGTACTATTGTTGGCTGTGTATTGTAATGGGCTGTGGTTGAAGAATATCTGCCATTTCACAGTAGACTCATTTGTATGCATCCCATCCCATTCCGCACACAGTATCGTGGCCGCATTGTGGAGATGTATGAGCTGCTCTTATGTGTGGGTATGGTTGTCTCTCAGCTCTTTGATTGGGCTGTACAGGACGCCCCGGGCAATTGGCGATGGATGTTTGGTGCTCCCATGGTGCCGGGGGTGCTGCTCCTACGTATGTGTCGTGTGTGGGTGATGTGGGTGTGATGTGGGTGTGTGGGTGTGACCATGTATTTGTGTGTGTGCATTTGATGTACTACAACATTTGGTGTACTACACACAGCATATTCAATGGTTTTCACTGTTGCTCACACCCCCTTCCTCACACACACCCCTCCTCACAATCCCCCCACCCCCCTCTCCATGCAAACACAGTTGGTCTCCTGGTACTCCCCGAATCACCTCGTTGGCTTGTAGTACAAGGTCGACTTGATGAAGCACTTGCTGTGATGCATCGAGTGTACACAAAAGAACGCCTACCCATTGGTGTGCAGCAGTCAACAGCAGAGGTGGAACATGAGCTACTGCTGCTGTGGAGTGGGGTACAGCAAGAGGCTGCGGCTGCTGCAGATAGGCGACGAAGGAGAGCGAGTGTTGGTGGTGAAGCGAGTGGGGGGGGAGTGGGGGGGGATGGTGGTGTTGGTGTGGAGGGGAATGGTGGTACAATGAAAAGTACAAGTGGTGGTGGTGGTGGGTATGATGATGGTCATGGTCAACATCATGGTCAACAAGAGGTGGAGCTTGCAGCCACATCAGGAACACCCTCTGCGAGTAATGGTATCACAACATCGAGCAATGGTACAGCAGCAATAACAGCACAGCATGTTGATTTGGAGGATGTGCAGCTGTCCCCCACCACCTCAGAGAGGGTATACATACCACCATCAGCACCATCAACTGGGTGGGTGGGTGCTACTGGTCCCGGTGATGATGTGGTATATGAACAGGATGGGTATGGCGATCAACACACTGTTGGTAGGGTACAGCAGCACCAAGCACCACATGGAGGAGCAGATGCGCCCCGCACACACCCCTCCACAAGCACCTCCACCGAACCGGCTGTCATCCCTGTCACAGAGGAGCAACCCCACACATCCTCCTATGCCACACATGTGGGGGCGGGGTTGTTTACAGGACACACATCCTCAAGTGCGGGGGCCCCTTTTTCGAGTGCAGGGGGCCCGTCCTCAAGTGGGCATGGCATGCATGGCCGGTCCATGTCGGGGGGCCCGGGGAGGACAGAGAGTGGGGCCAGTCAACGTTTGTTGACCACCCAGAGCGGGGATGGTTCTGGAGAACGCGAGACTGCAAGTTTGACCGAGTCGAGGAGTACTGGGACTATGGGTTTTTTTAGGACGTTTGGGGTTATGATGTGGGATATAGTGCTTGTTGCTCGAGGTAGGAGAGGGGGGGGAGGAGGGATACACAATACACACATGTATACTACATATGCACCATGTACACACCCACATGTATACACCCAAATGTATACACACACATGTATACACACACATGTATACACACACACGCATACATGTGCACACCCCCACAACAACCACAACATGCCCCCTACAGGACCAGAAAAGCGTGCATTCTTCATTGCACTGGCACTCGCTGTGTTCAACCAAGCAACAGCCAGCACTGCAATCATCAACTTTGCACCTGAGATATTGGCAAGCATGAATGTAGAGAGTAGTAATTTGCAAACAGGTTTGGCTATCACTGTGACAATTAGCAAGGTGAGGGATGACTACGGTGTTGGTGTTGTACGTGTTGGTGTTGTATATAATGGTGTTGTATATAATGGTGTTGTATATAATGGTGTTGTATAATGGTGTTGTATATAATGGTGTTGTATATAATGGTGTTGTATATTATGGTGTTGTATATAATGGTGTTGTATGTGTTGGTGTTAATATTGTATATGATGGTGATGGTGGTAATGTTGACCTTGTTCATTGTACATGTTGACCATATGTGTCGACTGCGTGTATGTTGACTGCATGTGTGTTGACTGCGCGTATGTTGACTGCATGTGTGTTGACAATGCACCATGTGACCCTAGTACAACACAACACCTTTATAATACAACACATCCACATTCTCTCACCCACACAACCCCCCTCCTCCCACTCACCAACCGCACCCCATCCATACAACACCCCCACAGTTTCTTGGTCTCATCATCGCCCTGTTGCTCGTCGATGTCGCCGGCCGCCGCCCGTTGCTCATAACAGGCAGCGTCATGTGTGGCGTATGCATGGTGCTCGTTGCTGTCGCCTACTTCATCTCCTCTGTCGTGTTACTCGTCATCAGCATGGACATGTTTATGCTGGGGTTTAGCATGTCATGGGCGGGTATTTTTTGGGTGTTGATATCTGAAATGTTTTCAATGAATGTCAAATCCCCCGCCAGCAGCATGGCCACTGCCACACTCTTTGCAGCAGGGGCCCTTGTTGATTGGGCGTTTTTAGGGCTGATGAACGCCCTGGGGGGGGGGTCGTTTTTGGTGTATGCGTGCGTGGCGTTTGCCTCAGGGGTGTTTGTGTTTGTGGTGGTGCCTGAGACAAAGGGACGCACCCTTGCTGAGATACAACGCATGCTGGGGAGCCCCACTGCAGCTGCGAGTGGGGGGCTGCGATCGGCCACGTCGGTGCCCACAGTGCCGTTGGTGGGGGCCGTCAACGGAGGGGGGAGCCACAGAAAAGCGGGGGGGGCTGCTCGGAGCGCGTCGGGGACCCCCTTGAGTGCGCAGGAGGGGGGCCCCTCTCCTCGTGAGGAGGAAATGGGGGGGGGCGGGGTGGCGGCGTGGTGGGGGAGGACCAGTCGGGCAGTGCGGGGGACCCTCGCGGCGGGGGTGCCGCGGTTTTTGTTGCGGCGGCGGTTTGACAGGATGGAGGGTGGTGCTGTGAGCCCACGGCAGCCCGAGGGGGTTGCGCCCCACGTGTGATGATGTGCTTGTCATGTGATATGATGATGTTGATGTTTGATAGAATTGTTTCAAGTAATGCGTGTTGTTGATGATGTGTGTATTGTGTTGTTTCTTTTTTTCGATAGTGTGCTTGTTGGTTTCATGATGGGCTTCGTATGCGCACATACATACGTGTGTGTGTATGTGTGTGTCTCAGTACATATTCATTGCCATGTGCATTACACAATGTGCATTAGCCAAGCAAAATTGTGGCATTCGTATGATGCAACAACAAGAAGAAGTATCCACATGCCGCACAACAACAGCACTGAATTCACATGCTGCCCTGATGCTCCACCGCAAGATAACGACCACCAGCAGCAGCATTGCCATCATCAAGATGCTTGCTTCTTCCCATCCAGCAGGATACCTGCCCTCATTGCATGCCTGCTTCTTCCCAGTCATGATCGTCAACATTACCCCCACTACTATGCTTCCTATTTCTTCCCAGCACAGCATGGCTTGGGTGGTTTGGGGAGGAACAACTTCTTCGCCTCTTCCAATGCAGTGAAGAATACACAACCCCCAATACCAATCCATATCACACGTGGCTCCCAACCCTGTGCATGTGCAGGGGTGGGTGTGTATGTGCAGGGGTGGGTGGATGGGTGGGTGGATGTTAGAGTGGGTATATTCGGTTTGCATATGTGTCACAGGGAAGATGTAACCCCAACCCCTCAACAGCAGCCAATGTACACACAATACTCATAATTGTTAATGTTCATGTTCATGATACACTCCTCCGAGGACCACAAACACATCCCGAAATATACACACACGCCCCACCCACACCCATTCACACACGCCCAAACAATCACCTACCCTGAACAATGCACCACTCCCCTCTTGCTGTATAATCTGCCCCGCACAATCCAACACCCCCTTGTACGTCTTGTTCGTTCCCTGAATCATCAACCGTGTTTTTATCACATCCAGTGGCGTCGTCACCAGCCCCGTCACCGCCCCGGCTGTTGCTCCTATCGCAGAGGTCTCCAAGGGGGTGGGATCAACCCCCTTTTTGGTGATTTTCACAGCTCGTTTCAGTTGTTCATATACCACAAATTCAATTGCATCAAAGGGGAGGTCACGGAGAAGAAAGGAACCGTAGCCGGCATACAGGCCCCGGGCCCCTTCTCGGGCTACGATGGTGCGTATTGCTTGAACTGCACGTGTGAATTCACCTGTTGGTGGTGGTGGTGATGGTGGTGGGTGTGGTGGTGGTGGTTTTTCGTTTTCATTGGTGCATGTTTTGTTTTTATATTTTGTATTTATGTTTGTTGGTTTTGTGTATACTGCACATGGAAACAAACTCAACACATTGTGTCTGAAAACAAACACAACACACACAAAACACACACACACACATTGCAACACTCCCATACCATCCATACCTGTTTGCATGCGTTGTTTAATCACCTCTGTCGGAACCCGTATCGCCGATGACACCAGCCCTGCCGCAGCTCCCCCCCCTATCGGTCCCAAGTACGACTTCTCCTCTGGCACCCTCCCCATAATGGCTTGCTTCACCGGCTCGTACACCGCCATAAACAACGCAGAGGAGGGAACCACACCCACCAGGTTGCCCCCAACACCGGCGTACAGGGCCTTGCCGCCTCCTTGTTGTATGAGTGCCTTGATGCCACCACCGGCACGCATAGCTTGGAGACGGGTTTTGATGGTGTCGATGGGGTAGAGCACTGTGGGGGGGGTGGGGAGGGGTGGGGCGTGGAGGGGTGGTGCATGGGGTAGGGTGCATGGGAGATGTGCATCATGAGGTGGTGCATGCACCAGGGGTGCCAGGTGGAGAGTCAGTTGTGTGCATATACAACGTGTGCAAACACAATAGTATCACCACCAACAACAAACCTGCTTCTACTGTCGCACCAGCAGTGGCCCCTGCAGCGAGGTTGCCCAGAGATATGCGCCACCCAGGCACCCCTGGCGGTGCTGCAGTCGCAGTGCTGCTTGCGGCGATGGTGGCAATGGGCTGTGCAGTGCCTGTGTATGTGTGGATGACAACAGTTGTGATACCCACACAACGTCGTCACCAACGTAGCCAGCCTTTGGCCTCCTTACTTTGGTTGTTATCAACCTTGCCACTAGGTAAGCTCATGGTGATACTCAAAAATGGCTTGCGATGATGAGCAACACGCTTGCTAGAAGATGCAGGCACAACAGAGCACACGGTGGAGTTTGACCATCGATGGCCGTCGACAGCAGCAACACGCTCCACCCGTGCCTCCTCACGACGCCTGTGTACGAGTTTTCGTCTTGCAGTTACCGCCATGTTGTGTAATCACCACCACGCAAACAATCGATATAAACAGATAAAAACAACAAGTTGAACAAGGGGCGATCTGCTGCACCTCACCACACAGTGAGGACATGATACTGCACACACAAAATCAGATTTAATTTGCAGCATTCGCAGCTTCCTCTGCCAGTGCCTCCAAATCCACAGGCTCCAGTTCCAATACAGTTGTTGCTGATGCCTGTTCGAGACTTCTCCGCTGTTCCACCACATCAAACACTTTGATCACATCCCCTTCCTTGAAGTCGCTAAACCCAGCAAAACCCACACCACACTCTGTGCCTGCAGCCACCTCCTTGACAGTGTCCTTGACACGACGCAAGCTGTTGATGGTTCCATCATATACCACACGCTTGCCACGCGTCACCTGTGTGGTGTTGGGGGATGTTGACAATATGATGATCGTGATGATGATGCGTGTACAGCGTACATCTGCTGTTGAAACACAGCAACGTGCACACAAGGCGTAGTATCTTCACAAATGTATACATTGACATATGCGCATGAGCACATACACAAGCACAAGCCCACACCACAAAACCCACAAAAAAAAATACCTGTGCAACAGCGTCCACCTTGATTACACCGTCTGTCACCACACACCCAGCAACCTTTTTGTTCCCTGCACCAAACACAGCCTTTATCTCTGCTGTGCCCACATATATACGCTCCTCCACACTCTTCAACCGTCCCTCCATAGCAGCACGCACATCGTCCAACAAGTTGTAAATTATGTCATATGTGCGAACCTCCACACCTGTTGTGTTTGTGGGGTAGATGATTGTGTGGGGTGTGTGTGGGGGGGGCAACATGAACGTGTACATTGAACACACACACAACAACGTTATTCAACATGTGCATTATAACTTGTACCAAAACACACACTCCAAGCACCGCAAACACCACAAACACCCACACCAACACCCACACACACCACCACAAAACATACCTTTCCGCTTTGCCTCAGCCAACAATGTATCATTCGGTGACAAGTTAAATCCCAACACCAACCCCCCCGACGCCGCCGCCAGGTCCAAATCCGAGCTACTAATATCGCCCGCCGCTGCCAGCAAAAACCGTAGCATCACGCTATCCTGAGGCAGCGCGGTCAACGCCCCTTTGACCGCCTCCACGCTCCCCGACGCATCGGCCTTGAGAATGATATTGAGTCGTTGCAGGGCCTCCACATCATCATCCAGAGTTGCGAGGGAGCTTAATGTAACCATGCTACCTCCTCCTGCTTGCTCTGCGAGGCGTTGGAGACGTTGGTTTGTGATGGCCTCTTCAGCGGCGGCACGAGCTTCGGGTTCTGAGGAAAACACGCGGAAGGTGTCGCCGGCATTGGGGACGGCGTCAAGGCCGATCATTTGCACTGCAATGGAGGGGGGGGCCTCTTTGACGTCGCCCGTGGTGTCTCGGAGGGCCCGGACCTGGGGGGGGGGGAAGCAATGGTGGAAAACAAGATTGATGTAGAGGGGAGGGGTACATGGGAAAAACAGGGAATCAAATGCACCATGCTCATACACATAAGAGGTAGCACACAAGACAACAAGTGATAGGCAATATACACACAAAGTACACACACACAAACAGTACAAACACCTACCTTGCCAAAGCTGCACCCGGCACACACAGGGTCCCCCACCCGCAGCGTCCCCCCCTGTACCAACAACGTCGCCACCGCACCCCTCTTCTTATCCAAGTGAGCCTCTATCACCGTGCCTGCTGCAAGCTTTTGTGGGTTGGCTACCAAATCTTCCACTTCCGCAACCAAAAGTACTGTCTCTAGAAGTTCGTCGATCCCAGCACCAGTCTTGGCAGATATGGGGACCATGGGGGTTTCCCCTCCCCATTCCTCGGGGAGAAGGCCGGCTTCTGCAAGCATTTGTTTTGTTTTTTCGGGGTTGGCACCATCCTTGTCAACCTGTTGTGTTTGTGTGTGTGTGTGTGTGTGTGTGTTTTTATGTGTGTTTGTTGTTTGGTGAGTGGTTTTTCCTTCTTTTTTGTGTGTGTGTTTTGTCATGTGCTGTGTTATGTGCATTGTTTGTGAATATGTACATCCCCTTGTCGTCTGTGCTTCATGCAACCAACATACAAGACCAGCATGTATGTGCAGCACCAACATACACAACAGCATACATGCTGGAACCCCCCAACACACACACCTTGTTAATAGCACACACAATAGGCACGCCAGCAGCACGTGCATGTCCTATGGCCTCGAGTGTTTGTGGTTGTACACCATCATCTGCTGCACATATGACAATTGCAATGTCTGTCACTCGAGCACCACGAGCACGCATCGCGCTAAACGCCTGTTGTGTGTTTGTTTGTTTTTGTGTGTTGTGTTGCATGTTGTGTTGTGTTGTATTGTTGCATGCTGTGATGTATTGTTTTCTGTGTTGTGAAATCCAAGGGGTTGCCAGCAAGGGCATATGGCACTTGTCAACATACCTCGTGTCCTGGTGTGTCTAAGAACGTAACAGCCTTTTGTCCATCGGGTGTTGCTACTGCACATGTGTATGCACCAATAGTCTGTGTGATCCCACCAGCTTCCCCAGCTGCGACCTTGGCATTGCGAATATAATCCAACAATGATGTCTGTGTGAGGGTGTGAGGGTGTGAAAGGGGACGGTTTGTGTGTTGTGTATACATGTGTACATGTATGCATGTGTTTATACATACATATACATGTGTGTATACAAGCATATGGACATGTGTGAGACAGATGACACTCTCCAAAAACATGTGCATATATGTCGCCTACCATGCGCATACACAAAACATACACACCACAAGCACACAAAAAACATACACACTACAAACACACCAAAACCACACCCACTACACTCACCTTGCCATGATCAACATGTCCCATGACAGTCACCACAGGTGGTCGTGCTTCCAGCAAACCCACATCATCATCATCCATGAAATCATCCAACTTTCTCGCCGCCTCCTCCACCCCACCTTCTTCCCTATCCAACACCTCCACCTCATATGCCTCAGCCACCAGTTTGACCGCATCAGGGTCCAATACCTGATTGACCTGCACCATGACACCCTTGATAAATAGGGTTTTGACCACCTCGGCTTTGTTGACCGCCAGTGCATCCGCCAAGTCAGACACCGACATGCCCTCGGGCCCCACCTCGATGATCTCTTCCTTCACAGCCCGGTCGGCAAGACGGGCAGCGGTACGGCGCTCCTTGCGCTGGGCGCGTGCCTGGCGACGGGACGCTGCGGTTTGTGTGGAGCGCTGGCGGCCGTTGCTGCGGCCACGGTCGTTGCCACCACGGACGTTTTCGCGACGTCCCCACCCGCCGTTGCCAGCAGGACCACGCTTGCCTGTGTTGCCACGCCCGGGGCGGCCATTGAAGCCGTTGCGAGTGTTGGGCTGTGCTGGCGCCTGTGCTGTTGGAACGCTGTGGTCTCGTGGTCGGCCAGACGAAGACGGAGCGCTTCGGTCAATCATGGTTGGTCTGTTGGGACCTGCACCATTGCTAGTGTTCCTACTGCCTTTGTCATCATTTCGTTCTTTTGCTGCAACGGTTCGTGGCGATGGGGTGGCGCGTGTGAGCTCGGGAGCGGGCCGTGGAGGTGGGGGCTGTAGCGAGGGAAGCAATGCTGGTGGGGCGTCCTCCTCACTGGCTATCACGGCACATACGAGTCTGCGGGGGTGCTTGATAACTTTCATATGGTTGTGCAGCATGCTGTTGGGGGATGGTACATCGATTGGGGTGCGAAACAAACCACCACATGCTGCACCTGGCTGCACATGTGTGGGTTTTATCTGTCTATGCATGGCGTTGTGATGTGGGATGTGGTGTTGTGGTGTTGAATTGATTTATGTATTTTGAGAGGCTAATGTGGACAAAGTATTTTGGATTTCTTTTTGTTACACACCATTCGTCCCTCGGCTCTTGCAGACACACACTCACCACAACTCAAAATGTCTAACGCTATGCAGCACATGCTCTATCCCTGCACCATGATCTCTCTTCCCCCAACCTCTCTCATGGTAGTGTTGTAAACTGCAGCACCTTTTCCACAATCTCCAACCCAGTGGGGATTTGCCACAGGAACAACCCCACAATCACAGTGTTGATTGCAATGTGCAAGCTCCTCGCTGTCTCATTGCCCTTCTTCATAGCAGGGGTGAGCGATGCTGCGAGTGCCCAGCCAACAGTGATGATGGCACCTGCCCACAAGTGGGGGCCGGGGAACAGCTTGCCTATAGGGGGGGGGGTGTCAGGAAAAGTGGCGAGAATGTGAAGAAACGTGTGAGGGTATTGTGAAACAAATGAATCAACGCACAGCATGGAAATATACGTAGAAGATCAACACGTACAGATCAATGCTGATGTATGTGTGTGTCTGCATGCAACACAACCATGTCTGTGCCACCACAGCACTCGTGTCCACCTCCCCACCCAAACTACCTGTACGAATGAATGTGTTGAATGCACCGGCCACGGAAAACATCACACCACCACCCAGCAGCAATGCACCCAGGGCCTCGTGGCGATCAGAGAATTTGCCCTTGATGAGCTCTTTTCGGGTTGCTTCGAGCTCTGCAATCTTGTTTTCCACATCAGAGGGTGGTCGTACGCCCTCGTCATTGGCAGCAGGCAGCTGCAGCTTGAGTTCCTTGATGGTTTCGGGGATGGTGCGCACCTCACGCCACTTCAAACCCAGGTAGCCAGCATACACGGTGATGCCAAAGAGGGCGCCCATGACCACGGGGTGGGTCATCGACAAGATTGTGCCCTCGAGGATGCCGTACTCACGGTTGATTGCCAATGCAGGGTCGGCAGTCAGGAGAGCGGGCGCCATCATGGCTGCTGCGAGGACTGCATGGTGGTTGATCTGGTGGTCAACGTTGGAGGGGCGCTCGGTTGGCTCCTGCTGGGCACGCACAATGCTGCGGATGCTGCGGGTGGTGCGGATGATACTTGGGGTGCAAGAGGGCGCGCGGAGAGCTGTAGGGCGTTGGGTGGTCAGCATAGATTGCATCGTTGCTGTGTGTTGCTTGCTAGTTGCTGGGGGTGGGGTTGATCAATTCGGTGTGGAATACACTGTGGAATGAACTATGGAATAAACTATGCTGTGCTAACGAAGAAAACAACTCAACTCGACCACCCTCCACTTTCGATGGTGGATCCACCACCCTGTCCAAGCACCTTGGTTACACATCTCAATCACACCAATGCCCCCCTCTCACCCACAACACTCTCAGGGGGCATGACAACCTCAACCACGCACAAACTGACGTGTATCCCCCTCTTGACGCTTCCCATATGGGTTGGCCGCACTGAACCCATGCCCAGTCGCCCTCCGACCATGTTCATTTCCCTCCTTGGCCAGCTTCTTCGCCTTGCGTGTGTGTGCAGCCTTGCTCTCCAAATTGAGCGCCACTTTGGGCGGACGTGTGAAGCCAAAGGACTTGGCAACAGCAAGCAAATCGAGAGCGTGGACATTGTACACATCTTTTAGTTGGTGGCTGTTGTAGGCCAGGATGTACGATCGGTAGGCTTCACGTGCGCTTTGATGGAGGTAGTAGTTTTTCTCAACCAGGCGTTCTAATTGGCTTTGAACGTTGGCGATTTTGTGTGAGGGGAATTCATACTCGTGCAGGGGGACCTATGTTTGTGTGTGTTTTGG
>VFQP010000607.1_pt1 | contig 62660 bp, 53 predicted proteins | sample 3512351 | NCBI WGS metagenome assembly VFQP01 (sample SAMN10412372, study PRJNA504923) | tailings metagenome | isolation source: Relicate 1 Philex TSF1 revegetated site | place: Philippines: Tuba, Benguet | collected 2017-08-29
AATTCCGAAATGGTTTGCTTGTTTAATGCATTGAGTTGATTTGGTCTGTTAATGGTAATTGTTTGGATGTGTCCGTTTTGGGACACAAGAATATTTTCGTACGCCATTTTTAAAGTCTTTCTGTAAAGTTATTGACTTATTTCCGAAGTTGTTGCTTTTTGACGTAATTCCGCAATATTACGTCAGGAATTAACTTCGTTTGAAAATCTGATCCACCACTTCCCCTATCATTTCAAACGCATGCGGATTCAGATAATAGTAATGCTTATTCGTAAAATCATCATAACGTTCAAGCATCAATTCCGAATCAAGCAACTCTTTGATATGTTGGCTGACCGTTGATTTTGAAAGTTTCGTTACGTGGATTAATTCTCTGCTATTAGCCTGAAAATAACTATTCAGATATTCAAGAATAGCAACTCTGGCCGGATGTCCCATTGCGTCTGAAAGTTTTGCACATCTCAATTGATATGGACGGTACTGTTCTTTTTTTGTTGAACCCATTTTTACTGCTTTCTTATTTAATTTAAGAAAAAAGTTCCTTTCAATCAAACGGCAAATAAAGAAAAAGTTGGGTGTAATTCCGCAATACCGGTAGCTATCGGAACACCCGGAATCAATTTTTATTTAGTCTTGAAATTCAAAATGTTACCAGTTTTTATACTCTTCATTCAACTGTTTTAAAACCATTTCAAATCCGGAAGGAGATTTGAATTTCGTGCGGGAAGCATTGATGTCATCGATGGCCGCCTTTAAAGATGGTTTTCCCGTGATCTTATCTTTTTTGAAATTGATGATCGCATCTGCATAATAATCATTGGCTTTCAGCTCATCTTCTTTCAAAAGATAGAATAAGCCTAAATTCGCCTGGACATATCCCAAATTTTTCTGTAACTCAAGTGCTTTATGGCTATATTCTATAGCCTTTTCAATATCTCCGCTTTCAAAGTATCTCCATCCCAGGCTACCGTAATAATTTGCTTTTTTCTGTTCATCAGTTTGATCTATTCCAATTTCCTGCTTATAACAATCTTTTGAAAAGCGATCCAACAAGTTATTTATTGCCTGCTCCGTTAAACTGAAAAAAATATCCTGCGGATACTCTTTGATAATTGAGCTTAAAATACAATTGGATAGTTCCTCTGCCTGTTGCTGTGGAATCTCATTCGTTACCAAAGCTCCTTTGACAATGTCCTTCACTTTCGTTTTCATTGCCGTACTCCAACCATTCGAGGACTCAGCCGACTCGTCCACAACGGCTACAACTTCTATTTTTACTACTACCGGTGAAGTACCTGCCTGAATTCCGAGGTAGTACTTTTTCTCATTCGTCAAATCAATTTTTTGTTTTCCCTGGGTTGCAGATTTGATGCTATAGTTAGAATGCCCGTGCCAATAAACCGGAAATAAATCCTGATCTGTTTTGTTTTCAAAATTCCACGCATCCTGGTAATCCGTAAAAAGATAAACATTTGAAGCCGAAGCACCGTTTGGAGCAAGAAGATAAGATAAAGCGCTGGCAGTCGTTCCTGTTTCATCAATAATCCGTGTCAATTGACTGACTAAATTGATTTGATTATTCTTTGCTTCAACTGCCTGTGTATTCGAATAAGAGGAAAAAACATAATACCACTCTATCGTGTTTTTAGGTAATGTAATCGGAATAATAACTCTTGATGGTCTGGTTACGATCAGCCCTCCATCCAGATCATGAATTCTGTTTTCTACAATTGGAACAACTTTTAAAGTCCTGGTGGTCGTTTGTGCATTACCAATCCCTGTAATCAGAATAAAGAATAGTAAAAGTAGGTTTTTCATTTCTATTAAGTTAGAACCCAAAATTATAAAAAATCCGTGTTCTCATTAAATACGCATCTTGCGATTTCCCAGGGGAATTGCGGGATTTACTTCTTTCGCAACTTCTTGTACAACTTGATCCCCAACATCAACGAAATTCCCACTCCAAAAAACCCAATCACTCCGCCCAGCCAGCCTAAACTTGTTTTCATAATCACCAGGAAAACGATGGAAACCAACAGCAACGTGGCAACCTCATTCCAGATGCGCAAATGCCCGGAAGTCCATTTGGAAGATTTCGACTTCAAGCGGTTCATGATTCCCTGGCAGATAAAATGATAAACGAGCAGTATCGCAACAAACGTCAGTTTGATGTGCATCCAGGGCATTTTCAACAGACCAGGATTTGCAACAAGCATCAGTGTTCCGAAAAACACCGTTAAGATCATTGCCGGAGTGGTGATGATGTACCACAAGCGATTTTGCATGATATCAAACTGCTCCTGGAGAATGCGCTTTTCTTCATCCGGTCGCGTATTTGCCTCCGTGTGATAGATAAACAAACGAACCATATAGAACAATCCTGCGAACCAGCTCACTACAAAAACAATGTGCAGTGCCTTCCAGACGGTATAATTTTCAAGCAAAAAATTCATCCCTGCAAAGTTAAAAAGAAACGGGAACACAAATTGCGTTCCCGTTTCCAAAATCAGTTATGTTGTCATTATACTTTCATTCCTTTCACAACACGATCTTTTCGTTTTGTTTTCTGAAGTTTCTTCAGGCGAACCTGCAGGAAAGAACTGCTTCCTCCTGAAGCAACAGTATATGTTTCGTTTCCGTATTCCAATGTTCCGCCACTGCTTTTCCAATCTGCTACCAAATAGTATTTTCCACTTGTTTGAGTAGCACGGGTTGCAAATTTGATCACTTTTCCGGAACCAACTTCAAAACGCACAATCACTTCGTTGTTCGGACCGATTTTTTCAAAAACTCCTCTTGTATTTGACGGGATGATAATTCTGTTTTGTGTTTTGGAAGAACTAACTACCAATTCTCCCGAACTTCCCGTTCCCTGGTTTCCGGAAGACTGACTTTTTTCCAGGATAATATTGGAAGAGGTATAAAACTGAACCTTCGTCATATTTTCCGGAGATAAATCAAAATCCTGTTTTACCTGGTCTGTGTAAGGAATTTTCTGAGCACAACTTGCTACAAGAAAAACTAAAACTGCAAATGCAAAAATTCGTTTCATGTTTCTATAATTTGTCAAATTCTCAACCCCAAAAATAAGGCCACTTTCTAATTTATTAGCAAATATAATCTTTTTTAATCCTCAGCATTTCGATGTAAAGGAAACAAAACTGGTCTGCTTGGCGTTGCATCATTTACAAAAGGGGCTGTTTGCAAATTCAACATGTATTCCCCGTCTTCAACTTCATCCGAAATATAAACCATTTCCGTGATGGTTCGGTCAAAACGCGGTTTGTCCGGAACACCCCAAAATCCATGGTGAAAAGCAAGAACTCCGTCATCCTTTTCCCGGTCAACGGACGGTGTATCCACCAACAAATGGCTGACTTCCAGCTGATCCAAAACAGTCAATACGTCTACATCGCAATAAGCAGGATTCGTATCGGAATAATTCAAATGCATTTTTCCCGAATCGTTCGGAAGTGTACGAATCATCAATGCTTCTGCTTTTTGTTCATCCAGGCGGTTTGAAAAACTCGCTGCTGTAATCACTCTGTCAACCGATCCGTCAGCCTGAACACGGACTTCCGGTTGAACCGTAATTAAGATCGTTTTGTAAAGCAATTTATCCAGAACACCATTCACCGAATGAACTTCCGGAGTAATATGTCCGAGACATTCCGTATGTGTTCCGTGTCCATGCGGGTTAAACTGAATAGAACGGAAATTTACGCTCCCGCCTTCAGCAACCGCGCCGACCCATCCGTTTTCACGAACCGGTTCGATACTTGGCGGTGCTACATACCAGGCACGAACATTTTGTTCATTTCCTTCCAATGGGATCGAGCAATCAATTCCTTCATTGGTTAAAACATAACTTCCGTCTTCTAAAAATAATTGCATATTTTATTTAGGTAATTTGGCGATCATCCTTTTGTATTCGGTTGTGAAATCGTTCACTCCCTGACAAGCCAATTCTATTTTATAATTTCTAAATGCTTCAATCCTGTTTTCAGGATTCGGATGCGTGCTCAAAAATTCCGGTGTGCGTGCACCTCCTGCAGCATTGATTTTCTCAAAAAATCCAGCTCCTCCGTCTGCCTGGTAAACCGTAGGACACAAATACGTTACCGAACCTTTATCAGCTTCGGTTTCATGATTACGGGAGAATTTCAAACCGATCAATCCGGCTGTGATCTGTGATAACTGCTGACGGTTTCCGGCAACGATTGAAAGCAATGTTTCTACACCATACATCTGCGTCATCTGGCGCGTTGAATGTCTGAAATCAGCATGTGCAATTTCATGACCCAACACTCCGGCCAACTGAGCTTCATTGTCCAAATATTTCAGGATTCCGGTGTACACATAGATATATCCACCTGGCGTACAAAACGCATTCAATGTACTGTCATCATGAATGATGCGCAATCTCCAGGCAAAATCATCTTTGTGCTTTACCTGTCCCGAATTCAAAATCGTGTTTCTGATTTTGTAGAGATACTGATAAATTTCTTTGTTCGATGCTGAATCCAGCAAAGGATACTCCTTCGGGTTTCCATCAATTTCTGCTGCTACCTGGGCACCCAGCTGACGGTCTTGCTCAACCGGAAAAAGATTAATTCCGGAACCTAATTTCTTGGATCCGTTACAATTCACCAAAACACTTGCCGAAGCAATTAACAGTGCGGAAAAAACAATAACTCTTCTCATCTTATTGACGTTTATACAAAAATAGATTAATTCCCAAAACTTTAGTGGTTAAGCAATTATTTCTCTTCTCTCAGAAATGATGATTTTCATACTTCTTGTTTAACTTTACATAGTGGAGAACAAAAAATTGGATATCGGATTAAAATTGAAAACGCTGCCTGAAAAACCGGGAGTGTACCAATATTTCGATAAAAACGGGACCATTCTTTACGTTGGAAAGGCAAAAAACCTGAAAAAACGGGTTTCTTCCTATTTCAACAAGAATCACGAACATGCAAAAACGTACATTCTTGTAAAGAAAATTGCCGATATCCAGTACATTGTCGTGGATTCCGAAATGGATGCGCTCTTGCTGGAGAATAACCTCATCAAGAAGTATCTTCCCAAATACAATATCCAGCTCAAAGACGACAAAACCTATCCCTGGATTTGTGTCAAAAAAGAACCGTTTCCACGCGTTTTTTCTACCCGTATCCTGGTAAAAGACGGTTCGCGCTATTACGGGCCGTATCCGAGCGGAAGAGTGATGCACACTTTGTTGGATCTGATTCGCGACCTGTTTCCACTCAGAACCTGCGCTTTGGATTTGTCTGCTAATAAAATTGAAAAAGGTACCTACAAAGTTTGCCTGGAATACCACATCGGGAAGTGTAAAGGTCCGTGCGAAGGAAAGCAGAAAGCCTCCGAATACAACGGAATGATCGAGCAGATTGAAGGAATTTTGAAAGGAAATATCAGTTCCGTGATTCAAAACCTGAAACAATTGATGCAGCAGGCGTCCGCGGATTTTCGGTTTGAAGAGGCGCACGATATCAAAACGCGGATCGAGATTCTTGAAAAGTACAAAGCGAAATCAACAGTTGTTTCTCCGACCATTCACCAGGTGGATGTGGTTACAATGGTAGAAGACAACGACACGGTTTTTGTCAATTATCTGGTTATCAACTACGGAGCAATCATCCATGGAATTACCGTTGAAGTAAAACGAAAACTGGACGAAACTCAGGAAGATATCATCACCTTTGTTTTACCTGAATTGCGGGAACGTTTTCAAAGCGAAGCGAAAGAAATTCTCGTAGAATCCGATGTTGACTGGGAAATGGAAGGTGTTCGCTTTTTTGCGCCTCAGCGCGGAGATAAAAAGGCATTAATTGATTTATCGCTCCGGAATGCCAAATTCTACCGTTTGGAGAAGATCAAACAGGAAAAAATAAAGGATCCCGAAAAGCATACCAACCGCATTTTGGAAACCATGAAAACCGATTTGCGCCTGAAAGAATTACCGGTTCATATCGAGTGTTTCGATAACTCCAATATACAGGGAACAAACCCGGTTTCTGCCTGTGTTGTTTTCAAAGACGCCAAACCAAGCAAAAAAGATTACCGTCATTTCAACGTGCAAACCGTAGAAGGTCCGGATGATTTTGCGACCATGCGCGAAGCTGTTTACCGCCGTTACAAACGTTTACTTGAAGAAGAACAGCCACTTCCGCAACTCATCATCATCGACGGTGGAAAAGGACAACTTGGAGCCGCCCTGGAATCTTTGGAGAAATTGAATCTTCGCGGAAAAGTTGCCATTATCGGGATTGCAAAACGTTTGGAAGAATTGTTTTATCCGGGTGATAGCTTACCACTTTATCTCGACAAACGCTCGGAAACACTGAAAGTTATTCAGCATTTGAGAAACGAAGCTCACCGTTTTGGAATTACGCATCACCGGAACCGCCGGAGCAAAAGTGCTTTGAACAACGAATTGGAGCAAATTCCGGGAATCGGTGAAAAAACCGTTCAGGATTTAATCAAGGCTTTCAAATCCGTGAAACGCGTGAAAGAACAGAACGAGGAAAGTCTGGCCGCTGTTGTCGGCAAGGCAAAGGCGAAAGTGATTGTTCAGTTTTTTGAGGCGAAATAAGACACATTGGTCCAAATGTCGTTCTCGATACTTCGTATTCGTTCCTCATACGAAACTCGAACAGACAAGTATGCCCTGTCTTGTCGAGTGTTCCGACTGGAGCAAAGCGGAATGTCGGAATGTATCGAGACAAAGACTCACATCTTATAACTCAACTGCAAGATAAAACTTCGCGGTGCCTGGATATCTCCGGGACGAGTCATGTATTCGGTATTTGCAATGTTGTTTACGATAAACGCGATCTTGTACTTCTCTTTGTAGGTATAACCGATCCGTGCATCGAAAACCACTGTTACTCCGTTGTGTTCCTGTCGGTATTTTTTCAAACCCGGCAGAATCTGCTGTCCCAAAACTCCGTTTTCAAAAACCGCATCAATGTTTTGCATAAAACTGTTCATCCGCATGGATCCTCCGATACTAATTCCAAGGTATTCCAACTGAAGATCTGCTTTCGCCAAATGCTTGAAACGGTACTTCAGCATATTGGTTGAAGTATCGGAAAACGTAGTGCGATAGGTTGAATCCTGATTCTTTGAAATCGGGTTCATGTAGGTATAACCCAACAACGCCAAAACAGAAACCGGTCCGATTTTCCCTTCTCCAGAAACAGAGATTTCCGCACCGGCAATTTGCGCCGATTCTGCATTCTGGGCTCTGAATCCGAACCACTTTTTATAGAATCCCGGAGCATTCGGATTGAAGAAATTGAGCGGAATCGAATCCGGGATATAGTTTCCGAAGGTGAATTCCATCATGTTATCGTAATGGTTGATAAATCCGGCAAGATCAACGAATCCTCTCCACTTCCCGATTTTAACTCCTTGTTTGATTCCGATTTCTGCAGCCCATCCTGTTTCCGGCTTCAATTGCGGATTCGGGAAAATGACCAAGCCGCCTACTGAGGTGGTAGTATAACGTTCTGCTACTGAGGGATAACGAACTCCCTGTCCGAAAGAAGCCCGTAAATGCGTGTGCTTCGCTACTGCGTAATGAATTCCGGACCGGATAATGGGACGAATCGGGATTTTTTTGGTAGAGTCTTTCCCGAAATAGTAATCCGAATCTCCCTGTCTTCCGTCCTGTTGGAAATATTCGCCACGAATACCCAAAACGATGTTCAGCTTCTTCCAATTCTTTTCTCCCTGTAAATACAAAGCACCGTTCAATGAGTTATGATCGCCGAACAAATAGGATTTCACTTCATTGGCAATCGCTGTTACCCCGGTCGTCAATACCCAGGAATTGTTGTTCCAGGATCGCTGAAACTGGTAATCTCCGTACCACACTTCCGATTTCGAACTCTGGGACAAATTGGTGAAGTTCTTATTATCAATGAAATACAAGCGTCCTCTGAGCTGATGTTTATTTCCGAATTTGTCAATGTATTTAATCGTCGGATCAACGGAAACCCGGACTCCGCGGTTGTACGTCAAGCTTGAAGCCGGTAAACTCGTATCTGCGCCACCAAACGGTTGATATGCCAAACTATCGCTTTGCCAGATGATGAAATTTCCGGTTTTCTGCAATTGTGCATTCCAACCCAAAGACACTTTGAAATTCTTGATATTTTTCGGCCGGTAGCTGATCGTTCCGTTAAATCTTCCGCGATCTTCCGTTTCACCCTGGCGATAGCCGTCATTCGTAAAACCGTACGCTCCCAATGTCAAACCAAAGCGCCCGAATTGTTTGGAAAAGGTCAGATCTCCCTGGTAAAACTGCGGATTTTTGGACCACCATTTCAAAGAAGCTCTTTTCGGATTATCGTACACTCCACCCTGAACCTGCACATTCAAAGCAGCTTTTTCCGTCGGTTCTTTTTCGATTAGAGAAATCATTCCGTTCAAAGCGCCGGATCCGTACAAAACAGAAGACGCTCCTTTGATTACTTCAATCTGCTGTGCATTTTCAATCGGGATGGCATTCCATTTCGCATCTCCGACATCTGCGGAAAGCAGCGGAATTTCATTCCAGAGCACCAATACCCGGCTTCCCGCTCCATAGGTGAAACCACTTCCTCCGCGAATACTTACCTGTCCGTCCATGGCGTAAGCACCCGGAACCTGGTCAACTGCCTGTTCCAGATCCACAATTCCTTTGTTGGCAATTAATTCGGGTTTGATGATATCCAACGAAATGGTCAATTCCTCCACCGATTGTTTTCTCCGGGAAGCCGCTACGACAACAGGACCTAATTCCTCAACCGGCATCAATGGCTTCAATTGAATAACTTCAATCCGCACAGAAGTGATTTGGATGGTGTCCGGATAATAATCCGTGGCAGAAACGATACACGTGGCAGGAAAACCTTCAATTTTCAAAGAAAATTCCCCGTTTTCATTCGTCAAAACCTGCACTCCACCAACGATTTTTACCTGCGCAAAAGGAATAAACTCCCTTGTTTCAGCATTCAAAACCGTTCCGACAATCTCTTGAGAAAAAAGTGTTTTCGGGAGCAAAAAAAGTAGGAGTAGGAGTTGTTTCATAACGCAAATATTTCTTACCTTCAAGAGACCAAAGTACCAAAAAATTGAATTTCACAACTATTCATCATCAAATTGCACTTACCTTTTTAAGTGGTATCGGAAGTCGAAGAGCCCGCATCATTGTTTCACATTTTAATGACCTTGAATCTTTTTTCGCCGAGAAACGGTTGAATCTCGCCAAAATTCCGGGAGTTCCTGCAGATTTCGTATCACAAAAATTGCGTTTAAATGCTTTGATTGAAGCAGATAAAGTGATCCATGAACTAGAACGGATCGGTGCGAAAACCGTTTTCTTTACCGAAAAAAATTATCCGCGAAGGTTAAAGCAATGTCCTGATGCTCCGCTACTGCTTTACAGCAAAGGGAATATTGACTGGAATCCTCCGAAATTGATTTCCATTGTGGGTACGCGCCATGCAACAGATTACGGGAAAGCACTTACACAAGAACTGATTGAAGGATTGTCCGGGCACGAAGTAACCGTTGTAAGCGGAATGGCTTATGGAATTGATATTTGTGCACACCAGGAAGCCTTAAAATTCCAACTTCCAACATGGGGTGTTTTGGGTCATGGTTTGGCCAAAATGTATCCGAGCGAACACCGGAAAATTGCAGAACGCATGCTGGAAAACGGTGGAATCATCAGTGAATTTATCCCGGGTCAAAAACCGGAGCCTGCACATTTTCCCATGAGAAACCGGATTGTTGCCGGATTAACGGATGCAACCGTCGTAATTGAAAGCGGTGAAAAAGGCGGTTCACTCATCACAGCAAACCTGGCTGCAGATTACAACCGGGATGTTTTTGCTTATCCGGGAGATATCACGCGGCCTTTCTCAAAAGGTTGTTTGAACCTGATTCAAAAGAATCAAGCCACACTGATCCGGAACTCATCCGATCTTGTGGAACTCATGAATTGGCAAATAAAGGAGCCAAAAAACGATCGGCAACGTGCTTTGTTCGTGGATCTGAACCAAAGAGAAGAAAAAATTATGTCCGTTCTGCGCAGCAAACCAGAGCTGAATCTCGATACCATCGGTTATTTGTCTTCGCTCACAATCAGTGAAGTTACCTGCGATTTGTTAAACCTGGAATTCAAAGGTTTGGTTCGTTCGCTTCCCGGAAGACGCTTTCAAGTAATACACTAAAGAACAAGTCTGTTTGTGGTTAAATTGCTATTTTTAGAGCCATAAACTAGAAACATGAAAAAACATATTTTATTCGGAGTTCTGGCTCTGAGTACTCAATTTGCATTTAGTCAAACGGTAACGAATGCTACTGATAGCAAATATCAATTCACCAAAGTTGTTCAATTGGACGCAACTCCGGTTGAAAACCAGGGAATGACCGGTACTTGCTGGAGTTTCTCTTCCTTATCTTTCTTTGAGAGTGAATTGATCCGTTTGGGGCACAAAAATCCGGCGGAATTATCTGAAATGTACATCGTACGCAAAGCTTATGAAGCAAAAGCGGATCGTTTCATCCGTATGGACGGAAAGATCAATTTCAGTGAAGGTGGTGCTTTCCACGATATTCCTTATGTTATCAAACGCTATGGAATTGTTCCTAAAAGTGTTTACACCGGTTTATCAAACGGAAAAACGACTTACAATCACGAAGAATTGTTTTCAGTGTTGAACAGCTTCATGCAAACTGTTTTGGCTGAAGTTCAGAAAGGACACGGAATCGGAAAAGAGTGGAAAAAAGCATTCTCTTCTCTTTTGGATGCGTATCTAGGTCCGGACATCACTGAATTTACATTGGACGGAAAAAAATACACTCCGATGTCTTACGCCAGTTCATTGGGATTGAAAATGAATGATTATGTATCCATCACTTCTTTCAGCAACGATCCTTTCTACGAATCTTGCGAAATTGCTATTCCGGACAACTGGGCTTGGGGTGACAGCTACAATGTTCCGTTGGAAGACATGGTTACCGTTGCTGAAAACGCATTGAAAAACGGATATACTTTGGCCTGGGGAGCTGACGTTTCTGAAAAAGGATTCAACTTCCGCCAGGGAATTGCCATTATCCCGGAAGACGAATCAACGATCCAGGTACGCGGAAGAGACAACAAATCTTTTAACGATGCAGGTGCTGCAAAAGTATCCAATGCATTCCTTGAGCCGGTAAAAGAGCAAACCATTACTCAAGAAAAACGCCAGGATGGTTACGACGGAAAAGTAACGACTGATGACCACGGAATGCACATTGTAGGCTTGTTCAAAGACCAAAACGGAACACGTTTCTTCCTGGTTAAAAACTCCTGGGGGACAGATAACTTACCTCAGGGATACCTATATGTTTCCGAGCATTATTTCCGTATGAAAACCATCAATATTTACCTGAATAAAGACGGTTTGCCTAAGGACTTAAAGGTGAAACTAAAATTATAAGTAGAATAATTGGAGAGTTTGTCTTTTTTTGTTAGATTCGCAACATTACCACAAATTAAAATAACATGGAAAGACTAACACCCGCGGAAGAGAAGGTTATGTTAAGGCTTTGGAAACTAGAAAAAGCAACAGTGAAGGAAATTGTTGATTTGTATCCAAACCCCAAGCCTGCTTATAACACCGTCTCTACAATTGTTCGAATCCTGGAACGTAAAAAATTCATCAAACACAAGCCAATGGGAAGAGGCTACATTTATCTTCCGAAGATTGGCCGTGAGCAGTACCGTGATTATTTGGCGGACTACATTTTGAAATTTTATTTTGACGGAAGCAGAAACGAAATCGTCTCATTTTACAACAGCAATGTTTCCTTGAGCGAAATTTTATGATAAAAAGAAACCCCGACGGAAGTTGGGGTTTTTTGTTTTGGATTGTTTTTATCCGGAGATGATGATATTCTTGTTACGCTTTACAATCTCTTCAATGAACAATTCGTTCGTATCCGGGCTGATGTAAATCTCATCGAATTTCTGATACTTAATAATCAAACCTTTTCTTGAGGTAGCTGGTTTCAAACCTGAATAAAGCGTTTTTCCCTTCTTAATTTCGCGAATCTGGTCGATTTTAATTCTTCCTCTCAAAGGCCCGCTTCGATATAGAAGTTCTGTTTCTGTCAGTTCGTAATTTGTTCCGAAGTAAATCCAAAGAAGCAGGAAAATGATTGCTGAAAAAGGAATTGCAACCCAAAAATCGGATTTCTCAAGCCAGCCGAATAGAATTCCCAAAACCGGAAAGCCAAACAGAAAAACAACAGAGCCTAAAATCAAAGTACTGAAAAACGGATCTTTTTTACTGGTGAATTTCATTTGGTTTTTCTTTTGGATTCGTACTCACCAATCATTTGGTTTAGTTTTTTCAATTCTTCGGTTGTTATCAACTGTTTTTGCTCAGCAACCAAAATCATATCAATTACATAATCGTATTCGATCCTTCCTTTGATTTTTCCTTTGTTCAGAATTTTTTCCAGCTTATTCACCCGTTCATAATCCAAACCTTCTTCTTCTATTCTTTTCCAGAAATACTCAACTGCTTCACCTGTTCCTTCCTGAAAAAAGGTAAAAACCGCTTCAACATGGTATTTCAATGAACCCAGTGTTCTGAATTTCTTTTCGGCATTCGTAATCCTGTTTTTATCATTCTCCAAATTTGTTGTAACCATCGTTACGATATCCGGAGTCCAATTCTTAGGAGGATATTTTTTATATGCCTCAATTGCAAGATCAATTGCCTGAAACAATTTTTCTACTTCGTTTTGGTATGATTTCTTTTCCATCGTTTGTAGCTTATGTCGAATTAGGCTCCCACAATCTCTCCCAAACGCTCAAATGCCTGGTCCATATTCATCACGTGGCTGTAGATCAAACGCAGGCGATCGTTTTTCTCACTCATTTTGCAATCTTTCGGGTTGCTTTGAACGTAACGAAGCACTTGTGTGAACATCGGGGAATCATAGTATTTCGATTGCGAGTTTGCCACGAAATAACCGATCATCGAGCCTTGTTTGATCACCAGTTTTTCGAAGCCGATTTCCTGGGCCAGCCAACGCAATTCGAAGGAACGCAATAATTCTTTTACGACGCGCGGAAGCGGACCGAAACGATCGATCAGTTGTTGTTTGTAAGCTTCGATTTCTTCTTTGGTTGTGAGATTATCCAAATCCTGGTAAATGCTCAGACGCTCTGAAACGTTGTTGATATAATCCTCCGTGATACGCAGCTCGAAATCGGTTTCCAGGACACAATCTTTCACGAAGTGAGCACCCATCGTTTCGGTATTTCGATCGTCGTACAAATCCTTGAACTCTTCTTCTTTCAATTCGTCCATAGCTTCGTTGAGGATTTTCTGATACATCTCGAAACCGATTTCGGAAATGAACCCGCTTTGCTCGCCGCCCAACAGGTTCCCGGCTCCGCGAATATCTAAATCTTTCATCGCGATATTGAATCCTGAACCCAAATCGGAGAATTGAACCAACGCTTCCAAGCGTTTGCGTGCTTCGGAAGTCAACAAACTGATCGGCTGCGAAATGAGGTAACAGAATCCTTTCTTGTTGGAGCGACCAACACGACCACGCAACTGGTGCAAATCACTCAATCCGAAATTGTGTGCGTCGTTGATGATAATCGTGTTTGCATTGGAAATATCTATTCCCGACTCAATAATCGTCGTTGCCAGCAGGACGTCGTAATCGCCCTGGATGAAATCCATCATGATTTTCTCCAGCTGCTTTCCTTCCATTTGTCCGTGACCGATTGCCACACGAACTCCCGGACACAAACGGGAAATCATTCCGGCCATTTCCTTAATGTTCGCCAAACGGTTGTGCACGAAATAAACTTGTCCACCCCGGCTCACTTCGTATGAAATCGCATCGCGGATCGCTTCTTCCTGGAAAGTAATGACTTCCGTCAAAACCGGCTGGCGGTTTGGCGGCGGCGTATTGATAATGCTCAAATCACGTGCACCCATCAAGGAAAACTGAAGTGTTCTCGGAATCGGTGTTGCCGTTAAAGTCAGCGTATCAACAGTCGTTTTCATCGTTTTCAACTTGTCTTTCACTGCCACTCCGAACTTCTGTTCTTCGTCAATGATGATCAGACCAAGATCCTTGAATTTGACTTTGTCTCCTACAATTTTGTGGGTTCCAACCAAAATATCGATCTCGCCGCTTTCCACTTTTTTCAGGGTCGCGGTGATTTCTTTTGCCGATTTGAATCGGTTGATATAATCTACTTTCGCCGGGAAATTTTTCAGTCGTTCGGCGAATGACCGAGCATGCTGATGACTCAAAATCGTCGTCGGAACCAAAACCGCCACCTGTTTGCTGTCTGCAACTGCTTTGAATGCCGCACGAATAGCCACTTCCGTTTTTCCGAAACCAACATCCCCACAAACCAGGCGATCCATCGGCATGGCTTTCTCCATGTCTTCTTTCACAGCCTGAGTTGCTTTCAGCTGATCGGGAGTATCTTCATACATAAAAGATGCTTCCAATTCGTTTTGCAGGTATGAATCCGGAGAAAACGCAAATCCCGGTTGACTTTTGCGTTTTGCATATAGTTGAATCAAATCGAAAGCCAGTTCCTTGATGCGTTTCTTGGTTTTCTGTTTCAGGGTTGCCCAGGCCTGCGTTCCGAGTTTATTCATTTTCGGAGCTGCGCCGTCTTTTCCGGTGAACTTCGAAATGCGATGCAAAGAGTGAATACTCACATACAACACATCGCCGTCTTTGTACACCAAACGAATCGCTTCCTGCGGTTTTCCGTTTACGTCAATGGTTTGCAGGCCGGAAAACTGACCCACTCCGTGATCGATATGTGTCACATAATCGCCTTTCTGAAGATTGTAGATTTCCTTCAAAGTCAACGCTTGTTTTGCCTGGCGGAACCCTTCTTTCAGTTTGAAGCGGTGATAACGTTCAAAAATCTGGTGATCCGTATAACAAACCAATTTCAGGCTTGGTAAAATGAATCCTTCGTGCAACGCAATGTTCATCGGCTGGAAATCCACTTCTGCGCCGATGTCTTCAAAAATCTGGTACAAACGTTCGATCTGCTTCGGCTGGTTGGAGAAAATCAGGTTTGTCGCTCCGGCAGTTTTACGGGCAATCAAATCATCTTTCAATAGATCAAAATCCTTATTGAACGTCGGTTGATGCAGCGTTTCGAACGTAATGGTGTCATTCGCCTTGAAAGCATATTCCGGACCGAACTCAACGATAGAATGCCGCTGAACTTGTTCTTTCCAATCGGACGGATGCATGTACAATTCACTCGGCAAGCTATGTTTAATGGTGTTTTTCGGCAACTGATCGTAAACCTTCACCGCTTTTTCATAATCCTTTTCCAAAGCAGCTTTTACCAGATCATTGGAAGCCAGCCAAAACGTCGTTTGCTTTCCGATGAATTCCAGGAAAGTTCCGTTTCCATCCAGCACCAACTGGCGCTGCACATTCGGAACAACAGAAAAATGCGTGTGCGTATTGATTGATAATTGTGAAACCGGGTCGAACGTACGGATCGAATCCACCTCATCACCGAAGAATTCTACGCGGAAAGGCTGATCATTGGAAAACGAGAAAATATCCACGATTCCTCCGCGGATGGAAAATTGTCCCGGTTCATAGACAAAATCAACCCGTTCGAAACCGTATTCCAGCAGTAATTCATTGAAGAAATCGATGGAATAGGTTTTTCCGCGTTCCACACGCATCGTATTTTCAGATAGCTTTTTCTGTGTCGGAACCCGTTCGAACAAGGCTTGCGGATAAGTGACAATCCAGGTGTTTTTCCCGGAATTGATTTTTTCCAGCACTTCCGCCCTCGCCACCACGTTCGCATTGTCGGTTTCTTCCAATTGGTAAGGCGTACGATAAGACGCCGGGTAAAATAAAATGTGTTTGTTTTCCGGGTATAATTGTTCCAGGTCATTCAGGAAATATGCCGCGGATTCTTTGTCTTCGAGGATGAATAAATGATTTCCGGGAACCTGTTCGCAAACCGAAGCAACCGCAATCGATTTGGAAGAACCGATCAGTCCTTTCCAGTGAATGCGAATTTCTGCCTGTTGCAGCAAATTTGCCGTTTCGTCTAGTCCTTTGAGTTTTTTGAAAAGTTGTAAAAATTGTGTCTGTTCCATATTGTACCAAAACCGTTAAGGGGCACCAATACAATCGGGCCCCTGAAAAAGTTGTTGCAAAGGTAAGGAATAAAGAAATTTATTCTCATCGGAACTCCGCGAATTCATCTTATTTGTGAATTTTGAAAGCGTCAGTATTCCCTGTTTTTTTCATTTCGAAACTGCTTTTTTCAAAATGAAAACAAATACACATTTGTTATTTCGATAATCTCAACAAAATCAGGTGTTTTCATTTCTGGCATACCTTTTAGATGGTATTTGTCAAAAATGAAAGTTATGAAAACGATATATTTTGTGGTGTTGGCTTCAGTGGGGATGTTGGGGTTTTCTGCCGGGTGCAAAAAGGAAGAAGGAAAAAGTCGTATGACTGTGAAGATGGTAGATGCGCCCGGCGATTTCCAACAGGTGAATGTGGAAGTGCTGCAAGTTCAGGTGAATGTGAGTGGAGACGGTTGGGTAGCTTTGCCTACCAATGCCGGGATTTATGATTTGCTGACGCTTCAAAATGACGTTTCGGCAACCTTGGTAAATACGGGTGAATTTCCTGCAGGCCGATTGAACCAGCTTCGGTTAATTCTCGGAGATGAAAATACAGTCATGGTCGACAGCACCTATTATCCTTTGGCAACACCGTCCGCACAACAATCCGGATTAAAGATTAATCTGAAATCGGATTTTGCTCCGAACCAGGCTTACCAGGTATTGTTGGATTTTGATGCTCAGAACAGTATTGTTACTCAAGGAAACGGAAGTTATTCATTAAAACCAGTAATCAAAGTGCTTTCTATAGATCCGATTTAAGTGTTTTAATGAAGTTATAGTTCAGTTCTAAAAGAAAAGGTCGTGAAGTTCACGACCTTTTCTTTTTATAGCTCATTCAATCAGCCGATTATTCCGATCAGTTGCTTAAGCAGCTTGTTCTATCAATGAATTGATGTTTTCACTAACCACCCGGAGATACTTCTCGTTCTATACTATTATTCACTTTAAACTCAATTTATGAAAACAATTATTACTTCGATTTTCAGTCTGAGTATGATGAGCGCAGCACTTGCACAAGGTTCTGTTACTTATTCAACTGCTAATTCAAATGTCAAGGTTTATGTCGGCAATACCGGAACGTTCTTTAACAATCCGAATCCAAATAACGGAGCCGGAGGTTACGTGGTTCCGAAAGACAGCGCTGTAAGTGCTATTTATGCAGCATTTACAATGGTGACCGGAAAAGATGTGAATGGAAATATCAAGGGTGCCATTGCGCGGGTTATGGATTCCGATTTTTCTCCCGGACCCTACTTACCAAACCCCGCAAATTATAACAATTCTTCTTACACCACAAAGTATAATGATGCGCTTTGGATGGTTCTAAAATCGCAGATCGATCATCACAATGCTCATTGGATGGATGCCGGTTATGTCGTTCCGGGAGCAATTGCTTCCTGGCCCGGAAACGGAAATTCAGGAAATGGAGAAAGTCATTTGCTTGCTCCGTTTCACGACCAGGACGGAGACCAGGTTTACGAACCGCAAAATGGGGATTATCCGTTGATTCGTGGAGATAAAGCGGTTTACACAATTATTAATGACAATAAAAACAGTCCGCATCCTTCCGGAATTGATCCGATTGGAATGGAAATTCACATGATGTTTTATCAATACGATGTTCCGACTGACGACTTGCTGACCAATACTGTTTTTGTACAAACAACCGTTTTCAACAGGGGAATTATTGCGCTGCAGGATTTCCATTTGGGGCATTTAATCGATTTCGACCTGGGAAATCCGTATGATGATTACATCGGGACGGAACCGGGAAGAAACCTGGCTTACATTTATAACGGAGATATGAATGATGAAAATTTCTCCGGAAACCCGGGTTACGGAATCAGTCCTCCGGCTGCCGGATTTATTAATTTGGACAGAAAACTGGCTTCCAACATATCCTTTCCGAACCTCGCGAGCCTGAATAGCCCGGCAGCCAATCACAACACCTTATCCGGTCTTTTGCCAGACGGAAGTCCGCTTCTTGATGGAAACAACCAGGTGACAACATACATTTACAACGACATTACTCCGAATACCGGCTGGAATGAGTTTTCCGGTGTAGCTAATCCTCCCGGAGACCGCTTTTGTATTGCTAGTCTTGAGGAAGAAACCTTCGGACCCGGGGAAATCCTGTGCTACAATCATGCAGCTATTTTCGCAAGAAGCATGGAAGGAACGATTACAGCAAGTGTAGACAGCTTGTTTTTGGTTGCTGACCATATTCAAAATTTTTACGATAACCAGGATTTCTATTGTGAAACACAATTTCTAACCCTTCCTGAATACGGAGATCTTTCTTTCTCGCTGTATCCGAATCCTGCAGATCAATTCCTGCGTATAGAAGGTTTGAACTCGGGAACCTACCGCATTTTGAACCTGGAAGGCAAAGAACTTTCTACGGGAAGTTTTGAAAATCCGATTATTCGCGTTGATTTCCTGGAAAGCGGTTATTACCTGATCGAAATTACTTCCGGAGGAAAAGGCGGAAGAAAATCTTTTATAAAGGACGGCCATTAAACACGTTGTTCTCTCCGCAACTTTAATTTACGATCACCAAACAGAGCGACTTCAGAAGGAGTCGCTTTTGTTTTTTTAATGTTTTACAAGCACTTGTTTTCACTCGGATAATATTGTTTTAACTAAGTTAGGATTTCAATATTAAATGCCCCATTTTACAATATGGTAACATTGTAAAATTATCTTTCAGAAAGAAAAAATCAACAAATATTCTTTTTCATTGAACCTTTTCATTGCGGTTGAGTAATCCTTTCAGAAACCAAAATCACGTGCACGGATTTATTTAACTTGTAAACATGAAAAAATTTCTTTTTAGCATTCTTATCCTGGGTTCATTCACGTCGTACGGGCAAAAACCCGAAACCGTTTACAGTATTGCAAAGGAACAGCGCGAGGATAGTTGGTATGAAGGGCAGCTCAAAGCGTGGAAAGGGGAAATCAATAAAAACAAAAAAAACGGGATTGCCTGGACCAATTACTACATGGCAGCACGGGCACTCAGACATGGCAGCTATCAAAATCCGGAGATGCGTCAGAAATACGATGATCTTTGCCATACGATTGTTGCCGAAGTAAAAAAGGCATATCCCGGAAGTTTTGAATCCTATTATCTTGCTTACATTGAACAGGGGCTTGCCGGTCCGGCGGATAATTTACTGAAAGCTGCCGAGATCAACCCGAACGATGAGCGTCTTTTCGGTGAAATGGTAATTCATCATTTGCTGACATTTAATCAACCGGAATTTGAACGTTATTGCAAAGAGGTTTTTAAAGCCAATGAGTTTTCAACCGGAATCCTGAATTGGGGATACAATGTGCTGTCGGAACTGGATGAAAACGCCGTTCTTTTTACTTGTGGCGATAACGATACCTATGGTGCGTGGATCATCCAGGCAGTGAAAAATTTCCGGAAAGACGTAACCATTGTGAATACTTCCCTGATGATGATTGACGATTACCGGAACCGTTTGTTTAAGGAATTGGGTTATGCGCCTCTCGAAATAAAAACTGCTGAGACCGAAGAAGAGTATGATGCGAATACAATCCGGATTTACAAGCATTTTTTCTCAGGAAAAAGACCGGTTTATGTTTCAGCCACAGCAATGAGTTATTTCGAAAAAGAATTCGGAAGTAAGCTGTATGTCACCGGTTTGGCTTATAAATACAGTGAATCTGAATTCGATAATGTAAGCATCATTCGCAGAAATTACGAAAAACGCTATTTACTGGATTACCTGAAACAGATCTTTGCTTACAATATTTCTGACCTGAAAGGTGAGCAATTGAACGGAATGTATCTTCCTTCGATGATCAAATTGTACCAGCAATACAAAGAGAGTGAAGAGCTTTCCAAAAAACAGGAGCTGGAGGTTCTGCTTTTGAAAATTGCCGAACAAAGCGGACAGCAAAATGAAGTGTACGAATTACTCGGCAAGAAAAAATAATCCGGATTATCTCATCTATTAAAACGAATCACACATGTTGAAAACCCTGATAAGCGCCGTAATTCTCCTGTCTTTGAGCCCGGCTTTCGCTCAAAAAACGGAAACGGTTTCCCTCGACAAAAATGATCCGGCAAAGAGTTGTTACACTATTATTTACCCGGATGTTTTACCCTGGAAAGGCTGTTTGTTCCTGATTCCCGGTTTCGGGGAAAATGCCGAGCGCGTGTTGTTGCAGACAAATCTTCCGCTTGAAGCAGCAAAAAGTGGTCTTTTGACTATTATTCCTTCGCTGCAGGATGGTGTTTTGTCTTTCGGAGTGGATTCTGTGAGTCAACAGACTTTACAGAAAATTGTAGACGATGTGGCTGCAAAACAGAAAATCAGTTCATTGAATTTTTTCATCGGCGGATTTTCAATCGGAGGAAGCACAGCCATTAAATTTGCAGAAAATGCAAAGATCAAACCGAAGGCTGTTTTTGCCATTGATCCGCCACTCGATTTCGAACGGTTCTATCGTTCTGCTTATCGTGATTTGAGATTGACCACGGATGGAAATGAGAACCAGGAAAATGTATACATGGGAGTACGAATCATGGAAGTTATGGGCGGAACTCCTGAAACAGCGCTGGCGAATTACTATGCGGTTTCTCCCTACTCATTTACGGATGAATCTCAAACCGCTGTAAAGAAACTGATCCATGTACCGCTCCGGATCTATTCGGAACCGGATATTGCGTGGTGGATGAAGGAACGGAATGCCGATCTTACCAGTATGAATATTACGGATTGTTCGGCGATGATCAATGAACTGAATCGCCTGGGAAATCAGCAGGCCGTTCTGATTACAACGCAAAACAAAGGTTTCAGAAAACCGGACAACAGAAGGCATCCGCATTCCTGGAGCATCGTGGATAACCCGGAGTTGATTCAATGGTTATTACAACAAAAATAAAGAAGCAATAAACGTAAATACGTGAGCAGTTTACATCATAAACAACAAAGCGATGAGGAATTGATGGTTCAGGTGATGGACCATCACTCTTCTTTGTCTGCCAAACAGGCAGAATTGGCATTGGTGGAACTGCATCGAAGATACAGCAAAAAATTGCTGGGATATTTTATTAAAATGCTGAACAAGGATACGGACCTGGCGCAGGATTTCGTCCAGGAAATTTTTCTGAAACTGCTCGAAAAAAAGCATTTGTTCGACCCGGAAAAGAAGTTCTATTCCTGGATTTTTACAATCGCATCCAATATGTGCAAAACGGCTTACCGCCATCATGGAAAAACGGTTTCCTTGCATACACAGGTTATCGAACGAGGTGTTTTAGGAGAAAACGAACTGGAAAAGAGTCTTTTCCTGAAAGCATTGGAAAACAGTATTGACAACCTGGAACATCATCACAAATCTGTTTTCGTTCTCCGGTACCTGGAGCATTTTTCCCTTAACGAAATTGCGGAAATCACAGAATCTTCTTTGGGAACCGTGAAATCGCGCCTGTTTTATGCGACGCGGAAGATTACCGAAGAGCTAAAGCCTTACGACCCAAGTTTTGAAACAACCTTATTTAAATTGATTTGATATGGAAGAGCAGCACGCACGATTATTTGATCTCATTGAATCAAAATCATTTGAAGAACTTTCAGCAGAAGAAAAGAGTTTTGTTCTGAAGCATCTCAGCATGGAAGAATATGCTTTTCAACGCAAAATTATCGCTGCAACCGAAGAACTGGAATACGAAACCGCAGAACCCCTTCCACTGGTTTTGAAACCGGAAAGAAACGTGTTTTTCTCCCGCAGCATTCCTTTGTACCAGGCACTAATCGGTGCTGCCTGTATGATCCTTGTATTTGTTGCGATCTGGCCGGGCAAATCACAGCAGCTGAAGATGAATTTTGCTGCTAATCCTCTGAATATTTCGCTTCCCGGTTCCTCTTCTATCCAGGTTATTCATGATACGATCACAAAAGAAGTTCCTATTTTCCAGTCAGCTTCAGGAGTGATCCGGGATACGGTTACAGTTGTTCAATACGTTTTGAAACAGCAGGAAAACCGGATGCTTGAAGCAGGAAATACGATTGTTTTGCCGGTATTGAATGAACAATTAATTGAAAGTAGAAGTTTGTCTTATAAGGACGATCAGACCACGCAATTTCTGCCGGCTATTACGATGGTGAATACCATGAAGTAAATAGTGAAAAAGGATACAAATATGTGAAGTTCCGGACGTAATATTGCGGAATTACGTCCATTTTTCAATTTGCCGGTTTTCCGCTTTCGGAATCCGTATTTTTTGAAATGCCCTTCAAAACCAACTCCCGTCCGTAAAACACAAACAGCAACACCAAGCCCAAACCAAAGAAACCCAATGCCAGCGGGCGGGTTCCGTCGTCCAGGAAAAATTCCCCGATCATCCAGGTGGAATTTGCCAGGATCCACGCAATCACCGCCAGGTTGTGCATCAATTCGGAATAGGATTTGCGCATTTTCCAAGTGAGCCAGATAGCCACGGAAATCGTAGGAAGAATCATAAACGTTCCCAGCCACTTCAAATCGGCAACCCAGCAAATGTCTTTGAGCAGCCACAATAAAATATGAAGGTTTTCTATTTTTCGAAAATCCAAAAACATGGAAGCATTAAGCTTTGCGTGCTTTTTCAAGACAATCAATTGCCTTTTCCATCATTTGCTTCGATCCCGTGAAGAATCCGCAACGCTGGTGCAATTGATTCGGCTGGATATCCAAAATACGCTCCGTTCCGTTTGTTGCCATTCCTCCCGCCTGCTCAGCTACAAATGCCAATGGATTGCATTCATACAGCAAACGCAGTTTTCCTTTCGGGCTTTGGTTCGTAACCGGGTAAATATAGATTCCGCCTTTGATCAGGTTGCGGTGGAAATCTGCCACCAATGAACCGATGTATCTTCCGGAATATGGTTTTCCGTCGGCATGTACTTCCTGGCAAAAAGAGATGTAATCTTTTACACCTTGTTCACATTCATGAATATTTCCTTCGTTCATCGCATAAATGCGTCCCGTTTCCGGCATGCGCATGTTCGGGTGCGACAAACAAAACTCTCCGATGGAAGGATCCAGCGTGAAACCGTTTACACCATGTCCGGTTGTATAAACCAGCATCGTTGAAGACCCGTACAACACATAACCCGCAGCTACCTGCTGTGTTCCTTTCTGAAGCATGTCTTCCAGGGTTGCCGGTGTCCCTTTTTCAGAAACCCGTCTGTAAACAGAGAAAATGGTTCCGATTGAAACGTTGCAATCGATATTGGATGAACCGTCCAAAGGATCAAACAACACAATGTATTTTCCATTTTGAGCGCGCGGAGCGGTAAACGCCAGGAAGTCATCATTTTCTTCCGACGCGATTCCGCAAATTTCACCGCTGGATTCAAATACCCTGATAAACTGGGTATCTGCAATCACATCCAGTTTTTGCTGCTCTTCTCCCTGGATATTCACATCTCCCTGAGCTCCCAGAATGTGGTCTACCAAACCGGCTCTGCGAACATCTCTGGCTACGATTTTAGAAGCAATTGAAATATCGTTTAGGATGCGGGACAATTCTCCGGAAGAACCGGGAAATTCCGCTTGACGTTCCATAATAAAATCGCTCAGTGTGATGATATGTGACATAGACAAAGATTTATAGAACAAAGGTAGGGAATAATTGAAAAAGATAAGTTCCAATTATTCACAATCACCGGAAAAATAAAACGCCGGCTAACCAGGGTTATTTTTCCTTCGTGTCTTTCTTCAACAACTCATTGTATTCTTCCAGAAGTCCGTAGTATTTGCTCTTCCAGTATTCCAGGCTGTTTTCTCCGTAAGGAGCCGCTTCATCATTGGTAATGGATCTCCGGTTCGCAATCTGCGGAATTTCATTGGAGAAATCATGGTGCAGAATTTTACCAAATTCGAGAATTAATTCAAGGGATAAATCGGGGATTTCAAAAACATTGTAAATCCAACGACGGCTCTTACCCATTTTCTTTGCTACCTTCGTTAGCGGGATTCCGCTATCACGAACCACTTTTTCTACTATCTCTCCTCGATGTACCATAGGGTAAAATTCTGCACTTTGTTGTGTACGATAGTTTACATATGATTCTCATTTATGTAAATTTTGTATCTTTATTTCAACAATATTTAACCCGTTCCCTGTATCCCGACCCAAATTGATGGAAGGAACATCTAAAATGAAGTAAATGGAAGTGCATCCGTTCCTTGTCAAAATAAACTCCCGAAAAGCTGTTTTCATACCGGTATTTTTCTTGTTTTCCTGTACCAATCCGCTTGCAAATAAAGGCGAAAATAACGTCCGGCAAAATGCTTCTTTACAAAAAGAAAAAAGCGTCGGAACAACCGATTCTTTTCCAATTAATTACATTATTCAAAACAGCAGGGAGAGAAAACGGCACTATGATCTGGGTAAAATGAACCCTGCGAAACTAACACGAATCAGGAACTCTTTCTTTAAAAAGTGGTTTGATAAAACACTCGTAAATATCTCCCAAAATGAACAGATTCTTTTCTATTTTTCACCCGAAGATTCCTATTACTTTTTCGATTTCAGGAATTCGGATTCGGTCTTTTTCTGTTCGATCATTGAATGTATAAACAAGAATTACGAAACCTTTCGCATGTATCATTTTACGATTGATAAACAGCGGCAAACAATCCTTCATGCAGACTGGATTGCCATTCAAAGTAACAAAAGAAGCTATTGTGCGAGTAATTTACTGACTTACAACCGGAAAGGATATGAACTCGTCGTGAATTCGAGGATTGTTTCTGCTTTTCACAACTTTCGCCAGTACACGAAATCTGCCCGGGAAACATTCCGTTTTGCATCGCGCGGAACCTCCCGGAAAAAGGTTCAATGGTAATTCGAAACCTGAGCAATTCAAAAATTGCCCGGAAATTATTTGCCGAAACAAAGCAAAGCTCTAAATTACCCCTAACTTTGCAGCATGCTTCAAAAATTCCGGTACCATATTTTACTTCATCTCGTCATCTTCATGTGGGGTTTTACCGGGATTTTGGGAAAATTGATTCACATTGATGCGCAATACATTGTCTGGCACCGGATTTTGATTGCGTTCGTTTCGCTGCTGATCGGTCTGTATTTCCTGAAGATGCCTATGCGCATCCGCAACCGGAAAACAATGCTTAAGGTTTTTGGTGTTGGAATCCTGGTGGCGCTTCACTGGATCGGGTTTTATACTTCCATTAAATTATCTACGGCTTCCCTGGGAATTTTGTGCTTATCAACAACGACTTTACACGTAACCTGGCTGGAGCCATTGGTTTTCAAGAAACGTTTTTCTCCGGTTGAGTTTCTCTTTGGTTTGCTGGTTATTTTCGGAATCTATTTTGTTTCGGATAATTTCAACGAAGAGCAATACCTCGCTTTGGGAATCGGGTTGCTGGCAGCTCTCATGGCGGCTCTTTTTTCCGTTTTCAATGCAAAACTCGCCGAAGAAGTTCCTTCCTCTGCCATTACACTGCACGAAATGGGAATCGGGTTGGTATTCATTTCCGGGATGTTGTGGTTTAACGGAAAACTGGATGCCGGTTTGTTCCAAATGACCTGGAGTGATTTCGGATGGCTGTTGTTTCTGGGTGTTTGCTGTACTTCGTTCGCGTTTATCGCAACCATTGAAGTGATGAAGCGCCTGGGAGCTTTTACGGTTTCATTAAGTATCAACCTGGAACCGGTATACACTATTTTGCTAGCTATCCCGATTTTGCACGAGGATGAATTGCTGAACGGAAACTTCTATGCCGGTTCGGCCATGATTATCCTCGTTGTCATTGCGAATGCTATTTACAAGGCAAAACAACGCGAACGGGAATTGAAAAAGGGCATGATCGAATGATTCCCTGATCGGGACTCGTAGCAGGGTTCTGAAGTAATTTCCCAATATTACGACATCTCCCTGGTTTCAAGGCTTTCAGAAGAATTTAAGTCAAATAAATCCTTCCGATCCACTCCGGTTTTTAAGCAAAAAAAACTGGTTTTACAATCCCAGGAATAATTTCCACTCCTGCGCCTGGTGTTCGTTCATCACCCGCGGGAATTTATTCTGAGATCCCAGTTTCCCCTTCTCTTCCATAAATTGATAGAAGTTGTTCACATCTGTCTGGTACGAGAACGGAGACTTTAGCGTATTGTATTTTCTCACTGACGCATAATCATCGTTCAACTCACACAGGAATTCATCCACTGTTCGCATCACCAAATCGCTGTCCATTGGTTTCTCGGTTCCGAAACACCAGTAATGTCTTTGTTCTTCCGAATTGGCATACAAACAGAATTCAGGAATGGCAACATTGAGTTTTTCTCCGGCTTTCATAATCGCCATGTTGATGTTGTCGAGTGATAAATGCTCACCCACCAGGCTCAAATATTGCTTGATACGGCCGCTGATGCGGATTTCACGTCTTTCCAAATCAACAAATTGCACGAGGTCTCCAACCAGGTAACGCCACAAACCGGCGTTGGTAGAAATAACCAGGGCATAATCTTCTTTTGTCGTTACCTCATCAACCGTCAGTGCTTTTGCTTCCGGCTTCAGGTTTCCGTACTCATCGAAATTATCCCTGTTAAATGGTACAAACTCGAAGAAAATTCCGGACTTCAACAGCAGCTGCATTCCGTTGCTCTCTGCTCTTTTCTGGTAAGCAAAATAGCCTTCTGAAGCCAGGTAAGTATTCAAAATGTGCACTTTTTTACCGCAAACCTTCTCAAAACGTTTCAAATAAGGTTCCACATACACACCACCATACATATACAATTCCAGGTTCGGCCAGATATCATGAATGGAATTTACCTTGTATCTTTCAATGATGCGTTCCATTAACATGATGCACCAACTCGGAATTCCCGCTATCGTGCTGATATCCCATTCCGGGGCTTTTTCCACCATGCGATCCAGTTTTTTATTCCAGTCCTTAATGGCAGCTGTTTCAGCATCCGGCTTGGTTAAGGGAAGCAATACAACTGATGTATGTTTTTTAAGAATCCCCGACAAGTCTCCCTCAAAGTGTTTTCCTTTTTTCTCCGGCTTGGATGAACCCCCGACAGCTATGAATGATTTTTGGTAAAACCCGTCTGACAAGTTCAAATCAGCTGTTGCCGTAAATTGTTTAATTGTATTTCGTTGAAAAGAACGAATCATTTGCTTGGTTACCGGAATGCGCTTACTCGGTGAACCGGTTGTTCCGGAAGAAAGAGCGAAGTATTTGATTTTTCCCGGCCAAGTCACATTTGCCTCATCATCCAGGCTGCGGTGCAACCAGGTTTGATAAAATTGATCGTAGTCGCGAATCGGAATTGCTTTTTGAAAATCCTCCACCATATGATCAGATTCAAGAATTGACTGAAAATTATAGTGGTAACCAAACTTCGTTTCCTCGGCAAACTTCAAAAGCTTCGTCAATACTTTTACCTGATCTTTGAAATCCAGTCCCTTCAGTGCATTTCTCCGCGCTGAAAACTCGGTAGTCTTTTTAAGTAATTTCCCGATTATTGGCATTTTTTCTCCATTTTTTAGTAGCTACAAAAGTAGCTTAATCCTAGCAAAAGTGAGAAAAAACCACGACTTATTGTTTTATTAACGTCTTATTTTTAATATTGAACGAAGAAATGGATTCGTGCATCTAAAGCTTTGATTACATTTGCACTACTATATAAAACCCAGAAAAACTCCTTATGGAAAAAAAAACCATTATTGTTCCACATGACTTCACTTCAGTTGCGGAAAATGCTCTGAATCATGCTATTAATACTGCAAAAATAACCGGTGCGGAGATTTTACTCCTTCATGTTGTGGCTAAAGAAAAGGCTGTGGGTGAGGCAGAAGAGAAATTAAAGGCCGTTATTGAAAATCACAAAGAAGAGATAAAAATCACTCCATATATCCGTGTCGGGAATATTTTTGACGATATCGGCGATTTCGCATCAGAAAATCATGCGGAGTTGATTTTCATGGGAACTCACGGACAAACAGGCTGGCAGCACATTACCGGAAGCTATGCGCTAAAAGTAATTACACATTCAACCGTTCCTTTTATTGTTGTCCAGGAAAAACCAATCAAGGATACAGGTTACGATGATATCGTCGTTCCTTTGGATCTGAATAAGGAAACGAAACAAAAACTGGCATATGTTGCCAATATCGCAACGTATTTCAAATCCCGCGTACACGTGATTACTCCTGATGAAACGGATGAATTTTTGCGCCACCAGGTAAAAGCAAATATTCAATTTGCCGTGCGTTTCTTCCACGAAAGAGGAATTGACGTGACAACAAAAGTTGTTCCTACAAGCGGTTTCGATAAAGAAGTCGTGAAGCATGCTGTTTCGTTGGATGCGGATCTGATTGCGATCATGAACCTGAATCGTAACAACATGCTTGGAGTGATCACAGCAAATCACGAACAATACATTCTGACCAATGATGCTCAAATTCCGACCTTGATCGTTAATCCGGTTGCAGGGAAATACGGAAGCAGTGTATTGTTCAGCTAAAAGGACCAAATACATATTTAAACGAAAAGTCTGCAGGTTTTGCGGACTTTTTTTGTTTCTGGTATTTCTTAAAAGTATTGTGCAAAAATCCGGGATAATGCAGTAAATTCTTTGCATTTATTAAATCTGAGCATCTCTATAAAGATTACCTTATACTTAAAGGCAAAGCAGCGAAGAGCGCAAAGCCATAAACATGGTTGTAAATGATATTGAATTTTCTTGCAGATGCTAAGAGAACGATTCTGCGTTCTTCTGCGAAATCAGCGGGCTTTTTTGTTTTTGTTCCGGATTAATCTTTGTATTCGTTTCGCAACAAACGCTCTTCCACCTCCTTCAGGTTCTGCATTTTCTTAGCCTGTCTGCTGGCAATAGCCGTCGGAGTGAAATACGTGTGCATATTCAAAAATGCCACCTGCATGTGATCCCACTGACGGTCACCATCGATTTTTCCGTGTTCGCGCAGCTCTCTTCTCAAGCGGTCGGCAATTTCGTGGAAATCATCTCTTCCGAGGTAATCCAAATCCGCATCACAGATAATCTGTTCCAGTTTGTTCTTCGGTTTGTGCGGAATCTGGGTCACGAAAATGAGTTCTTTGATCTGTGCAATATGCTGATCGGAATACCCGTATTTCGGAAGAATTTCTTCTGCCATCCGCGCCCCGATCGGTTCGTTTTTCTCATAGTTCTCCACGAATCCGGCATCGTGATAAGTTGCCGCAGATTTCAACAGGAACAAACCTTCATCCGTTACTCCTTCCAATAAAGCATAACGTTCCACTGCACGCACCACGTCTTTCGTGTGTTCGATACTGTGGTAATGAAGCATCGGAGACAAGCCTTTCTCCAACACTTTCATGATGTGCCGTTCTGCTTTGTAATAATTGATACTACTATATAAATGCAGGTTGACGATTTGCTGGAAGCGCTCATTCGGATACAAACCTTCTCCGCCGACAGACAATTCCGGTTTGATGCGTTCCACCGTAAACATTTCGATCAGACCTTTACTTTTCGTTTTTACCTTTCCACGGTAAGTACATTCAAAGTATGGTTCTATCAGTTTGAATGTCGAGCCGGAAATCGTTACTCTTCCCGGTTCTCCCATCATCTCCATCCGCTGCGCCTGGTTCACGGTTGCTCCCCAGATATCGTAAGCCAATCTTTCGGAACCGATCACTCCTGCAGTTACTTCCCCCGTGTTGATTCCCAAACGCAGTTCCCAATATTCCGTTCCGTTCTCAACGGCTTCCTTTTTCAACTGCGCCATGTAATCCTGGATCTGAAGTGCTGCCAGAACCGCATCGATCGGGTTGGTATTGTTTCGAACCGGAACCCCGCCGGCACACATATACGCATCGCCAATGGTTTTGATCTTTTCGAGGTTATTCCGGACAATAATCTCATCAAACTTCCGGAAGTAAACATCAAGTTTGTTGACAAGATCCGTCGGTTTAAGACCTTCCGCAATTTTGGTAAACCCGACAAAATCCGTGAACAAGACCGAAACCGTCTTGTATGCCCTCGCAGATGCCCGACCCTTTGTTTTCAGTTCTTCCGCTGTTGATTCCGGGATAATATTCCGAAGTAATTTTTCCGTTTTGTCTTTTTCTATCTGCAATAATCTTCTTTGCTCTTCAACTTTGTTTTTCTCTTCCTCAATGACTTTCTTCTGGGATTCGATCTTCATGTTTTGAGCCCGGATTTCTTTTGTCCGCTCCACAATTTTCATTTCCAAACGAACCTGGTCTCTGCGCGCCAAATCGATCCTTGACCGGATAAAAACAATGATTACGATGGTGAGAACCAATAATACGGTCACCCAAAACCACCATTTCCACCAAAACGGGGAAGCCACTTCAATGTTCATTTGCGTACTTGCCTGAACCCAATCTCCATCCACTCTGCGAACGTACACTTTCAACACGTAAGATCCCGGAGTTAAAGAGGTGAAGTGAATTTCACTCGATGAGCCCAAAAACACGGAACCTTCGTCCAGGCCTTCGAGTTCGTATTTGAACTGCAGCAAATCGCGGTTGATCAGATCGGTCGGAACAAAACGGATCGTAAAGCTACGCTGATTGTATCTGAGTTTGATATCCGACTGATAGGAAAAAGCGTCTTTGAAAGGAGCATCTTTATCTCCCGGGCGCAGCCACTGATCATCAAAGCGGAATTTCAGGAAATTCACGTAGACTTCTTCATTGCGTTCCTGAAGTGAAGTCGGGCTGAAGAAATTATATCCTTCAATTCCCCCGAAATACATCTCGCCTGTTCCCGAAAGCAAATAAGCTCCGGTGTTAAACTCATCACTCATCAATCCGTTTACTTCGGAATAGTTGGTGCATCGCTCCTGCAAAATGTTGAACCTGCACAATCCTTTGTTGGTGCTCAACCACAGGTTTCCTTTCTGATCCGGAAGAATTCCGTAAACAAAATTATTCGGCAAGCCTTGTTTTCGGGTGAACGCATCCACCTTCCCGGTTTTCAGATCCAGTTTCAACAAACCTGATCCGGAAGAACCCAGCCAAAGTGTTGATTCGTTTTCCTGGTAAATGCTGGAAATGACGTCCCTGCTTGCTTTCAGAATGGCTTTATTCTGTGCATACGGAACAATTTGCTTCGCGCCGTTTTTGTCCGTCTTCAAGATATTGATTCCTCCAACGCCGGTAGCGAAATAATACATTCCGTTTAATCCTTTGTATGCAACCCGGCACACTCCGGCTCCGATGCTTGTTTTCGGTTTTTGGGGATCATATACAAACGGCGTAAAATCACCACTTTTTTTGTCGTATAGCAGCACTCCGCCCTTCGTTGCAAGAAAAAACTGCTCGTTTTTGTAGGGCGTGATTTCATAGACCCGTTGAAAAGCTGATGGATTTGCAATTCCTTTGTAGTTGATTTTTTTGAACGTTCCGTTTCCGTTTTTGATCACCAATTCATACAAGCCATCATTGGCACCAACCAATAAGTGTTCTTTGTCTAAAAGATGAATGGAAACAATGCTTTTCTCGTTGTAATCATCCGACCTGGAAATATAATAATGCTTGAAAAGCCCGGTTTTCCGGTCTAATTCTGAAATGGCGAAATCCGTCGCAATAAACACTTTGGAAAGATCCCGTGATTCTGCGAAGCCCCAAACGCTTTCCGAAGGTAGTCCCAAACTCAGGTTTGCTGACGGCCCGACACCAAAAAACTCATCATTTTTCGGATTGAAGCCACTTAATCCGCGCAGGGTTCCGATCCAGATCGTTCCGTTTCCGTCGCAGAACAATTCGTTGAGTTCGTTGAACAGGATTCCGTTTTTCTGAAAAATGTCTTTCTTACTGAATGTAATCCGGTATCCGTCGTGCGAACTGTTTACACTGATCAATCCGTTATTGACTGTGGCGATGTAGAATTCGGCGGTGGATTTCACATACACATCCGAAAACTCTTCGATTCCGTAATCTTCCCCGATGAATTTCAAAAAAGGAAAGAGTTTCCTGGTTTTCACATCAAACAGCCACAAACCTTCGTTACTGGATAAGATGTAGCTGTTTTCAGAAAACAGTTCGACATCCGAAACCAGCCAGGTTTTCCGGATTTTTGGCGGAGCTAAGGATTTCCATTTCCGGGTTTTGACATTGTAGATGTAAACACCGACATCTTCAAAGGAAACCAGCAATTCCTGCTTCGTAATGAATTTGATATAGTGTATCCGCTTTGACGGAATGAACCCGGTTAAAAACGAAATCCTCTTGGTTTTCCGGTCGTACTTCGCCAAACCATGAGTAGAAGATCCTACCCAAATGTTTCCGTTGTATTCTTCTGAAATCCCTTCAATGGAAAGATTATTGTCATCTGACGCCAAAAGCGAGCGGAAATTCTCCTTTTTCGGATTGTAAACCGAGATTCCGTCGGCGGTTCCGAACCACAGTTCCCCGAACTGATCTTTCAACCCGCAATGAATATAAGAACTCGCCAAACCGGGAGTGTCGTCCGAAGTATACACTTCAAACTGCTGGCCGTCAAAACGATTCAATCCATCCTGCGTTCCCAGCCACAAAGTTCCCACCTCATCCTGGACAATAGTCGTCACGGAACTCTGTGAGAGTCCATCGTTAATAGAAAAATTTCTAAAACGATACGAGACTTGACTTATCGCGCTAGTAGTAGTGAACGCAACAACAGCTCCAATTCCTATTAGTCGAACGAGCATCTTGTTATTCATTTCGTTTATTCAACGAATAAATTGCTGAAAGGTTTCATTATCAAAGCCTAAGCCTTCTTGTCGGCCGTTCCTGCTTTATTTGTTGCTGCAGCTGCCGTTTCCATATCGCGGTCAAACAAATAAAGTCCTCCTTTATCTCCACCGATCAGGCGTAATTTATCCAAAATTCCACGTGCCAATGCTTCTTCTTCCAATTGCTCGGAAACATACCATTGCATAAAGTTGTGTGTGGAATAATCTTTTTCCTGCAAACAAATATCTACCACGCTATTGATGCTTTCCGTAACCATCAATTCGTGCTCCAGTAACAATTCGAAAACGCGCTCCAGGGAATCAAACTCTACAGGAGGCTGCGGAACTGAAGGAACAATCGCAACTCCTCCGCGCTCATTCACAAACTTAATCAGCTTCAACATGTGAAAACGCTCTTCGTCCGAATGCGTATACATAAATTTTGCTGTTCCGTTCAACCCGTTGTTTTCAGCCCAGGAAGCCATTGCCAGGTAATATTGAGAAGAAGAAGATTCTTTTTGAATTTGATCATTTAATGCCGCTTCAATTCGCTTGTTCATTGTTGTAATTTTTGTTCTGTTTCTCTCAAAGTTACCATTTTAAGATTAGAATTACAGCCCCTGAGGCTTAATAAATTCTATTTTATAACCAATCTAAGTTAGGTCGGCGCAAAATCTGCGGATCCACGATCCATTTTACTTTGTTCCTTATTGTTCTTCAAAGTCATTTTTTCATAATGTTCCAACCCGATCCGCAATCTTCTTTCAATCGATTTCCGTATTCTTCTCGGGCTCAAAACAGTGATTCCATCACCAAACGAAAGCATTTCCTTTTCCAGCTCAAAATTATGGATGACATTCATCGAAAATATTGCTCCGCGTTCATCTTCTTCCAGCGTTTTCTGCGATTCGTGTAAGGGTTTTGAAATGACATAGGGTGCATGACGGCTATTCACACGGAAGGTTATCAGCTCCGGTTTGTCTTTCAATGAACGGGTCACGCCGATACACGGTTTGAAATAATTGTCCACGTCAAAAAACGGATCCTGGTAAGGCAAGCGGTAATTCTCGTAGACATATTTCATCCGGTCGAGCGCCAGGATGAATTCCTTTTCTTCATTATGAGTCGCACAAAGTAAAAACCAACGGTTCCGGAATTCCTTTATTTTGTATGGATTCACCTGCATCACGGTCGGGGTTTTTGCCTTGAAACTCTGATAGTGAATGTCGATTACCACTTTCTTCTGAATGGCTTTCACCAAATGATCGATCCATTCCAAACCAGGCAGTCGGTGATTGGTTTCCAGCTCAATGATCTCGCGCTGTTCTCCGTTTGAAGACAGAATTTTTCCTTCCAGCTTCGAAACCATTTCCTGCATTTCGCGGAAATAACCGAAGCCCTTGAATTGCTTCAAAACGTTCAGCACTTCTTTCATGGTTCCCAAATCGCCTTCGCTCAGGGGAATGTTCGTAATGCTGTAATCTTTCTCTTCGTAAGTGTAATAACGTTTGTCGACCACCACGATCGGCGCGTTGTAACCCAGTTTGTCGCTGCGCATGTTTTGCAGATCAAGCTGAACAGTGCGTTTGGAAACACCTCCAACACCTTCGTATTCATACAAAGCATCCGCACAGGCTTCCACCAAGTCTTCCAACCTCCATTTCCGAAACCTGTTTTGCAAACATTTATCGATGGTTTTATAGCGAATTAACGCGTGTTTTGATACCGGCATACCCGAAAATTACATTTTTCTGTGCAAAGTAGAAAAAAATCTGCGCAATCTATTTGCGTAGTTTGATTTATTAAAAAATAAATTAATGTTTCAATCTTATGTATTTCAATAGAATAACACATTTTTTATAAAGTTTTTTATCTGCGCAAATCAATTGCGTAGTGTGTCTAAATCTTTGCCTCATCAAACAAAACAGAAAACGTTCTTTGAAATTGTTTGATACGGAAATTCGCGCTTTGCAAACGAGTTGTTGGTTTATCCGCCACATTGTGCATCAGACTCTGTCGACATGTATCCAGTTGCAAAGAATGCTGTTTCTTCTTGTACATGGGGTTGTACAGGTACATGGGTCGCCGGTTCGAATCCGGCAGTTATCTGAAAAATAACTTAACTCAGTTGGTAGAGTAATGTAAACCGCTTCGGTGTAATAACCAAGCACGTGTCTCTTAAACACGCTTAACAACAACCAAAAGGAGTAACCCGCTTTCGTGTCGGGGATTTTGTCGGGTACAAAATAACTGACCGGAATGTGAAGCCCGGGCTTTGAACGGCTTGTGCGGAACAACATCAACATTTGATTCCTATATCAGTGAACGATGTTTTCCAAACAACAACTTCTTTGCTCCGCCGATCAGTCCGGAAGGCCGGTTGCTTCTTTTATGAATGAAACACAATCCCCTCCGGCGAATGGGCGTCGGAGGTATAACAAATAGAACATAAAAAACAAAAGATATGAAAACAATAACTGTAACAAAAAACCAACGTGCAATCGTTTACAAAAACGGACAATTAACGGATGTTCTGAAAGCCGGAACACACAACTTGTTCTGGGGTAAAACTGCCCAGGTGATTTCGGCACAGCCTGCAATCACTGCTCAGTTGGCTTTGTTTGCTGAGTTGGAAAATGGCGAGTTTTCGAACTTACTGACTCGTCACGAGGTAGCTTCGAACCAGTTATTGTTGCGTTTCTTAGGAAAGAATATCATTGAAACGTACGGTGTCGGAACCTACTTGTTCTGGAAATCCGACATGGCAATTTCCTACGAGTTGATCGAAACAGCATCGACTCAAAACATCACCAACTTTGACCGGTCGGTGCTGGAATCTGCCATCATGATCGAGCGTGTACACCGCGTGGTTGTTCCGGAAGGAAACCAGTTGGTGGTGTTCGTGAACGGAGCTTACCACTATACTTTGCCGGCAGATACTTATTACTTCTGGAAGAATGCCAACGTGTTCTCTTTCAAAGTGGTGGATTTGCGAACATTGAATATCGAAGTTCAGGGCCAGGAATTGCTGACAAAAGATAAAACATCGATTCGTGTAAACTTCTCCGGACAGTATAAAATGGTAAACGTTCACCGCGCAATGGTTGAAAACTCCAACTATTACGCCCAGATGTACGCCGCAATCCAGTTGGCAATCCGTGAGATCATCGGTTCACAGACCTTAGATCAGTTGTTGGAAACAAAAACCGAATTGTCGAACCAGTTGGTAGAACGTTCAAACGCTTTGTTGGAAAACATCGGTTTGGAATTGATCACCGGCGGATTGAAAGACATCATTTTGCCGGGCGATGTAAAAGAGATTCTGAACAAGGTGTTAGTTGCCGAAAAACAAGCGCAGGCAAACATGATCATGCGCCGGGAGGAAACAGCAACCACGCGGAACTTGTTGAATACTGCCCGATTGATGGAAGAAAACGAGATGTTATACAAATTGAAAGAAATGGAATTTGTGGAGCGGATCGCCGATAAAATTGACGGAATCCAGGTTCATGCCGGGGCAAATGTCTCCGACCAATTGAAAACCTTGTTCTCAAAATAATCCGATTCACCTGGATCAACTCCGTACTGTCAATGGAGAATCACAGCTGCTGCTGACAGATTGGTGCAGCAGCTTTATAAAACATTAAATTTGAAATCATGAGAAATATTACCGGTTCTGTTTTAGTGGAGATTGGGTTTCCATCCAACGAAGCTTTTGGAAAGGCTTTGAAAGTGTTGAAGAAAAACGCGAAAAGAAACGGATTGGAAAACTTATTGGCAGAAGTGAAATTGTTGCTGGAAACTCCGGCGGATTTTACCGAACACGCTTTATGGGCAGACACTGCCAACGAATTGATTGCCATTGAAGCCAGGAAGAAATACATGATTCCCTTGAAGGAAGAAGCGTTACCGTTTGCAGTTTACGGAGAAACACAGATCGAACAGGGCGCTTTTGACCAGATGAAAACCGCGATGAAATTGCCGGTTACCGCTTTCGGAGCGTTGATGCCGGACGCACACCAGGGTTACGGATTGCCGATCGGTGGTGTTTTAGCAACGAAAGATGCGATTATTCCTTACGGTGTCGGTGTCGACATCGGGTGCAGAATGTGTTTGAGTATCTACGATATTCCGGGAGATTTCTACTTTGGAAATGAAGCACAGCTGAAAAGAGAGTTGATCGCGTATTCCCGGTTCGGAGCAGGAGTCGGTTGGACGAAAGGAATGAAAGCCGATCACGCTATTTTAGAACGCGATGAATTCAATCAGATCCCGATGTTGAAAACCCTGATGGATAAAGCGCATTCGCAATTGGGAACTTCCGGTGGCGGAAACCATTTCGTGGAATTCGGATTGCTGGAAGTGCTGCAGGAAGATGAAAGCATCAACATTCCGAAAGGAACATACCTTGCTTTGCTGACACATTCCGGATCGAGAGGTTTGGGAGCAACCGTTGCCGGACATTACACCAAAGTGGCAAAGGAAAACTGCGTGTTACCGGATGAAGCGCGAAACCTGGCGTATTTGGATTTAAACTCCGACAACGGGAAAGAATACTGGGCCGCGATGAACCTGGCCGGAGATTATGCTTCAGCCTGTCATCACGTGATTCACGACCGGATTACCAAAGCCATTGGTGCAACATGTCTGAAGCGGGTTGAAAACCACCATAATTTTGCGTGGAAGGAAGTTCATTTCGGAGAAGAATACATTGTGCACCGAAAAGGAGCAACTCCGGCAGCAACAGGTGTTTTGGGAATTATTCCGGGAAGTATGACCGCGCCGGGATTCCTGGTGAAAGGAAAAGGAAAACCGGAATCTTTGGCTTCTGCCTCGCACGGTGCAGGACGACAAATGAGCCGGACACAAGCTTTCAAAACCGTTAAACGGGACGAATTGAAAGAAATCCTGAAAACCCACGGCGTAACCTTAATCGGAGCCGGTTTGGACGAAGCACCGATGGCATACAAAAACATCGATGAAGTCATGAAATCGCAGGAAGATCTGGTAGATGTTCTTGCACGATTTACACCAAAAATGGTCAGAATGGCCGAAGACGGAAGCAGGGAGGATTAACACCTCCCTGTTTTTGTTTTATAAAAGAATCTAAAACCTTGAAAGTCATTTCGTACTTTTGTTAAACACAATGAAAAAAATGGGTAAGAAAAAACCAAAAAAAATAAAAGATAAATCAACCAAAAAACTAAAAACCGGCTTATACCACATTATTCGAAAACTCTTTGAACAACACCAGGACGCACTTCTGAACTACAAGCAGGTTTGCACCTTATTGCATGTTCATGAAAGTGAATCACGAAAATTGGTAGTGGCTTTATTGCGGGAACTGGAAACAGAAGGTTTTTTGCGTAAAAGCGGGCACGAAACGTATCAGTTTTCCAATCAGACGGAAACGGTTGAAGGTGAATTGGAGTTGACGCAGCGCGGTTCCGGTTTTGTGAACCTGGGGAAAAACCAGGCAGATATTTTCATCGCACCTCATAATATCGGACAAGCGATTCACGGAGATATTGTTCGTGTGGCACTGATTAAAAAAAGCGGAAACAGGCCGGAAGGAAAGGTCATGGAAGTTGTTTCCCGCGAACGGACTCAGTTTGTGGGTACGATTCACATGCACGACAAACACGCTTTCCTGATCCCTGATAATACCAAGACGGGTGTGAAAATCTACATTCCGCTTGAAAAACTCAATAAAGCAAAAAACAAGGATAAGGCTTTGGTGAAAATCACCGTTTGGCCGAAATCTGCTGAGTTTCCTTTCGGGGAAGTGGTTCAGACCTTAGGTGGAAACTCAATCCACGACAACGAAATGATTTCCATTTTGGTCAGCCAGGGAATTCCGATCGAATTTGACGCAGATGTCATGAGCGAAGCGGAGCAGGTTACATTGGAACTTGATCCGGCGGAAGTAGCTAAACGACGTGATTTCCGCGATATCCTGACTTTCACCATCGACCCGGTGGATGCGAAGGATTTTGATGATGCGTTGTCGATTCAAAAACTGGAAAACGGGCATTTCGAAATCGGTGTACACATTGCGGACGTGAGCCAGTATGTGAAACCGGATTCTGCCATGGACAAGGAAGCGCTTAAACGCGGAAACTCTGTTTACCTCGTTGACCGCGTGATCCCGATGCTTCCGGAGCAGCTTTCGAACATGGTTTGTTCCTTACGACCGAAAGAAGATAAATTCACTTTTTCAGCGGTTTTCGAAATTGATGAGAAAGGGAAAATTTACAAGGAATGGTTTGGAAAAACCGTGATTCATTCCGATCATCGTTTCACCTATGAAGATGCGCAGGAAATTTTGGAAGGAGCAGAAGGTCCGTACAAAGAAGAATTGCACATCCTGGATAAACTCGCAAAAATCTATCGAAAAGAGCGGTTTAAGAAAGGTGCTTTGATGATTAACTCGGAAGAAATCCGTTTCAAACTGGACGAAAACAAAGAACCGGTTGATGTGGTGGTGAAGGTTTCGAAAGATGCCCACCAGCTGATCGAGGAATTCATGCTTTTGGCAAATAAACACGTGGCGATGTTTGTAGGAAAACCGCAAAAAGGCAAAGACCCGGTTCCGTTTGTTTACCGTGTTCACGACAAGCCGGATCCCGAGAAAATCGCATTATTCGGTTTATTTTTGGATAAATTCGGTTATTCACTGGAGTTCACAAGTCCTGAAAAAGCAGCTCAAAGTATCAATAAATTGCTGAACGATATCCGTTTGAAAAACGAGTACAACATCATCCAGCAAATGGCAATCCGAAGCATGGCGAAAGCAACTTACGACACGGATAACATCGGACATTACGGTTTGGCCTTCGAATATTACGGGCATTTCACTTCACCGATCCGCCGGTATGCCGATTTGATGGTGCACCGCATTTTGCTGGAATGTTTGGAAAATAAACCGCACAAATACAACCAGGTCCTGGAAGATATTTGTAAGCGCATTTCACGCACGGAACGCAAGGCAACGGAGGCAGAACGCGAATCCAACAAATACTTCCAGGTGGTGTTTGTTCATGATAAAATCGGGCAAGAGTTTGACGGAATTGTTTCCGGTTTGGCTGAATTCGGACTGTTTGTGCGCATGAACGAAAACGCGTGTGAAGGAATGGTTCCGTTGCAGGAACTTCCGGGAGACCGTTATTCCTTCGATGAAAAGACGATGACAATTGTCGGACAGAAAACCGGCAAAACTTTCCATTTCGGAGATTCGGTCCGGGTGAAAATCTCAGAAGTGAGTCCGAGAAAACGCACGATTGATCTGGAATTGGTTTCGGTTGGGGAGTGATGCTATTTATTTGAAAACCGGTAATTCCCGATTCTTCATAATGGAATCGTAATTTATAGAGTCCTTTAGTTTTTGGAGCTGTTCATCGGTATAAATACCTGAATGATTCCTGCCTTCTCTTTTCAGATATTCATGAAGAGTAATCATGCCTTCAATACTGCTGGTATCAATGATATTTAGATCTGGCTTTGAATGCATGTTTTCTCTTTTCTTGTTTTTCGAATTATTACAACCAAACAAGGATAAAGCAAATGAAAAAATAACTATGTGCTGATATCCTTTCCGGTTTAAAAAAATCTTCATAATGCAACGGTTCTTTAATGACTCTTTTTGAGTTCAGGAAAAAAAAGACTTCGTATAAAACCAGTCAAAATTCAATTGTAAAATTATGCTTTATGCAGACATATTGAAGTGTTCCGTCCATTCCTTTTTCATGTCCGGGTTAATCTTCTGATTTATCTCTTCCGGAAAATCCTTCTCCCCGAAAATTTTTTGGGAAGGTTTTCAAAAAGAAAATCATCGAAGGCAAACCAGATAAACCGGATCTCACTGTTTTCTTTTCCGGGCTCATAAAAACTCCAACCGGAGTCATTGGAATTTTTATACAATTTATACTGTTTTCCTCCCAGTTGATAAGAAATCGTGAAGTGCATTACAACCGAAGAAACCACAACCGATTGGAGCGATGACCGGATCAAAGCATCTATTTGCAGAGAGTCCCGGTTTTCTTCCGACCATTCATTTTTCTTTCGAATCTTTTCAGGAACATCGCTGATTTGGTAAGCAAAAACGGTATCGGAATAAATGGAACTGATTTCCTTCAGAAATGTCTCTAATTTTTTTGTTGACAGCTTCCTGTTCTGAAAAAATACCGGTTTATGAATGCTGTCCCGGATAAGATTCTCCTGTAAGCGGTCTTTCCATGGTCGAAAGCTTTCTTTGAAAATGGCAGATTTTATAATATACGCCCGTCGTTTCCGGCGATATTCCAGTTTTTGCCAGTTTTCACAACCTCCTCTCAATGCTTCTGACTGAATGGTTTTGCTGCAATCGCACCCGATGTAATAGGAAATCAACAGCGAATCACTGAGTTTATCATTTGCATGCTCCGCTTTTTTTCTGAAAACCTGTTCATCTGTCGGATCGCCCAGATTGTAGGTTATGAGTCTTTGCAACTGTCCATTTTCATAATACCAGCTCCAGATTCCATAACGATGTCCGTTCAAAAACTGCCCGGTTGATTTCAGGTTTCCGTCTTTGTAATATTCTCTTACGGCTCCTTCCGTCAGGGAACCCTTCACAAATTGTCCGTCCAAAACCGAGGAATAATTCCCGAAATCAAAAAAGACCCGCACAGATCCGTTTGCCAAACCGTTTTGAAGATAATATTTAAAGGTTGGCGGGGTGGTTGTTTGCCGGGAAGCCATACATTCCAGGTTTGAAAAATAAACGGTGTCTTTTTTTTCAGAAACATAGAAATGGCAAAAGGTAGAATCCGCTTTTTTGGAATTGAAAAACGGATCACAATGCTTTTCAAAATCAAAGACAATTGCCGAATCTGACGTTTGACAATAACTGTGCGTATTTACCAGCAAAAATAAGGAACCAAGAATTCTTAATTGCATATATCAAAGATGTTCATTCAGCCCAAATTCCATACACTCATTCCTTTTTTGTCTGATCCTTCAGAAATTCATCCGTGAAATGCCGCTTTTGTTTCGGTTTTGAAAATTTCTCTGCGTTGAAATCCTGCGATTTTCCTTTGGGGATAGAAAGCGAGTTCCACCCGTTTTCGGACAGCATTTTTCCAATAAAAACGATTTGTCCAACGTGATACGGATAATGCGCCAGCTGCCTGTTGATCGCTTCTGTTACGGAATGCCCCTGGTTTCGGATGTAAATAATTTTGTCGAGATCTTCGGTTTTTAACGCATTCAACGCATCGAAAAAACACTTCCAGCCTTTTTCCCATTGGTTGATTAGTTCTTGCCTGGTTGTGACGCTATCTTCAAATTCCGAATCGCGGTTCCGCCACTCTTTTTCACCGTCGCTTGTCAGAAAATCCGTCCAGCGGGAAAGCATATTTCCCGAAAGGTGTTTCACAATGGTCGCAATGCTGTTACTTTCATCGTTGTATGTCCAAAATAGGTGTTCATCCTGCAGCTGAGAAAACGTTTTATCCCCGAGTTGTTTGTAATACTCGAATTGCTTTCGCACGCTGTTCAAATAGTCGTCCATCATCGTTTCTTTATTATATTATTACCTGAACTGCTTTGGTTTCTCTCCCTTCGCAACAGATTCCACCAACTCAGTAATTCTCTTTTGGCGCGTTTCGGCTTGTTTTGCGAAAGTAACCCAATGGAGCATCATTTTTCGCACAGACTTACTTAAACCTAAGAAAAATTCCATCGCGCCAGCTTGCATTCCAAGTGCTTTTTCCAGGTCTTCCGGAATGATCAGTTCTTCCACCTCATCATACATTGCCCAGGAACCGTTTTGTTTCGCTTTTTCGATGCATTCCAGTCCCGCTTGAGTCATGCGTTTTTCCCGGATCAGTTTTTCGACTTTTTCTTTGTTGATTTTCGACCAGCCGCTCTTTGGTTTTCGTTTGCTGAAAAACTGGATGAAGCATTCGTGGTCGATGGTTTTTTTGGTGCTGTCGATCCATCCGAAACAAAGTGCTTCATCTACCGCATCGCTCCAGGAAATGCTAGATTTGCCGGATTTTTTCCGATAATAAACAAGCCAGACGGATTGTCTTGACTGATGATTTTCCATTAACCATTGTCTCCAATCTTCCTGGCTTTCGGGATAAAATGCGTCTATTTCCTGGTCGTTGATTTTCATTCCGGAACCGGCTTTTATTTCATTGCAACTAAAATAGTGTTTACTATGAAAATACCGGCTAAATGGTAAGCTCCACTAATGATTCCATAATGAATTGGTCGCGGAATATTCGGGTTAATGGCAATATTCAGGGTGTTTGCAACCAGAAATCCGAAACCAACAATGAACGAAAATTCCATAGCTTCCCGAAAGGTGGAAATGTTCAACGCGTTAAACAAAATAGCATTTGCCACTGTGATTACCAACGAGCAAAGTGCCGGACCCAAAATAAAAATCGGTGCTTTATTGTTCAAGGTTTCGTATACCTTTCCCAGGGAAATCTTGTATTGTTTCACGAAAAAAAGCGTAAACCACAAGGCTCCCAATACGAAATATGCTGCAAAGGCTGCCAAAACACTTACCCAATTCAAATTTGTCAATTGATTCATCATTACATTCATTTTATACGTTTATAATGCAAAGCTAAATCCGGGTTGTGACAGCCTTATGTCAGGGGTGAAAACCGGTTTTAATGATATCTGTCGAAATATTCCTGCAAGGTCATTTGATGGGGTTCGAATTTTTCTCCGAGAACATGAAGACTTTTAATCCGGTCGAGCCGGAAGAAACGGAAATCACCCCGCAGGCGACACCAGGCAACCAATAGCCAGTTTTCCTGCGTACTCAGCAATGCAAACGGTTCTATCAAACGGGTGGTGGTTTTTTCGGCTTCGTTGGTATATTCCATTTTCACCACGCTGAAATTCGTCAGCGCAAATTGCAAATCCGATAAACTGTTGCTGTTCCTGTCCTGGCGATCATTTTGACTGAAACGGGTTCTTCCCGCCAGTAAATCGGCTTTGTCTTTGATCGGATTACCCAAAACTGCTTTGATTTTTTCAATGGCTTCCGAGTAGTCTTTTACAAAAGATGCGTCTTTGTTTTTCAGAACCAATTGCTCGGCAATGATCAATGCATTGGCTTGTTTTTCGGTGAACATGACAGGCGGAAGCCTGTAGCCATCCATCAGTGAATATCCTTTTCCTTCTTCGGTAAAAACGGGGATTCCGGCTTGTTCCAATGCGCGGATATCACGGTAGATGGTGCGGACACTCACTGAAAATTTATCGGCCAATTCTGTTGCAGTCAGCAAGCGTTTTGTTTGCAGTTGCGTGATAATCGCCGTCAGGCGCGAAAGTCGTTTTGTATCGTTGTCGCTCATTGTTTTGTTTATCTGTTGTTGCAAAATAGTATTAACTGCAGATCGTGATTTCGCTTCACACCACAAATATGAAATTACTTCTTTTATTGAAACGCAACGAAGCAACGCTTACGCCAAAGCTTCAGCGAAGGCGCAAAGAGCACAAAGGAATGAACCATCCTATTGTCTCCCGCAGTACCGATAGCAATCGGTATCGCAGAGGATCGCAGATATTTTTATTGGAAACTTACTCTTGGTGATTCTAATCTAAATACTATGTCAACTGATGTGTCCTATGTGGTTCTTGAAATGCAAAGAAACAAAAAGCTGCCCAACCGAAATCAGACAGCTTTTCTGAGGTTTACCAGCTATAAGTATTAATCCGTAATCTGAACGGACTTTGTAACGATGCTTCCGTCTGTATAGGTTAGCGATAAATAATAAATTCCCGGTGCAAGATCCAGGTTTGAAACAGCAAATCCCATTTGCGTTTTGGTAGAGTTTAACGGTGTTTCTTTCCCGGTCAGATCTCTGAGCTTCAGTTGTCGTACCAATTGATTCGGAACATACACTTCGAATGATCCTTTACCCGGATTCGGGTAAATACTGAATCCGTCTTTTTCAATTTTTTCAACACTTAATTCGCCATTCATTAGCGCATTTGCAGCTGCAAATACATTCGGAAGCGGACCGATTTTTTCTGTTACGGGCAAATCTCCCCCAACCTGTGGTTTCCCGGTGCTTACCAAAAGTTCCCTGATTTCATTCACTGTTAGCCTGTTTCCATTTTGCCCTTCATTCAGAGATTGCAACAAAGCCACAGCACCAACGACAATGGGCGAAGCCCCGGAAGTTCCGCCGAACGTATTGCTGTAATAATAATTTTCTCCTTCTGCAGAATAAGCCGTTCCATAACCGGTTGTCACAACTCCTTCTCCATTTCCCTGGACATCAATTCTGCTTCCGTAATTGGAGAACCACATCCTGGAGCGCGGATTATCACTTACGCCAACTGCTCCCGCTCCCACCATAATCGCTTCCGACCAGTTTTCTTCCAGGAAAGGATAATGTCCTTCATTGTCTACAGTAAACATCGGGTTATCCAGATCCCTGTTTCCATTTCCTGCAGCTTCCACTACAATGATTCCATTTCCCGAAATAAGCTGAATGGCATCATAGAATGGTGGATACCATTCAACCGGAGCATATCCTTCATCAGACGTTCCTTCGAATGCCATGATCTGCTGCTCAATCAAAACCACGTCTCCTTCACCCAATTCCGTTAAAGTACTGATCAAAGCTTCTTCCAGGTAATAAGCCATATCAACATAGGCTCCGGCAAAAAATAACTGGCTGTCATGAGCAATTCCGGTTGTTCCGTTTCCGTTATCCAGGGAAGCTATTTCACCCAGCACAGCTGTTCCATGGTTGTTTCCAAAACCGGGATCTTCCGGTGTCGGGCCAATGATTGTTACGGTGGGTAAATCCGCGTGATTCATATTAAACTGGTATTCGATATCGCAGATCTTGATTCCTATTCCATGATTATTATAAACATTCCAGAATTCCTGCACGTGAATCCCCGGATTTTGATCATATAAGTAAAGCTGGGTAGATTGAAAATCCGGCGCAGCCGGCAAATCCAACTTTGGCGGAACAGTCACATATTGAATATGCGGCAGGCTTTTTAATTCCTTTTTTACCATCTCCGGATCTACTCCTTCATTGACGTGAAATTCAAACAAGGTAAACGGATTTGACAGGTTCTTTTTCAGGCGTTGTTTCGCTTTTTCGTAATATTGAGCTAAAAGTTGCGGATCTGTCGAGTAAAATGGTTCCCAATGACCATATTGTTCCAACGTATTTAGTGGAGGGTTTGAATCGTTTCCTATCACCAGTTTTCCGGATTTTGCAGAAACTGTGAATTGATCTTCAAATTTGACATGTAAGATTTTCTTGCCGGAATTTTGCGCCGATACAAAAAAGGAACTTGTAGATATCAGGATTAGTAGTATTCTTTTCATAAGTCTATTTTTCTCAATGCTAGCGAATTATTCCTAACAATTCTTAAATAAAATGTGTAATTACCGGAATATTGAGGGAAAGGTGTGTTGAAAGATCTAAACAGTCACGCTTTTTGATTCAATCTTCAAAATTGCCCCTTACCTGTTAATTTATCACCTGGATTGTTTTCGTAACAATTTGTCCGTCTGTATATTTCAATGACAAATAATACATTCCCGGTGACAGATCCAAACCTGAAACAGCAAATCCCGTTTGTGTTTTTCCATAACTGAACGATATTTCCTTGCCGGTAAGATTCCACAATTTTAATTCTGAAACAAATTGATTCGGAACATAAAGTTCAAAAGAACCTCGATTCGGATTCGGATAAATACTGAATCCATCCTTTTGAAACGCTTCTATTCCGAGATGATCCATCATCAGGTTCGCAGCTGCAAATACATTGGGTAACGGGCCTATTTTCTCTGTAACTGGAAAATTCCCGGCCGTTTGTGGTTTTCCGGTATTCACCAACAAATCCCGAATCGCATTTGCAGATAAGCTTTCTCCGGTATGTTGTTTGTGCAGGGACTGAAGCAAAGCAATTGCTCCTACAACAATCGGAGAAGCGCTCGAAGTTCCGCCGAATGAATTGGTGTAATACTGATTTTTCCCTTCGACAGAATAAAAGGAGCCACCACCGGTTGTCACAACTCCTTCCCCGATTCCCTGGAGATCTACCCGAGATCCGTAATTGGAAAAATTCAACCTGGACCTGGGAATATCTGAAATTCCGATTCCTCCGGCACCTACCATAATTGCTTCGGATCTGTTTCCCTGAAGAAAAGGGTGATGACCATTATTCCCTGTATTTAAATACGGATCATCCAGGTTTTTATATCCGTTTCCCGCCGGTTCCACCACAATAATTCCGTTTCCTGAAACCAGCTGAATAGCATCATAGTACGGTTCATACCATTCTACAGGAACAAATGAAGAACCTTCATTCTCAAAAGCAATCAGAAGATGCTGCTCAATCAATACAATATCGCCTTCTTCCAATGCCTGCAAAGAAGTAATCAATGCATCACCGACCCGATGCTCATCGTTATAAAAAACTTCGGAAAAATACAGTTCACTTTCATAGGAAATTCCTGTTGTTCCGAATCCGTTATTCAGGGAAGCAATTTCGCCCAAAACGGCTGTTCCATGGCTTTCCATCAGACTATCCTCCAAAATCGGAGGACCAAGAATAGTAACATGAGGTAAATCCACGTGCATGGAATCAAATGCGTATTCAATATCACAGATTTTGATTCCTGCTCCATAATTGTTGTATGTATTCCAGAATTCTTCTGCGTGAATTCCGGGAGCCTGATCAAAAAGATAAAGTTGTATTGGTTGGAAGTCCGGCGCAGCCGGCACACTCAATTTTGGCGGAATACTTACATAGTCGACATGCGAAAGACTTTTCAACTCCTTTTTCACAGTTTCAAGATCCACACCCTCATTTACACGAAATTCAAACAAAGTAAACGGGTTCGACAGGTTCTTTTTCAGGCGTTGTTTTGCTTTTTCGTAATATTGAGCTAAAAGCTGCGGATCTATCGAATAAAATGGTTTCCAATAACCATATGGTTCCAAAACTTCTGTACCCGGATACAAACTGTTTCCAAGCACCAATTTTCCGGAATTTACGGAAACGCTCACCTGGTCTTCAAATTTAACGTGTAAAAGCGGCTTTTCCGTTTTTTGCGCAGAAACGAAAAAAGAACTTCCGGAAATTAAAAAGAGTAGTATTCCTTTCATCGGTTGTTTTTCCAATTCTACGAAATTATTCCACAGAATTTTTTAGAAAAAACCTGTACTTATGAAAGTATTGATTGAAAAGCAATTAACAAACTTTTTTCGGGAGCTATTTAGCCCGGGGGCAGATCCGCGAAGCGGAAATTTTTTTGGAAAATCAGGGTTAAAGTAAGAGTCGAAGATAAAAATGATCCGGTTTACCTTTCTGCTTAAAGCATTTTGATCCGGTTCGTCAGTTCATCTCTATATGAACCCCCGATCGGAATCAGTTTGCGGTCGTTTTCCAACTGTAAATTCGGGAAATCAATGGAAGCAATTTTGTCCAGGCGCACAATAAACGAACGGTGTACACGAATAAACTGATCGGTTCCCAGTTTTGTTTCGATATCCTTCATTGTCGAATGGATCGTATATCGTGTTTCATTGGTGTTAATAACCACGTAATCTTTCAGTGCCTCAATGAAATAAATATCGTGCATATTCAATTTCACCAGTTTGCTGTTCGATTTTACGAATATGAACTCATTCAGGGAATCTTTCTCTTTATTTTCAACCAAAGAATACAGCATATCGCGCTCGCGCTCTACTTCCTGCTCTTTTTTGTGTTTATAAAGTGCCATTTCAATCGAAGTATGCAGATCAATTTCTTTGAATGGCTTTAAAATATACCCGTAAGGTTCGGTAACTTTTGCTTTTGATAAGGTCGCTTCATCAGCGTAAGCTGTGAGGTAAATGACAGGAATGGAGTATTGATTCCGGACGATTTCTGCGGTTTCGATTCCGTTCATTTCGCCCTTCAGCATGATGTCCATTAAAACAATATCCGGCTGATTTGCTTCGAGTAATTCAAGTGCTTTTTCACCGGATGGCGCTGCACCAATCACCTGATAACCAAGCTTTTTTAAGCTCGACTGGATATCTTTCGAAACAATGAATTCATCTTCTACAACTAATACATTAGCCTTCGTCATTCTTTACAGCTTTGGATTCAAAAGTAATTAAAATTGCCATTTAATCACTATCTCTTACAATTATTTCATAGACGCATTACTTTCGTTCGTCTATTCGAATATAAACTTTAACTATGAATTGTCCAAATTCATCTTCAAAACGGAAATGAATAATAAAATAGAATAAAAACTTTTTAAAAAGAATTTTTACTATATCTATTAGTGCTGTGAATTCGTGTAAAACTTTCAGTGAAATGATTCGTTTTTTAAACTTATGAGTTATTCGGGCTGATTTATTGACAATCGTTTTGGATTTAGATAGCTTCAATTTCAATGAATTGAACAGATATGAACAAATTACGTGGAATTGTTAATGTGGATAAAATGATTTGGTTTTGTTGTGTTAATATGTGTTTAACACAGTGTATAAATTGGCTACAAATACCCTTAACTTTATAGTGATGAATCCGAAATCTTGTACATATGATGAAATAGTTCGGATTTCCTAGAAATACTTGTTGATTTTTTCTAACAGATATTGACAATTCCAAAACAGAAGCTGTGTAAAACTACATTTCGGAAACCCTTATAAATCAATGGTTTCATTTGGACCGTTTTTTCTTATTGTTAATTGATTGTGCGATTTGTTGATAAGGTGTAACTTTGACAAAACATTCATTTATATGTCTCAAATTATTCCAATCGGAGCGGACCACGCAGGATTTCAATTGAAATCAGAAGTTATTAAGCATTTAGAATCAATGGGTTACCAGGTAAAAGACTATGGTTGCTACAGTGAAGAAAGTATTGATTATGCAGATTTCGGGCATCCGGTTGCAGATCATGTGGAAGCAAACGAAGGTTCGAAAGGGATTGTGATTTGCGGAAGCGGAAACGGTATTAACATGACTGTTAATAAACACCAGGGAATCCGCGGAGCACTTTGCTGGAAAAAAGAAATTGCACAGCTGGCTCGTGAACACAACGATGCGAACATTCTTACGTTGCCTGCTCGTTTTATTTCTGTGGAAGAAGCTCTTGAAATGGTGGATATCTTCTGGAATACTGCTTTCGAAGGTGGAAGACATTTGAATCGTATCAATAAAATCCCGGTTTGTAAATAAAGGAGTCAAGACTATAAGAGTCAGGATAGATTAACCTGATTTCCTGACTCTATCAATCTTGTCTCTTGACTCATTAATTTTTGAACTACTCAGTATGAAGAACATTCTCAGCATTTTATTTTCAGGAACTTTGCTTATTTCGCATTCCCAGGAAGTCGATCTAGCCAAAAAATACAGTACCTATATTAATGAAGCAGATTTAAAGAAAAATTTATCGATCATTGCTTCAGATGAGTATTTGGGAAGAGAGACCGGAAAACAGGGTCAGAAAATGACAGCTGAGTTTTTAACAAGCTATTTCAAAAAGCTCGGTTGCAGTTTTGCCCCGGGAATGAACAGTTATGAACAACACTTTGATGTAATTGAAAGCACGCCGGGAGGAACCTTGAGTTTAAACAATCTGAATCTGAAGTTTAAAACAGACTTTATTTATTACGGATCGAAATTGCGCGTGAACCTGGATAATCTTCCTGTTTATAGTAAGGAACAGCTGGCTAAAGCTGAAGAAAAACCGTGCTATATGATATATGTCATGAAAGGTATGGAGGTGCGGAAAGAAGTTTCTGCCCTGAAAAAGGACCTACCAAAGCATGTAAAAGGAATTATCCTGGTTTCTGATAAATATGATTCCTTGTATGAATACCTGGAACATTATGTAACAACCAAAACGATGTACCTGGCAGATCAGCGAAAGAAAGAGGAATTTCCGATTCTGTTTGTGAAGGATTCAGCGCTTGCAGGATTGAAGAACAAATCCAATGCATTTTTGTTCGGGAAAGGAAAGTTCAAGGAAAAAACGAATCCTAAACCGCTGTTTACCTTAAATGGGGAATTGAATACGCAGGAAGAAAAACTGACGAGTTCCAATGTACTTGCCTATATCGAAGGAAGTGATCCGGTACTTTCAAAAGAAGTAGTCATTATTACAGCGCATTACGATCACATCGGTGTGGAAGATGGAGTTGTTTTTAATGGAGCAGATGATGACGGAACAGGAACGGTTGCTTTATTGGAATTGGCGGAAGCGTTCATGGAGGCAAAGAAAAAAGGAGAAGGTCCGAAAAGATCGATCCTGATTATGCCTGTTTCCGGCGAAGAGAAAGGATTATTGGGGTCGGATTATTACTCTTCACATCCTGTTATTCCGTTGGGAAATACGGTTGCGGATCTGAATATCGATATGATCGGCCGGAATGATATTGCACACGAAAAGGATACGAATTACATCTATATTATCGGTTCGAATATGCTGAGTGACGGGCTTCATGAAGCGAATGAAAAAGCGAATGAGAAATACACACGCATCAAGCTGGATTATAAATTCAATAGCTTATCAGACCCGAACCAGTTTTATTACCGTTCTGACCATTACAATTTTGCAAAGCACAGTATTCCGGTGATTTTCTATTTCAGCGGAGTGCATGAAGATTACCATCAATCGACAGATGATGTGGAAAAGATCATTTTCTCAAAGGTGGAGAAAGTAGCGAAACTGGTGTTTTTTACTGCCTGGGAATTGGCTGATGCGTCAAAGAGAATTATGGTAAACCATTAAAATGCTTACCACATAGGAACATAGGCCACATAGTTTTAGTGTGGATTACCTGCTATGTTTTTTATGTGACTATTGTGGTTGAAAAATAAACCACATAGGAACATAGGCCACATAGTTTTAGTGTGGATTACCTGTTATGTTTTTTATGTGAGCTATTGTGGTTGAAAAATAAACCACATAGGAACATAGGCCACATAGTTTTAGGGAATTACATGCTATTTTTTCTATGTGAACTACTGTGGTTGAAAATTCTTAATTGATTCCAAGTAGGGATTCAATCAGCGCATTGGTTTTCTTGACGTATTCAGTATAAACTTCTCCGGTTCCGGGACCATTGAATCCGGTGTGAATGCGCTTCACTTCTCCGTCTCTTCCGATGTAAATAGAAGTCGGGAAAGAGATCACTTCATTTAACATATGAAAATGTTCCGAAGCAATTCCTTTGGAAGCTTTTCCACCAACCAGGAAGGTGAAATCCAAATTCTTACGTTGCTTTAAAGTTTGAATTTTTTTAGCTTGTTCTTCAAACAAATCGGTAGCTTCATAACCGATTGAAATGATCTCCAATCCTTTGGAGTGATATTTATCGTATAGTTCCTTATAGTAATTCGTTTCATCCATACAGTTCGGGCACCAGGTTCCCATGATTTGGATGATAACTACTTTTCCTTTTGTTTGCTCGTTTGGAAAATGATAATCTTTTCCGTCGATGGTTTTCAGATTGAAACTGAATTCTTTAGAATCCGGTTTCAGAATGGTAATGGAATCCGGATCTCTCAGTTCAAAATTCGGATTGTATATTGCAGCAAAATCCGTTGAATAGTGTTTTCCGCTGTAGAAAAAGCCTTGTATTTTATGATCCTTCAAAGTTCCGTTTAACAGGAAAGCATGAGAACCGTCGAAAGCAGATAAATAGAATTTAGATCCTTCGATGTAACCCTCCAGGAAGCGGTAATCTCCGGTTTCTGTCCGGAAAGTCCCCGTAATGTGATTATGATCCTGGGAAATAATTCCTAAAGCAGATTCTTCGTCCTTGGTATCAGGAGAGAAATGAGTTTCCCATTTTCCATTCAGATTCCCGCTTGATTCTTCTTTTTTTCGTGGTTTTGGATTGAAATTCGCGAAAAAAGGAATTTTGTAGTTCGTTCCTTTGTTATAATTGAACCAAAACCCTCTGATTTCTTTTTTCTTATGAGTGATAAAACGCAGCTCTGAATCAAAGCTTGGAAACGGAAGAATGATCGTATCACCTTTGTTAATTCCATTGGTTAATTCGATGCGCTCTTCTGCATTGTTAACAACTAAGAGAATTCTCTTTTGTTTTTTTTCTACCGTTAAATGAACGGGTAATTGTGTTGTCTCGTTTAACTGAAGGTATGCTGAATAAGATCCTGGAGTGAGCGCAATCTTTTGAGAATATGAATATGTTGCTGAAATAGAACTCAGTAACAAAAAGGCAAGCTGTAATTTCATGGAGTGTTAAAGTAGCAATAAAGTTAATTTTTTATTTGGAAGAAATTCCACTAATGCAACCTTTTTTGGTAGTTTAGAGTCTATTGATACAGCAAGTGCTATGGAAGATTTAACATTGGTAAATGAATGCGCCAAAGGAAATTCAAAAGCACAGCGAGCGTTGTTTGATAAGTTTGCTCCCAAAATGTTGGCTGTTTGCCAGCGTTATCTGCGAAATAACCAGGAAGCTGAAGACGTATTACAGGATGGTTTTGTAAAGGTTTTTCAGAAGATTGTGGATTTCAAAATGGAAGGATCTCTGGAAGGATGGATTCGAAGAATTATTGTGAATACGGCTTTGGATACTATTCGGAAGAACAAGAAATTATTGGATGATGTTCAGGTTGAAGAAGTTCAATACAAAGTATCTTTTACGGACCATCAGTTTGATGGAATGGATCTGGCACAGTTAATGAAGTTGATTGATGACATGCCGGATGGATACAGAGTGGTCTTTAACATGTTTGCAATCGAAGGATATTCACACAAGGAAATAGCAGATACATTGGGAGTAACGGAGAATACCTCCAAGTCACAATACTCGCGTGCACGAGCTTTTCTACGCACTCAATTAGAATTATTAGAACGTGATTGAAAAAGATAATATACAAGAACTGTTTTCGAAAGCTTTTGAAAACCAAACCGCTACGGTAAGACCGGAGTTATGGGCTGGTGTTCAGGCTAAGATGGCCGCTGCAGGAGTTGCTTCAACAGCAACTGTTGCCACAAAAGGGCTTTCTGCTTTGACGAAATGGATCATTGGCTCAGCTGCAGTGGGAACTGTGGGTGTAGTCACAACTGTTATTGCTTTGAATTCCGGTGAGGAACCTGTCAATCAAAAGCAACAGACGACTCAAAAAGAGGCTGTAAAAGTAGCTGCAACAACGGAGGAAACTTCCAACGAGCATACATTACAGCTAACTACTCCTGCAAATTCGGACAATAAGAAAACTGCTGGAAACCAGAATACTATTATTTCAAATAAGGAAAATACCGGGAACAAAGATTTTCTGGTTTATGATTTGAAATTAGCTGAGGAACCAACATATCCTGCGGATAAGAAAATAGAACAAAAATCGGACGACAAAAAAGGAACGGAACCTGCTAGTAAGACAGTAGTTGACGATAAAAAGACAAATCCTGCTTCTGCCGGAACGACAACATCAAAAAATACTGATAATAAGGTAGTTGATAACACGAATAAACATCCTGAAAATACGAATGAACCTGTTTTTGTTGCTTTAGAAGCAAAAGTGACTCATTTTCCGAATGCATTTACACCGAATAATGATGGTCAGAATGATACTTATTTCGTGAAGGTTGAAAATATCCAGGATTTCAGGTTAATCATTTTTGATGATCACAACAACCTGATGTTTGAAACGAATGATCCGAATGAACATTGGAACGGAAGAAATAAAGCCGGAGAAGAAGCTCCTGAAGGAATGTATGCAGCTGTAGTTACAGGTAAACAGCAAGACAAGAAAACCTTTAGAGATATTCAAATGTTCCAATTAATAAGACGCTAATAATTACACACATAAACTGAAACAAAGTGGAAGAAAGAAGCACTCGTCATTGGATGGGTGCTTTTTTGTTTATAGTAATTTGTATTGAAAATCAGTTATTTATGTTGTTTGATGTAATGTTAAACTTGAAGCCCGTACCAATATTGGGAAATGGGGATATTACGAATTTGCAATTTTGGAAAAATCAGCTGTATACTAAACAAAAAAGCTCCGTATCACACGAAGCTTTCTACCGGGTTATTTCCGGCAAAAACATAAGTATATAGGAGCGGGAAATAAAAAAGCCCTACAATTGTAGAGCTTTTTAGAGGTCTCGTCCGGATTCGAACCGGAGTATACGGTTTTGCAGACCGGTGCCTAGCCGCTCGGCCACGAGACCTTATTGTGCGGGCAAAAATAGTAAATATTTCTTTAATCTACCAAGTTCCCGACTCAATAATAATTGCAACGTTGTCTACATCTCCGTTAATCGGAGGACAGATCTTGGTCACTTTTACACGAAATCCGATTAATCCTTTGATTTCCTGTTCAATGCGTGAAACAATCCGCTGACCGACATGTTCAATTAATTTCGAACGAATAGCCATTTCCTGTTCCACGATTGCATTGATATGAACATAATCAATCGTCTGACTCAGATCATCACTCAAAGCTGCCTGTTGAAAGTCGGTCTTCATGTGGACATCTACCAGGTAGTTTCCGCCGATTTTTCCTTCCTCCTCCAGGCATCCGTGAAATGCATAGAGTTTAATTCCGTTTACTTCAATAATATGTTTCATCCTAATTTTGACAATCCGTCGTTCATTCGGTTCAAGCATTCAGTCTTACCCAGATAAGCTGCAATTTCAAACATGGAAGGCCCCATTCCTGCCCCTGTAACCAATAAACGGAACAAAGGAAGTACTGCACCAATTCCTAAGGATTTCTCTTCTAAAAACGCTTTAAATGCAGTTTCAACAGTGTTTGAATCAAAGTCAGAAAGTGCTTCCAGTTTATTTTTCCATTCAGTCATCAATGCAGCTGATTCCGGCTTCCATTTTTTGGAAACGGTTTGCTCATCGTATGTAGTTGGTTTATGAATCAGGTAAGAACCTTCCGTCATCATATCTTTCACAAAGGTTGCACGTTCTTTCATCAATTTGCAGAAAGCTTCCAAACGTTCTTCCGAATCCGTTAAGTTGAATTCTTCTTTTAATAAGCGTGCCAACTCTTTTTCAGAGGTATTTTTCAAATATTGCTGCTGGAACCATTTCGTTTTGTCCGGATCGAATTTTGCTCCGGCCTTCCCTACTCTGTCTAGAGTAAATGCCTGGATCAGTTCATCCATAGAGAAAATTTCCTGTGTAGTTCCCGGGTTCCATCCTAGGAAAGCAAGCATATTGATGAATGCTCCTGAGAAATAACCGTTTTCACGGTATCCGGAGTACAATTCACCTTCAGCTGTTGTCCAGTTTGCCGGGAAAACAGGGAATCCTAAACGGTCACCATCTCTTTTTGAAAGCTTTCCGTTTCCGTCAGGACGTAATAACAAAGGTAAATGTGCAAATTGCGGAGCTTCCCAGCCAAATGCCTGGTACAACATAATATGCATCGGTGCAGATGGCAACCATTCTTCTCCACGGATAACGTGTGAAATTTTCATCAAATGATCGTCTACGATATTTGCCAAATGGTAAGTTGGCATACCATCGCTCTTAAATAAGACCTTGTCGTCCAGGTTATTGGTATTTACAACAACCCATCCGCGAATAATATCTTCGAAGCGAACATCCTGATTACGAGGCATTTTGATACGGATAACATAGGGATCACCGGCATCCAAACGTCGTTTTACTTCGTCAGCAGGAAGTGTCAGAGAGTTTTTCAGATTAGTACGTGTTACGCTGTTATACTGCCAGTTGGGCATTCCCATTTGCTTCGCCTGCTCACGAACCGCTTCCAGTTCTTCTGGAGTATCAAATGCATAATAAGCTTTGTCATTTGCAACCAATTCCTCTGCAAACGGACGATACATTTCTTTTCGTTCACTTTGAATGTACGGACCGTATTCTCCGCCGATTCCTGGACCTTCATCCGGAATGATTCCGCACCAGTTCAAAGAATCCATGATATATTCCTGAGCACCAGGAACAAAGCGTGTTTGATCAGTATCTTCAATACGGATAATGAAGGTTCCGTTATTGTGTTTTGCGAAAAGGTAATTGTAAAGTGCTGTTCGAACACCACCCATGTGTAAAGGTCCTGTCGGAGAAGGTGCGAAACGAACGCGTACGTTTGACGAACTCATGCTTATTTTTTTATGCAAAAGTAATCAAATAATGACCCGATTTCGCAAAATCACTTAAGCGGAAAATTAGGAAAGATTAACCTTTTTTAAGAGTAAAGTGTACTGACCCCTGGAATTTGAAGAAGATGTTTTGTATGGACTTTTCTACTTTAGTAAGTTATTCTCATAAGAATTGTTTTTATGTCAGCTTTTGATCGCTTAATTGAACAAATAGACGCCTTCATCCGGAAGTATTACAAGAGTGAAATTTTGAAGGGTGTATTGATCGTAATCGGCTTTTTGTTGGCCTCCTGGCTGACGGTGAGCGTGCTGGAATATTTCGGCCGTTTCCCAAGTTCGGTTCGATTGATTCTCTTGCTTTTGTTTATCGGGACGAATGGCTATTTGCTCGTTCGTTATTTTGTTCTTCCGTTTATGCGTTTGTATTCGTTTGGAAAGCGGATTAATCGTACACAGGCTGCGCGCATCATAGGGTCTTTTTTTCCGAATGTTTCCGACCGTTTGTTGAATACGTTGCAGTTAAATGAAATTGTGAATGAGGATGACCGAAGTTTTGAATTGATCCGCGCAAGTGTTTCACAGCGGTCAAATGAATTACTGGCTGTGAAGTTTGAAGAAGCGGTTCGTTATGAGGATTCAAAAAAGTATTTAAAATATGTAATTCCGGTTGTGTTGATTTTCGGAGCTGTAGCAATTTTTACTCCGGGTTGGATCACGAAAGGATCATCCAATGTGGTGAACTTTTCAAAAGCTCAGGAAGCTCCGTTCGATTTTCATTTGGTTGGGAAGAAAGATCGTTTGAAAGAGGGAAGTTCTTATAATGTAGAAGTAGATATTACGGGGATGTATGTTCCGGAACACGTTTTCCTGGTTTCGAACCGTGGGCGATACAAAATGAATAAGGTTCGGAAAAACCGTTTGTCCTTCCCTATTGAGAATTTGAAATCCGATTTGGTTTTCCACTTTGAAAGTGAAGGATTTGAATCAAAAGAATTTGTGGTAAAAGTGTTGGGTAATTCTTCTCTAGGGAAAGTCGTTGCAACCCTTCATTATCCGAAATACCTGAAGAAGAAAGACGAACGTTTATTGAACATTGCAGATTTGGACTTACCGGAAGGAACGAAAGTAGATTGGACGGTTGAAGCACGAAATGTAAGCTGGTTTAAAGTTTTCGGAAAGGGATTTTCCAAACGATTTGAAAGCGGAAGCGGAGCATTTCAAAACACCTTTAAAGACGATGAAAACCTGAACTTCGTTTTGAAGAACAAGGATTTGAATGCATTGGATACTTCAAACATCCAGGTGCATGTGATCAAAGATGCCTTCCCTTCTATTTTGGTTTCCGAAAGTGTTGATTCGGTGAAAACATCCGTGCGTTTATTCGAAGGATTGATTTCAGATGATTACGGTTTGACTTCTCTCTATTTCCTCTATACGATTAAAAAGAAAGACGGAAGCGAATTGAAGCGCAAAATGCTGGTTGACAAATATGCTTCTACAAACGATAAGTTTTCATTTGCGGTTGATTTCAGCAGAGACAATATCGGTGTGGAAGACAAAATTTCTTACCACTTCCTGGTATATGATAACGATGGTGTGAATGGTTCGAAAAGTACTTCTTCCCAGAATTTCGTGTACGAATTACCAACGCTTACCAACCTGAATGATAAGCGTGATGAAGTTCAGAAAGAATTGAAAAACGCATTGACAGACGTTTACAAAAAGACGGAACAATTCCAAAAAGATGTGAATAAGCTTCAGAAGTCTTTGATGAATAAATCGAAAAGCGACTTCAAGAATATGGAGCAGGTTCAGTCATTGAAACAGCAGCAGCAAACGCTTCAGGAAGAATTGCAATCCATCAAGGATAAATTGGATGCGAGCAACCAGGAGAAAAATAAGTTGAGTGAACAGGATGAAGAATTGTTGAAGCAGCAGGAATTGATCGAAGAACTTTTGAAAGAAGTCATGGATGACGAATTGAAGAAGTTGTTGGATGAACTGGAGAAGTTGATGGAGAAAAACGATCAGCTTCAGATGAAGAATGAAACTCAAAAGCTGGACGCATCAAGCGATGAGATGAAGAAACAATTGGATCGCACAATGGAAATGCTGAAGCGTTTACAGGTGAATGAGAAGATTGACGACTTGGAAAAAGAGTTGGATCAGCTGGCTGAAGAACAGGAACAATTGGAGAAAGATATCAAGAATGAAAAGCTGAATGAGAAGGATGCCTCGAAAAAACAAGAGGAGCTAAACAAGAAATTCGATGAATTGAAGAAGGATATGCAGGAACTTCAAGATTTGAATGAAAAGCTCGAGCGGCCAATGCCTTTGGATTCTTTTGAGCAGGAGCAGCAGGAAATTTCAAAAGAAATGAATGATGCGAAAAGCAAACTGGACCAGGGAAAGAAAAGCAAGGCAGGGGAAAATCAAAAGAGTGCTGCTCAGAAAATGAAAGAACTTTCGGATCAGTTGAACAACCAACAGGAATCTGCAAATAAAAAGCAAAACGAGGAAGACATGAGTTTGATTCGTTTGTTGCTGGAGAATTTAATGTCGTTGAGCTTTGACCAGGAATATGTGATGAACAAATTCGGGAAGGTGAAAGACATGGATCCTTATTATAATAAGTTGGGAAGAAAACAACGAAGCATCATTGACGACAATAAGTTGGTTGAAGACAGTTTGATGGCTTTGGCGAAAAGGCAAACCAAAATTGCTCCCTTCATCGATAAGGAATTGAAGGATATTCGTGCAAATTTCAGTTTGATCACGGATGAGATTGGAGAGCATAACCGCAGAGGATTGCAACAGCATCAGCAATATGTAATGACGAGTTACAACAATTTGGCTTTGATGTTGAATGAAAGTTTGCAATCCATGCAGCAGCAGGCACAACAGCAAAAGCCAGGTTCTGGTTCTTGCGACAATCCGGGAGGTGCCGGACAGAAGCCAAGTAGTGGTGGTCAAATGTCGCCTGGAGATATGAAAGAAATGCTGAAGAAGCAATTGGAACAAATGAAGAAAGGTCCGAATCCCGGAGGAAAACAACCAGGTGATAAACCAGGACAAGGAAACCAGGGAATGCCGGGATTGGGAAATAAGGAGATTGCAAAGATGGCTGCTCAGCAAACAGCAATTCGTCAACGCCTGGAGCAGTTGCGAAATGAAATGAACAAGGAAGGACAAGGTAAGGGAAATCAATTGAATCCGTTGATCAAGGAATTGGAACAACAAGAGAAAGATTTGATCAATAAACAATTCTCTCCGGAAATGATCCGTCGTCAGCAAGATATTCTGACGAGACTTTTGGAAAGCGAAAAAGCATTGAAGGAAAGAGGCTTTGAGGAAAAAAGAGAATCTATTTCCGGAAAAAACATCAATTATGGTAACCTTATTCGATTTGATGAGTATAAGCGTAACAAGCTTGGACAAGTTGAATTGTTGCGTGCGGTAGATCCTTTGTTGACGAAGTATTACAAAGACAAAGCAGGTAAATATTTCAATCAGTTCTAGTGAACGTAGAACATTAATTGAATAGAATGAAAGAAGGGTTTACTTTAATTGATTCGTTAAGCATTCCTTCAGAGTTGAATAATTTGCCGGTTGTCGAGTCTATGATCGATAAAGCGTGTCAGACTATTGGAATAGATGAAGATATGTATGGTAATGTTTTGATAGCAGTAACAGAAGCAGTGAACAATGCTATTATTCATGGGAACGCGATGCATACTTCAAAAGAAGTGAAGTTGGAGTTTTATGAAACAAATGATGGTTTTGGTTTCAGAATTTGTGATGAAGGAAATGGCTTTGATCACGGACATCTCCCCGACCCAACTGCCCCTGAGAACATTGAAAAGGAAAATGGAAGAGGAATTTTTCTGATGCGCAATCTGGCGGATGAAGTTTCTTTCAATGATTCAGGAAATGAAGTGAACGTTTTTTTTAATAAATAATGGTAGAAGTTTTTTTTGAAGATATAGAAAAAGTTCCGGGTGTCAACCCGGAATTTTTGTTTGCATGGTATACCAATGTGTGTTCTGCTGAGAATAAGGAGTTGGGTGATTTGTCTGTAATCTTTTGTTCGGATGAACATTTGTTGGAGATGAATAAAGAATACTTGCAGCACGATTATTATACGGATATCATCACTTTCGATTATACGGAGGGAAGCTTGGTTTCTGGTGATTTATTTATCAGCGTTGATCGTGTTCGCGATAATGCGGATCAATTTGATTCAGTTTTCCTGGATGAATTGCATCGGGTGTGTATTCATGGCTTGTTGCATTTGTGTGGATACAAGGACAAATCAGAAGCTGATGAAGAGTTGATGCGTTCAAAAGAAAATGAGATGTTGACTCTTCGAAAGTTCCACGTGGAACATTTGAAGGGTTAGTTTGTTTTGTTCCACGTGAAACAAAATGTGTGAAACAGGTTTGCGTGGTTGGAATGAAAATTGAAAAATCAAATGTTAATGTTGCGTAAGTTTCACGTGGAACATTTGAAGGCTTGGAAGGATGGTAGTAATTTTGTTCCACGTGAAACATGAAAAAATATGTTGAAGAATTATGATGTCATTGTAGTTGGTGGTGGACACGCTGGTTGTGAGGCTGCGAATGCGGCCGCAAAATTGGGTTGTTCCGTGTTGTTGGTTACAATGAATATGAATACGATTGCTCAAATGAGTTGCAACCCTGCGATGGGTGGAGTTGCAAAAGGGCAAATTGTTCGTGAGATTGATGCACTGGGTGGTGGGTCCGGAATTGTTTCGGATTTGTCGGCGATTCAGTTTCGAATGCTGAATCGTTCGAAAGGACCTGCAATGTGGTCTCCGCGAACACAAAACGACCGAATGAAGTTTGCGGAGGAATGGCGCTTGCTTTTGGAGCGAAACCCGAACGTGGATTTTTGGCAGGATATGTCGAATGGTTTGATCGTTGAAAATGGAAAAGTGGTCGGAGTTCGAACGTCGCTTGGGATTTCGATTTACGGTAAGTCGGTTGTTTTGACGAATGGAACTTTCCTGAATGGGTTGATTCATTTGGGGGAAAAACAATTTGGTGGAGGCCGGATCGGTGAAAAGGGTGCAACCGGAATCACAGAATATTTGATTGCTTTGGGTTTCGAAGCCGGAAGAATGAAAACAGGAACTCCTCCTAGAATTGATGGCCGCTCACTGGATTACTCCAAAATGGAGCTTCAGGATGGTGATGAGAACCCGAGCAAGTTTTCCTACGGAAATACAGAAGCATTGAAAGTTCAACGAGCTTGCCATATCACGTATACTTCTACCCTCACGCATGATTTGTTGCGGGAAGGTTTTGATCGTTCACCGATGTTTAATGGTGCAATCAAAAGTAGCGGACCAAGATATTGTCCGAGCATTGAAGATAAAATCAACCGTTTTGCGGACCGAGATCGTCACCAGATTTTCGTAGAACCGGAAGGTTGGAATACGGTCGAAATTTATGTAAACGGGTTTTCTACCAGTTTACCGGAAGATGTTCAGCTTCGTGCTTTGCGTTCAATTCCTGGTTTTGAAGAAGCGAAAATGTTCAGACCTGGTTACGC
>VFQP010000608.1_pt1 | contig 62655 bp, 68 predicted proteins | sample 3512351 | NCBI WGS metagenome assembly VFQP01 (sample SAMN10412372, study PRJNA504923) | tailings metagenome | isolation source: Relicate 1 Philex TSF1 revegetated site | place: Philippines: Tuba, Benguet | collected 2017-08-29
TCACGCGCGCGAGGTCGGCCTGGCCTCGCGCGTGGCCCTGCTTGAGCTGCGGGGCGATCCATCGCGGGTCCATGATGCTGTCGAGCTTCTCCAGGCCGGGCAGCAGGCCGACCACCACCAGCATCGTGCGCGTGCCGCCGGCTTCGAGGTCGCGGATCTCCTGCTGCAGCGTGTTGGGCATGCCCGAGGTGCGCAGGCCCTGTGCCACCGCCTGCGCGCCGCCATCCGAGAGCGAGATCACCAGCGCGCGCTTCGCGCCGGCCACCACGTCGCAATGCGTGCTGGTCGGGCAGATGCCGCCGTCCATGCACAGCCGGTCCTTGAGCCAGGTCGGGCCCATCGAGCCGGGCAGCGAGGAGCTGGCCGCGCACGCCGTCGCGATGGGGATGCCGGCCGCCTGGTTCACCACCAGCCGCTCGCCGGTGTAGCAATCGTTCGCCGTCGTATGCAGCGCGGGCGAAGGCCAGGCGCCGCCGCCGATCACGCGCTGCACCGTCCGGGCGTAGCCTGCCGCATCGTCCGGGTTGCGGGCCGCCATCGCGGCGCGGCCGATGGCGCGGATCGTGGCCGGGTCGGCATCGGTCGCTTGCACCGCCATCGTGCGGGCGCGCCGTTGGCTCTCGTTGGCCGCCAGGGCCGGCACCAGCGCGGCGAAGATCTTCGGGAACTCGCCGAAGATGTCGAGCTCGCCGGCCAGCCGCCACAGGCGCCCGCCTGACAGGACCGCGCCGGCCAGCGAGCCGGCCGAGGTGCCGACCACGATGTCCGCGGTCGCAAGATCGACGCCGCCCTGCTTCAGCGCGTGGAAGTAGCCGATCATCCACGAGACGAGATAGATGCCGCCGCCGCCCAGCACGAGCGCGCGCTCCTTGCCGATGCCCGGCGAGGGCGTGAAGGGGATCGGATGGGCCAACCCGTCGTTCCAGCCGGCCGGCTGCGCGCCGGCATTTGCCGGCGGTGTCGTCTGGGCCCGTGACGGCGACGGAAGACCAGTGCCCAGCAGGAGGGTCGTGGCCCCGCCGGCGGCGAGGAGATGACGGCGGGTCGGAACGGGAGCGCTCATGGCTTAGTGATAGGCGCGTGCCGCGGCGCCCGCCGCATCAATCTTCGCGGGACCGTCAGGTTAGGACGTTGGGTGGCTGCGACCGTCGAGCAGCGCGCGCGAACCGGCGGCGTCGTCCCCTGAAGCGAAAGGCGCGGTGCCTTGCGGCAACCGCGCCTCGATTTTCTCGATCCTGGGGCGGCGGTGGTTAGGCCGCCTCCCGCCCTTCCTGGGCCACCTCATTCACCTCGACCGGCGTGCTGCGGATCAGGTGGTCGAAGGCCGACAGCGCGGCCTTGGCGCCCTCGCCCATGGCGATGACGATCTGCTTGTAGGGCACGGTCGTGGCGTCGCCGGCGGCGAAGATGCCGGGGACCGACGTCTGGCCTCGTGCGTCGACCTCGATCTCGCCGCGCGGGCTGAGCGCGATGGCGCCCTTCAGCCACTCGGTGTTGGGCACCAGGCCGATCTGCACGAAGATGCCCTCGAGCTCGATCGTCTTCTGCTCGCCGCTGGTGCGGTCCTTGTAGGCGAGGCCTGTCACCTTGGCGCCGTCGCCGTGCACCTCGGTGGTCTGCGCCGAGACGATCACCGTGGCGTTGGGCAGCGACTTCAGCTTGGCCTGCAGCACCGCGTCGGCGCGCAGCTGGCTGTCGAACTCGATCAGCGTGACGTGGCTCACCAGGCCGGCGAGGTCGATCGCCGCCTCGACGCCGGAATTGCCGCCGCCGATCACCGCCACGCGCTTGCCCTTGAACAGCGGGCCGTCGCAGTGCGGGCAGTAGGCCACGCCCTTGTTGCGATACTCGGCCTCGCCGGGGACGTTCATCTGCCGCCACCGCGCGCCGGGCGCCAGCACGATGGTCTTCGCCTTCAGCGTGGCGCCGCTCTGCAGGTGCAGCTCGGCCAGCCCGCCCGGCTGCGCGGCCGGCACCAGCTTGCTGGCGACCTGCAGGTCCATCACGTCGACCTCGTAGTCCTTGACGTGCGCGGCGAGGGCGGCCGCCATCTTCGGGCCCTCGGTGTGCGAGACCGAGATGAAGTTCTCGATGCCCATCGTGTCGAGCACCTGGCCGCCGAACCGCTCCGAGGCGATGCCGGTGCGGATGCCCTTGCGCGCGGCATATATCGCCGCCGCGGCACCAGCCGGTCCGCCGCCCACCACCAGCACGTCGAACGCGCCCTTGGCCGCGATCTCCTCGGCCGCGCGCTCGGCCGCCCCGGTGTCGAGCTTGGCCAGGATCTGCTCCAGGCTCATGCGGCCCTGGCCGAACGGCAGGCTGTTCAGGAACACCGAGGGCACCGCCATGACGCCGCGCTTCTCGACCTCGTCCTGGAACAGGGCGCCGTCGATCGCGGTGTGGCGGATGCGCGGGTTCAGCACGCTCATCAGGTTGAGCGCCTGCACCACGTCGGGGCAGTTCTGGCACGACAGCGAGAAATAGGTCTCGAACGTGTACTCGCCGTCGAGGTTCTTGACGCGCTCGATGGTCTCCTGCGCCTCCTTGCTCGGGTGGCCGCCGACCTGCAGCAGCGCCAGCACCAGCGAGGTGAATTCGTGGCCCATCGGGATGCCGGCGAAGCGCACCGAGATGTCGGTACCCGGCCGCACGATGGCGAAGGACGGCTTGCGCGCATCCTCGTCGGCCTCGGCGAACGTCACCTTGTCGGACAGGCTGGCGATCTCCTGCAGCAGCTCCTTCAGCTCGGCCGACTTCTCACTGCTATCTAGCGACGCCACCAGCTCCACCGGCTGCGTCAGGCGTTCGAGATATCCCTGCAACTGCGTCTTGAGGTTGGCGTCCAACATGACGGGGTCCTTTGCGATCGTGACTTGTCGTGGGGCTCGTCCGGGCAACCACGGGGGCGCGGGGCGAGCGGGGGAAACGTCCTGTGTTTCCCTCGTCCGACCTCTCCCTTCTGCGGGAGGGGTCGGAGGAGGGCCCTCGGCCCGTCCCTCTCCCCGCGAAGGGAGAGGGCGGCCGAGGGAACGATCCTCGAAGAGGATCCTCGAAAGTTCGGCCTTAGATCTTGCCGACCAGGTCGAGGCTCGGGGCCAGGGTCTTCTCGCCTTCCTTCCAGGCCGCCGGGCAGACTTCGCCAGGATGAGCGTGGACGTACTGGGCCGCCTTGATCTTGCGCAGCAGCTCCTTGGCGTCGCGGCCGATGCCGCCGGCGGTGATCTCGACGACCTGGATCTTGCCGTCCGGATCGATCACGAAGGTGCCGCGGTCGGCGAGACCGGCGTCCTCGATCATGACCTCGAAGTTGCGGGTGATCTTGCCGGTCGGGTCGCCGACCATGACGTACTCGATCTTCTTGATCGCCGGCGAGGTGTCGGCCCACGCCTTGTGGCTGAAGTGCGTGTCGGTCGAGACGCTGTAGATCTCGACGCCCAGCTTCTTGAACTCGGCGTAGTTGTCGGCCAGGTCCTCGAGCTCGGTCGGGCAGACGAAGGTGAAGTCGGCCGGATAGAAGAACACGACGGACCACTTGCCCTTGCCCTTGAGGTCGGCGTCGGACACGTCGAAGAACTTGCCCTTCTGATAGGCGGTGGCCTTGAACGGCTTGATCTCGGTGCTGATCAGGGACATTTCACAACTCCTTTGAGAATTCGGTAAGCCGCCGGCGCGCCTCTCGTTCCGGCGACGATCAAGGATGTAGGGGCATTCCGGAATCGTTTAAAGCGAAAAATAGCGAATTGAATAATCGATAAAATCGATTACATATTCGTCATGAAGCCTACCCCCACACTGCGGCAGCTTCGTTACCTTGTGGCGGTGGTCGACCGCTGCCATTTCGGCCAGGCCGCCGCCGCCTGCAGCGTCAGCCAGTCGACCCTGAGCGCCGGCATCCAGGAGCTGGAGGAGCTGTTGGGCGCCCCGGTCGTCGAACGCACCAAGCGCACCGTCGTGCCCACCGCGCTCGGCCGGGAACTGGCCCAGCGTGCCCGCGACCTGCTGCGCGGCGCGGAGGAGATGATGGACCTCGCCCAGGCGGCGCGGGATCCCATGTCCGGGCCGGTCCATCTCGGCGTGATCCCGACCATCGGGCCGTTCCTGCTGCCGCGCGCCCTGCCGCGGCTGCGCGAGGCCTATCCCAAGCTGCAGCTCTATCTTCGCGAGGACCAGACGGCGCGGCTCCTGGAGCGGCTGGAGGCGGGCGAACTCGATGCCGCCCTGCTGGCTCTGCCCTATGCGATGGGCGAGCTGGAGGTGATGGATCTCGGCGAGGACCGTTTCTCGGTCGTCTATCCGGCCGGCCGGCCCGTGCCGCGCGACATCGCCCGCGAGAATCTGCTGCTGCTGGAGGACGGGCACTGCCTGCGAGACCAGGCGCTGGCCGCCTGCGAACTGGAAGGCGCGCGGCGCAATGCCGGGTTCAACGGCACCAGCCTGCACACGCTGGCGCAGATGGTCGCCAACGGGCTCGGCGTCACGCTGATGCCGCAACTCGCGCTCGATGCCGGCATCGTGCGCGGCCTCGATGTCGGCGTGGCGCCGCTGGAAAGCGGAGGCCCGCATCGCCGCATCGGCCTCGTCTGGCGCCGTGCCTCGGCCCGCAAGGAGACGTTCCGCCAGCTCGGCGCCGCGCTGAAGGACGAGCTGGCCGGCTGAGCGCCTCGGCCTGTGGCCCGCCGCCATGCCGTTGCGTAGGATCGCGCCCCAGCAGGAGGACCGCCGGCGCATGCGTATCACCTGGCCGTCGGGCCGCATCGGAAGGCCGGGCGCCCCGACCCTTGCCGCGATCGCGGTCCTGCTGGCCGCTCTGCTGCTGCGCACGCTCGATCCGCCGTTGCTCGACCGGGTGCGCAACTTCGCCTTCGATACCTACCAGCGCCTCGCGCCGCGTCCCTACGATCCCGCGACGCCGGTCCGCATCGTCGACATCGACGAGGCCTCGCTCGCCGCCTATGGGCAATGGCCCTGGCCGCGGTCGCTGCTCGCCGACCTGGTCGACAAGCTGGCGGCCAGGGGTGTCGCCGTCGTCGCCTTCGATGCCGTTCTGGCCGAGCCCGACCGCACCTCGCTGCGCCGCCTCGCGCGCGACCTCGCCGGCCGCGCCGACGCGTCCCTCCTTGAAAAGCTGGCGGCCGAGGTCCGCGACAACGACGAGCTGCTGGCCGACTCCTTTGCGCAGACCCGCGTGGTGACCGGCTTCGGCTTCACGCCGCAGAGCTCGGCCGCACCGCCGCGGCTCCGCCATGGCCTCTCCTTCACGGGCGACGATCCGCGTCGTTTCCTGCCGGTCCAGGCGGGCGTCGTGCCGTCGCTGGCGATCCTCGAAGCGGCCGCCCAGGGCAACGGCGCGATCAATACCGATGTCGACAGCGCCGTGGTGCGCCGCGTGCCGCTGCTGTTCCGCCTCGCCGGCACGGAAACGGTCCTCCCGGCGCTGCCGATCGAGGCGTTGCGCGTAGGCCAGGGTGCCTCGTCCTATCTGGTCAAATCCTCGGGGGCGAGCAGCGAACTCGATTTCGGCCGGCGTGGCGGCATCGTCGCGATCAGGACCGGCGCCCTCGAGGTGCCGACCGACGGCAGCGGCCGTCTCGTCCTGTGGGATACCGGCCACCAGGCCGACCGTTTCGTCTCGGCCGCCGACGTGCTGAAGGACGCCGTGCCGGCGGACAAGCTCGAGGGGCAACTTGTCTTCGTCGGCACCAGCGCCATCGGCCTCAACGACGTGCGCAACACGCCGGTGCAGGATGCGGTACCCGGCGTCGAGATCCAGGTCCAGCTCGCCGAGCAGATGGTGGAGCAGAGGTTCCTCGCGCGGCCCGACTACGCCGACGGGCTGGAGATCGTCTATCTCGCCGTCGCGGGGGCGCTGTTGATCTGGCTGCTGCCGCGCCTCGCCGCCGGGACGACCGCGCTGGTCGCCGCAGGCTTCATCGTGGTCGCAATGGGCGCCTCCTGGTTCGCCTACGACCGGCACCAGCTCCTGTTCGATCCGGTCTATCCGCCGCTCACCCTGGCGGCGATCTACGTGACCGGCACTGCGCTCGCCTTCATGCGCACGGAGCGCGAGCGGTCGGAGATCCGCAGTGCCTTTGGTCTCTATCTGTCGCCCAAGCTGGTCGAGCAGCTCGCCCGCAACCCGAAGCTGCTCGAACTCGGCGGCGAGCAGCGGGAGATCACGGTGATGTTCACCGACGTGCGCGGCTTCACCACGATCTCAGAGCAGTTCGACCCGCACGGGCTGACGCGCTTCATGAACCGGTTCCTGACCCCCATGACCGACCTGATCCTCGCGCGACAGGGTACGATCGACAAATACATGGGCGACGCCATCATGGCGTTCTGGAACGCGCCGCTGCCGGTCCCCCACCATGCCGTGCAGGCCTGCGACACCGCGCTGGCGATGCAGGCGACGCTGGCTGCCCTGAACGAGACGTGGCGGGCGGAGGCCGCAGCTGGAGGGCGGCCGCATCTGCCGGTCACGATCGGCATCGGACTCAACACCGGCCTGGCTGCGGTCGGCAATTTCGGCTCCACGCAGCGTTTCACCTATTCCTGCCTCGGCGACGAGGTGAACCTCGCGTCGCGGCTCGAAAGCCTGTGCAAGCTCTATGGGGTCGGGATCATCGTGGGCGAGCAGACGCGGACGGAGGCACCGGCCCATGCGACCCTGGAGATCGATTTCGTGCAGGTGAAAGGCAAGACCGAACCGGCACGGCTTTACGCGCTGGCTGGCGATCCCGCGCTGGCGGCGACCTCCGGCTGGCAGGCGCTCGCGGCGCGACAGGGGGAGTTCCTGTCTGCCTATCGCGCCGGCGCCTTCGTCGAAGCGCTAGACCTTCTCGCAGGTTGCGAGACGGCGGCGCGCGGGGTGTGGTCCCAAGGTTATTACGAGGCGATGCGGCATCGCCTGCAGTCCCTGATCGACGTGCCGCCGGCCGAATGGAACGGCGTGTATGTCGCCCGGGACAAGTGAGTTCGGGGGTCGAAGAAGGCAGTCAGAGCAAATGGCAGAGTGCCGAGCTTTGGCTCTCGCCGGGTTGAACCGGATGCACTTCAGATGTGCATGAAAAAAGCCGACGACCCATCTGGTCCGCCGGCTTTTGAACTGCTACCCATCGGGTGCAGAGATTAAGGCCTGTGCGCCCGACCGCGGATCTTGCGGTCGGGCTCTTTTTTGCCTGATTACGGAGCCCGATCGGCGGGGCTCGGAGTCGCTACGCCTGGTGCCTCCCGCGTCGGGATCGCCGGGGTCCGGGTGCCCTCGGTCTGTGCGCGAGTCACCTCGTCCGGCGCCTTCGCAATGTCGCTGTGACGGCTCGTGTCGTTGGCGAACATCATGATGCCAACCGCGGCCACGATGGCGGCTACGACACCCACGACCAGATAGAGACCGCGGCTTGGCTGGCGCGGCTCGAATACCGCATCGTCGTAGGCTGCAGGCTTATCGATGCGGGGATCGTAGTCAGTCATGGCACTATTCCTGCGGCGTTGCCGGCGCCGGGCTCATCGGCGCAGTCGGGGCAGCCGGCTGAATCGTATCACCCCCGCCGGCGCGGTCCGGATTCGGAGTGGCAGGCGTTTCTGTCAGCGTGCGCTCAGTGGCGATTGGCGCCTGCGCCTGCTGCGGCGCGCTACCATTCTGCGGGTTACCGAAATACAGGAAGCCGCCGACCAAGGCGACGCCCGCCAAGCCGGCGAGCAGAACGAGTCCCGACCGTCCCGATCCCGCCGCGGGGTCGGTATCGTAGCGGCCATAGCGATCCGGGCCATTGGGGCCCAGGTTCGGATTGTAATCACTCATCTTCTGGTCCTCCTCTCTTCTCTGTGTCTGGGAAATCAACGCAGGCCGGAGAGAAGGAGTTGCCTCCCGCGATTATCGCGAAGCCGGCATTTATTGGGCAAACGGAAGGCTTTTCGGGCCGCATCGTGGTACTTGGCTAGCAACGGCTCGGGCGCCCGATGGCATTGTATGGAAAGAAGTCTGTCTAATTTGGCGCACACGTATCGATCAGCCGGTGCCAAAACCTCCTCCTCGATGGCGATGTCGAGTTGTTCGGCCTTCGACTTGGAAGCTCACAGGGCGATAGCTGTGCAGGTGTAACGCGCAATCATTCGTTCCTCGTCGGTCGGCACGACCCAGGCCGACAGGCGGGAGGCCTCGGTGCTGATCCTCCCCTGGCCGGCGAGATTGCGGTCGGCATCGAGCTGGAGGCCGAGCCAGCGGCATCCCTCGGCGACTTCCGCGCGGGTCGCCGCGTCGTTCTCGCCGATGCCCGCCGTGAAGACGATTCCGTCCAGGCCGCCCAGCGAAGCGGCCAGCGAGCCGATCTCGCGCACGATGCGATGGACGAACAGCGCGATGGCCTCGCGTGCCTCCGGCGCGGGCGAGGCCCGCAGGGTCCGCATGTCCGATGACAGGCCGGACACGCCCAGCAGGCCGGACCGGCGATAGAGGAGATCCTCGATCGCGCCGGCGTCCATGCCGCGCTCGCGCATCAGGTAGAGCAGGACGCCGGGATCCAGGCTGCCCGAGCGCGTGCCCATCACCAGCCCGTCGACCGCGGTGAAGCCCATCGTGTTCGCGACGCTGCGTCCATCGTCGACCGCGCAGAGGCTCGCGCCGTTGCCGAGATGGGCGATGACGAGACGTGCCCGCGCGAGCATCGGTGCGGTCTCGCGCAGCCGCGTGACGATGTAGTCGTAGGACAGGCCGTGGAAGCCGTATCGCCTCACGCCTGCATCGGTGAGCTCGCGCGGCAGGGCGAATTCCTGGACGAGCCTCGACTGGGTGCGATGGAACGCGGTGTCGAAACAGGCGACCTGGGGCAAGTGCGGGGCGGCGCGCGCGATGGCCTCGATGGGCGCGAGGTTGTGCGGCTGGTGGAGCGGGGCGAGCGGGATGAGCTGCTTCAGTCGCGCGATCATGTCCGCCGTGACAAGCGCCGGGGCGGCGAACTCGGTACCCCCGTGGACGACCCGGTGTCCGAATGCGACCATCCGGCGACCGCCTAGGAGATCCCGGTCGAGACGCAGGATCTCGTCGGTCGCGGCATGGTGGTCGAGCGCGCCCCTCGGCCAGGCCCGCTCGCGAACCGGCTTGCCCGTGGCGTCCCGGACCACGAGACGCGGGGCGGAGCCGAGCTTCTCGATCTGGCCACGGAACAGCAGCGCGCCGTCGATGCCTGCCTCGTAGAGCGCGAACTTGATGCTCGACGAGCCGGCGTTGAGGACGGCGATACAGTCGCGCGTCGGTCCGGCGGCGCTCATGTGCCGTTGCCCGCGAGGACACGTGCGACCCGCGTGTCGCCGGCGACGATGCCGACAGGGGCCTTGCTGACGGCGGGCAGAGGATTGGTCGGAGCGTTCATGTCGCCTCAGACGATGGCGTTGGCGGCCGAGGCGCGCCGCGCCGCGGCGACCAGGACCGCCACGGCGCAGGAGGCGAGTCGGGTCAGCAGCGAATCCGCCCGGCTGGTCAGCACGATCGGTACGCGCGCGCCCAGCACGATACCCGCCGCATCGGCACGGGCGAGGAAGGAAAGGCTCTTGGCCAGCATGTTGCCGGCCTCGAGGTCCGGCACGATCAGCACGTTGGCCCGGCCGGCCACCGGCGAAACGATATGCTTGATCGCTGCCGCCTCGGCGCTGATGGCATTGTCTAGGGCGAGCGGACCGTCCAGCACGCCGCCGACGATCTGGCCGCGATCGGCCATCTTGCAGAGGGCGGCCGCCTCGACGGTCGATGGTACGCGCGGGTTGACCGTTTCCATGGCGCTCAGGATCGCCACGCGCGGAGTGTCGTTGCCGAGGGCGCGCGCGAGATCGATGGCGTTCTGCACGATGTCGACTTTCTCCTCGAGGGTCGGCGCGATGTTCACAGCCGCGTCGCTGATGATCAGCGGCTCGGGATGGCTCGGCACGTCCATGACGAAACAATGGCTCAGGCGGCGGGCCGTGCGGATGCCGGTCTCGCGGGCGACCACGGCGCTCATCAACTCGTCGGTGTGGAGGCTGCCCTTCATCACGGCTTCGGCGCGGCCGGTCCGGACGAGCTCGACCGCCTTGGCCGCCGAATCGTGGCTGTGCTGGGACTCGATCAGCTCGAAGCCCGACACGTCGAGCGCGGCCTGGCGCGCGGCGTCGGCGATGCGCCGTGGCGGTCCCACCAGCACCGGCTTGAGAAGCCCGAGGCGTGCCGCCTCGACGGCACTGTCCAGCGAAACCGCGTCGCAGGGATGGGCAACGGCACACGGCATCGGCCGATGCTTTCGCGCGACCTCGATCAGCCGGTCGTACTTGGCGTGCAGCCGGTCGGGCCGGGAGTCGGTATCAGCCATGGCGGTTCCTCCGTCGCCATCGTAACGCGGCCGGACGTGCGTTGTCGCATATCGGCCGGGCCGGCCTGGCGGAAAGCCGGGTGGGTGGCGGCTGCTGCAGGGGCGGCATCGGAACACGCCGGGCGGGCGCGATGGGTGAATGTCCTCTCGCGCCTGCCCGCCTCTGTCGCCTTGACCTCGGTCAACCCGGTAAATCATACCCGTGCAATCGGCAGCGGCGCGTCCGGCGCCCGACCGCGGAGGGGCGCAAGATGCCCGGCGGCCTCTGCCGCGGTTTGCCGGCTTCTTCCTGGCCGGTCCTCCTGTTAGGCTCGCCTTTTGCAGGTGCCGCCTGCACGTCGCCTCTTGCCGAGGGAGTCCGCATGCCCGATTCCGTCCTTCCCCGCTCGCCCGTCCTGCTGGACGCGGCGGGTGCCGCTGCGCTGGTCGAGTCCTATGCACCGGTCAGCAAGACCGCCGCCGTCAAGGATATCGGACGTATCGATGCGCACATGGGCCGCTTCATCGGATTGTCGCCGATCTGCCTGGTCGCGACAGCCGATGCCTCGGGCAAGCAGGACGTCACGCCGCGCGGCGACCCGCCGGGCGCTTTCAAGGTGCTCGACGAGAAGACCATCGCGCTGGCCGACCGGCCGGGCAACAACCGGCTCGATACGCTGCGCAACCTGCTGGAAAATCCGGAGATCGCGCTGATCTTCCTGCTGCCGGGCGTGAACGAGACGGTGCGCGTCGCCGGTACGGCCCGGCTGTCGGTCGATCCCGGGCTGCTGGAGTCCATGGCGGTGCAGGGCAAGGCGCCGAAATGCGCCATCGTGGTTTCGGTGCGGCAGGCCTACCTGCATTGCGCCAAGGCCCTCCTGCGCTCGAAATTGTGGGCCGGCGATTACGTCCAGCCGAAGGGTGCCTTCCCGTCGATCAGCCGGATGGTCGGCGACCAGATCGGCCTCTCCGAAGACGAGAAGACGCAGCGCGAGGCGTTGACCGAGCGGGCCTACCGGGACGGGCTGTGGGCACCTATACCGTAACCGGACAACGCGCCCGCCAGATGCGGGTCGTTCCGGCCGAGGTGCTGAAGCGCCTCTACGGCCGCAGCGACCTGCATGGCGCGTTCCAGACCGCCGCGCACGTCGTGCTCCTGGCGCTGGGCGGCTGGCTGATCCTGGAGACGCGCGGAAGCTGGTGGGTCGTGCCGGCACTCCTCTTCCAGGGTCTCGTCATCAACGCCCTCTTCGCCGCCATGCACGAGGCGGTACACTACAACGCGTTCCGGACCCGCCGGCTGAACGACGTGCTCGCCTTCTTCTCCGGGGCGGCGATCCTGAACAATGCCGGCTTCTACCGGCACTATCACTACGCCCATCACCGCTACACGCAGGACCCGGCGCGCGATCCCGAGCTGATCAGCGCCGTGGTGCCGACCAACTGGCGGCAATATCTCTATCGCGTGAGCGCGCTGCCCTTCGTGATGCTGCGGGCGCGCGACATCTTCCTCTTCCCGTTAGGCGGCCGCGGCAATGTCGGCTACATCCACGACGGCGCCTGGCCCGAAGTGAGGCGCTGGGGACGCTGGCTCCTGGCGTTCTATGCGGTGCTGTTCGGCGGCTCGATCGCTTCGGGCAGCACGGTGCTGCTCTGGGTCTGGCTGCTGCCCTTGCTGGTCGGCCTGCCCTTCCTTCGCCTCTACCTGCTCAGCGAGCACACGCTCTGCCCCGAGAGCGACGACGGCTTCGCCAACACGCGCACCACCTTGTCCAACCCGCTGGTGCGGTTCCTGATGTGGAACCTGCCGTACCATGCGGAGCATCACTTGTTCCCGAACATTCCGTTTCACCACCTGCCCGAGGCGCACGCGCATCTCCGGCCCCACCTCAAGCACGTGGCACGGAGCTATACCGGGGTGCAGCGCGAGATCGTCCGGAGTTTCGTGTGAGGACGAGCGAGGGCGTGTGGTCGCCCGGTTCCGTCAGCCTGCTGCGCGGCGGAACGCTGCGCGACGCGCGTCTCGTCTACAAGACATTCGGCACGCTCTCGCCGCGGCGGGACAACGTCATCCTCTACCCGACGAGCTACGGGGCGCAGCACACCGACATCGAATGGCTGGTCGACGTGCGGCGCTGCCTCGATCCCAGCCGCTACTTCGTCGTCATCCCCAACATGCTGACCAACGGCCTGTCGTCCTCGCCGTCGAACACCGCGGATTTCCCGGAGGTGACGGCCTACGACAACGTCATGCTGCAGCGCCGCCTGCTCCTGGAAGAATGGGGCATCGACCGCGTGAAGATGGTCTATGGCTGGTCGATGGGGGCGCAGCAGGCCTATCACTGGGCGGCCCTGTTCGGCGACGCCGTGGAGCGCATCGTCGTCAATTGCGGCTCGGCGAAGACGTCGCCGCACAATTTCGTCTTCCTCGAAGGCATCCGCACGACGCTGCTTGCGGCGCGATCGCCGCAGGACGGCCTGCGCGCCATGGGACGCATCTATGCCGGATGGGCGCTCAGCCAGACCTTCTACCGGCGAGAACTGTGGCGCGGGCTGGGTTTCCGCGATCTCGAGGATTTCCTCGTGCGCTCCTGGGAGGCGAACTTCCTGCGACGCGACCTGCGCGACCTGCTGGCCCAGCTCTGGACCTGGCAGCATGCGGACATCTCGGCAAACGACCTCTATCGCGGCGATCTCGCCATGGCGCTGGCCGGCATCAAGGCGAAGGTGCTGCTGATGCCGTCGGCAACCGACCTCTATTTCCAGACCGAGGACAACCGCCTCGAGCTGCAACACCTGAAGTACGGGCGGCTGGTCGAGATCCCCTCGGTCTGGGGCCATCGCGCCGGCAATCCGCGCGACAATCCCGAGGATGCCGCCTTCATCGACGCGGAGGTCGAGGCCTTCCTCGCCTCCTGAGGCGATGCGCCCTTTCCGGATTGTCTGCTGTTTCGGAGAGCGGGCGCGGCGCACGATATGGGTGCGTCCTGCGGGGATGCCGGAAAACCGGGCGTTCGAGAGGCTACCGGCGGAAAAAGGGAGACCGCTCGCCAATCCCTCGGCCTTGAAGCGCCGGTCATCGACGCCGATGATTGGACCATGTCCGCCCTGCCCGCCAACGGCTTCGTCATCGTCGCCAAGCACGATTGTCCGACCTGCACCCTGATCGAACCGGTGATGCAGAGCCTGGACCGTGCAGGCCCGCTCACCGTCATTTCCCAGGACGACCCCGGCTTCCCGCAAGGGGTGAGGCATGTCCTCGACGACCGGCACCTCCAGCGGTCTTTCGAGCTGTCCGTCGACGCCGTGCCTACCCTGATCCGTTACGAGAACGGTCGAGAGGTCGAACGTACGGTGGGTTGGGATCGGGCCGAGTGGACGCGGCTTGCCGGCACCGCGGCGGCGGGCGACGGTCTGCCGGCGTGGCAGCCGGGTTGCGGCTCGCGCAGCGTCGAGCCGGGAGTCCACGAGGCCCTGATTGCCCGCTATGGCGATCCCGGCCTCAAGTCGCGCGAGATCGCGGGCGGCGAATGGGACGACCCGATCGAGGCGTGTTTCGAGCGCGGCTGGAGCGACGGGCTGCCGGTCGTACCGCCGACCGACGAGCGCATCCTGCGCATGCTGGGCGGCACCGAGCGCCGCCCCGACGAGATCGTGGGGCTGATCCCGCCCAACCTGGCGCCCTGCACCGTCGAGAAGGTGGCGATCAACGCGGTGATGGCAGGCTGCAAGCCGGAATACATGCCGGTGGTGCTGGGCGTTCTCGAGGCCGCCCTCGATCCCCTCTTCGTCCTGCACGGGCTGCTCTGCACGACGCACTTCTCCGGTCCGCTGGTGATCATCAACGGCCCCGCCGCGCGGGCGATCGGCATGAACAGCGGCATCAACGCGCTGGGCCAGGGCAACCGCGCCAACGCCACCATCGGCCGCGCGCTGCAGCTCATCGTGCGCAATGTCGGCGGCGGCCTGCCCGGCGCCATCGACCGCGCCACGCTCGGCAATCCCGGCAAGTACACGTTCTGCTTCGCCGAGGACGAGTCCGATCCCGGCTGGGAGCCGCTCTCGGTGCGCCGCGGCGTTCCCGCCGGCCGCAGCGCGGTGACGCTGTTCCACGCCGAGGGCGTGCACGGTTTCATCGACCAGAAATCCCGCACGCCCGAGGATCTGACGCGGTCGCTCGCGATGGCCCTGTTCGGCGTCGGCCATCCCAAGCTCTGCAACTCGGGCAATGCCGTTCTGGTCCTGTCGCCCGAGCATTACGGGATCTTCCGCGACGCCGGCTGGGACCGGCGCCGTCTCGAGGACGAGCTCTACCAGGCCCTGAAGCGGCCGGCCCGCGACCTCGTACAGGGCGCACAGGGCGTGCCGGAAGGTCTGCCGCGGTCGATGGCGGACCAGGTGGTCGACAAGTTCCAGCCCGACGGGTTGCTGATCGTTCGCGCCGGCGGTCCCGCCGGCCTATTCTCGGCCATCATCGGCGGCTGGCCCGGCCAGCGCGTCCAGGATGAGTGTCAGGCCGTCACACGGGAGATTCGTCCATGATGCAGGCAACAGGCTTCAAGCTGCGCGATCCGACCTCCGAGACGTCGCCGACCCGTCGCGCCCGTCTCGCGCCGCCGCCTTCGCTCGACGGCAAGGTCGTCGCCCTGATGGATATCGGCAAGTCGGGCGGCGCGGATTTCCTCGACCGGCTCGAGGGTCATTTCCGCAAGGCCGGCGTCGAGACGAAGCGCTATCGCAAGCCGACCAACACGAAGGTGGCGCCGGTCGCCGTGCTGCAGCAGATCGCGGCCGAGGCGCAGCTTGCGGTGATCGCCCTCAGCGATTGAGGGTCATGCACATCGTGCAGTCTGCACGACCTTTATAGTCTCGACGGACGCGGCCTGCCCGGCGTCAACATCGTCACCACCGAGTTCGTCGACGGAGTCGCCGCACAAAGCGACGCGCTCGGCTTCGAGCCGGCGGTCGTCTATGTCCCGCACCCGATCCAGAACCGCACGAAGGACGAGATCCTGGCGCTGGCCGACGAAGCCTTCGCCAAGATCATAGCGCAGCTGACCGCGGCCTAGTCCTTCTCCGGCTCCACGGAGGGATGCACTGCCTGCTCCGACGGCGTTTCTGCCGGCGCCTTCGGAGGCGCCGGTGGCCAGGGTGCGGTGGCGATGAAGGCGGCGATGGCCGCGGCGGTCGCCGCCGGATCCTCTTCCATCGGATTGTGGCCGAGCTTGTCGAACACTTCGAGCCGCGAGCCCCTGATATCCTTCTGGAAGCGCCGCCCGTCGGCCAGCGGCACCCAGCGGTCCTTGCCTCCCCAGAGAATGAGGGTCGGCACGTCCATGCGGCGCAGGAGCGTCGGGTCCAGGGGCTCCGACAGGCGCAGACGCTGGAGCGTCGCCTCGCGATTGCCCGGAAACCGCTGCAGCTCGGCGTAACGGCGCACGCGGTCCGGTGTCGCGATCGCTGGATCGGCATAGGCATCGGCCAGCGAGCGCTGGACCGCACTCTCGGGTTTGAAATAGATTCCGTAGTCGCCGAGCAGCGGCGTCCTCGCCATCCGCAAGGACAGCGGTATCGAGCCGTCGGGCCGCGGATAGCCCGTCGAATCGATCAGCACGAGCTGGAGCGTGCGGTTGGGGCGCGTGGCCGCGAACGTCCAGGCGACGGCACCCCCCATGGAGTGGCCGACGATCACCACGCGGTCGAGACGGAGCGTGTCGATCAGGACCTCGACGAAGTCGGCATAGGCTTCGATCGTGTATTCGTCGCGCGGCCAGGCGCCGGTCAGCCCGTGGCCGGGCAGGTCGACCGAGATCACCCGCGCGGTCCTGGCAAGATCGCGGGCCACATCCACCCAGACATGGAGCGAGGCGTTCGATCCGTGGATCAGCAGGACAGGAACGCCATCGGCCGGGCCTTCCTCGCGGACATGGGCCCGCACGCCGCCGACATCGACAAAGCTCGAACGATCGTTGGCATAGCGCGCGATCAGCATGTCGGCCGGCAGCGACGGCGCGTAGGCCCACAGGCCGATGCCGGCGAGGACGGCGAAGGCGAACAGAGCGTAGAGGCCCCAGGGGCGTCTACGCGTCTCAGTCCTTCGGCTGCGGATCGGCATGGGTCTCCTCCGCGCTTCTGGCGACGACCGTGGCTTGGGTTCTCTCGCCACGCAGGGCCCGGCCGAGCTGGTCGATGTCGACCAGCCGCAGTTCGGGGACGGCGCCGGACGTGATGATCCCGGCCTCCATCAGCTTGGCAAGCAGCGTGCGGTTGAGGTCGTTGTTCACCACCAGCCTGTCCTCCAGCCGCGCCACGAAGACGAACAGCTCGAAGTCGAGGCCGTCGGCCCCGAGCTTGACGAAGCGGACGATGGGGGCGGGCACGCGCAGCACGCGCGGATGGCCGAGCGCGGCCTCGCGCAGGATGCCCTCCATCTTCGGCACGTCGGTCGACACCGGCACGGTCAGCTTGATCTCGACCCGGCTCGACGTGTCGGAATAGGTGCGATTCACGACGGGGTTCTGGAGGAACATGCTGTTGGGCACGATCACGTGCGTGCGCTGGAACGTCTCGATCTCCGTCGCACGGATGTTGATCCGCCGCACGAAGCCCTCGTGCCCGTTCACGACCACCCAGTCGCCGGCCTTGATCGGCCTCTCGACCAGCAGGACGACGCCCGACATGACGTTGTTAGCGATATTCTGCAGGCCAAGGCCGATACCGACCGAGAGCGCGCCCAGTACGATCGCAAGGTTGGTGAAGTCGACGCCCAGCGCGCCGATACCGACCAGGATCGCGACCATCACACCGGCGTAGTTCAAGCCCGCGTCGATCGACTGGCGGAGCGGCAGCGGCGCATCGACCGTCGGCAGCACGCGGTCGCGCACGATGCTGCGCACCAGCCGCGCGAGCAGCATGCAGACGCCGAACGTGATGGCGGCCATGCCGATATTGCCGAGCGAGATGGTGACACCGCCGACCTTCACGCCGCGCAGGAGCTGGCCGAACCCGTCCATGATGGCGTCGATGTCGACGTTCCACGCGGCCGGGATGGCGACGGCGAGGATCAGCACGAGCACCGTGTCGACGAGCAGCAACAGGAGGTACTGGCCGCGCACCGTGGCGTCGGGCGGCAGGCCGAGCCGCTGGCGCAGCCAGTTGCCCGTCCTGGTCCCCGGTGCGGCGGCGGCGTCCAGCAGGTCCGACGCCAGCCGATGCAGCAGGAGCGCGACGGCCACCAGCAGCCCGGTCTTGGCGATGGCGGCGTTGAGACGCGCGGCGAGGGTCGCGTATCCCACCAGCGCGAAGCCGATCGACAGGACCACGACGACGCTGAGGATCAGGCGCGCGATCGACCACCAGGTGCCGCCGATGAACGCCGGCCGGTCCGAGCCTTCCGGTCTTGCGGCCCGCCAGGCGCGGTTGGACAGGATCGGCAGGCCGAGCGCGGCGACAGCCGCGGTCAGGATCACGGCGCCGACGGCGGCGATGGCAAACCGGCCGTCGCCCTGGATCAAGGCCACATAGACGAGATCAAAGGGCAGGATCACGACCATCAACCGGCGCAGCGCCTGCGACAGGAAGCGGGCGCTGTCGTCGGTGAAGGGCAGGATGCGCCACTCCGGGCGGGCCGGCGACAGGGCAGCCGACGTCATGCCGAAGATCAGCAGAACCCAGACCAGCCGAAGCACGGCGTCGGGAACGAGGATGTCGATGGGGGACGGCGGGTCGCTGGCTATCAGCAGCTTGCCGACCAGCCACACCGCCAGGATGGGCACCAGCACGAGGCCGAGCCCGTCGATCGCCGTGGCGACGATGTGGTCGCCCTGGCTTTCGAGTTGGCCCTCGGCAAGCATGCCGCGCCGTCCGAAGCGTCGCCTCAGGGCGCGGCCCGCCCACCACAGGCCGATCGTGACGGCGGCCCAGGCGGCCAGTGGCAGCAACTCGTTCTGGTTGGGCGTGATCAGGCCCGCGCTGGCCCAGGTACCGGCCGCTTTTCCGAGAGCGCTCGCCGAAGCAGCGAGTTGCGGGCCGAGATTGCTCCAGACGTCGCGCGACAGCGGCGACGGATCGCGCCGCAGCAGCGTCCGCAGGACCAGCTCGCCGCGGATCTTCGTCATGCGCTCAAGCAGCTGGTCGGCACGCGCGATCACGACCTCGCACTGCTTCACACGGCTTTCGTTGAGCGTCGCCTGCTCGGTCAGGCGTTCGCGCTCTGCCTTGACCTCGTCGGTCTCGGGCTGTGCCTCGGCGCCCGGCTTGGGCTGCAAGGGGGCCAGCAGCTTGCGGGTATCGGCCAGGTCGTTGCGGGCCAGCGCGGCTGCCGCCGTCGCCGCGGCCCGCGTCTCGGTCGCCTGCTCGCGCAACGCATCGATCTCGGTGGGAAGCAGGTCGGCCTGGTCGGTGCGGGTCGCGATGCGGTCGAGCTGCCGGGTCCAAATCTCGACCAGCTGGCCGAACGGCCGCTGCGGCGGCGTGCCCGACTGGGCGAAAGCCGGCATCGCCGCGAGCAGGAGCAGGAAGAGCAACGACGCGAGACGTGCTGGAGATCGCATGCGGCGCATGGGTCCGGAAGACGACATAGGAACAGGGCGGTCACTACCACGGGCGACACGCGCCGGGCCATGGGCGGTGTGGGCCGCCACGATGGCGGAATCACGGCTTTCAGTTCCGCTGCAGGCCGGTTCGACGTTGACAGGAGACTGGGGGCCGGGGACGTTCGCGCCGAAAGCGAGAGGAGACCAAGGCATGGCCGACGGCCCGGGCAAGGTGGGAGAGGTGCGGATCGCGCCGGATCGTCTGCATGCATTCACCAGCGCGATCTGCCGCGCCGACGGCAGCTCCGCCGACGAGGCCAAGCTCGTCGCCGATCATCTCGTGCTCGCCAACCTCTACGGCCACGACAGCCATGGCGTCGGCATGATGCCGCACTATATCCAGAACACGGCCGCGGGCGCCTGCACCCGCAACCATCACGCAACGATCGAGCGCGACAACGGGGCGGTGATCGTCGTCGAAGGCGGCGCGGGCTATGGCCAGGTGATCGCCAAGGAGGCCATGGATATCGGCATCGAGCGGGCCCGCAAGCATGGCGTCTGCGTGATCGGCCTGAAGAACTCGCATCACATCGGACGGATCGGCCATTGGGGCGAGCAATGCGCCCGCGCCGGCCTGGTCAGCACCCACTGGGTCAACGTCCATGGCCACAAGTCGCTGGTGGCGCCGTTCGGCGGCGCCGAGGCGCGCTTCACCACCAATCCCTACTGCACCGCCATCCCGCGCCCCGGCAAGGAGCCGATCGTGCTCGACTTCGCCACCAGCCAGGTGGCGATGGGCAAGGTCCGCGTCGCCAACAACAAGAAGGAGGCGATGGAGCCGGGCCTGCTGATCGATGCGGCCGGCAACGCGACGACCGATCCGGGCGTCATGTACAACCCGCCCTATGGCGCCATCCTGCCGTTCGGCATGCACAAGGGCGGCGGGCTTGCGGTGATCTGCGACCTGCTCGCCGGCGCGCTGACCGGCGGCCGGACCCACAGTCCGCGCACGATCAAGAAGGACGGCACCGACATCATCAACAACATGCTGTCGATCATCATCGATCCCGAGGCGATGGGCGGCACGTCGTTCTTCGACGACGAGGTGCAGTATTTCATCGACTGGGTGAAGTCGGCACGCCCGCAGCCGGGCGTCGACGAGGTGTTGGTGCCCGGCGAGCCGGAGCGCGCGCGCAAGCTCGACCGCGAGAAGAACGGTGTCCCGATCGACGGCACCACCTGGCAGCAGCTGGTCGACACGGCCCGCAAGGTGCGGCTGAACGATACCGAGATCCCCCGGATGGCCGGCGCCTGACGCGACCGGAAGACAGGAGACCGACCATGGCCAAGATGAAACTGTACTACTCGCCGTCCTCGCCCTACGCGCGAAAGGTGCGCGTGGTCGCGATCGAAGCGGGGATCGACAAGAAGATCGACATGGTGAACGTGGCGCTGACGCCGGTCGCCCCCAATCCCGATGTCGACAAGCACAATCCGGTCGGAAAGATTCCCGCCCTTTCGATCAAGAACATGGACCTGTTCGACTCGCCGGTGATCTGCGAATACCTCGACAGCCAGCACAAGGGCCGCAAGCTGTTCCCGCGCAAAGGTCGCGAGCGCTGGGTCGCGCTGCGCCAGCAGGCCATGGCGGATGGCCTGCTCGATGCCGCCCTGCTCGCGCGCTACGAAGGTTTCCTGCGGCCCGAGGAGCGGCGCTGGCCCGATTGGACCAAGGGCCAGATGAAGAAGATCGACGGCGTCCTCGACCAGCTCGAGGCCGAGGCCAAGGCGCTGAAAGGCAAGCCCACGATCGGCACGATCAGCATCGGCTGTGCGCTGGGCTATCTCGACTTCCGGTTCTCGAGCCACGACTGGCGGGCCAAGCGCCCGAAACTCGCCAAGTGGTTCGCGGCCTTCTCCAAGATGCCGTCGATGAAGCACACGGCCCCGCCGCCGGGCTGAACGTGACGGCCGACGAGATCGTCGCCCGGCTCGGGCTCCAACCGCATCCCGAGGGCGGTCACTACCGCGAGACCTTTCGCGCGCCGGATGCCGGCCGCGCCGCCAGCACGGCGATCTTCTTCCTGCTCAAGGCGGGCGAGAGTTCGCACTGGCACCGCGTCGATGCCGACGAGGTCTGGCATCACTACGCCGGCGCACCCCTGGAATTGCGCCTGAGCGCCGACGGCAAGACAGTGCGCCACCTCCGGCTGGGATGCGATTTCGATCTCGGCGAGACGCCGCAGATCGTGGTGCCGCGCGGTGCGTGGCAGGCGGCCCGCTCGCTCGGCAACTGGACGCTGGTCGGCTGCACCGTGGCGCCCGGCTTCGCCTTCGCCGGCTTCGAGATGGCGCCGCCCGGCTGGCAGCCGTCGGGCTAGCGTTTCCAGAGCTCGCGCGAGGCGAGAACGGCACCTGTGGTGACGAGAGCCGCGGCCAACACGAGCATGCCCGTCGGCTGCGCCAGCCCACACGCGACGAGGATCGCCGTCGACAGGATCGGCGTCGCATAGGACAGCGCGCCGAGCGCCCGGATGTCGCCGTGCTTCACCGCATGGTCCCAGAAATAGAAGGCCGAGCCCGCGGGACCGAGCCCGAGGCCGAGAACGGCCAGCCAGGCCACGGCATCGTGCGGCCACACGGTCCGTTCGAACGCGAGATGGCAGGCCAGCGACAGCAGCGAGGTTGCCGCGCAGAAGGCGGCGACGGCGTCCGTGGGGGTCTCGCCGAAGCGGCGGGACAGAACCGAGTAAAGCGACCAGGTGAGGGCGCAGCCCAGCGCCAGGCCGTAGCCGAGCAGATGCTCGGTGGTGAAGTCGATCCCGCGGCCGACGGCGAGGGCGGCGACGCCGGCGAACCCAAGGCCTGCGCCGACGAGATGGGACCAGCCCAGCCGCTCGCCGGCAAGCGGTGCGGACAGCAGGACGATCAGTAGCGGCCAGAGATAGTTGACCAGGTTGGCCTCGGCCGGCGGTGCAAGCTGCAGGGCGGCGAAGTAGAGGGCGTGATAGCCGAACAGGCCGCCGATGCCGAGCAGCCAGACCCGGGCGGGCCAGGCCACCAGGGCCCGCCATGCCACGCCCCGCGCGCGGGCCCGTGCGATGCCGATCGTCGCGCCGATCGCGAAGGTCATGGCCACCATCTGGAAGGGCGGCACGGCGCCCGCGAGGACGGACAGTGCCGCGAGCATGCCCCAGAGCCCGATGGCGGCGAGGCCGGCGGCCATGGCGCGGCGGGAGTCGGGGGCGGCGGTGGTCATGCCGCCGGATAGAGAATGCCATGGGGATTGTCGAGCGGGTGCGTCGGCCGCATTTCACGGTTACGATGGCTGACGGAGCGTTGATGTTCGTTCGGGCGACCAATCCGGTAAGTCATCGACTCGCGCGCATGGCGTTCATCACGTCGTGCGTCGCTGCCGTGATCGTGGCGGCTGCCGGGCCGCTCCATCGATTCCTCGGCGTCGACATCGAGGCCGCCATCACGGTCTTCCGCTACGGCTTCTACTTCGCCGTGGGCGGGGTGGCGCTCGGCCTCGCCACCATCGTCCCGTCCCGTCCCGGCGATTTCCGCCGCGGTTTCGTGGCAGCCTTTCTCGCCATCGTCATCGGTATCGCGGCGGCTTGGGTACCGTCCGCATGGTTCCTGCATGCCTATCGCTTTCCCGCGATCAGCGACATCAGCACCGACACGTCCGATCCGCCGCCGTTGGTGGCGACGCTGCAGCTGCGGCGCGGAGCGACCAATCCCCCCGCCTACCCGGCCACCAATGCGCCGTTGCAGAAAGCGGCTTATCCCGACATCGCGCCGGTACTGCTGCCGGTGCCGCCGGCCGAAGCTTATCGCCGGGCCGACCGCGCGGCGACGGCGCTGGGCTGGGATGTCGTGGCCCGCGCGCCGGCCGAAGGCCGGCTGGAAGCGGTCGCGACCAGCCCGTGGTTCGGCTTCCGCGACGATATCGTCGTGCGGGTCCGCAGTCAGGGCACGGGCAGCCGGATCGACATCCGCTCCAAGAGCCGGCTGGGTGAATCCGATCTCGGCGGCAACGTGCAGAGGGTCCGCGCCTTCCTCGACAAGCTGAAGGCGGAAGGGACCTAAAGCGGCAGCGTGAAGCGGAACGTCGTGCCCTCGGGGCCGGTGGCGGACAATTCGATGTCGCCGCCATGCAGCCGCACGAGATCGCGCGCAATGGCAAGCCCGAGGCCCGCGCCGCCCGCCCGGCCACCGGTCGTGAAGGGGCGAAAGAGCTGTTCGGTAACGGCGGGCGGCACGCCCGGGCCATTGTCGCAGACATCGACGGCCAGCACGCCGCCCGCCCGCGCTCCGCGCACGAAGACGGTCGTCGCGCCGGCTTCGAAGGCGTTGCGCCCGAGATTGAGCAGGACGCGGTAGAGGATGTCGCGGTCGCCGCGGAAAACGCAGTCGGGGGCGACCTCGTTTTGCCAGGCGCGCAATTCGTTGGGATCGTGGTCTTCGCCCTGCTCCTGAAGGGCGATGCCGACCTCGTCGACCAGGTCGGAGAAATCGAGCTCCGCGCGCCGCGGCGTCGGCCGGTCGCGGACATATTCGATGGCGTCGCTGGCCAGCCGGGCGGCGCGGTCGATCGTGCGCAGGATGGTCGGGGCCAGCGCGCGCGTCCGTTCGTCGTCGCTGCGCGCCAGCCGGTCGGACAGCAGGCGTGCGGTCGACAGCATGTTGCGCAGGTCGTGGTTGATCTTGTTGGTGGCGGCGCCCACTTCGGCCAGCCGCGACTTCTGGCGCAGCAGCGAGCGCAGCTCGCGCTGCAGATTCTGGAACTCGCGATCGACGACGCCGATCTCGTCGTTGCGATGCACCGGCGGGCGTTCCCCGGCGGCGTCCTCGGGTGCGCGCCGGAACGCGGTCATGTCGGACGACAGGCCCTGCAAAGGCCGGATGACCAGCCAGCGCAAGGCGAGGTAGAGCCATGCCGCGGTGAAGAGCGCGATGAGGATCGAGAGGATCAGGATGCGGCTGGTGTAGCCGTACATCGCCGCGCGCAACGGCTTCTCGTCGGCGACGATCCAGACCATGGCGCCAGGCAGACGCTTCGACTCTCCGCCGACCCTCACATACTGGGCGCCGTCGCCGACCATCGTCTCGAGCGCATCCCAGATCAGGCCGACAGCGCCGCGGTCCTTGAGGTTGAAGGTGGGCATCTGGCCCTTCGGATCGACGTTGAGCAGGGCCCGCTTCGGCCGGCCCGGCTCGATCAGCACCACGGCCTGCACGCCGGCGTGGTTCAGCAGCGCGTGCTTCACCTCTTCGGTCACCATGTTGTCGGGCGTCGCATCGAGAGCGAGGGCGGCGAGCGTGCCGCTTTCGACGAGCTGCTCCAGATAGACCAGCCGGAACCGGGCGATGGAGGGCAGGAAGATCGCGACCTCCGCGGTCATGACGGCCGCGATGACCAGGCCGAGGATCCGCCACGACAGGCCGAACGCCGCGCCGCCGCGCCGCATGGCGGTGGGCTGTCCTGCCGTGACGGACGTGTCGGCGGTCATGCGCTCACCTTAGCGGGTTCTCACCACACCGGCAGCCGGGCGAGCAGGCGCACCAGGCTGCGGCTTCGCGGGCCGAACAATGTGTCCGTGTAGTAGCTTCCCGCGGCGCGCTTGGCGGTCTCGCCGAGGGTTGGGTACGGCGGCACGAAACCCGCCAGCGCCGATACTTTGAGGCGCTGCGAAACCGCAAGGCACCAGCTCTGGATCAGTTCCCCGGCCTGTGGGCCCGCGATTCCGGCGCCCAGTACGCGGCCTCGCCCGTCCGTCACGACCTTGACCATCCCCTCGATATCGCGCTCCGCCTGGGCGCGATCGTTCTCGGCAAAGCGCCAGCGCAGCACGCGCACGGCGTCGCCATGGTCCCCGCGCGCCTCGCGTTCGGACTTTCCGACCTGTGCCAGCTCGGGGTCCGTATAGGTCGTCCAGCAAAGTATGGAAGGGTCGAGGCGCGCAGGTACGCGGAACAGCGCGCTGCGCACGAACAGCGACGCCTGGTAGCCCGCCATGTGGGTGAAAGGCTGCAGGCCGTTGCAGTCGCCGATCGCCCAGACGTGCCGGTTGGCGGTGCGCAGGCGGGCGTCGACCGCGATGCCACGCCTGGTCGTGGCAATGCCCGCCCTGTCGAGGCCAAGCCCCTCGGTCGTGGGCGTTCGACCGGCGGCGACCAGCAGATGCGTTCCCTCGAGACGCGCGCCGCCGTTGAGCAAGGCGACGATGCCGTCCGCCGAGCGTTCGACCCGCTCCACCTTGATGCCGTCGCGCAGGTCGATCCCTTCGGCGCGCAGGCGGGCCACGACGATGGCGGCGAGCTCGGGATCGTCCTTGGCGAGGAAGATGCCGGCTTCGAGGACCGTGACGCGCGACCCCAGCCGCCGGAAGGCCTGTGCCATCTCAAGGCCGATGGGACCGCCGCCGATCACCACGAGGTGTCGCGGCAGCGTCCGGTTGGCGAAGATCGTTTCGTTGGTGAAATGCGGTGTCTCGGCCAGCCCCGGGATCGGCGGCAGGGCGGGACGCGAACCGGTGGCCAGCACGATGCGTTTGCTGCGGATGCGATAGGGGCCGGCCTGCAGCTCCGTGCGCCCGACGAAGCGCGCTTCCTCGCGCAGGACGCGCACGCCGAGCTTCTCGAACCGCTCGACCGAATCGTTGGGCGCGATGGCGGCAATCACCCCGGCCACATGATCCATGACCTTGCCGAAATCGACCGACGGTTCGACCGGCGCGATGCCGTAGGGCGCACCGCTGCGCTGCGCCTGAGCGGCGCGCGCGGCCGCCAGGAGCGCCTTGGACGGGACGCAGCCGAAATTGAGACAGTCGCCGCCCATTTCGGCGCGCTCCACCAGCACGACGTCGAGGCCGAGCTGTGCCGCCCCGGACGCCACGACGAGGCCGGCGGAGCCCGCGCCGACGATGCAGACATCGGGAGTGAGGATGGCCGTCATCTCACGACGACGCCTTCGAGTCGCGGAGCCGGCTCCACACGACCGGCAACAGCGCGAGCACCGCCAGTCCCACCAGCGGCAACAGCACGTGCCATTCGAAGATGATGCCGAGATCGGGTGTTTGGCCGCGGTCGAGGATCGCACCGAGACCAGAGCCAAGGCCGGCATAGATCACGGCCGCCGGCGCAATGCCGAGCAGCGTGGCGGCGACATATCGGGAAAGTTTCATGCCGAGCAGCGCCGGCACGATGTTGACCAGCCAGAAGGGGAAGACCGGCACCAGGCGCAGGAAAAGCAGGTAGCTGAAATCGCCGCGGCGGAACCCCGCCTCCAGCCTGGCCAGGGCCGGGCCGGCCCGCTCGCGGAAGAGATCCCGGAAAGCGGAGCGGGCGGCGAGGAACACCGCGACCGACCCCAGGGTCGCGCCCACGATCGACAGGATCGCGCCCATGGCCGTGCCGAACAGGAAGCCGCCGACCGGGGTCGCGACGATGGCCACGGGCAGGGAAAAGGCGACCACGGCCGCATATATCGCCACGAAGGCCAGCATCGCGGCGAGCCTGTGCGCGCCCACCCAGGCGACCAGCCGGGCCTGATGTTGCGACAACAAGTCGAACGAGAAGTAGCGCTGGAGACCGAGCACGAAGAAAAGCGCCAACCCGCCCAGCAGGATGGCCACTGGCAGCAGCCTGCGCGGCGTCGACGCGTTCATCCGGCCCTTTCCGTCGTTCGTCGCGATAATGGACGTGCCGCCGCAGACTACAAAGCACATGCGCTCACGCCTTGGTGACCGGGAGGCCGGGATCGGTGCTGCGCAGGCTCGGCCGCCGCGCCATCTGCGTCCACCACGCGAGCAGCCGCGGCCGTCGCGCCAGCTGCGCCTGAGCACGCGGCTCCAGCGCGAAATAGGCGATCATCGCGCCGAGATGCAGGTCGGCGAGGCTGAGATCGTCGCCGGTCAGCCAGCCGGCTTGCGGCGCCAGGGCCTCCAGCGCATCGAGCACGCCGTCGGCCGCGCCCAGTCCGGCCTCGATCTCGGCCGGATCCCCGGGCTGGCCGAGACGAGGGCGGAACACGGCATGGCTGAAGACCTGCCGGACCAGCGGCCAGTACACATAGGAGTCGCAGATGCCGACGATCTGGTCCATTCGGGCCGCTGCGCGGGGCGCCAGCGGCTGCAGGCTCGGGCCGGCGAAGGCGCGGTCAACATAACGGGTGATGGCGCCCGTCTCGTAGAGCACGAAGCCATCGTGATCGAGCACCGGGACGCGGCCGAAAGGATGAAGCGCGAGATGGGCAGCGGGCCGTGCCGGATCGAACGGGTTCACCTCTTCCGTCTCGAACGCGACGGACTTCTCGGCGAGGACCATCCGGACGATGCGCGCATAAACGCTGTAGCGGTAGGCGTGCAGGAGAACGGTCATGGGTCCATTCTAGCTGCGTTGACTCGGGGCGACGGGGCGCTTATTACCCTCGCCCACGAATTTGTGCCCCTGCGTCGCCGCGGGGGCGTTGTGTTTGAAGGAGTTGCGTCATGAAACGCACGTATCAGCCCAGCAAGCTGGTCCGCAAGCGCCGTCACGGCTTCCGTTCGCGCATGGCGACCGTCGGTGGCCGCAAGGTGATCGCGAACCGCCGCCGTTCGGGCCGCAAGCGCCTCTCGGCCTAACGTTCCTTGACCGCGGCGCGTCCCGGGCGTCTGCCCGCCCGCCGCGATTTCCTCCGTGTCCAGGCCGGGCGGCGTTGTGCCATGCCCGGCTTTGTGCTGCAGGCGGCCCCGCTGCCGGCCGACATGGTTCCCGGTCCGATCCGCGTCGGTTTCACCGTCAGTCGCAAGGTCGGCAATGCCGTCGTGCGCAACAGGGTCCGCCGCCGTCTCCGCGAGGTCGCGCGCCTTGTCATACCGGGCCGCGCCCGCCCCGACCTCGATTATGTCCTCGTCGGCCGCCAGGGTGCGATCACCCGGGATTTCGCGTTGCTGCGCCAGGAGCTGGAAGAGGCCTTGCGCCGGCTCAAGGCCGTGGCCATCGCGACGCAATGACCTCAACGGACGGCTTGCGCGCGACCGCTTAAGTCGCCAGTTTCCGGGCCGCATGTTGTCCTTGGCCCTGCGCGGCGCGATCCGTCTCTATCAGCTCACGCTCGCCTACTTCTTCGTCGGCGCCTGCCGCTACGAGCCGTCCTGCTCGGCCTATGCGGCCGAGGCGGTCGCTCGGCATGGCGCGCTGAAGGGAAGCTGGCTCGCCGCGCATCGTCTTTGCCGCTGTGGTCCCTGGGGAACCGGCGGCTTCGATCCGGTTCCGCCGGCCAGCGGCCCCGGCAGCCTTAACTGCAAACCCGCCGAACGCGCCTGAAGGCTCACGAGAGAACGCTCCAGATGGACCAGAAGAACTTCATTGTCGCGATCGTGCTTTCGGTGCTGATCATCGTCGGCTGGCAGGTCGCCTTCCCGCCGGCGAAGCCGCCGACGGAGCCGCAGCAGCAGGCGGCGACGACCCAGTCGGGCGCGCCGGCGGCCCCGGCCGGACAACCCTCCACGCCGGGCGCGCAGCCGGGGCCCGGTCCCACGCCGGTCCAGCAGGCCGTCGTGCCGCGCGCCGAGGCGCTCGACCGCTCGCCGCGCGTGACGTTCCAGACCGGCGAGCTTGTCGGCTCGATCGCGCTGAAGGGCGGCCGCATCGACGACGTGCAGCTCGTGAAGTATCGCGAGACCATCGATCCCAAGAGCCCGCCCGTGCCCGTCCTGTCGCCGGTCGGCAGCGCGCACCCCTACTATGCCGAGTTCGGCTGGTCGGCTTCCGATCCGTCGATCAAGGTGCCGGGTCCCGACACGCTGTGGACGGCGGACGCGCAGACGGTGGCGCCCGGCAAGCCGGTGAAGCTCACCTGGGACAATGGCCAGGGCCTCGTGTTCGGCCTCGCCATCTCGATCGACGAGTTCTTCATGTTCGACGTGAAGCAGAGCGTCGAGAACAAGTCCGACAAGCCGGTGACGCTCTATCCCTGGAGCCTCGTCGTGCGTTACGGCGAGCCGCATGCCGAGGGCATGTACATCCTCCACGAAGGTCCCTACGGCGTCTTCAACGGCACGCTGAAGGAGTTCAGCTACTCCGACTTCAAGGGCAACAAGCAGCAGAAGATCAGCAGCACCGGCGGCTGGCTCGGCATCACCGACAAATATTGGATGGCCGTGCTCATCCCGGAGCAGAAGGTCAAGGTCGACGCCTCGATCAAGCAGACGGGCTCGGGCGCCGACCTGAAATACCAGATCGATTACGTCTCGGGCGGCGAGGCGATCGCACCGGGCGCTACCGCCACTACCGACGCTCGCCTGTTCGCGGGCGCCAAGATCGTGCGCGTGATCTCCGACTACGAGAAGCAGTATGGCATCGACAAGTTCGACCTCACGGTCGACTGGGGCTGGTTCTCGTTCTTCACCAGGCCGCTGTTCTGGCTGCTCGAGTGGCTCTACCTCCATCTCGGCAATTTCGGTCTCGCCATCCTGGCGCTGACCGTCATCGTCAAGGCCGTGTTCTTCCCGCTGGCCAACAAATCCTATGCGGCGATGAGCAAGATGAAGGCGCTGCAGCCCGAGATGGAGCGCCTCAAGGAACGCTACGGCGAGGACCGCACGCGCATGAACCAGGAGCTGATGCAGCTCTACCGGCGCGAGAAGGTGAACCCGGCGGCGGGCTGCCTGCCCATCGTGGTGCAGATCCCGGTGTTCTTCGCGCTCTACAAGGTGCTCTACACGACCATCGAGATGCGCCACCAGCCGTTCTACGGCTGGATCAAGGATCTGAGCGCGCCCGACCCGCTCACCATCCTGACCGGCTTCGGCCTGTTCGACTGGCAGGTGCCGGCGTTCCTGCATTTCTTCAACATCGGCCTGTGGCCCATCATCATGGGCATCACGATGTTCCTGCAGCAGAAGCTGAACCCGCAGCCGACCGATCCGGTGCAGGCCCGCGTGTTCCAGTTCCTGCCGATCCTCTTCACCTTCATGCTGGCGCCGTTCGCGGCCGGCCTGGTGATCTACTGGGCGTGGAGCAACATCCTGTCGATCACCCAGCAATACTTCATCATGCGCCGCCACGGGGCGCCGATCGGCAAGGCGGCGGCGGTGCCGGCGGCACCGGCACCGGCCAATGGCAACAAGAAGAGCGGCAAGGGCAAGAAGGACTGATGCCCGACCAGTCACCCGAAGCGGCGGAGGAACGGTTCCAGCCGGCGGAGCTCGAGGCCGCGCGCAAGCTCTTCGCGGGCCCGTGCGACTTCGTCTCGGGCGCCGCGTCGGTGGAATCCCTGCCCGGCGCCTCGCTGCCGGAGGTGGCCTTCGCCGGCCGCTCGAACGTCGGCAAGTCGAGCCTGGTCAATGCGCTGACCGGCCGGCGCACCCTGGCCCGCGTGTCGGCCAACCCCGGCCATACGCGCCAGGTCAATTTCTTCAACCTCGCCGAGCGGTTGATGCTGGTCGACCTGCCGGGCTACGGTTTCGCCAAGGTGTCGCGCTCGATGAAGGAGACGTGGCAGGACCTCGCCTCGGCCTATCTGCGCGGCCGTCCGACCCTGATGCGCATCTTCGTGCTGATCGATAGCCGGCACGGCGTGAAGGACAGCGACCGCGAGACGATGCGCAACCTCGACAGTGCGGCCGTGTCCTACCAGCTCCTGCTGACCAAGACCGACTATCTCCGCGCCTCCGAGATCCCGGCGGCCGTGAAGGCCGCGGAAGCGGTGGCGCGCAAGCATGGCGCGGCCCATCCGGAGGTGCTGCCGACCAGCAGCGAGACCGGCTTCGGCATCCCCCGCCTGCGCGCCGAGATCGTGGCGGTCGCCCAGCTCTAGGCCGCGTCGTGGAAGATCAGGCCGAGCGTGAAGCGCCGGCCGCGCTGCAGGCTCGAGACGCCGTGGCGCATCGCCAGCCTGTGCCAGCCGCGGGCGCCGCGGCCCGGCCGCTCGTTGACCGCGAAGGCGACCGCATCGCCCTGTTGGAGCGACACCACCTCGCCGCGTGACTGCTGGCGCGGCCGCTGCTCGACCAGCATGAACTCGCCGCCGGCGAAATCCTCGCCGGGCCGGCTCAGCAGCACGACGACCTGCAGCGGGAAGACGAGGTCGCCGTAGAGATCGCGGTGCAGGCAATTGTAATCGCCCTCGCCATAGCGCAGCAGCAAGGGGGTCGGCCGGCGCTGTCCGCCAGCGTGGCACTCTTCGAGCCAGGCCGCGAGGGTGGGCGGAAAACGCTTCGGCTGGCCCAGCCTCTCGTTCCACTCGTTGGCGACCGCGGCGAGCGGCGGGTAGAGCGCCTGGCGCAGGCGCTCGACGGGATCGGGCAGCGGATAGGCGAAATACTGGTACTCGCCCTGCCCATAGCCGTGACGCTGCATGACGATATGCTTGCGGAAGCGCTGCTGGTCCGGCCACAGCGCCGCCAGTTCGGCGCAGAGGCCCGGATCGATCAGTTTCGGCGCCACGGCAAAGCCGCGATCCGAGAGCGACGTGGGGTCGAACATGCGGACATCCTGCCGCGGACGGCGCGCTTCTTCTATCCGCCTTCCGCCTGATATATGATGCCGCTTCAGCCCTCTCCCGCGCCGGAGAGGGCTTTTGCCAATGTGGAAACCCTAAGACAGGGGGCGTCGTAGATATGGCCGAGCCCGTCCAGACCGACCGGGAGCAGAAGCGGCTCATCCGCATGGCGGAGACCATCTCGAAGGCTCTGCCCTACATGCGACGGCACAACGACGCCACCTTCGTGGTGAAGTACGGCGGCCACGCGATGACCAATCCGAAGCTCGGCGACCTCGTCGCGCGGGATGTCGTGCTGATGAAGCAGGTCGGCATGAATCCGATCGTGGTCCATGGCGGCGGTCCGCAGATCAACAAGATGCTGGAGCGCGTCGGCATCAAGAGCACGTTCGTGAACGGCCTGCGCGTCACGGATGCCGCGACGATGGAGATCGTCGAGATGGTCCTGGCCGGCTCGATCAACAAGGCGATCGTGGCCGACATCAACGAATGCGGCGGCATCGCCGTCGGCATCTGCGGCAAGGACGGCAACCTGATCCTGGCCAAGAAGGTCACGGAAACGCGCGACCCCAAGACCGGCGAGCTGCTCAAGGTCGACCTGAAGCAGGTCGGCGAGCCGGCCAAGATCAACGTCATGGTGCTGGAGCAGCTGCGCCGCGCCGACGTGATCCCGGTCGTGGCGCCGATCGGCTTCGGCGTGAACGACGAGCTCACCTACAACATCAATGCCGACACCTCGGCCGGCGCCATTGCCGGGGCGATGCGGGCCAAGCGCCTGCTCTTCCTGACGGACGTGCCGGGCGTGCTCGACAAGGAAGGCAAGCTGATCCCCGAGATGACCGTGGAGAAGGCGCGCAGCCTGATCGCCGACGGCACGATCTCGGGCGGCATGATCCCGAAGGTCGAGAACTGCATCGATGCGGTGAACTCCGGCGTCGAGGCGGCCGTCATCATGGACGGGCGGGTCCCCCATGCGCTGCTGCTGGAGGTCTTCACGGAGACCGGCGTGGGCACCATGGTGACCCGGTCGTGACCTTGAAAAGCCAAGCTTTGCTGCATATTTAGGCGCCATGGCCCTCCTGCCCATCCTCACGGCGCCCGATCCGCGCCTGAAGAAGAAGTCGGTTCCCGTGGACACCGTCGACGACGGCGTGCGCCGGCTGATGGACGACATGCTGGAGACCATGTACGACGCGCCGGGCATCGGCCTGGCGGCGCCGCAGGTCGGGGTCCTGAAGCGCGTCATCGTGCTCGACATCGACCGCGAAGATGCCAAGACCGGCCCGCTCTACATGGCCAACCCGGAGATCGTCGAGGCTTCGGACGAGGACGCCTCCTACGAGGAGGGATGCCTCTCGGTGCCGGAACATTATTCCGACGTCGTGCGGCCGGCGCGCGTCACGGTCCGCTACCTAGACCGCGATGGCCAGCGCCAGGACCTTGCCTGCGAGGGCCTGCTCGCGACCTGCGTGCAGCACGAGATCGACCATCTCGACGGCATCCTGTTCATCGACCACATCTCCGCGCTGAAGCGGAATATGATCCTGCGCAAGCTGCTCAAGGCGCGGAAGGAAAAGGAACGCGAGGAAGCCGAGCGCGCCCCTGCGAAGGCCAAGGACCCCGAACACGCCCTTTAGGGCATCTGGGCCTTGTAGATCGACGGTCGCCCGGCGGCTCGACCGAGGGGCGGGTCATCGTTGGCGACGATGTCCGGGCGTATTGCGCTCCTCCGCCTATCATCAGGCTGGAATGAAGATCGGCCGGTGCGGGTCGAATGCCCGCAGCGGCCGGATCGTCCGTTCCAACCCGCTTGTCGGCTCGACGCTCCTCGAAGTCCACGGCGGCCAACCTACTGAGCCGCGATCTTCGAGGCCGCCGGGCCGAAATCGCGCTCCATCTCGCGGCGCAGTTTCACGGCGGTCAGGCTCTCGTCCATCGCCACGTCGGCGTAGGTCAGCGACTGGCCGGCCTTGATCGGCTTCAGGAGCTTAACGTTGTGGGCGAGGCCGAGCGGCAGGCTGCCGAGGCCGGTCGACTTCTCCGACGGGAACAACTTGCCGTAGACGGTATAGCCGCCCTCGCCGTCGAGGATCTCGCCCGGCTTGAGGTCGCGCTTGGCGGTGGCGATGACGTCGGCATGGAAACCGATCGGCGTGCCGGTCGGTTCCTTGCGCAGCCCGATCGACGCGACCGACATGCCGACCTCGAGGCCGATCAGGTGCCAGCGCTTGTACATGACCGAGTACCGGCCGCTCGGGTCAGTCTGCAGCATGTATTCCTCGAAGCAATTCTTCTGGTACTCGGTTGCCGCCTCGAACACGACCCACACGCCCTTGCGGATCTCGTAGGGAATGGCGCGACCGTCCTTCTCCAGAGACGATGCCACTTCTACCTGGCCCTTGTGGTGGAGCTGGCCACCCTCGGAGACGGGTCGCATCACGAAGGGCAGGTCCTCCACGGAGCATGGCGGGAAGGCGAGGCCATCCGGCGCCGGCGTCAGGCCGGTCGCATTGGCGACGGCGGTGCTCTCGATGGCTGGCTTGGAGCCGTCGAGGAAGGAATTGAACATCTTGGGGTTCAGGCCGCCGCGCTTCGCCTGCTCCTCGTTGAGGCCCCAGTATTTCCAGACCGTCTCGGGCGTCGACTGCGCGAAGTGCGGCAGCCATTTGTGGCCGCGCCCCGCTGCCGTCACCTCGAAACCCGAGGTGCGGGCCCAGTCGACCAGCTCGCAGATCAGCGCCGGCTGGTCGCCATAGGCCAGGCTGTAGATGACGCCGGCCGCCGCTGCGCGTTTGGCGAGCAGCGGGCCGCAAAAGGCGTCGGCCTCGACGGTGACCATGACCACGCTCTTGCCGTGGCGGAAGGCTTCCAGCGCATGGTCGACGGCGGCGATCGGGTCGCCCGTCGATTCGACGATGATGTCGATGCGCGGATTGCTCACCAGCGCACGCCAATCGTCGGTCAGGCGCGTGCTGCCGTGCCGCAGCGCGTCCTCGAACGAGCTCGCCGACGTGACGTCCTGTTTCCAGCCCAGCCGCGCCAGGTTCTCGCGCGCGCGATCGGGCGAAAGGTCGGCGATGCCGACGAGATGGATGCCCGGCGTCGTCGGGATCTGCGACAGGTACATCGAGCCGAACTTGCCGGCGCCGATCACCCCGATGCGCAGCGGCCGGCCTTCGGCCGCGCGCGCCTGAAGCATGCGATGGAGACTCATCGTTCCCTCCCGGAGCCGTTCGTTGCTATTCCGCCGCGACCTTGCGCCGGGCCGCTCGCTTGACGGCATCCTCTTCCCACGCGTCGATCGGCGTGAAGTCGCGATGCGCGATGTAGTCCGGCCGCTTGAAGCGCCGGATGGCGTTGGAGACCGCGTTGTAGGTTACATAGATGATCTGGCGGTCGTACGGCGACATGTTGGGAGGGCTGCCATGGACCAGCGTGCCATGGAAGAAGATCGCCGAGCCCGGCCCGCCCTTCGGCGAGACCATGCCACCCTGCTTCACCAGCTTGGCGATCGTGTCGTTGTCGATCACCCACAGCGGATAGGAGGTCGTCGTGAGGTCGTGGCTGGCCTCGATGGCGCCCTTCTTGTGGCTCTTCGGGATGAACCAGAGCGGGCCGTTGAATTCCGTCACCTCGTCCATGAAGACCGCGAGGTTCATGGCGCGCGCCTCGGGCATGTCGTCGTCGGCTTTCCAGGTGCCGTAATCCTGGTGCCACTGCCAGACATCGCCGTCGAAGGCGGCCTTTCCGTTGATCTTGAACTGATGGATGTAGGTCTTGTCGCCCAGCATCTGCTCGGCCGGCTCGACGAAGTGCGGATGGTGGACCAGCGCCTCGAACACCGGATGATAGGTGTGGACGGCGAAGGCGGTGCGCACCACGTCGCCCGTCTTCTCGCGCACGTTCTCCGGCCGCCGCTGGGCGAACACTTCCGGCACCGAGGCTTTCAGGATCGCCGTCTCCTCGGCGGAGAAATAGTCCGGGAAGAAGAGATAGCCTTCTTCGTCGAACTGCTTGAGCTGCTCAGGGGTGAGCTTCATCGCGGTTTCCTCCTGGCTTGTTTTTCGATCTTGTCTTGGTGGACGCCTCAGGCGGCGTCGGAAATCACGACCTTCAACCGTCCCGTCAGGATGTCGGCCATCTGCTCGGCGTGTCCGCGGCAGAGCGCTTCCGCCTCCGTGGCCTGGCCGGCCTCGAGCGCACGCAGGATGCCTTCGTGCTCGTCCCAGACGCTGATGCGCAAATCCTCCTCGCTGAGCGCCGCCGCCATGACGCGGCGCAGATGCTGCCAGTGCTGCTGCGCCGTCTCGCCGATGACGGGATTGCCCGACGCCTCGTAGACGAAAAGGTGGAAGTCGATGTCGGCCTCGATGACCGACGGCACGTAGCCGCTTGCGACGGCGCGGCGGCCGACCTCCAGCAGGGCGCGGCCGCGCTGCACGAGGTGCGGCGTATAACGGGCAGCGGCCAGCCGTGCCGCGGCCCCGTCCAGCGCGGCGCGGACCACGTAGAGGTTGCGGGCATGCTGGACGTCGAGCGGGGCGACGCAGACGCCCTTGCGACCGGCATCGATCAGGAAGCCCTCGCGTCGCAGCAGCATCATGGCCTGCAGCACCGGCTGGCGGGACACGCCGAACCGGCTGGCCAGTTCCTCCTGCGTGATACGCGCGCCGGACTTGAGTTCGCCAGAACAGATCGCCTCCAGCACCGAATCATGGATTCGATCGCAGAGATCGGGTTCGGGAATCACGGGCCGCATTTCTGTATACAGAACACAGAGCGGCCCCAAGTCAATCGGCTAGCGGATTTGGATGCCTTTTCCAGCCAGCGCGCTCTTCGCCCGGTCCGGATAGTCGGTGATCAGGCCGTCGACGCCGAGATCGGCTAGGCGCCCCATGTCTGCAGGCGCGTTCACGGTCCAAGGGATCACTTTAAGCCCGAGTGCGTGCGCCTCGCGCACCGATTCGGCCGTCACGTTGCGCCAGAAGGGCGACCAGGTGGAGCAGCCGGCGGCCTGCACCATCTTCGGCACCGAGCCACCGAAGGCAGCGAGGTCGAGCCCGCCCATCCACGGCGAGGGCCGGCCGCTGCCGCGCTGGACCGTGTCGAAAGTGCCGCCCTCGATCGTCAGGCAGGCCGTCGGAATCTCCGGCGCGAGCTTCTTCGCCGCGATCAGGCCGCGCCAGTCGAAGGATTGCAGCGTCGTCCGGTTCGCGGCACCGCTGGCCCGAACCGCATCGACGGCCAGCCGTGCAAAGTCGGCGGGATCGGGAGTCAGGTCCGGCTTGCCCGGATCGGTCTTGATCTCGAGGTTCAGTCGGACCGGCGGCACGGCCAGGACAAACAATTCGGCCAGGGTCGGGATCCGCTGCCCGTCGGCCGGCCGCTGCCCGGGCCATTGCTGGCCGTATTTGCTCGACGGATCGGTGCGGCCGACATCGTAGCGGCGCAGCTCGTCGAGCGTCAGCGTGCGCAGGGCCGGCCCCGGGCCGGCGAGCCATTTGCCGTCCGGACCGCGTGTCAGGGCCGGATTGAGGATGGGGTCGTGGCTGATGACGAGCTGGCCGTCCTTCGTGACGGCGAGGTCGGTCTCCAGCGTGGCCACACCGATGTCGAGCGCGGTCTTGAAGGCGGCCAGGGTGTTCTCCGGCGCCAGCCCGCGCGCACCGCGATGGCCCTGCAGGTCGAACGCCAGCGCAAGTCCCGCGCTAGCGGCCCAGATTGCGCAGGCGAGCGATGCGATCCGCGATGTCGGGATGGGTCGCCAGGAGCGCCGGCGTGCGGGCAGTGAATTGCTGGATCGGATTGACGATGAACAGGTGCTGCGTGGCACGGCTCACTCCAGGGAAGGGCGCCGCGGCCTCGGCAAGCTTGCCGAGCGCCGAGATGAGCCCGTTGGGATTGCGCGTGAAGCGGACCGACGTGGCGTCGGCGAGATATTCGCGCTGGCGCGACACGGCCATCTGGACCGCTTTGGCCGCGAGCGGCGCCAGGACCGCCACGACCAGCAGCACGACGACCAGGATCGCGGCGCCACCGCCTTTGCGGTCGCTGCTGCTATTGCTGCGGCCGGAGCCCCAGCGCAGGCTGCGCAGCGCCATGTCGCAGACCAGCGCGATCAGGCCCACCGTCACGCCGACCACGACCATGTAGCGCGTGTCGAGGTTGGCGAGGTGGGCCATCTCGTGCGCGACCACGCCCTGCAGTTCGTCGCGATTGAGCTTGTCGAGCAGGCCGCGCGTCACCGCGATGGTGCCGTTGCCGACCCGGTTGCCGGTGGCGAAGGCGTTGAGCGCGTCGGTCTCGAGCACCATCACCTTCGGCATCGGCACGCCTGCGGCGATCGACATCTCCTCGACCACGTTGAAGAGCTGCGGCGCGTCCTGCTTCTCGATCTGTTTGGCGCCCGCCATCGACAGCACCATGCGGTCGCCGACCGCCAGCGACAGCAGGCTCCAGCCGACGCTGACCGCCGCCATCGCGCCGGCGATGCCGACACCGACGCGGCTGAACGACGGCATGCCGCCGCCACCTTCGGCTTCGGCCAGCCATCCGATCAGGTAGCCGACCAGAGCAGCCAGCGCCGTCAGGATCGCGAGCAGCAGGAAGGTGTTGCGCTTGTTCTCCGCCTGCGCGGCGACGAAATCCGTGGTGGCGGCCATGCCGCGCTCCCGCCCCGTGCTGTCAGCGCAGCGCCACCTTGGGCACCTCGCGCTCGGATTCCGGCATGGTGAAGAGATCCATCGGCCCGAAGCCCAGCGAGGCGGCGGCCAGCACGGCCGGGAAGCTCTGCCGGCGGGTGTTATAGCCGTTCACCGAGTCGTTGTAGAACTGACGGGCGAAGGCGATCTTGTTCTCGGTCGTCGTCAGCTCCTCCTGGAGCTGCATGACGTTCTCGTTGGCCTTGAGCTGCGGGTAGTTCTCGACGAGACCGAGCAGGCCGCGCGTCGCGATGGTCAGTGCTGCCTCGGCCGGGCCTGCCTGAGCGGGATTGCCGCTCGCCGCCACCGCGGCGTTGCGGGCCTGGATCACCTTGGTGAGCGTCTCCTGCTCGTAGCCCATGGCGTCCTTCACGACCTGGACGAGGTTCGGGATGAGATCGTGCCGCCGCTTGAGCTGGACGTCGATCTGGCTCCACGCGGTCTGCGCCTGGTTCCGCGCACCGACGAGGCCGTTATAGACGGCGATCAGCCAAACGCCGATCACGACGACGATGCCGAGGACGATCCAGAGACTCATGTGGCGCACTCCCTTGCAGGGATATCGAGTTTAGTCATGATTGCGGCAATTCGGGAGGGATTACATGGACGCTACCGCGCTGCTGCAGGCCTTCTGCGCCGCCGTCGAGAAACGCGACGGCAAGGGTTTCGCCAGTTTGTTCACCGAGGATGGCGTCTATCACGACGTGTTCTACGGCGACTTCGTGGGCCGCGAGAAGATCGCCGGCATGATCGACGACTGGTTCTACCGGACCGCACACGATTTCAGGTGGGACATGCACCGGCCGGTCAGCGACGGAAAGATGCTCTACGCCTACTACACGTTCAGCTACGTGTCGAAGCTGCCGGAAGCGCAGGGCCGGCGTGTCGGCTTCGAAGGCGTGTCGATGATGGTGCTGCGCGACGGCCTGATCGCCGAATATCGCGAGGTCGCCAATGTCGGGCCGGCCTTCGTCGATCTGGGCTTCCCGCCCGAGCGCACCTCCAAGATCCTGGCCAAGGAGGGCGCGCATCTGAAGAAGCGGCCGGAGTGGCAGCGCCACGCCGGCTGATCGCTTCGCCGGGCTCCTGCGTCAGTCGCGCAGGAGCTCGTTGATCGAGGTCTTGGAGCGCGTGCGCTCGTCGACGGTCTTCACGATGACGGCGCAGTAGGTCGACGGACGGTCCGGGCCGCCGCCGATATTGCCCGGCACGACCACCGAGTAGGGCGGGACCTTGCCGATGTGGATCTGGCCGGTGGCACGGTCGACGACCTTGGTGGTGGCCGAGATGAAGACGCCCATCGAGAGCACCGCGCCGGTACCGACGATCACGCCCTCGACGACTTCGGAGCGGGCGCCGATGAAGCAATTGTCCTCGATGATGACCGGGTTGGCCTGCAGCGGCTCCAGCACGCCGCCGATGCCGACGCCGCCCGAGAGGTGGCAGTTCTTGCCGATCTGCGCGCACGAACCGACCGTGGCCCAGGTATCGACCATCGTGCCGGTGTCGACATAGGCGCCGAGATTGACGAAGGACGGCATCAGCACGACCGACGGCGCGATGTAGGAGCCGCGACGGACCACCGAGCCCGGAACGGCGCGGAAGCCGGCCTTGCCGAAGCGCGCGGCATCCCAGCCGCTGGTCTTCAGCGGCACCTTGTCGAACCACGGCGCGGCGCCCATGCCGGGGAACGAGGCGCCGCCGTCCATCGGGACCGAATCGTAGAGGCGGAAGGACAGGAGAACGGCCTTCTTCAGCCACTGGTGGACGACCCATTCCTCGCCGAACTTCTCGGCGGTGCGGAAGGTGCCGTCGTCGAGGCCGGCGATCGCCGCCTCGACCGCATCGCGGACCTCACCCTTGGTCGCGCTGTTGATGCCGTCGCGCTTTTCCCACGCCGCGTCGATGGCGGTCTGAAGCTGCTTGCTCATCGATTTCCCTCGAAAAATGCCGCCGGACCATAGCGGGGGAAGGGCCGGAGTCAATGTTCCGGGCTATGCTTGGACCATGGGCTTCAAGATCCCGGAATCGGTGCTGGTCGTCGTCCACACGCCGCGCCTCGACGTGCTGCTGCTGGAGCGTGCAGGGTCCGACGGCCGGCCGGCCGGTCTCTGGCAATCCGTCACCGGCTCGCGCGAGGCGGACGATCCCGACCTGGCGGCGACCGCGCGGCGCGAACTTTTGGAGGAGACGGGGCTCTCCGCCGGCACGCTGACCGACTGGCGCCAGACCAACCGTTACGAGATCTGGGCGCAGTGGCGCGGCCGCTACGCGCCTGGCGTCACCCACAATGTCGAGCACGTTTTCGGCTTCCAGGTCCCGGAACAGACGCTGGCCACGCTCGATCCCGCCGAGCATGTCGCACAGCTCTGGCTGCCATGGGAGGCTGCGATGGCAAAGACCTTCTCGCCGACCAATCGCGACGCGATCTGGCAATTGCCGCGGCGCGCGCGGTCCGGTTGACATGTGGTGCACATGTGAATATCCCTTTCACATGTCTGCAATGATCCAGATTCGCAACGTGCCCGATGCCTTGCATCGCCGGCTCAAGTCGCGTGCCGCGCTGGCCGGCATGTCCCTGTCCGATTACCTGCTGCAGCACGTCCGGGAAATCGCCGAGCGACCGACGATCGAGGAGATGCGTGCGCGGCTCGAGCGACGGTCGTCCGTGCCGGTTTCGGTCGACCCCGTCCGTGCCGTCCGGGAGGAGCGCGACAGCCGGTGATCGTCGTCGATGCGTCGGCCATGGTTGCGCTTCTCCTGCGCACAGCCGCAGCGCCGGCGATCGAAGCGCGTCTTTTCGATCGCCGGCAGACGCTTCACGCACCCGAGCTGATCGATGTCGAAGTGGGCCAGGTGCTTCGGCGCTATACGATATCCGGGCAACTCGATGCGGAGCGCGGCGAGGCAGCCGTGACCGATCTGAGCGAGTTCCCGATGAGACGCCATTCTCACGGCGTCTTGATGCAAAGAGTTTGGGCGCTTCGGCACAATCTCAGCGCCTACGACGCGATCTATCTTGCCCTGGCCGAATCCCTCGATGCGGCGCTGCTGACCGATGACCGGCGTCTCGCGACGGCCGCGCGACAGCATTCGTCGGTGAAACTCCTGTGAGCAAGGACGTGATGGAGCATCCGCCGCGCGAAGCCTCGAAGCTCGGCCAGTTCAGCTGGGCGCTGTTCGACTGGGCCAACCAGCCTTTCTTCACCCTCATCACCACCTTCATCTTCGCGCCCTACTTCGCGAACGTGCTGGTCGGCGATCCGGTGCAGGGGCAGGCGGCGTGGGGTTTCACGCAATCCGCGTCGGGCATCGTGATCGCGCTGCTCAGCCCCTTCCTCGGCGCGATGGCCGATGCCGGCGGGCGTCGCAAGCCGTTCATCCTGGTGTTCCAGATCCTGCTGGCGATGGGCTGTGCGGGGCTATGGTTCGCCTACCCGAACCGGCCCGACCTCATCCTGCCGATCAGCTGGGCCGTCATCCTGGCGACGGTCGGCGCCGAGATGTCGATCGTGTTCAACAACGCCCAGCTCCCCAACATCGTGGCGCCGGAGCGCATGGGAAGGCTGAGCGGCTTCGGCTGGGGGCTGGGCTATTGCGGCGGACTCGTGTCGCTCTGCATGGTGCTCGCGGTCAGCATGCCCGCGATGTTCGGGCTGGCAGCGAGCAACGACGTGCCCCTGTTCGGGCTCGACGCGCCGAGCCACGAGCTCGAGCGTCTGGTCGGGCCGGCCACTGCGCTCTGGATCGCGGTGTTCGTGCTGCCGATGTTCCTGTTCACGCCGGATTCGGCCGGCGCGCGCCGGTTGCCGCTGCTGGTGGCGGCGCGCGAGGGCGGCCGCTCGCTGGTGTCGACGATCCGACGCCTGGGCCGCTTCCGCAACGCCCTGACCTACCTGATCGCCTTCATGCTCTACAACGACGGCCTCGCCGCCATCATCGCCTTCGGCGGCGTCTATGCGGCGGCGACGTTCGGCTGGAGCACGGTGACGCTGGGCATCTTCGGCATCATCCTCACCGTCTTCGCGATACCCGGCGCCTTCCTGGGCGGAAAGCTCGACGATCTGATCGGCAGCAAGCGCACGGTGCAGCTCGCGATCGCGGGCGTCGTGATCGCGACGCTGGGCATCGTCGGCGTGACCGCCGATCGCATCTTCTACATCGTCCCGGCCGACCCGATCGGCCCGGCGCGCGGTCTGTTCGGTTCGGCGCAGGAAAAGACACTGATGGGCTTTGCCCTTCTCCTGGGCTTCTGCATGGGGCCGATGCAGGCGGCAAGCCGCACGCTGATCGGACGCCTCGCGCCGCGCGAGATGAGCGGGGAATTCTTCGGCCTGTTCGCGCTGTCGGGCCGCGCGACCGCCTGGATGGCCCCTCTCGCCATCGCGACGGTCACGGCGGCGACGCAGTCGACGCGGCTCGGCATGGCGTGCGTGCTGGTGTTCCTGGTGCTAGGTTTCGTGCTGCTCTGGCGCGTGCGCGAGGAGCGTGCGCAGATCTGAGGAGGATTGCATGATCACCGCGATCGTGAACTTCAAGCTGCCGGACGGCGTCGACGCGAAGAAGGCGGCGGAACTCTTCAAGGGGTCGGCCCCGAAATACCGCGGCATGAAAGGCCTCGTCCGCAAATACTATCTGTTCGATGGCGAGAAGCGGATCGGCGGCGGGGTCTATCTGTGGAAGAGCCGCGCCGATGCAGAAGCGGTCTACACGCCGCAATGGCAGGCCTACATCGCCGAGCGCTACGGCGCGCCGCCGGAGATTCGCTACTTCGAGACGGCCGTGGTCGTGGACAACGAAAGCGACAAGATCACCGCCGAGGCCGCCTGAACGGCCCCGGCAGCATCGCCTCTATTTGCCGCGTCGCGCCGCCTCGATCTTCGCGACGTCGATCTTCCTCATGTCCATCATCGCCTCGAAGGCGCGCCTTGCCTCGTCGCCGCCGGCCGCCATGGCGTCGGTCAGCACGCGCGGCGTGATCTGCCACGACACGCCCCATCTGTCCTTGCACCAGCCGCACGCACTTTCCTGCCCGCCATTGCCGACGATGGCGTTCCAGTAACGGTCGGTCTCGGCCTGGTCGTCGGTCGCGATCTGGAAAGAGAATGCCTCGGTCTGCTTGAAGACCGGCCCGCCGTTGAGGCCGATGCAGGGCACGCCACACACGGTGAATTCCACGGTGAGGACGTCACCCTTCTTGCCGGAGGGGAAGTCGCTCGGCGCGCGATGGACGGCCTTCACCGAACTGTCGGGAAAAGTCTCGGCATAGAAGCGGGCGGCGGCCTCGGCGTCCTTGTCGAACCAGACGCAGATCGTGTTCTTCGCGGTTGCCATGTCGGTTCTCCCTAGACGTCGAGGATCGGTGCGAAGCCGCCGTAGATCATGCGCTTGCCGTCGAACGGCATCTGCTGATCCTTCATGCGCGGGTCTTCCATCATCTTCTTCCAGCCGTCGTCGCGGACTTGCTTCGAGGGCCACTCGATCCACGAATAGACGATCTTCTCGTCTGGCGTCGCTTTCACCGCTCCCTTGTAGTCGGTGACCTTGCCGTCGGGGACGTCGTCGCCCCAGGTCTCGACGACCCGCACCGCGCCGTACTCCCTGAACAGCGCCGCTGCCTTCGTCGCCATGGCGCGGTAGGCTTCCTTGTTGGCGGCCGGCACGGGGGCGACGAAACCGTCGACATAGCCCAGCCCGCCGCCGTTGCCCCCGCCCTTGCCTTCGTCGAGCAGCGTGGCGAAGCCCGCCATGATCATGCGCATGCCGTCGAACGGCATCGGCCCCATGTCTTTCATGCGCGGGTCGCTCATGATCTTCTGGTGGGCCGCATCGGCGACCTCCTTGCTGGGAAATTCGATCCAGGAGAACACCACGACCTCGCCGTCCTCGGCCTTCACCGCGCCCCTGAAGTCGGTCAGCTTGCCGTCGGGGACGTCGTCGCCCCACGCCTCGACGTGACGGGTGGCGCCGAACTCCTTGGCGAGCGGCGCGAAATCGGCCGCCATGGCGCGATAGGCTTCCTTCTTGCCGGCGGGAACCGGCACCACGAAACCCTGCACGTAGGTCATGGCACTTCCTCCTTGGTCGCTGTTGACGTTAAATGTTGATATCAACATAATGCGGATGTGTCAAAAGCGGCCTCGATCAGCTACGCGACCACGGCGCATGTGCGCGACACCTGCCTGTGTCTGGCCGCGCAGCGGGCCGCGCGCGTGCTGGCCCGCCGGTTCGACGAGGCGCTGCGCCCGCTCGATCTCACCAACGGGCAGTTCTCGCTGCTGATGTCGCTCAACCGGCCGGAGCCGGCATCGATCGGCGCGGTGGCGTCGCTGCTGGCGATGGACCGCACGACGCTGACCGCCAACCTGAAGCCCCTGGAGCGGCGCGGTCTCCTCGAGACGCGTGTCGACGCAGCGGACCGGCGCAGCCGCCGTATCGTGCTGACGCCGGCGGGCCATGCCGTGCTGGCCCGCGCGCTGCCAATTTGGATCCGCGAGCATGCCGCCGTGGAGAAGCGCCTCGCCGCGCCGGAAGAGCTGCGGTCGGGATTGCGGGACCTCGCCTGATCCCGACGGCCCTCAGGCGGCGACCGTCTTGCCCTTGAAGGTGCAGAGATCGTTCACGACGCAGGCGGGGCAGAGGGGCGTGCGCGCCTTGCAGGTGTAGCGCCCGTGCAGGATCAGCCAGTGATGGGCGTGCAGCCGGTATTCCGCCGGCACCCGCTTCAGCAGCTTGAGTTCGACCTGCAGCGGGTTCTTGCCGGGCGCCAGCCCGGTACGGTTGCCGACCCGGAAGATGTGCGTGTCTACGGCAATGGTCGCCTCGCCGAAGGCCACATTCATGACGACGTTCGCGGTCTTGCGGCCGACACCGGGCAGCGCCTGCAATTCCTCATGGGTGTGCGGCACCTCGCCGCCATGCTTCTCAAGCAGCAGGTGGCTGAGGGCGATGACGTTCTTCGCCTTGTTGCGGTAGAGGCCGATCGTCTTGATATGGTCGGTCAGACGCTTCTCGCCGAGCGCAACCATGTCGGCGGGGGTTTTCACCTGCTCGAACAAGGACTTGGTCGCCCGGTTCACGCCGACGTCGGTGGCCTGCGCCGACAGTACGACGGCGACCAGGAGCTGATAGACGTTGCCGTACTCCAGCTCGGTCTCCGGCTCCGGCATCGCCTTCTGCAGGCGTGCAAAGAACTCGGGGATGACGGCGGTCTTCATGAGGGCCATATAGCTTCTTAGCATGACCGAAACGCCCGTCCCGGCGGTTCATTTCACCGCCTCCCTGTCGCCGCACCGGAGCCTGTCGCCCGCGGGCTTCCGCTGGGTGATCCGCGGTGCCATCGCGGCCAATGTGGTGATCGGCGTGCCGATGTACTTGCTGGGCGCCTGGCCGGTTTTCGGCTTCATGGGCCTCGACATCTGGCTGCTCTGGTTCCTGTTCCAGCGCAGCTATTTCGATGCAAGGCGCCGCGAGACGCTGACCCTGACCGACAGCGAGTTCGTGGTCTCGCGCCTCGCGCCCGACGGCGAGCGCGAGGAATATCGACTCGATGCCTATTGGCTCAAAATCGATTGGACCGAGGATCGCCTCGTCGTCACCTCGCGTGGCAACCGCGCCGTGATCGGCCGCTTCCTCGGCCCCGAGGAACGGTTGAAGCTCGCCGAAGAGCTGAAAGCGGCCCTGGCATCCATGCGGGCCCCGCGCTTCCGCCACGCCTGGGATCTCGACGAGTAGGCGCGCGGGCCGGCACGGGGTTCATGTGCCGGCGGCGGTCCTCACAACCCCAGCACGTCCTTCATGCCGTAGAGGCCGGGTTTCCTGCCCTCCAGCCACTTGGCCGACGTTACCGCGCCGGCGGCGTAGGTCTCGCGGCTGAACGAGCGGTGGCTGAGTTCCAGCCGCTCGCCGGCGGCCGCAAAATAGACCGTGTGTACGCCGACCTCCTCGCCGCCGCGCAGCGTCGCGAAGCCGATCTCGCCGGCCGGGCGCGCGCCGGTATGGCCGTCGCGGCTCTTGCGCCAGACTTCCTCGAGCTGGACCTTGCGGCCCGCCGCGGCGGCGCGTCCCAGCGCCAGCGCGGTGCCCGAGGGTGCGTCGATCTTGTGGCGATGGTGCATCTCCAGCACCTCGATGTCGTAGCTGGGATCGAGCATCGACGCGGTCTTCTCGACCAGCGCCAGCAGGATGTTGACGCCCAGCGCCATGTTGGCCGCCCACATGATCGGCACTTTCTTCGCCGCGTCCTGGATCAGCTTGGTCTGAATGGGATCGAGGCCCGTCGTGCCGATCACCATGGCGACGCCGTTCTCGCTGGCGACCTTGGCATGTGCCACGGTCGCTTCCGGCACGGTGAAATCGATCACGCACTGGGCGGCCACGATGGCCGCGGCGCTGTCGTCGCCGATCAGCACGCCGCTGGGTTCGAGTCCCGCAACCTCGCCCGCGTCCTTGCCCAGCGCCTTGCTGCCCGGTCTCTCGCTGGCGGCGGCCAAGGTCACGCCCTCTGTCCGTGCGATCTGGCGGACCAGCATCTGGCCCATGCGCCCGGAGGCGCCGACGACGGCGATCTTCATTTGATTGTCCCTGCCTTGACTGTCGTACGACATACTACATCAGACACGACAGGAGACCGAGATGCTGTTCATGGTCGTCGAGAAATTCAAGAATCAGGATGGCAAGGCCGTGTATCGCAAGCTGCAGAAGGGCCGCGGCCTGCCCGACGGACTCGAATTCGTGGCGAGCTACGTCACGGCCGATCTCGGCCGCTGCTTCCAGCTCATGCGCACCGACGACATCACGACCTTCCAGCGCTGGATCGCCGACTGGCAGGAGGTCGTCGAGTTCGAGGTCGTGCCGGTGGTCGAGGGCAAGACGACGCGCGAGGCGCTGGAGCCGTTACTGTAGACAGAAGTTCCAACGCAGGAGAGCAAACGATGATAACAGGTGGCTGCCATTGCGGCGCGATTCGCTATCAGGCCGAAGGCGACGCTCTCAACCATGCGCTCTGCCATTGCACGGATTGCCGACGGCATGCCGGGGCGCCGATGGTGGGCTGGACCATGTATCCGCAGGACGCGGTCAAGGTGACCAAGGGCACGCCCCGGGTCTACGCCTCGTCGGAGCACGGCAGGCGACATTTCTGCGCCGACTGCGGCACCGGCCTGTTCTACGACAATGCGAAGACGTTGCCCGGCCTCATAGACATCCAGAGTGCCACCTACGACGATCCGGATGCCGTGCCGGCGCAGGTCCACATCCAAGTCGCCGACCGGATCGGATGGATGAAGACCGCGCACGAACTGCCGGCGTTCGATCGCTATCCGCCGCAACCGTGATGGAAAGCTATTTCCGCGGATTCGCGACCTTCGGCCAGAACGGCGTCTTGCGCGTGGTGCAGGGCCGGCACGTGACGTCGGGCCGACCATGCTTCAACTCCTCTGAGCACCGAGATATCACCGCTTTCATCGCTGGATTGCCGACTGGCAGGAGGTCGTCGAGTTGAAGGTCGTGCCGGTCTCGAAGGCAAGACGGCCCTCGAGGCTGGCGTCGCTGCTCTGAAGCTCCCCCTCGTTTCTCTCTCGCGCGAGGATCAGCCGGGATTGCCCATCCTTGCCTCGATCAGCGCGGGCAGCGTCGTCGTGGCGAGCAGGGCGATGAGGCAGGATGCCAACAGCCAGACCAACACGCCGAAGGACCATATCCGCAGCGTGCCGGCCTTCCATGCCCGGTACTTGGTGCGCATGCTGATGAAGTAGGCAGCCGCCACGATTGGCAGGTAGAGGATGTACCCGCCGGATACCATCAGCCCGACCAGGTCTGGAAGGGCGTTGGCAAAGACTTCGAGGACGGAGGTCGAGCACCTGGCATGCACTCCGTCCAGATGACTGCAATCGATCAGCATGCTGGCGATGGCAATCGGGGGCAGGACAAACAAGAAACCCAGGACGCAATCCGACAGGATTTCGCATGGCCGGGCCGAGAGTTTCAGCATCGGGTCCGCGCTATTTCCACGGATCCGCGACCTTCGGCCAGAACGGCGTCTTGCGCTTGGTGTAGGGCCAGCGTGTGACGTCGGGGTCGGCGGCGCCGGGTGTGGCGACGTAGAGGATCTCCTTCGCGACGCCGACGAAGCCATTGTAGAAATGCTGCGCCGACTTCACGACCACGACGCGGTAATCGGCCGGGTCGGCGCCGACGGCGCGGAAGGCGTCGGCATGGAAGGTCTGGTTGCGCCGCGTGCAGATCGCGATGTCGACATGCTCGGACGAAAGCAGCGCCATGTCGCCCAGCGGCGACATCACCGGCCCGTACGGCTGGAAGACGTTGCGGGCGATCTTCTTCACCGTGACGTCGAGGTCGATGGGCTCGCCGCTCACCGTGCCCGACTTGCCGCCGAGACGCATGCGGATGCGCGCACCCTCGCCGGCCTCCTCGGCGATCTGGAACGCCATCGGGTCCCACATCACGCCGAACAGCGCCGGCCCGATCTGGCGCTCGACCAGCGCTTTCAGCACGAACGTCGAATCGCCCGGCGCGCCCGAGCCGGGATTGTCGGCGCGGTCGGCCAGCACCAGCGGGCCCTGGTTGTGCGAGGCGGCGCGGTCCATCGCCTCCTCGACGGTCAGGTACTTGGTGGCGTAGCGGTCGCGGTTGGCCCACAGCTCCTCGCCCAGCTGCTTGGCCAGCGCCTCGGCCTTGGCGGCATCGCCGTCGGCCACGACCAGCGTACGCGTGCCGACATCCTCCACGTCGGCGAACGAGAAGCCGTGGCTCAGCGACACCGACAGGATGCCGTCCTTGCCTTCGAGCGACTTCATGCGGACCACGAACTCGCTGATCGGCGGCACCGAGGTGCGGTACTGCGCGATCATGCGGCAATCGTAGCGCGCCATCACCGGCTTCACCTTGCCGTCGACCGTGTCGGCGATGATGGCGAACAGCTCGGCGGCGCGGTCCATCGTATCGGTGTGGGGGTACTCCTTGTACCCGACCAGCACGTCCGCGCTCTCCAGCATCAGCGCGCTGAGATGGCAGTGCAGGTCGAACTCGGCGCCGATCGCGACCTTCGGCCCGACGATGGCACGGACCTTCGACAGGAGGTCGCCCTCGCAATCGTCGTAGCCGTCGGCGACCATGGCGCCGTGCACGTTGATCAGCACGGCGTCGAGCGGCATGGCCGCCTTCACGCCGGCCAGCAGCTCGTCGCGGAAATCCTCGTAGACCTTGCGCACCGTGGTGCCCGACGGTGCGGCGAAGGTCGCGAGACCTTCGACGACGGTCCAACCGCGCTCCTCGGCCTTCTTGCGCCAGACATGCATCGGCGCGGTGAAGTTGGTCGGCTCGTGCTTCGTCGCGTCGCCGCGCCAGATACCGTGCTCCTGGTAGCCGCGCAGGCCGGTCGGGAAGGGTACGAACTGATTGGTCTCGGTCCCGAGGGCCGCGATGAACACACGCTTGGTCACGATCACTCCTTGGCGCAATGGCAGCCGACGACATGGTCGTCGACCATGCCGGAAGCCTGCATGAAGGCATAGCAGATGGTGGAGCCCACGAACTTGAAGCCCGCCTTTTGCAACGCCTTCGACATGGCGTCGCTCTCCGGCGAGCGCGCCGGCACGGCTTTCAGGTCCTTCGGACGGTTCTTCTTCGGCTTGCCGCCGACGAAGCTCCACAGGAACTTCGAGAACGAGCCTTCGCGCTCCTTCAGCGCGAGATAGGCTTGGGCGTTGGTCACGCTGGCGGCGATCTTGCCCTTGTGGCGGATGATGCCGGGATCGAGCAGCAGCTTCTCCAGCTTTGCAGGGCGATAGCGCGCGATCTTCTCGGGATCGAACCCGTCATAAACCTTGCGATAATGCTCGCGCTTGCGCAGTACCGTGATCCAGGAAAGGCCCGCCTGGCAGCCTTCCAGGGTCAGGAGCTCGAACAGCGCGCGATCGTCGCGCAGCGGACGTCCCCATTCCGTGTCGTGGTATTCCTGGTAGAGCGGATCGTCGGAGACCCAGCCGCATCTCGGCTTGCCGTCCGCGCCGCTCACTCTATCGTGCTTCCAAACCATGTGAGGAAGCTACCCAATGTCCAAGGTCCCCGCCAATCTGAAGGTCTGCATTTTCGATGTCTTCGGCACCGTCGTCGACTGGCGCGGCAGCCTGATCCAGGATCTGCCCGCACTCGGCAAGAAATACGGAATCGACACCGACTGGACGAGTTTCGCCGACGATTGGCGCGGTCTCTACCAGCCGCAGATGGGGCGGGTGCGCAAGGGCGAGCTGCCGTGGACCCGCATCGACGACCTGCACAAGGAAGCCTTCGAGATGCTCCTGAAGAACAGGGGCCTGAAGCATCCGGGCGAGGAAGGCGCGTGGGAGTTCACGCATCTCTGGCACAAGCTCCGGCCGTGGCCCGATTCGGTCGAGGGCATCGGCATGATGAAGAAGAAGTTTGTCGTGGCCACGCTCAGCAACGGCAACGTCGCGCTGCTGATCAACATGGCCAAGAACGGCGGCATCCCCTGGGACCACTGCTTTTCGGGCGAGACCTTCCACCACTACAAGCCCGATCCCGAGGCTTATCTCGGCGTCGTCGACAGCATGTACGTGAAGCCCGAGCAGGTCATGCTGGTGGCGGCACACAACGGTGACCTCGCGGCGGCGCAGAAGTGCGGCCTGTCGACCGGCTTCGTCCTGCGCCCCACCGAACACGGCCCGAACCAGAAGCGCGACCTCAAGGCCGAGGGCGACTGGAATGCCGTCGGCACGTCGATGATCGATCTCGCGAAGAAGCTCGGCTGCTGACTGAGAGGCGTTGCCTCGTCTCCTCCACCTTTCCCCCTCGCGGGGGAGAGGCATATGACGGGCACCTCTCCCCCTAGGGGGGAGAGGAACATGACGGGGCGTCGATCAAACGCCGATCGTCGTCAGGTCCTGGAACCAGTGCTGGGCCTGGATGTAGGATTTGATCTTCGGTGACAGCGCGTGCGGGTTGGTGTCGTGGACGACCCAGATCAGCACGGCGTCGTCGACGACCTTCTCGTGCACCCTGGCCATGATCGCGTCCTGCTTGGCCGGGTCGAACTCCGCCAGCGCCTCGTCGATCAGCTTGTCGACCGCGGGGCTGGCATAGTTGCTCCAGTTCACGCCGACCGGCGCGGCCTGGTTCGACGCGAAGAAACGCGTGAAGGCGTAGAGCGGGTCGGACGTGACATAGGCGATGTTATTGGCGGTGATGTCCTTGTTCATCTCCGCCTTCGCGCCGGCGCGCCACGCCGTGTAGAGCGCCTCGAGCTCCACGACCTTGAAGTCGAGATCGATGTAGATGTCCTTGAACATCTGCTGGATCGCTTCGTTCATCGGCAGCGAAAGCATCTGGCCGCTGCCGCCCGAGGCCACCACGAATTTGGTCTTGAGCGGCTGGGTCTTGCTGAAACCGGCATCGCTCATAAGTTTCCGCGCGTCGTCCGGGGCGAACTTGATCTCGAAGCTCGGCTTGCCGAACCACGGGCTGGACCTGTCGACCTGGCCGAAGGCGGGGGTGGCGAGCCCGCCCAGCAGCTGGACGATGGCATTGCGGTCGATGGCGAGGTTGGCGGCTTTGCGCAGGCGGATGTCGGTCCATGGCGATCCCGGCAGCAGCGACGGATGATAGTTCCAGACGTGAGGCGTCACGTTCTGCACGATCTTCATGCCGCCCTTGGTCAGCCGGTCGACCGTCTCCGGCGTCGGCGTCTCGATCAGGTCGACCGACCCCGACAGCAGGGCCGCCGTGCGGGTCGCCCCCTCGGGCGCGACCACGAGGACCATGCGGTCGGCCTTGGGAATGCGCTTGGGATTCCAGTACGCCTCGTTCTTGACCAGCTCGGCGCGCTCGCGCGGCACCAGCCGGGCCAGCTTGAAGGGGCCCGTGCCCGATGGCTCGGAGGCGAACTTGTTCCAATCCCTGCCGAGCTTCTCGAACTGCGCCGGGCTGGAAACCAGGAACCAGAGCATCTGGTAGGGGAAGAGGGCATCGACGACCTTCGTCTTCACCTCGACGGTCTTGTCGTCGATCTTGCGGTAGCTGGCGACGGACGGCAGGCGGGGCCGGACCTGCGAAGCCTGCCGCTGATCGAACTGCGGAGACTTGGTGTCGAAGACCTTGTCGAAGTTCCAGACCACGGCGTCGGCGTCGAACGCCGATCCGTCATGGAATTTCACGCCGTCGCGCAGCTTGAAGGTCCATAGCGTCTTGTCCGCCTCGTCGACCTTCCACTCCGTGGCAAGGCCGGGGATCAGCTTGCCGGGCCGGTCGGAGACGTCCATCTCCCAGGCGACCAGCGGGTCGTAGAGCGTGAAGCCGGTGAATTTGTAGGCACCCGCGCCCCGGTCGGGCTGACCGGTGGTGAGCGGCACGTCGGCCATCGAGATGCCGAAGCGCACGACCTTCTCCTGGGCCAGGACGGGCAGGCCGAAGCCCGCCGGTACGGTGAAGGCGGCAGCGCCGGCCAGGATGGATCGGCGCGAGAGCCGGCGCTTCGCGGGTTTCTGTTGGCTCATGCGGGATCTCCTGGGTCAGAGTGACGGGCGGCGGTCGCGCCAGGGCGTGGCGCGTTCGTAGGCAGACCCCGCCGCGAAGACGCTGGCTTCGTCGAAGGCGCGGCCGGCGAGCTGGAAGGCGAGCGGCAGCCCGTCGGCGCCGAAGCCGCAGCAGACGGTCGCCGCTGGCTGGCCGGTCACGTTGAAGGGCATGGTGAGCGAGGGCTTGCCGAGGAAGTGGAAAACCGGCTGCGGCTCCTCGAAGATCTCCGGCGCGCCCCAGTGATTGGCGGTCATCACGAGGTCGTAGCCCCGCATCGCCGCACGCGTGTCCTGATGCAGCTTGCGCCGGAAGCGCAGGGCCGAGAGATACTGCTCGGCCGAGAGGAAGGCGCCGAGCTGGAAACGGCGCCGCGTCGTGTAGCCGAACTTCTCCGGCCGCTCGATGACGTCGCGGCGATGGATCGCGTGCGCCTCGGTGGTAATGATGACGCGGCCGCAGATGTGATAGTCGCGGATGTCGGGGAACTCGACTTCCTCGACGGTGGCGCCGAGGTCGCGGAACACCCGCACCGCCTCGTCCATGCCCTTCGCCATGTCGGGCGAGAGCTGACCGTCGGGTCCCTCGTACCAGCTGCGGGCCAGCGCGATGCGCATGCCCTTGACCGGCCGGTGCGCGGCGGCGCCGTAGTCGACCTTTGGCGTGCGGGCCGAGGCCTGGTCGTTCGGATCGTGGCCGGCCAGCGCGCCGAGGATCAGGGCGCAATCCTCGGTCGTCCAGGCAAGCGGGCCTGCCGTGTCGAGACTGAAGGCCAGCGGGAATATCCCGCACCGGCTGACCAGACCATAGGTCGGCTTGATGCCCGCCGTGGCGCAGTAGCCGGCCGGATTGCGAATCGAGCCGCCGGTGTCCGACCCCATCGCCCCCATGCAGAGCGCGGCCGCCACGGCGGCACCCGAACCGCTGGAGGAACCGCCCGGCTGGTACGCCACGTTCCACGGATTGCGCACGGGTGGATAGGGCTGGTCCGGCGTCATGGCGCCGTTGGCGAATTCGTGCGTGCCGAGTTTGCCCAGCAGCACGGCGCCGGCGTCCTTCAGCAGCCGCACCGACGCGGCATCGACGGCCGGCACGTAGTCTTTCTTGAGGTGCGAGTGGCCCGTCGTGAGGATGCCGGCGGTCTCGTAGATGTCCTTCAGGGCGAGCGGGATGCCGTGCAACGGGCCGCGCCGCAGGCCGCCCGCCATCTCCATGTCGGCCTGGCGAGCCGCATTCAGCGCGACATCCGCCGTAACCGTGACGTAGCTCGACAGTTTTCCGTCGACGGCCTCGATGCGCGACAGGAAGGCCTCGGTGAGTCGCGTCGACGTGAGCGCGCCGCGCGCCATCATCCGGGCTGCCCCGGCGATGGAAAGGGTCGTGAGATCGGTCATGGGCCTACTCGTCGGCGCGGAACACGAGCGGCGGTTCGGCTGCCCACGCCCAGCGTTCCGGGATCCGCTGCATGAGCGCGAGCAGTCCGGCATAGCCCGCGTGCAGGTGGCCTATGTCCTCTTCAGTGAGCGTGAGACCGGTCAGCGCGGCGCGCGCGCGGAATTCCTCGAGTGTCGGGACCTTGTCGGATGGCGGCATGCAACTCCTCCGGTCGCACAGCATGCAAGCGACATGCCGCGAGAGTTGCATCGCTGTGCGGAGCCTTGGCTTGGCCCTTGCATGACGGCTCGTGACGGTCTCCCGCCGGAGGCCGCCGAACCGGGAGCCGTGCATGTTCAAGCGCCTTCGCCTTGTCGCCCTCGGCGTCAGTTTCCTTGCCGCAGCCGCCTCGCCTGCCTTTTCGCAGGGCACGCTGCGCATCGGCATGACGGCCGCCGATATCCCCCAGACGACCGGCCAGCCCGACCAGGGCTTCGAAGGTTTCCGCTTCGCCGGTTACACGATCTACGACGCGCTGGTGAACTGGGACCTGTCGAAAGCCGACACGATCGCCGACATCCGGCCCGGTCTCGCGGTCTCGTGGGCGCCTGTCGAGGGCGAACCGACCAAATGGATCTTCAAGCTGCGCGAGGGCGTGAAGTTCCATGACGGTTCGGATTTCGATGCCGATGCAGTCGTGTGGAACCTCGACAAGATCCTGAACGACAAGTCGCCGCAGTTCGATCCGAAGCAGGCCGCCCAGGCGCGGGCACGGGTCCCGACGCTGGTCGGCTGGAAGGCGGTCGACAAGAACACCGTCGAGCTGACCACGCGTATCGTGAATTCCCTCTTCCCCTACGACATGTCCTACATCTTCTATTCCAGCCCCAAGCGCTGGGAAGAGCTGGGCCGCGACTGGGTGAAGGTCGCCCTGCAGCCGTCCGGCACCGGCCCTTTCAAGGTCGAACGTGTCGTGCCGCGCGAGCGCATGGAACTCGTGCGTAACGCGGACTACTGGGAGAAGGCCCGCGTCCCGAAGCTCGACAAGGTCATCCTGTTCCCGATGCCGGAGGCGGCGACCCGCACCGCCGCACTGCTGGCCGGTCAGGTCGACTGGATCGAGGTGCCGGCGCCCGACGCCATCCCGCGCCTCAAGCAGGGCGGCATGAGCATCGTCACCAACAAGTATCCCCACAACTGGGCCTATCAGCCGAGCATGGTCGAGGGCTCGCCCTGGACCGATATCAGGGTGCGCAAGGCGGCCAACCTCGCCATCGACCGGGCGGGCCTCAACAAGCTGCTCGGCGGGCTGATGATCGAGTCCAAGGGGCACGTCTATCCGGGTCATCCGTGGTTCGGCTCGCCGGCGTTCGACATCAAGTACGATCCGGCGGCGGCGAAGAAGCTGCTGGCCGAGGCCGGCTACGGCGCGACCAAGAAGCCGAAGATCAAGATCGCCATCTCGACCTCGGGGTCGGGGCAGATGCTGCCGCTGCCGATGAACGAATACGTGCAGGAGAACCTCAATGCGGTCGGCTTCGATGCGCAGTTCGAGGTCATGGAATGGAATGCGCTGGTCACCTTCTCGTTCCAGCCCGCGACCGGCGAGGCGGCGACCAAGGCGGGGGTCAACGGCGTGAACATCAGCCGTGCGCTGGTCGATCCCTACTCGGGTTTCACCCGCCTGATGCACAGCGATTTCGTACCGCCGCGGGGCGCCAACTGGGGAATCCTGAAGGACCCGAAGCTCGACGAGATGATCAACAAGGTCCACGCCAGCTTCAAGAAGGACGAGCAGACCAAGGCAATGGCCGACGTCCATACCTACGTCGTCGACCAATCGTACTGGATCTGGATCGCACACGATCTCAATCCGCGCGCGATGAATCCGAAGGTGAAGGGTTTCATCCAGGCCCAGAGCTGGTTCCAGGACCTCACGCCCGTGTCGATCCAGTAGCGGCAGAGGCCACGCCCCATGCTTCTCTATGCGCTTCGCCGCCTGATCTATCTCGTGCCGGTCGCCTTCGGCGTCTCGCTGCTCGTCTTCGCGCTGGTCCACCTCGCCCCCGGCGATCCGATCTCGGCCATCGTGCCGCCGGATGCGCCGAAGGAGGTCGTCGACAAGCTGAAGGAGTATTACGGCTTCGACCAGCCGCTGCCGGTGCAATATCTGCGATGGCTGGGCGTCACCCTGACGGGTGACTTCGGTACGTCCATTGGCACCGGCCGGCCCGTTGCGACCGAGGTTGCGACCGCCTTCGGCAACACGATCATCCTCGCCATCGCGGCGACGCTGTTGGCCTTCACCCTCGCCGTGATCCTGGGGACCGCGGCGGCCTATGCCAAGTCGCGGATCGTCGACCGGCTTGTCACGCTCATCTCGCTGGTCGGGGTCAGCGTGCCGCATTTCTGGCTGGCGATCGTCCTGGTCATCATCTTTGCCGTCGAGCTCGGCGCGCTCCCCCCGATGGGAATCGGCCCGGAGAACTCGACGGGGTGGCGGTTGGATGGCGCGCACATCGCGCACATGATCCTGCCGACGATCGCGCTGTCGGTGATCCCGCTCGGCGTCGTGACCCGCACGGTCCGCTCGACCGTGAAGGAAATCCTGAACATGGAGTTCGTGACGGCGTTGCAGGCCAAGGGCATGCGCGACAGCCGGATCCTGCTGCATGTGCTCAAGAATGCCGCGCCGACCTGCCTCGCCGTCATGGGCCTGCAGGCGGGCAACCTGATCGGCGGCTCCATCCTGATCGAGACGGTGTTCGCCTGGCCTGGCACCGGCTTCCTGCTCAACAGCGCGATCTTCCGGCGCGACCTGCCGATCCTGCAGGGCACGACGCTCGTGCTGGCCGGCTTCTTCATGCTGCTCAACCTGACCGTGGACATCATCCAGACCATGGTCGACCCACGCATCAAGCGAGGCTGACCCGATGGCGATCCAAAGCCCTGCGCTCGATCTCACCGGCGCCGCACCCGTCAAGGCGACACCGGCCGCCGCCTCGCGCGGCTACTGGCAGACGGTGGGCCGCCGGCTGCGTCGCGATCCGGTGACGCTGGCCTGCGTGGCGATCCTGATCCTGATCGTGGCGGCTTCGTTCGCCGCCCCCTGGCTCGGCCTCGCCGATCCCTACAAGACCTCGATGATTCGGAGGCTCTATCCGCTGGGGTCGCCAAATCACCTGCTCGGTACCGACGAGCTCGGCCGCGACATGTTCGCCCGCCTCATCTATGGCGGCCGGCTGTCGTTGTTCATGGGCGTCGCGCCGGTGGTGTGCGCCCTTCTGATCGGCGGCATGCTCGGCATCACGGCAGGGTTCGTCGGCGGCAAGGTCAACATGGCCATCATGCGCGTGATGGACGTGTTCTATGCCTTCCCGTCCGTGCTGCTGGCGATCTCCCTGTCAGGCGCCATGGGCGCCGGCACCGAGAACACGCTCCTTTCGCTCACCCTGGTCTTCATCCCGCCGATATGCCGCGTCTCGGAGAGCGTGACCACGCAGGTCCGGGGCTTCGACTTCGTCGATGCCGCCAAGGCGAGTGGCGCGTCGGCCCTCACCATCGTTCGGGTCCATGTGCTGGGCAACGTCCTCGGGCCGATCCTGGTCTATGCGACCTCGCTGATCAGCGTCGCCATCATCCTGGCCGCCGGACTGAGCTTCCTCGGCCTCGGCGTCAAGCCGCCGGAGCCGGAATGGGGCCTGATGCTGAACACGCTGCGGCAGGCCATCTACGTCAATCCCGTCCTGGCGGCGCTGCCCGGCGTGATGATCTTCATCACCTCGATCTGCTTCAACCTCATGAGCGACGGCCTGCGGGCGGCCATGGACGTGAAGGCCTGAACATGGACACGCTCACCCCCATCGAGGATCGCGGCGGCCCGGCCCAGCCGCTCCTGCTGGCCACCGGCCTGCGCAAGCACTTCCCGATCGCGGGCGGCCTGCTCGGCCGCGCGACCAAGGTCGTGCGGGCCGTCGACGACCTGACGCTTTCCGTCGCCAAGGGCGAGACCCTCGGCGTGGTGGGAGAATCCGGCTGCGGCAAGTCGACCGTGGCCCGGTTGCTGATCCGCCTGATCAAGCCCGACAGCGGCACCATGGTACTGGATGGCGATCCCGTGGACGAGCCGCACGGCATCACCGTGCGGGAGCTGCGCCGTCAGGTGCAGATGGTGTTCCAGGATTCCTACGCCTCGCTCAACCCGCGGCTGACCATCGTCGAGACCCTGGCCTTCGCTCCCAAGGCACACGGCGTGCCGGCGGCCGAGGCGCGCGAGCGTGCGCGCGACCTGCTGGCCAAGGTCGGCCTCGATCCGGCGAACTACGCCGACCGTTACCCGCACGAACTCTCGGGCGGTCAGCGGCAGCGCGTGAACATCGCGCGCGCGCTGGCGCTGCGGCCGCGGCTCATCATCCTCGACGAAGCCGTGTCGGCGCTCGACAAGTCGGTCGAGGCGCAGGTGCTCAACATGCTGGTCGATCTCAAGAAGGAGTTCGGCCTCACCTACGTCTTCATCAGCCACGACCTCAACGTCGTGCAGTACCTGAGCGACCGCGTCCTCGTGATGTATCTCGGCAAGATCGTCGAGCTCGGTTCCGTCGACGCGATCTACGGCAATCCGCAGCATCCCTACACGCGGGCCCTCTTGTCCGCACGGCCCTCCATGGATCCGCGCAAGCGGACCCGCGAGGCGCCGATCCAGGGCGATCCACCCAATCCGATCGATCCGCCGTCGGGATGCCGCTTCCGCACGCGCTGCCCGTTCGCGGAGGAGGTGTGCGCGAAGGCCGAACCGCTGCTCGCCGATACCGGTACGCAATCGGTGGCCTGCCATATGAGCATCCCTGGGTCCGGTCATTCGAAGGCGCGCGCGGCATGAGCAACCTCCTCGACATCGACGATCTACACGTCACCTTCGTCACGCCCGATCGCACGGTGCACGCGGTGAACGGGGTCAGCTTCAGCCTGAAGCGCGGCGAGACGCTGGGCATCCTGGGCGAATCGGGATCCGGCAAGAGCGTGACTCTGCGTTCCATCCTGCGCCTGCATCCCGAACACCGCACCCGCTGGTCCGGTAGCATCCGGTTGGAGGGTGAAGAGATACTCACCATGGGGCCGCGGGCGCTGTCCGATCTGCGCGGGCAGCGCGTCTCGATGATCTTCCAGGAGCCGGCGACCGCCTTCGATCCGGTCTTCACGATCGGGCGTCAGATCGCCGAGACGGTGCGGCGGCACACCGGCAAGAGCGAAACGGACTCCTGGAAGCGGGCGAAGGAATTGCTCGAAATGGTCCGCATCCCCTCGCCCGAGCAGCGGCTCAAGGCGTATCCCCACGAGATGTCCGGCGGCATGCGCCAGCGTGCGATGATCGCGCTCGCGCTGTCCTGTAACCCGTCGCTGCTGCTGGCCGACGAACCGACTACGGCGCTCGATGCTACCGTGCAGATCCAGGTCCTGCTGCTGATCCGCGAACTCCAGCGGGAATTCGATCTCGGCGTGATCTTCGTGACCCACGATATCGGCGTGGCCGTCGAGGTCTCCGACCGGATCGGGGTCATGTATGCGGGCAAGCTCGTCGAATTGGCATCCGTGGAGCAGATGGCCGACGCGCCGCAGCATCCCTACAGCCGCGGCCTGCTCGCCTCGACCGTGCACGACGGCATGCGCGGCCAGCGCTTGGAAGCCATTCCCGGCGCGCCACCGGACCTCGCCCAGGTGCCGACCGGCTGCAGCTTCGCGCCGCGCTGCAAGTTCGTGCGGCCGGACTGCACGTCGACGGTGCCAAGCTTGCGCGACGTCGGCGCCGCGCATGCGGTCCGCTGCGTTCTCGCAGCCTAGAAGCCGCTCAGCACTTCCCGGAGGCTTGCCGCCGGCTCGTCGGCCAGGATCATCTCGAAGGGCGCGTCGAAGATCGCGACGATGACCAGACAGAAGCTGAATGCGACGGTGAAGAGACCGACCGCGGCCCGCATGGCGCGGGGGTTGTCGACGTGGACCAGCAGGAGGGCAAGCTGGGTGAGGACGCCGAGCACGATCATCGCCGCCCATTTGATCGGCGCCGTGACGTCATTTGCGAGGTTCAGGCGTGTGCCGTGGGCCCGCAGCAGATTGTGCGCCGTCGTCAGCATGCCGGAGCGGACCGACGCGTCGATGCCGCCCACCTTGGTGATCGCCGTCAGCAGCTCCAGATAGGCCTTGTCGGTATCGTTCTTGGCCGGACCGATGTTGGGCGTGTAGGGGTCCTCCGCGCTCGCTGCCTTGGCGTATTCCTTGAGCAACGGCACGATCGTGTCCTCGAGGCCGCTCGCGCGCGCGAAATAGGCGAGGGTCTCGACGGCATGGCTTTCGGCGAGGACGGCGCGCTTGGCTTCGTTCGTTTTCAGCCACACATCGCTTGCGAGCAGGGCGGCGAAAAGACCGAACAGGACGGCGACGGCGTTGAAATATGGGCCGACGACGCCTGTGGTGCGGCGGATCGCCGGTGCGAGCGGACCCTTCGCCGCCATGAGGAAGATCAGCAACGCCGAGCCGACGGGCAGCAGGGCGGAGAGTGCGATGTCCCAGATGGAAGCGAGGAAGGCCTGCATCATCCGCCGAACATCTCCTTGACCTTGCTGAAGAAGCCTTCGGATTCGGGGCTGGTCTTGCCCGCCTTCTCGAACTCCTTGAGCAGCTCCTTCTGCTTGGCGGTCAGATTCGTCGGCGTCTCGACGTTGATCTCGATGTACATGTCGCCGCTCTGGCTGGAGCGGACGATCGGCATGCCCTTGCCGCGCAGCCGGAACTGGTGGCCGCCCTGGGCGCCTGCGGGAACGTTGATGCGTGCCATCTTGCCGTCGAGCGTGGGCACTTCGATGCTGCCACCCAGCGTGGCCTGCACCATCGAGATCGGCACACGGCAATGGATGTCGGCGCCTTCGCGGTCGAACAGCTGGTGGCGCCGCACCGACAGGAACACATAGAGGTCGCCGGCCGGACCGCCGCGCGCACCGGCCTCGCCCTCGCCGGAGAGGCGGATGCGGGTGCCGTCCTCGACACCGGCCGGGATATTGACCTTGAGCGTCTTCTCGCGCCGGACCCTGCCCTGGCCCGCGCAGGCGCGGCAGGGTTTGTCGATGATCTGTCCCGCGCCATGGCAGGTATGGCAGGTCCGCTCGACGGTGAAGAAGCCCTGCTGGGCGCGCAGTCGCCCACGCCCATGACAGGTCGGGCATTGCTGCGGCTTGGAGCCGGGCTCGGCGCCACTGCCGCTGCACGCCTCGCAGCTGACGGAGCTCGGCACGCGCACCGTGGCCTCGGTGCCGGAATAGGCCTGCTCGAGCGTGATCTCGAGATTGAACCGGAGGTCCTGGCCGCGCATCTCGGAGCGACCGCCCCGGCCCCGCGGGCCGCCCGCGCCGCCGAACATCTCCTCGAAGATGTCGCCGAAGACGGACCCGAAATCGAAGCCCTGTCCGCCGAAGCCTCCCGGCCCGCCAGGTCCCGCGCCGCCCTCGAAGGCGGCCGGGCCATAGCGGTCGTAGGCGGCCCGCTTCTCCGGATCCTTCAGGATGTCATAGGCGTGGTTGATGTCCTTGAATTTCTTCTCGGCTTCCTTGTCGCCCGGATTGCGATCCGGGTGGTGCTGCATGGCAAGCTTTCGGAATGCCTTCTTGATGTCGTCGGCGCTCGCCGTGCGCGCCACCCCGAGCAGCTCGTAATAGTCTTGCGACATAACGCTCTACGCAGCCCCCATCGCCCCTAGCAGGCCGGCCTCCCGCTTGCGCGGGAGGCCGTCTGTATCGATCCTCGGATGCTCCCGGTTCAGGAGCCGGTCTTCTTGTTCTTGTCGGTGACGTCCTCGAACTCGGCGTCGACGACCTTGTCGTCCTTCGCCTGGCCCGCGCCGCCGCCGGCCTCGCCGCCTGCAGCCGCGCCGGCCTGAGCCTCGCCCTGCTGCGCCTTGTACATAGCCTCGCCGAGCTTCATCGCGGCCTGGGAAAGATCGTTGGTCTTGCCCTTGATGGCCTCGACGTCCTCGCCGGCAAGCGCGGTCTTCAGGGCCTCGAGGGCACCTTCGATCGCGGACTTGTCGGCGGCGCTGACCTTGTCGCCGTACTCCTGGAGATGCTTGTCCGTCGAATGGACCAGCGCCTCGCCGTGGTTGCGCGCATCGATCAGCTCGCGCTTCTTCTTGTCCTCCTCGGCATGGAGCTCGGCGTCCTTCACCATCTTCTGGATGTCGGCCTCGCTGAGGCCGCCAGACGCCTGGATGCGGATCTGCTGCTCCTTGCCGGTCGCCTTGTCCTTGGCCGAGACCTGCACGATGCCGTTGGCATCGATGTCGAACGTGACCTCGACCTGCGGCATGCCGCGCGGCGCCGGGGGAATGCCGACCAGGTCGAACTGGCCGAGCAGCTTGTTCTGGGCCGCGATCTCACGCTCGCCCTGGAACACCCGGATGGTGACCGCCGTCTGGTTGTCGTCGGCCGTCGAGAAGGTCTGGCTCTTCTTCGTCGGGATCGTCGTGTTGCGCTCGATCAGGCGGGTGAAAACGCCACCCAGCGTCTCGATGCCGAGCGACAGCGGCGTCACGTCGAGCAGCAAGACGTCCTTGACCTCGCCCTTCAGCACGGCCGCCTGGACCGCAGCGCCGACCGCGACGACCTCGTCGGGGTTGACGTTACGCGCCGGCTCTTTGC
>VFQP010000609.1_pt1 | contig 62565 bp, 42 predicted proteins | sample 3512351 | NCBI WGS metagenome assembly VFQP01 (sample SAMN10412372, study PRJNA504923) | tailings metagenome | isolation source: Relicate 1 Philex TSF1 revegetated site | place: Philippines: Tuba, Benguet | collected 2017-08-29
AAATCGGGAACCACTATTTGGGTTTGATTCATTTCACCACAAGGTGCTGGAACAATTTGCCTGGTCGGGGTGGCCTGTACCTGTTGGGTGACCAGCTGTATATATGGTTTCCCCTTTTCTGGTATCACTTTAACGGGTACAATACTCTTTTGGTTAATGGCTATAAGCTGATTATTTCGGAAAACCAGGCTCACTTTTCCCTGGTCCATATATGGGAGAATAGAGAGGCTGTCTTTACCGTTACCATTGGCCATGGTTATATAGAAGGCGGCCTTGCTTTTTACAGTATTGATTTGTAGTGTTTGTATATGATAGGGTGGTGAAAGCTGTACCACCAATGTATCGGGTAATTTATCAAGTTCAATAACGCCTTCTTTATTGATAGGAATTTCGGAAAAACCTCTTTTCTGCTCCATATAGATTAGTGCAGATTGTTGCGCCAGCGATTTATGTGTAATCAGGAGTGCTGTAATAAGCAGGGAGAGTAATACAATGATTGTTTTCATGTTGCCAGGATTTGGTATCCACAAACCTATGCCTGGCATGATGCTGTTGTAAAGAGGGAAAAGCCTGATTTTTCAGGGGATTTATCCTCCGGGAAACACAGGAAAATACCTGAATTTTAAGTTTACCAGATGTATGCGTAGAGTAGAACAGGTTGATTATCTATTGTTTATACCTAATCAAACTGCCGGAAGAAAAAAGAGCTTGTATTCTCGTATTGCAGCATATAATTTAAGGTTTCACCAAAATCTAATTTTATGGCTGCTGAAGAAAAAAAACTTTACCCTACACCACTGCTTAAAATTAAAGAGCAGGTATTGCGTTTATATGAGAAGTATGGCAAAATTGCCGATTTCCTCATTGAGTATAATGCCCCTGAAGATATCAGGATTAATAAAGAAGATTTCTTGCTTCAGTTCTATATTGATGAACAGGCATTAAACAATATAACAGATATGCTCAAACGTTCTGATGCCCAAAAACTAATCGTGCTGTTTGGTATTCAGAAATATGAAGAACTTGGTAAACAAAGGGAAAAACTCACTGCCTGCTTCCTTGGTATGGATAAGAACCAGGATGTCGACGAAACACATCGGGATGGCATTGTGAATGGAACGTTCAGAACAGGAGATCCCGGTGAAGAGTCCTGGCCGCCACCTCCCTATGAGCCTCCTCTTGGTACCGCCAAACGCCCTGTCAACTGTTTATCCCTGGCTAGTAATAGTAAAGAGCTCGAGAATTTTTTTAGAAATAAATAGTATAATTTTTTAAATTAGTACATGAAGGATGTTTATTATCTGCTCCTCGTATCATCGTTACTTGTTCTGGTGTTCAGGTGGAAAATGGTGGATAAGCGGTTAAGGATATATATTCCCATTTTTATACTGGCTATTACCACAGAAAAGATCCGTGATTATCTGTATCCTCAGGATATATCTAAACAGGCATATCATTTTTATCACTTTGCAGAAATGCTTTTGCTATCTGTGTATTACATAACCCTCTTTAAAAAGCCTGCTCACAAAAAGATTTGTGTAGCAGGCTTTTTAATTTTTTCCGTTTATTTCATCTATACCTATTTTATGCAGCCCGGCAACCTGCTAACCGATAAACGGGGAGAGCTTGTAGTGCAGGGAATACTCATTACAATTTACTCCCTGATGTATTTATATCAGTTATACCTTTCCGAAGATGCAGGGCAACCCTATGGCAATGTACATTTTTGGGTGGTAACCGTGAACCTGATCTATTATTCGGGCGGTGTGTTTTTTAATGGATATATATATTACCTGCTGAGTATGAAAATGAAAGTGTACGATCAGCTTGCTTATATTATGATTGTGCTCAATTACCTTTTATACACAGTTTATCTAATCTCTTTTATATGCCACAAGACAACGGTAACGAGGAGATCACTTTAACCATCATATTGGGTACTTTCCTGGTACTTTTTTTTGCGATAGTTATCCTGTTCCTTTTTTATATGTTCAATAAAAAGAACCAATTGTATAAAAAGGAAAAAGAGCTGATGCGCAATAATTTTGAAAAAGCCATGCTGGAATCTCAGCTGGAAATACAGGAGCAACTGTTTCGATCTATTAGTAATGATATTCATGACAATGTAGGACAAATGCTCAGCCTGGTAAAAGTGCAGCTGAATATCATGGAACAAAGCCAGCAACCTAATCCGGTTTTGATGCGCGACATCAGCGAAAATGTTAGTCAGGTAATGCAGGAGTTAAGGGATATAGCCCAGAGCATGAATGATCAAAAAATGTTGGATAATGGATTGCCAGAGGCTGTAAATAAGTTGTTACAACGAATTAATCGAACTGGTAAAATAAAAGCCTGGATAGAAGTAAATGGATTGGAGAGACATGTTGGAGTTAAACAAACCAAGATTTTTTACCGAATTATTCAGGAGTCGGTACAAAATGTTTTAAAACATGCAGAAGCAACAGAAATAATCATACAAATTAACTTCGATCAGGATTGTATGAAAATTTGCATAAAAGATAATGGTAAAGGCTTTGATCCCGGTTTGCAACAAAAGCAGATTACAGGAATGGGGCTGAGGAGTATGCGCGATAGGGCTGAGTTGGCCGGGGCTTCATTTCAGATTAATTCAGGTATGGAGGGAACTACTATTGTACTAATATTACCATATGCATGAAACGATAAAATATATTGCCATTGTAGATGATCATACCATGTTCCGAAAGGGATTAGCCTCACTCATCACTTTGTTTCCTGGTTATAAAGTGCTTTTTGATGCCGCGAATGGCGAAGAATTCATTAAAAAACTACATCCATCAAGTTTGCCGGATATTGTACTGCTAGATATCAATATGCCCGTTATGGATGGATATGATACGGCAAACTGGCTCAAAATTCATCATCCATCTATCGCAATACTGGCATTGAGTACCTTGGATGCCGATATGGCCATCATTAAAATGATTAAATGTGGCGCCAAAGGATACATATTAAAAGATGCCGACCTGCCGGAACTTAAACTGGCTTTTTCGGAAGTACTTAGTAAAGGGTTCTTCTATAATGATCTGGTTTCCAGAAAAGTTTTGAATGCCGTTACAGCATTGGTAGACGACAAAAGTACATTACATGCCACTATCGGACTATCAAACAAAGAATTACAATTCCTGCGACTTTGTTGTTCTGAGAAAACCTATCATGAAATAGCTGCCGAAATGTTTCTCAGCGAAAAAACCATTGATGGATACCGGGATGCTCTTTTTAGAAAATTAGGTATTTCAAGCCGGGTAGGATTGGTATTATATGCTGTAAGAAATGGCTTGGTAATACCTTAAACATTCATTCGGCATTCATTCGTATCCGGTTTTGGTATTCTTGTTAAACTATTACTGCGGTTTTGTGTTGTTACTGCAAAACAAAATCATGTATTTACTACGTGTATTGCTAGCCATACTCTTACCCACATACACCCTGGCCCAGGGCAGCCTCTCAGGTACAATAGTCGATAAAAACTCACAACGCCCCGTTGCCGGCGTGGTAATTCAGGTGGGTATGGCCAATACCCTTTCCGATAGCCTCGGTAATTTTCGTTTTGAATCGCTGGCACCAGGTACCTATAACCTCACCACACAGGCGCTGGGTTATACCAATTACACACTCAATAACCTGCTCATCACAACCGGTAATATTAATGTGATTGCTATTGAACTGCTGCCACAGGCCACCGAACTCTCCAATGTAACGGTAAGCACCAAAAGAGCCACGGCCCGTGCAGCCAGTATTGAAACACCACTAAGCGTACAACGCCTCACCACCGAAGAAATTAAAAGAAACCCCGGCGGTAACTTCGATGTGAGTAAGGTAGTACAATCATTGCCCGGTGTGGGTGGTGGTGTAGGTGGGGGTGGTTTCAGGAACGATATCATTATTCGCGGTGGTGCTCCCAATGAAAATGTATATTACCTCGATGGTATTGAAATTCCCGTACTCAACCACTTTGGTACACAGGGTAGTGGGGGCGGTCCGCAGGGGATACTCAATGCCAATTTTATTGAAGAAGTAAAACTCAGCTCCAGCGCCTTCGATGCGCGGTATGATAATGCCTTGAGCAGTGTATTGCAGTTCAAACAAAAATCGGGCAATAGCCAGCGCACACAAGGCAATGTAATTTTGAGTGCAACAGAACTGGCACTTACGCTGGATGGTCCGCTGAGTTCCAAAACCACTTACCTGGCTTCGGTAAGGCGAAGTTATTTACAGTTGTTGTTCCAGGCCATCGACCTGCCCATCAGACCCAACTACTGGGACTTCCAATTTAAAACCAATACCCGCATCAATGAAAAAACCACCCTCAGCTTTTTGGGTTTGGGTGCCATTGATGAGTTTCGCTTTGCACGCCCCAAGGAAGCTACGCCCGAAAAACTCTATGTGATTAATAGTAATCCCAGCATCAACCAATGGAACTATACCATTGGCATGAGTTTGCGCAGGCTTACCAATAGCGGCTACTGGAACCTGGCCCTGAGTAGGAATACACTCAATAACCAGGTAGAGAAATATGAAGACAACGAAAATCCCAGTCCTGCTACACAAACCCTGTTCACCAATAGCCGTGAAACAGAGAATAAGCTTCGTTGGGATATGACGGTGAATCAAAACAATTGGAAGCTGAGCTATGGCGCGGTATTGCAGTATATTGATTTCAACAATGCATTCAACAATCTCTATCGTAAAGAAATTCGCGATGCGAATAATGTGGTGATACAACCCGCGCAACGTATTGTAGCCAATAGTGCGCTCGACTTTGTACGCTATGGTGCGTTTGTGCAAGCCGCACGACGCCTGTTCCAAAATAAGCTCGGCCTTAGCATGGGCATTCGTGCCGATGCCAATAGTTTATCGAACAGTAGTAATAATCCCTTCCAGCAATTATCGCCCCGTATTTCGCTGAGTTATGCATTGGCGCCGGCCTGGAATATTAATGCGAGTGTGGGGTCTTACTACAAATTGCCGGCCTATACACAGCTGGCTTTTACCGATGCCAGTGGTGCTAACGACGGACGATACATACAAGCCATACACTATGTAGCGGGCACAGAATATATTCCTAATTCCAATTTCAGGTTAACACTGGAAGGGTTTTATAAAGACTATCGCAATTATCCGGTAAGTGTTGTAGAAGGCGTGAGTTTGGCCAATAAGGGAACCGAGTTTGGTAGTATTGGCAATGAGCGGGTGGTGCAAAATGGAAGCGGCCGAGCCTATGGTATAGAATTGTTCATGCAACAAAAGCTCAGCAAGCGATTCTTTGGGGTGTTGAGTTATACCTTGTACAAGAGCACATTTACCGGCTTGGCGGGTAATGATATTCCGGCCAGTTGGGACAATGGTCAGCTCTTGAGCATGACCCTCGGATATAAGCTGCCACGCAACTGGGAGTTGGGCTTGAAGTTTCGCTACCAGGGACCAGCCCCATTCACCCCATTCGACCTGGCGGCTTCGCAGCGCAATTACCTGAGTTTGGGAACGGGTATACTGGATTTTGCGCAATACAATCGCAACCGTTTACCGGCATTCCATTCCAGTGATATTCGTATTGATAAGAAATGGAATTATAAGAAAACTACGCTCAATGTATTCATTGATGTAACGAACTGGTATGGCTCAAAAATAAGCGGACTGCCACAATATACGTTCACCCGCAATGCGCAGAATACGGCTTTCCTCACCACCAACGGACAACCCATTGCGGCCGATGGGAGTAATGCCATACCCTTGATTCTTGGTAATGCAGAAGTACAGATTACACCCACATTTGGATTGATTGTAGAGTTTTAAAGAGATATTAGGTAGAAATACCAGCTCTGATTAGGTATAAATACAGGAGATGATTACGTGAATCATCTCCTGTTGTTGTTTACGTGTATACCGCGGTTTACTTTGGTTGCAAAACCAACAGCATGGCATCATTCATACCCGGCATTTATCATTATTGTACTGGCTTTTGTCCGGCTTGTGCCTTTCAGCAGCGATGTGAGGTATTTGCAGAAACCTCGCGCCTGCAAAGGGGTAAGGACCTGCCCGATCCTGCTTCGCCCCATTTTGATCAGTATATGCGCGTGCATATTGTGCCGGTGGTGGAGAGTATTGATGTATTATTCAAAGCGCGATGGCCTTCTGTTCCCCGGTTAGCGGGATTAACTGCGGAAGAGCAGCAGGAATTGGAAGCAAGAATTGCTCAGTGGGTGAATACGCATCCGCTGCTGCTTGCCTATACTAATTACCAGAACCGCGTACATGGTTTTTTAAAACAGGAAACCCCCTTACTGGAACTGGTGCGGCGATTGCGGCATGAATTGCGCATGGGATTAATTAGCAGGGATCTTTTGCGTAACCGCATGAAAACCGTGCAGGAAGCGCTTACACAAATTTACTGGAACCATGAGCTGATCAAGAGCAAAATTCATCGCGCCTTATTGGGTAAACACCTGGTACAGCAGCAATTACAAAGCGATTTGTCCGACAGCAATGGAACTGCCAAAACCGCCCTGCTGGCCATCCGCATTACAATGGAATCCTGGACAATCATCTACACTTCTCTGCCCATGCTCGAGGATATTGCCCTGCCGGTATTATCGATTCTTGAAAGACTTGTGCATCAAATGCAGCTCACATTTCCGCAGGCCATGTCATTCAAACGCCCCGGCTTCGACGACTAACCCCCTTTGTGTTATCCTTTGTGTCCTTAGTGTCCTTTGTGGTTTCAATTTTCTTGCACTGTTTGCGAGCCTGCAGATAACGCAAGCAGATTTGAAACCACAAAGGACACTAAGGACACAAAGGGAGGCACGAAGGGAAAATAAAGACCCAGCCCACTGCAAGGGCCAGGTCCTTTTCCAAACACCAATTGATATGAGAACAAAAAACTGCCAGAGTGATTGGGTAGCCAGCAAGGCAGCACAACCTGTATGTTGTATTGCTGGGTAGCAGACTCTCCAATCTGGGGGGGATCATGGAAAGCCTTATTACTACCCGTACAGGTGTGCTTTGCCTTTACCAGCTGTTCATGAGCGTTTTCAATTGTGTATTACTATATAGTTATTCATGCCATCCCGGCTATTACTGTTGTATTAACCCGGATCAGGAATGTAAGCGTACGCCAAGTGTGATGAAACAATGTAGGTAGACTGATACACTGTATATATGCTGTTATACAACAGCACCATCAACATGAGAAAAGGAGGATCTTACAGAAGCAATTAAATAAGGAAGTGTTTCCAGCTATGGTTACGCACGTAAATAGGTATAGCTGTGGTATTAACACGGTATAAAGGAATAGCCGTGAATAAGGTATGTGATGAAAAACCTGGCAGCGCAGTGAAGGCAACGGGTTCAGAGAAATGAAAAGACGGAAGGTCTTCTTCTTCTGCAATAGCTTGTTGCTGCGGTGCAGCATAAACCTGGTAATGCTCTTTGGCATGATGCTGCTGCTGTTGCTGCTGCAATGGCTCATGCCTACTGCCCGAATCGTTCACCCATAAAAAACAACCAATAACTACCACCATACTGGCCAGCAGCATGGTGAGGTTACGTTGGATGATGATATGTTTGAGTCGATTCAAAGTAAAAGTACTAATGAGTAAGCTTGTACAAATGTACAGGTTTGTACAAAGTAATCACGCCAAAAAAGCCAGTCCCGGGCCTTTAGCTAAAATTTAACAGCTAACATTGGGGCTTAAACTTTTGCACCGTTTGACTGTCGTAGGGATATGACTATGTTAAACCGACTCCTGTTCATCAGCAGCTGTTTGTGGGCCATAGGCTGCTCTAAACAGCCCGATAATCCGGGTACAACGCCAACGCAACCCCAAGCCAGTTATTATTTTCCCCCTGTAACGGGCAGCGATTGGCAGGCTACCAGTACTAGCAGTTTGGGATGGAATACCACAGCACTCAATGACCTCTATACATATCTCGATACCAAAGGCACAAAAGCATTCATTATCCTGAAAGACGGGAAGATGGTAGTTGAAAAATACTTTGGCAACTTCACCGCAACCAGCGATTGGTACTGGGCTTCGGCAGGAAAAACAATGACCGCTTTTCTGGTGGGTATTGCCCGCAAAGAAGGCAAGCTGAGCTTACAAGACCCCAGCTCCAAATACCTCAAGCAGGGCTGGACCTCTCTGCAGCCCACACAGGAAGCACAGATCACCATTCAACACCAGCTCACCATGACCACAGGCCTGGATGATGGTGTGGCAGACGCTGATTGTACCACCCCCAACTGTTTACAATACAAAGCCGCACCCGGCAGCCGATGGGCCTATCACAATGCCCCCTATACCTTATTGGATCAGGTGGTGGAAGCGGCTACCGGACTCACCTATAACCAATACTTCGATCAGCGCATCAAAAGCAGGATTGGCATGAATGGTATTTGGCTGAGGGTAGGCTATAATAATGTGTACTACAGCAATGCCCGGAGTATGGCCCGTTTTGGTTTACTCTTACTCGCTGGTGGTAAATGGAATGGAACACCCATACTCGATGACCCCGCCTATTATAGTGCACAGGTGAACAGCTCACAAACACTCAATCCCTCTTATGGTTACCTCACCTGGCTCAATGGTAAGGGCGCATATATGTTACCCGGTGTACAATTTGTTTTTCAAACCAACCTCATCCCCAATGCCCCGACCGACCTCTATGCAGCCCTGGGTAAGAATGACCAGAAAATCTATGTAGTGCCCTCAAAAGGATTGGTCGTGATTCGTATGGGAGAAACCGCCAATCAAACAGCATTGGCTTTGTCGAGTTTTGATAATGAATTGTGGGGTAAGCTTAAAACAGTTGGTTTATTCTGAGTGAATTAATGGTTAACTACAGGTTAGTCGTTGCATATCCTGTATTTTTAATGTAAGAAATCTGTCATTGAACAGGATCTTATTGCATTATATGATCAGGAGGTACTACTTATATCTTGTTTGCTTATTGATGTTGTCTTCAGTAACAGCGCAGAAAATGCCTGTTGCTACCTTACAACAGGCAAAAGAGCTGGTAGCAAAGTATGAACAACAAAAAGCAGCCACCCAACCCACAGATACGGCTTCGCTGGTTCGCGCTATTGGCTTATTACGCCCCTATGCACAGCAAAAAGAAGCCGCCGATCTATTATTAACCGCCTATAGCAATTATTGGAATCAACTGGGTGGCGAGGGTAAATGGCAGGAAGCCCTGCAGCAGGCACAGGCCTGCCATGGAATTGGCGATTTCAAGCAGGCCAATCCAACACTCAGGGCCAATTTCTATTACGATATGGGCTTTATCCATGAAAAACTGGATAATCGGATTGATGCAGTAGACTGGTATGAACAGTCGCTTGAGATTTATCTGAAAGATCCCAATATTGATTATGGTGCATTAGCAGAAAATTATAATAACCTGGCACTAGCCTATGAAAAAATTGGCAGAGATGACCGGAGTATCGATTACCTGAAAAAAGCCACACAACTTTGGCGGCAACATGCTTACGAGAATATTTCTGTGAACATTACCGGACTCGGCAACCTCATTAGCGCCTATGTAGCTTATGGCGATGCCCGCGGTGCTTTGCAGTGGTTAGATACGCTGAATAATTATGTAAAAGCCTACGATAAGTCACCCCTCAAAAAAGTGTGGAACGCTTTTACCAAAGAAGAACGTTGGGATAGAGAAGATTTTGTGCTGCTCACACAAGTGCGGGTATATACCATTGCATTTATGCCCAAGCCATTGGATAGTTGTATCGCCATCTTTGCCAAAAAATATGCTGCCCCCCGCAATACATATCGTGAAGAGCACCTCATCTATTATCTCGAAGCCTTGCAGGAAGCCGGCTGGTACTATAAAAAAGTAAAGCAGTACGATAAAGCCCTTGCATTGTACAGCAAAGCAGGCAGCCTTGCCGACTCCGATTTCAATAGAATGAAGGGGGAGGCCAATATGGCACTGCTCTTATACGATATGGGTCAATACCCCCAAGCCATGCCTCATGCCGCCAAAAGCTTGGAAGTATTTGCCTTTCCGGAAGAAAGTACCAGCATGTATGGCTTACTGGCACTTAATGCCGAGTTGAATCAACTAAAAGGAAATGATCAAAAAGCCGACTCGCTGCTTAAAGTCATCTTTTCCCGTCAGCTTAAAAAAAATATCGCCAGCCTCAATTTTTCGCAACTCACCATTAATGATTTTAGCAAGTACATCAATCATACCCAGATTGTTGTGTTCCTGAAATCGGGCAACCGATTTCTTACCCGCTATCAGCAATATAAAAAGAAGCAGGACCTTGAACAGGCTGCCCGGTTTTATGAGCTGGCCGCCGCCCTGTTTAATAAATACTACCTGAAGGATAGCTACAACCCATCTATTGATGAACTAAATAAACAAATCAACCACCGGCTTTTATCAACGCGGTTACAACTACCCGGCAACAGTACCAGGTTGGAAGAAAATATTTCTCTGCTCGAGAATAACTATTCCCAGCACCTCTGGAAAAAATTCCTGAGCCGCAATGCCGAAAACCTGAAAGTGCCTACCGCATTGATGTACAAAAGAAATTCCCTGGTACTGGCAAAGCAGGATTTGACAATCATAGCTGCTACCGAAAAGCAGCAGCGGCAACAGCTGGATTCGATTGAAAAAGAATTGAAAAAGGTAGACGATCAACTGAACCAGATCAATACCTCTTATTATAATTTCGACGACCACCAGCTTTCAGTTAAAGCCATACAGCAGCAACTACAGCCGGATCAACTGATGATTCGTTATATGGTTACTGATTCACTGGTGTATGCTGTGGGTATTACAAAAAAGGAGTTACAGCTCGTATCTGTAGGTTCTGTTACTATGTTGCGCCAGCTGGTGAGCCAGGCAGTAGCAGCTATGCGCAATCCTTTGTTCAACTATGAGCAACCTGCCATCTCCTTGTATCAGCAATTGATTGGTTCTTTTACAAAGCTATTCAGTACCCATCAACGATGGGTAATTATACCAGATGATTTTTTGAGCTATTTGCCCTTTGAGCCCTTGCTCAACCAACAAAAAAAACCGCTGATTCAACAGGTGGCGATCAGTTACGCCTATTCGCTTAAGCTCTGGCAGTTACAGTTGGGAGGTAATAGCAAGGCAAATGGTTTGGTGGCATTTGCGCCTGCTTATTCATCAGCCGCCAGCGATCAGTTGGCCACGGTGGTAAGATCAACCAGAAATGGATTAATGGCTTTGCCCGGCACCAGGCCTGAGGCTGAAAAGATTATTGGCCTGTACAATGGCCGCTTGTTTAGTGATGCGCTGGCATCGCGTAATAATTTTATTGCCAGTTTGGGAAAGTACCAGGTATACCACCTGGCCATGCATGCAGTAACCGACGAAGTGAAGCCTGAGCAATCCGGCTTAATCTTCAGCAATAACGAACCGCTTTATTTTAGTCAGCTGTACGGACTCAATTTCCCTGCCGATCTTGTAGTGCTAAGTGCCTGTAACACGGGTGTGGGCACACTTGAACATGGAGAGGGGCCGGTGAGTTTATCGAGGGCATTGGTGTATAGTGGTGTAAGGGCCTCTGTTTATTCCTTGTGGGAAGTGCCCGATAAGGAAACTGCCACTTTAATGGTACTCTTTTATGAATTCCTCCGTAAGGGTATGGATAAGGATAAGGCTTTGGCTGAAGCAAAGAAAACATTCATACAGCAAAACCCATCACGATCACATCCATTCTATTGGGCGGGGTTTGTAGTAAATGGCAGTACGGCTCCTATAAAAGGTTCCGGCTTGAACTGGTATCTCCTGGCTATTGCAGGAGTATTGATTATCGCCGCAGGCCTTTTTATCGGCTATAGAAAAAAGCGAGCTGTATCTTGAGATACAGTAAGTTTATTGTGGTAAGGATTGTAATAATTCCGTGGCTTCGGCTCCTCGTTTTCCCTTAAGTAGTATGATGATTTGCAGGTGGGTTATTGCTTCTTTTGTTTGTTGCAGTTGCAGTAAACTAAGCGATTTGTACCATAACGCTTCTTCCACCAAAGTATCTTTATCATCCTGCTCGAGGTAGGTGTTGAAGTTCGATAAGGCTGTTTTGAATTCCTGCTTCTGCATATAACAGATGCCGCTGTAAAATAAAGCCCAGCTATAATTATGTTGCTGAAATAACTCAGTAAAAACCGGAATAGCTTGGTTGTAGTCACCGCTTTCATACAACAAAAATGCCCTGGTGATGAGTGTATTACTGTCTGTAACAGTAGAACGGGTAATGGGTGCAATTACATTGGGATACACATCAAAATACCGGGCATAGAGCTGTTTGTTATCGGCATTTTCCTGTTTGTTCAACAGCAGCCAGGAACAAATGGCAATGGCCAGTATGGCAGCAGCCACTGAAATCCTGCGCAGCGTAAAAATTGGCTTGGGGCGCAAGGCACTGCTAGCTTCATGTTCCTGCAGTAATTGTTTGAGGGACTCTCTTTCTTTCAGCTCCAAAGCTGTTTTTAGCTGCTGTCTGAATTGCACTTCGGCTGCAAATGCCGGATCCTGCTGCATGTATTCATTGAATAAGGCAGCCTGATCGGGCGATAGGCTATTTTCAAAATATTGTATGATCAGCTCCTCTTTATCCATTTTTTTCTACCATTGATCTGAGTTGTTTCAGGCAGCGTGACTTCTGACTTTTAGCCACATCTTTATTATCATAGCCCATGATACGGGTTATATCATCTAATCGTTTTTCTTCAAAATAGAATAAGGCTAAAAGCCGGCGACATTGTTCGCCCAGTTTCGACAGCTGCTCTTTAATGGCCAATACCCGCTCATCATACACACTATGGGAATGTGGTTCCCAAGTAAGTCCTTCGGGCAAATCGGCTTCCTCTATGGCAAGACTGGTTTGCTCCTTTTTTTTCCGATAAATCATGTACTTGCCAATGGCAAACAGGTAAGTGCCAATTGAACTCTTCATATCCTGCAGCTTTCCTTTGCGGGCATTTTCTATAAGCGCAATAAAAGCATCCTGATAAATATCGGTGATATCATGCTCAGACAGCCCATACCTGACGGCAAAAGCATGGAATGAAGACCTGTGTTCGTCATACACCTGCCTCATAGCCACTTCATTTCCCGCAATGAGTTGTTCAATCCTGTTCAATGAATCCTGTAATTAGTATGAAAACAGCTATGAAAGTAAACATAAAAATTTTCTTAAAAACATGTTTACCTTTTTAGCTACTGTACACTAATCAGGGATGAGATCATTCAATCTTAAAACTGGTATATGAGAACGAAATACAGTTTGCTCCTGGCCATGGCATTGGTTCTGGGCATTTTTGCACCTGCACAAGGCATTTTCAAGAAAATCAAGGAGAAAGTAAAGAACACTTCCGAACAGCGCGTGGAGAATACCGGCGACAAAGTAGGGAATAAGGCTGGCGATAAAATTGATGCAGCGGTAGACAGTCTGCTCAGTGGCAGCTTATTTAAAAAGAAAAACAAAGGAAAGGACAGCAAAGAGCTGGAGGCCGAGATTAAAAGACTGAAAGATAGTATTGCGGCCGCCAACGCTGCAAAAGCAGAAGCAGCAAAAGACGCTGCTCCGGCAACAGAAGCTGCAGCGGGCAAGGGTGCTGTGGCATTTAGCTCCTACGGCAAATTTGATTTTATTCCGGGTGAAAAAATCATGGCAGTAGAAGATTTTACGGAAGATGCCGTTGGTGATTTCCCGGCTAAATGGAATACCAATGCTGGTGGGGAACTCGTAACCCTATCCAATGCAGCCGGTAAGTGGTTAAAAGCGCCAAAGTCGGGTGTATTCTATCCTGAATACATTAACGAACTACCAGAGAATTTCACTTTTGAGTATGATATGGCCGTGAGTAAGGACTTCTCGAATATGCTAAGTGGCTTGAACCTGTTCATTGCCAAAATACCTGCCGGACCAAGGGTACAATTTGATCAAATGTTTGATAATAGCGCCCAGGCAGGGGTAAATATTCATCCTGCTGGCGATATGGGCTCCAGCGATGTTTGGGTTTTTGATGATGCAACGAATAAACTGGTAACCAATCAAACTACCCTCAATATAAAGGCAGGAGAAGTGGTGCATGTATCTGTTTGGCGGCAGAAGAGCCGCTTACGGGTATATGTAAATGAAACGAAGGTATGGGACCTTCCCAAAGCTTTTATGAATGAGGTGAAATACACGCTCTTATTCGGCGCCAACTCATTTGAAGGCGAACTCTTTGTAAGTAATCTGCGCCTGGCCATCGGCGCACCCGATACGCGTAATAAACTCATTACCGATGGACGTTTTGTTACCAATGGCATTTTGTTCGACGTGAATAAGTCGTCGGTGAAAGGCGAGAGCTATGGTGTGATTAAAGAGATAGCAACGGTACTCAAGGACAATGCGGGCATACGGGTAAACATTGTAGGACATACCGATAGTGATGGAGCGGCCGATCTGAATATGAAATTATCCAAAGAAAGGGCTGAATCGGTTAAGCAAATCCTGGTTTCTGAATTTGGTATTGATGCAGCCCGTTTAGAAACAGATGGCAAAGGAAGTAGTGATCCCATCGATAAGGCCAATACACCCACGGCAAAAGCCGCTAACCGTAGGGTTGAATTCATTAAACTGTAATACGCATTAAGATCCCCCGCATACTAATATTTTCCACCAGAAAAAAACACCATGAAAAAAAAGATGATGATGTCAATAGCATTTGTTGCTATTGCTGTATCGGGGATGGCACAATTCCCTGTTAAAGGAACCTGGATCAATACCACTAAATATACCAGCGGTGCCGATGCTGGTCTATTCCGCATTGCCAATAAACTGGTGATTGCCAGTGATGCATTGGATATTGATGAATTGAAAATGGTAGATCCCTTTACGGTAGTGGGCACCAACGTAGGTGGTACCCTTCGCATTGAGCAGGAGGGCGGTGTATACGTAAACAACATGCAGGCGCCGGCAGATCTTTGGCAATCGGTGCCTGGCAGACACCTGGTAGAATTTGGTTCTTACCGGCTGGCCGATTCAACCGGTAGAGACGGACGTAAATGGGGCAGAAGGGTACACTGCTTACTGGCCTTGTACAAAAACTATGGCGATAGCTCCAAGCTCATGGTTGCAGAAAGACGATATATCAGTCGGTTTACGGCAGACAATAAAATGCCTAAAGTGCAAGGGGTATATGATTTGAATGCACTCTATCTTGATGGGCAATTGATAGATAGCCTGGTATTTACCGGAGCTACAGGCACCAATACGGGATCAAATGTTAAAGCCATTACCCTTCCGCGTACGCAGAGTATTTCGTTCACGCCATCGCCCAAACAGCAGAAAGCCATAAATAATCTGGTCGATCGCCTGAAAAAAGAAGATGAAGCACCTGTTGAGGGTGCTGGATTAAATGTTAATGGCAACACCACTCAATATGAACTGATCATTCATTCGGTAGAAACCCTGCAAACGGATAATGAAAATTGTGAGGCAGCCGAATACAAAAATAAAGCTGAATACCTGGGCGTATTGAATGCCGGAGCATGGGGTGCCGGTAATATGCAGCGGTTTAATGCCGGTACCTTTATGAATTATCCGGGTAACAATACTGGCTCTCCTAAGCCATTAGTGCTTGCTAAAGGACAACCACACACTATCACCGCCAATCTTAGTAAGGTATTTAGTATTGGGAAAAATGAGTTTAAAGTGAGCACCCTACGCATTACCGGATATTTATCGGAAATCAATTTCCCCTGCGATAAAAATGGGAATGAAATGGGTTATGAACTAGATGAATTACAGACTTCTGGCGGACAAACATCCGTTTTACTGAAAGACCTTAAACAGGGATTCAATTATTTAGATATCAAGAAAATCGTCAACAGCAAACTCCTCACTTTCCGTATTCATTTCGAGATTACAGAAAAGAATTAATACAAATCTTCCAACCCCTGTTCATCATGACAGCCCCTTATTTGATGGCCAATGAAAATTGGTTTGAAATAAGCGGCCTGTTATGATGAATGGGCGAGTTGGATATAATCCAATAATACCATGAAGCGAATAGTATATATCGCCTGTTTGGCTTGTTTCACACATGCGGCCATGGCACAATCTGGCGCTGTGGTGAATAAGATCAATAAAGCCGCTCCGGTTAATACCAGTAGTGCCAAAGTGAAAGCGCTGGCCATGGAACTCAATAAACTGCTGCTGTTGAATGATGTGGTAGCTGTAACGGGTATGGATGCGAAAGAGATCAAAACAAAATATAGTAAAGTACTGAAGAATCCTACCTATCATGAACTGCAATATTTATGGCCGTCGGATAGAATCAAGGAAGTTGAAACACCCTTCGTTACTATGAAAGTACCTGTAGATAACAAGATCAGCATTCGTGGTGTAGAAGAAATGGACCTGAAAAAGTTCAATAGCTTTTATAGAAATCTGAGTGAAGCAGAGAAAAAAGAAGCCATGGCGGTGATAGACAATGCACTGAATAAAGATAGTCGGCTCAAGGACCATACCCAGGAACAAAAAACAAGCGCCAAAAGCATGGCCAGTGGATTTATGAATGACCCTGAGAAGTATGAAGAAGTGGCAGGTATTGGTACACGGGCTTTATGGAAGGGCAATGAATTATTTGTACTGAAGGGTAATGTGAAGTTTGTACTGTATTGTGAAGTAAGCAAAGACAAACAGGTAAACCTTGATCAGGCTAAACAAATTGCACAAAGTATCCTTAAAAGAATCTAATACCATGATGAAAAGAATCGGCATACTTACCATGATTATGTTTTCAATGCTGCAAGTGAGGGCGCAATATGGCTTTACCATGAATTGCGATTCACTTAAAAGAGTGTTGAGCCAGCAAATCGACTCATTGAAGAAACAGTCGGCCGATAAAATGCTGATTGAGCAAATGGAAAATGTGCGCAAACAGTTGGTAGAATTGTACTGTAATGAACAACCCGTTGTTATACAGGGCAGCGCTAAGCCAGCAGGTACAGCTAAGGCTGCTCAGCAGAAAAATGCAGCGCCGATGAATCAACCAGCCATGCCATCACAGAGTGGCGCTATGGGAGCTGTGAATTTTTCGGCCAATTACGCCATCACCATCGATATACAGGGGGAGGATAGTGAAGGGCAAATGCAGCGGGGCGTTATTCAATATTTTCTGGATGTACCAGGCAAGCGAATTTTTCTTGACCGGAATTCATTCCGGAATAGCGCGGGTCTTCAGGCTGCATTTGTACCAGAGGAAGGCGGAACCTTCGATGGCTGGCTGATTGACAATAATGGCAAACACAGTTTTTACAGTACTGCACAGGAATATGGCAAGATCGTATCTCAAATGCAAATGAATGTGGGAGGCCCTAACGAAAAGCCGGCCATTAAAGTAAAAGCCTTGCCCGGAACAAAAATCATTGCAGGTTATGCCTGTAAGTCGTACCAGATAACGGGTAATGACAAAGGCGAACCTGTTAACCTCACCTGCTGGGTTACCAATCAGGATCTTCCCTTCCTGCATCCTGGTTTTACGATGTTCAGTATGATGTCGGCCGGACAACTCATGATCCCTGGTAGTGCGAAGAGAGGTGTAATGAGCATCGAAGGACGCTCATCGGAAGGTGCCTACAATTTTACGGTAAAAGCCATCGAAGCTTCTCAGAAGCAGGTGAACTTGAGCGGATACAAACTATTTACCATGCCATCTTTCTAAACAATAGATAGGTATTTAAACAAGTTTCACCCAAACCAATGCACCCTTTTCGGGAGGCATTTGCTGTGTATGAATTATGATCGGTGTATGTCCGTGCACTACCGATACACGCCAGTAAGCACCACAAAACTGAACATTGGTCACCACGCAATCCAGGGCCTGGTGTGCGTTTTCTGTAATCATCAACTGCTCGGGCCTAACCAGCGGAGAGCGATACCTGTTACTCGACAGCAGCTGTGTACGCAAGGCGGGTAGTTCTTGTCCGATAAGGTTGTAACTCCCAAACAAAGCCGCACAATATTCATTGGCAGGTTCCTGATACACTTGTTGTGGTGTGCCATATTGAATGAGTTCACCATTCCTGAATAGCATGATTTCATCGGCCCAGCTCAGCGTATCGATGGGGTCGTGTGATACCATGATGCAGGTAATATCGAGTTGTTGGGCAATGGCATGGATGACGGCCTGAATGGTTTGTTTATGGGGCAGGTCGAGATTGGAGAAGGGTTCATCGAGCAGGAGCAGTTTGGGAACGCCCACCAGTAATTTAGCCAGTGCTACCCGCTGGCGTTCGCCACCGGAAAGTTCATCGTTCTTGCGATCCATTAATTGATCAACCTGACAAATCTTATAGAGCTGTGCCGATGATTCGGGAGAAAGCAGGTTGCGATAGGATAAGAGTTCGTGTACTTTATAATTATTCCTAAGCTCGAAATGTTGTGATAAATAAGCAATACCGGGATGGCCGGGTAATAGGGTGAAGGGCGGACTGAAAACCCGTTCTCCCAAAAAAAATATTTTACCGCTGCTGGGCTCCAGGTGGCCGGCAATCATTTTCAGGAGGGTACTCTTTCCTGAGCCTGTTTCACCCACTATGGCCAGTTTTTTATTGGCAGCCAATTGAAAGCTGATTTTTTGGAGGGTGGTTTGTTCGTTTTCCTTCCTGCTAATTTGTTCTACCCGTAAAAATGGTGTTCCCTGCTGTTCCTGTGCTTGCATGATGGGGCAAAGGTAAAATAAGGAGCGCTTATTCTTTGCTTAGTCTTTATAAGTAGCTCTTTCCAGGCGGTCGTTGATGGAGCGGCCGAGGCCATGTTCGGGAAAACGTTCGGCAATAATGAGGTCGGCGCCTATTTGATCGAGTGTATGCATGGCATCATAGAGATGAGCGGCGGCTTCTTCCAGATCGCCATTGGGAGAAAGGATTTCCTGGTGAATGATGCTGGGATGTGAAACGGGGTTATTGAATAGTAGCAATGCTATTTTCAGGTGTTCATACTGCAGCAAACTTTCTTCTACAAATTCAGTCAGAATTGTAGTGGTGGCTGGTGCATAGTGTCGCAGCAGCATGCCTGGTGCGAGGGGAGCTGTTTCGTTGCGGAGGTATAGCTGCAGGGGGCCTGTAATGGCTTCAATACTTTCTTGCGAAAGGGAGCCATGCCGATAGAGAACGGCGCCCTGGCTATTGAAGCCGATGATGGTTGATTCAATCCCTTTTTTGCAGGGGCCACCTTCGAGGATGTAGGGAAAATGTTCCGGAAAATAATTCGCTACATGTTGTGCCGAAGTAGGACTGATACTCCCAAATGGATTCGCACTGGGTGCGGCCAGCGGAAAGGGCAGGGCGCTCAGCAGTGAGAGTGTGGTGGCGTGGTCGGGTACGCGAACGGCTACCGTGGGTTTGCCGGCGGTGATGAGATCGGGTACGGCCTCTTTTCTTGGTAATAACAGGGTAAGCGGTCCGGGCCAGCATTGTTGTGCCAGTTGCATAGCCATATCGGGGATATGGGTGGCAACATCCTTCATAGTATCTGCATGGGGCAGGTGTACAATGAGGGGGTTATGCAGGGGGCGTTGTTTGATCCGGAATATTTCGTGAATGGCTTTGGGCGAATAGATATTACCGGCCAGCCCGTACACGGTTTCCGTGGGGATGGCGGCTACTTCATTGCGTTGAAGACTATCTGCTACCAATGATATATCGCTCGTGATCTTTGCCATGCCATGCAAAGGTAGGGATAAGGTGCCTTAGAGGGAAAGAAGGCTATTACTGCTGCCAAAGGCATTGGCTATTTCACCATCGGCATCGGGCTCATTGATCCATTCGTTTTCATTGAGCAGGTAGCGGAATTCGTGCTGGGAGTCTTTGGGTAATTGCACTTGTGCGCTAAAGCTGCCATCCTTTTTCTTTTTCATGCTAACCGGGGTGTTCCAGTCGTTGTTGAGGCCGAGGATAACAGCAGAGTTTACTTCACTGCCGGGATTGGCGCTGAGGTTAAAACTTACTTTGCAATAGTCTTTTGTTTTGTAAGAAGTTTTCTGGATCATGATGGGTGTTTGAAGCAGGTGAAATATGGCAAACAACCCAATACAGAAGGGGAAATCCCCTTCTGTAAAGATACATCATTTCCAATAAATGGGTTGTTGGGCGCTTAATCGGCGCGGTAGAGGCCTTTTTCGCAGGCGTAGGTAACGAGGCCTGCAATGCTTTTCACCTTCATTTTGTTCATAATGCGGGTGCGGTGTCCTTCAACAGTGCGCTGGCTGATGAAGAGATCTCTGGCCATGTCTTTGCTGGTGCGGCCCTGACAAATCAAAGTGATAATGTCTTTTTCTCTTTCTGTGAAAACCACCAGGTGTTCGCGGTAGCCCGACTGGTACTTTTCGATGAGTTCGGTGATTTGGCGGCCGCTTTCGGTGCAGAAATAGGGTTTGTAATCAAACACCGTATGGATGGCATCCAGGATCTCCTTTTTGCTGGCGCTTTTCATCACATAACCAATGGCCCCCGCCTCCAGCATTTCCATGATATGTGATTCTTGTCCGAATACGGAAATAGCAATGATACGTGCATTCGGATTGCGCTTGCACAGTTCCCGGGTGGCCATCACGCCATCCATAACTGGCATCATGATATCCGACAAAATAATGTCGGGTTTCAGAATGGTGGCACCGGATACCAGTTCAAGTCCATTTTCGGCTTCGCCTACAATGGTTACATTGCTAACACCTTCCAGGATTTTTTTCAATCCCTTCCTGAAGATAAGATGGTCATCTGCGATCATGACCTTGATGCGATTCCTCTCCATACGATCAGTTTTTTTTAGGGTATGATAGAATGTGTATGTAATGATACATACATAACCTTTGCAATATGGGAGAAATATCACACCAAAAAACAGGTATAACTACGTGATTTTTTTCTTGGATTTTACCTACTGTTTTTGTGCGTTTACGAAATTTTGGAACGATCGCAAATTCAAAACAAATGGGGTAGTTACTTGATTTACAGCTTGAATTGCAGCAATACCCCCGGCTGCACCTGCAAACCCTGGGCAAGATGAAGCAGCGTAGTTAACTCCACATTCACTTTACCCTTCTCGATCCGCTGTACATGACTATATTCTAAATCGGCTGCATGAGCAAGCTGGTGAATGCTCAGATTTCGCTCCTTGCGGAGTGCAGTGATGTGTTGTCCAAATACCTCCTTAATATGTTCCTTATTCATCGGGAACAAGGTCATGGGAATCAGGAAAAATACTGGCGTATGAACATACACCGGTTGATAAAACTTACTAACTTCACCCTAAATTATTTTTTCATGACAGCACCCAACCATGCCAATAAAATTCCCAAACAACTTTGCTCCAAAAGAGTAATGGATATGATGTTGTATGCAGTGGCCTGTGAAATAGCCCATAAAGTGGTTCATCCTAAAAAATCAGATCCCCCGGCATCCCGCAGGATGAACAACCGCTCTGTCAAATAAATCAGCCCCATCGCAGGGAAATTATCAACCTTTATCGATCATACAGCTGCAACTGATTAACTTGCGCCCATGCAAGATTACCTGAATGGATTGAATGAGCCCCAGCGTGAAGCGGTAACGCATGTGAATGGCCCCCTAATGATCGTTGCCGGTGCCGGTAGCGGAAAAACCAAAGTATTAACCACGCGCATTGCCCACCTCATGGCAAATGGTGTGGATGCTTTTAATATTCTCGCCCTCACTTTTACCAATAAGGCAGCGGCAGAAATGAAGGAAAGGATCGAAAAAATCCTGGGCAACTCCGAAGCCCGCAATCTCTATATCGGTACCTTCCACAGCGTATTCGCCCGAATCCTCCGGGCCGAAGCCCACCGCATTGGCTACCCCAATAGCTTCACCATTTATGATACCGACGATAGCCGTTCTGTGATCAAAACCGTGATCAATGAAATGAACCTCGATGATAAACACTATAAACCCAATGTAGTGGGCAACAGAATATCATCGGCCAAAAACGCTTTGGTAGGCCCGGCAGAATATGCCACCGATTACTATATCCAGCAGGAAGACATGCGTGCCAACAGGCCCGCCATTGCTCAGATCTATGCCGCCTATGCGAACCGTTGCTTTAAAAACGGTGCCATGGACTTCGATGATCTGCTGCTCAAAATGTATGAACTGCTCAACACCTTCCCCGAAGTATTACACAAATACCAGCATAAGTTCAAATATATCCTGATTGATGAGTACCAGGATACCAACGCCGTTCAATACCAGATCACCAAACTGCTGGCCGCAGTACACGAAAATATTTGCGTAGTAGGTGACGATGCCCAAAGTATCTATAGTTTCCGCGGTGCCACCATTGAAAATATCCTTCAGTTTCAAAATGACTACGAAGATGTAAAAGTGGTAAAGCTGGAACAGAATTACCGTAGCAGCCAAAATATTATTCATGTAGCTAACCAGGTAATTAGTAATAATAAAGGACAGATTCCTAAGGAACTATGGACAGAGAACCAACCAGGCGATAAAATTGCACTGGTACGTACCATGACCGATAATGACGAAGGGAAATTTGTGGCCGATTGTATCCAGGAACAAAAACTCCGCAATCATTTCCATAACCGCGACTTCGCCATCCTCTATCGCACCAACGCCCAGAGCCGCTCTTTCGAAGAAAGTCTGCGACGCATGGGTATTGCCTACCGCATCTATGGTGGCGTTAGCTTCTACCAGCGCAAGGAAGTAAAGGATTTTTTAGCCTACCTGCGTGTGATCGTTAACCCAAAAGATGAAGAAGCGCTCAAACGCATCATCAACTATCCGGCCCGCGGTATTGGTAAAACCACTATTGAAAAATGTGTGATAGCTGCCAATGAAAAGGGTATTTCCATGTACGAAGTAATATCAAGGGCTGGTGAATTTGGCTTCAAAGCCGGCACCCTCGAAACCCTGCAAAACTTCGTCACCATGATCCGCTATTTCCAAAGCATGCTCGCGCAAAATAATGCTTACGATGTAGCAGTACAGGTTGGTAAACATACGAACCTGGTGAAAGAACTCTTCAACGACAAAACCACCGAAGGCCTTGCCCGTTACGAAAATATCCAGGAATTACTGAACTCCATCAAGGAGTGGACGGAGAGTCCGATGAATGAAGAAGACGGCGAAGTAGGCGATAAAACCCTTGGCGCCTACCTGCAACAAATCACACTGCTAACCGATGCAGATGATGATAAGAATGATAATGATGTAGTGAAACTCATGACCATTCACGCCGCCAAAGGCCTTGAATTTGAGTGTGTATTTGTAGGTGGAGTAGAAGAAACCCTCTTCCCCAGTGGCATGGCCATCAACACCCGTGAAGAACTGGAAGAAGAACGTCGCCTTTTTTATGTGGCAGTAACCAGGGCTAAACAAAGATTATGGCTTACGCATGCCAATGCCCGCTATCGTTTTGGTCAGCTGGTACAAAATGAACCCAGCCGCTTCATTGAAGAAATGCCTGCGGAATACATCGATAAAACCTATGCCGGCGGTGGTGCCAGAAACAGTGGTAGCATGGACATGGGCAGTGCTTTCGAACGCATGCAGCGTGGCTTTGGCTATGGCAACAATAATGCAGCATCGGCCGAAAAAAGATATGGTCCGCCGCCCAGCAAAAAGCCCAGTCGACCCGAATACCTACCCGCACAACCCACCACCCCCAAAGTGGTGGCACATACACCCTCTTCCAATTTTGTGGCGGCCGATCCTTCACAATTACAGGCAGGTCAAAAAGTAGAACACCAGAAATTTGGCTTCGGTACCATTAAAAATATTGAAGGGTCTGCACATAATCCGGTTGCCACCATTGAGTTTACCACCAATGGGGAGAAGAAGATTATGCTGAATTATGCCAAGTTGCGGATTGTAGAATAGTAGCGCCGCCAGCAGTAACAATCAACCTATTGCTTCAAATACAACAAACAGGCATTAGCCGGTATAACTGGGATGCCTGTTTGCTTTTATACTATGCTGCCTGGCTAATTGCCAACCGTGTAGCTCGCAGGTAATTTGGAAGAGAATTAAAAATTACCGTGCTTTATCCCCGAATTAATCCATCGGGAAGTTTTACCGAAACCATTATCATACAGCATAACCAATCCAAGTGAATAAGGTACTGATCATAGACGATGAGGAAAAACTGAGAAGCCTGCTTTCTCGTATCATATCATTGGAAGGCTTTGAAGTAGTAGTGGCGGGCAATGCAAAACTGGCGCTTAAAAAATTAGAGCAACAGGATATTGATGTGGTTTTGTGCGATGTAAAATTGCCAGATATTAATGGCGTTGATTTATTATCCCAGATCAAAGAAAAATATCCTGTTCTTGAAGTGATTCTGCTCACGGCTTATGGCAATATACCAGATAGTGTGCAAGCCATAAAGAATGGCGCTTTTGACTATATTACCAAGGGGGATGATAATGATCGCATCATTCCTTTACTGTATAAGGCAATGGAAAAAGTAGCCCTGTCTAAACGACTGGCGCAGTTGGAAAAACGACTGGAAAACAAGTACTCCTTCAATACGATACTGGGTAGTTCAAAAGCCATTCAACAAGCCATTGATGCAGCAAGAAAAGTGTCGGCCACAGATGCAACGGTATTACTTACCGGAGAAACAGGAACCGGAAAAGAGGTATTCGCACAAGCCATACATCATCATAGCAGCAGAAGTAAACAGTCATTTATTGCCGTAAACTGCGCAGCTTTTAGTAAAGAATTGCTCGAAAATGAATTGTTCGGCCATAAAGCAGGCGCTTTTACCGGTGCCATAAAAGAGTCGAAGGGAATTTTTGAAGAAGCCAATGGGGGTACGGTTTTTTTAGATGAGATTGGCGAAATGCCCATTGATTTACAAGCCAAACTACTTAGGGTGCTTGAAACCGGTCAGTTCCTGAAAGTAGGTGATAGTACCCCAACAACAGTTGATGTGCGTATTATTGCGGCCACTAACCGACAGCTGCAGGAAGAAATTACGAAGGGAAATTTCAGAGAGGATTTGTTTTATAGAATCTCTGTTTTCCAAATCAATTTACCAGCTCTTCGGGAAAGAACCAGTGATATCGAGGAATTGTCGGCCTATTTTGTATTACATTTTTCAGATAAACTGAACAAGAAGGCAGTAACCCTTTCCCGCCAATATCTGCAAGCGCTACAACTACACCATTGGAAGGGTAATATTCGTGAGTTAAAGAATGTAATTGAGCGCAGTATGATCCTGACCGATGGTCATGTATTAACGCCCGACTCTTTGCCGTCTGATTTTCAGCAAAGTTTGTCGAATGAAACAGCTACCCTTTCTGCCTTCGATCTTGCAACAGCAGAGCGAGAGCATATCAAAAAAGTGTTGAACTTTACCAAGGGCAATAAAACTGAAACAGCCAAACTCCTCAATATAGCCCTCACCACGTTATACCGGAAGATCGATGAATACAAAATATCTTGATTCCATGCAGTATGTATAGATATTTTTGTCTGCTGCAACTATGCTTGCAAACCAGCACAAACCCTGGATGGGTATTTTTACAGGCTTGAACCTGAACTAACCCTGTTAAAATGATAGTGTATACCCTTTCAAAATGAAAGGGTTTTTTATTGCCCGTTTGCTGTCAATTTTCTAGAACCCTTATCCCTATTGGGATTGGTGATTTTTTTCATTTCAGGCATTCTGCTTGCCATTATTCTGGCATGCATCCAATCATTGACTATATGACAAAGCATGGTGTTCGGTCCTGGCACTTGTTAGCCTGTTTCTATACCATACTTGTTGTAATCGCCATCATTTATCGAATCTGTAAAACCTAAGTATATGCTCACAACCCTATTAACCTTGGCGGGTATTGCCTGCTTCATTCTTTTTTTCAGATCCATTAACTATTTCGAAAAATTCTAAGCTCATGATATACTTATTCATTATAGCCATTGCAGTGTTCTGCTATATGTGTTATGTGCTGCTCAAACCTGAAAAGTTCTAAAAGCTTCCGGTAAGGAATATTCATTTCTCATTTTCAAATTGTATGTATGTATTCAGAAATTGCAGGTATCATCGTCATGTTCCTGACAAGTATTATACTCGCCATTCCGCTTGGTAAGTATATGGCTAATGTGTATGCCGGTAAATCCACACTATTGGATAGTAGTATGGGAAGGGTAGAAAGCGGATTGTTTCGTATCAGTGGTATTGATGCAAACCGACAAATGAACTGGAAGGAGCATATGGCTACCATGCTGTTTATTAATCTGGTTTGGTTTCTGCTGGGCATGTTCGTACTCATGAACCAAAGTTGGCTACCCCTCAATCCGGATGGTAATCCAGATATGAGCGCCGACCTGGCTTTTAATACCAGTATTTCATTTGTGGTGAACTGTAACCTTCAACACTATTCGGGCGAAACCGGATTGAGTTATCTGGGTCAGTTATTCCTGATGTTTCTTCAGTTTGTGAGTGCGGCAACTGGTATGGCTGCTGCTGTTGTATTGTTCAAGGCTTTTCAGGAGAAAACAAGTACTGCACTGGGAAATTTCTATGTGTATTTTGTTCGATCCATTACCCGGATATTATTACCACTGTGTTTGATCATTGCTGTACTTTTTTTATTTAATGGTATGCCCATGGGTTTTGAGGGTAAAGACAGCTTTGTGAATTTGCAAGGTGATTCTGTTCAGGTTTCCAGAGGGCCGGTAGCAGCATTTATTCCCATCAAACACCTGGGTACTAATGGCGGTGGTTTTTTCGGTACCAATAGTGCACACCCGCTCGAGAACCCATCCTATTTCACCAATATGGTTGAAATGATTGCCCAACTCATCATTCCTTTTGCAATGATCTTTGCCTTTGGCTACTTCATTCAGCGAAAGAAATTGGCCTGGATGATTTTTGGGGTCATGACCATTGGCTTTCTCCTGCTCGCTATTCCTACCATTATTCAAGAGGTAAATGGAAATCCTGCTATATCAAAGATGGGGCTTACTCAATCTTTGGGAGCCATGGAGGGTAAAGAAATACGCTTTGGAGCCGCTGCTTCAGGATTCTGGAGTATTGTTACTACCGTTATTTCAACCGGTTCTGTTAATGCCATGCATGATAGTACCATGCCATTAAGCGGCATGAATGAAATGCTGGCCATGATGGTGAATGGTTTTTATGGGGGCTGTGGAGTAGGACTGTTGAACTTCTTTATTTTCATTATTCTGGCAGTTTTCATTAGTGGGTTAATGGTAGGACGAACACCCGAGTTCATGGGCAAAAAAATTGAAGCCCGGGAAATTAAGATCGCCATGATCATTGCCCTGTTACATCCCCTGCTCATACTTGCTGGCACTGCTATGTCGAGCCATTTATTCATGAATGATCCGCAGGCATATGCCGGATGGCTGAATAATCCAGGATATCATGGATTTAGTGAAATGTTATACGAGTACACTTCTTCATCTGCCAATAATGGAAGCGGCTTTGAAGGCCTGGGTGATAATAATCTGTGGTGGAATATCAGTACTGGTTTCGTACTCATACTGGGTCGTTTCCTTCCCATTATTGGACCAGTAGCGATTGCCGGATTACTGGCATCTAAAAAGTATATCCCTGAAAGTGCGGGTACCTTAAAAACCGATACCACCACATTTGGTGTGATGATTTTTGCAGTAATCCTCATCATTACCGCCCTTTCCTTTTTCCCTGCACTGGCACTTGGTCCAATAGCAGAATTCTTTACCCTGTACTAAATCACATACAATGAAAACAGATCAGTCAAATACATTATTCAGAAAAGAATTGGTAGCAGAAGCACTCCGGGATTCCTTTCTTAAATTAAACCCGGCAAAAATGTTTCGGAACCCTGTTATGTTCATGGTTTGGGTAGGTACATGGGTAATGGCGGGTGTAACAGTATGGGTGGCTACCGGAGAACAGCAGCAGGGAACTCTTGGGTATAACCTGATCGTTACCTTGATTCTATTGATTACCCTATTGTTTGCCAATTTTGCAGAAGCCATTGCAGAAGCAAGAGGAAAGGCGCAGGCCAATAGTTTGAGAAAAACAAGAGAAGAAACACCTGCCAAACTCATTCAAACCCTTGGTGAAATCTTTGTTGGGGAAACAAAAATGATCCCCTCCTCACAATTACAAAAGGGAGACCTTTTTCTTTGTGAAGCTGGTGATATCATTCCCTCAGATGGAGAGATTGTTGAAGGATTGGCAACCATCGACGAAAGTGCTATTACGGGCGAAAGCGCACCTGTAATACGTGAGGCTGGTGGCGATAAAAGTAGTGTTACAGGCGGCACAAAAGTTCTCAGCGATAGAATAGTTGTAAAAGTCACCACCGAACAGGGAGAGAGCTTTCTGGATAAGATGATTGCCCTGGTAGAAGGGGCTTCCCGTCAAAAAACACCTAATGAAATTGCTCTTACTATTCTATTAGCAGGCTTTACACTTGTATTCATTATTGTTACAGTAACCCTGAAGCCTTTTGCAGACTATGCACAAACACCTATTACTATTGCTGCATTCATTTCTCTGTTTGTTTGTTTAATTCCCACTACCATTGGCGGCCTTCTTTCAGCCATTGGTATTGCTGGTATGGATAGGGCACTTAGGGCAAATGTGATTACCAAAAGCGGTAAAGCTGTTGAAACTGCCGGTGATATTGATGTACTTCTGCTCGATAAAACTGGTACCATCACCATCGGTAACAGGAAGGCAACAAATTTTTATCCGGCAGAACAGGTGAATGAACAACAGTTTATGCGCGCACTGGTGCTCAGCTCTATGGCAGATGATACCCCGGAAGGAAAGTCAATTATTGAGTTGGCTGGCATTGATCCTGCTACCTATCCAATACGGGAACCTCAATACATTCGATTTACCGCAGAAACAAGAAGTTCGGGTGTAGATTTTGAACAAACCAGGATTCGGAAAGGAGCTGCTGATGCTATTCGTGCCATTTGTGAACAGGCAGGTAATGTGTTTCCCGAACTCATTGATCAGCGCATCCGACAAATATCTGGTAATGGAGGAACACCCTTGGTAGTATCGGAAAATGAGCAGGTACTTGGCGTTATTGAATTACAGGATATTATAAAACCAGGTATACAGGAACGCTTTGAACGTTTGCGTAAAATGGGTATCAAAACCGTTATGGTAACTGGCGATAATCCACTAACCGCAAAATATATTGCCGAGAAGGCAGGTGTTGATGATTTTATTGCAGAGGCGAAGCCAGAGGATAAGATGAATTATATACGGAAAGAACAAGCTGAAGGAAGACTGGTGGCGATGATGGGCGATGGTACCAATGATGCACCTGCCCTCGCTCAGGCAGATGTGGGTGTAGCCATGAATAGTGGAACACAGGCGGCCAAAGAAGCGGGTAATATGGTGGATTTAGACAATGATCCAACCAAACTCATTGAGATCGTAGAAATAGGTAAGCAGTTACTTATGACAAGGGGAACACTTACAACTTTCAGTATTGCGAATGATGTGGCCAAGTATTTTGCCATTGTGCCAGCACTGTTCGTAACCTCCATTCCTGCCTTGCAGGCATTAAATATCATGCAGTTAAAAAGCCCGGAAACAGCCATCTTATCTGCAGTTATTTTCAATGCCATCATTATTCCCTTATTGATCCCGCTCGCATTAAAGGGAGTGGCCTACAAACCCATTGGTGCCAGTGCTTTACTAAGGCGTAACCTGTTCATCTATGGTCTTGGCGGTATTGTTGTGCCCTTTATTGGGATAAAGCTGATTGATGTACTCGTTTCCATGTTTTATTGATAACAGCAAGACGTTTTTGAGGAAAAGAATGACAAGAAATAAAAAATAGTATTTATGAAAACAAATTTTTTTGTGGCCATCAGGATCAGTTTTTTCTTATTGCTACTTCTGGCAGGCATCTATCCGTTGGCTGTATGGGGTATAGCTCAGCTAACACCACAAAAGGGTAATGGAGAAAAAATCCTTTATCATGGTAAGTCTTTGTATAGCAATATTGGCCAGTCATTTACCCAAGATCGCTACTTCTATAGCCGCCCTTCTGCTGTTAACTATAATGCTGCTGGTTCTGCCGGTAGTAATAAGGGACCATCCAATCCTGATTACCTGCTGGTGATGCAGGCGCGAATTGATAGCTTTTTGGTACATAATCCCGGTATTGATAAAAAAGACATTCCTGCCGACCTGCTCACGGCATCAGGTAGTGGTCTGGATCCACATATTTCTGTAGCAGCAGCTAACGTACAGGTAAAAAGAATATCGGCCATCAGGCATATTCCTGAAGCTAATCTAAGGGAACTGATACGTTCCTGTACGCGTGAATCCTTTTTTGGGCCCAGTACCATTAATGTATTGGAGTTGAATATTGCTTTAGATGAATTAAATTAACAGTAGAAAAGATGAAAAAACAAATCTCCATGTTTCTGGCCGGATGCTATACGCTATTAACGGCCACTGCTCAGGAAAATAGTGATAAGAAGCCGTTAACCATTAGTGGCTATCTTGAAACTTATTATACTTACGATTTCGGAAAACCTGCTTCTCAAAACAGGCCCTCTTTTATCTATTCCCATAACCGGCATAATGAAGTAGCCTTGAATCTGGGAATGATCAAAGCGGCTTATCAGGAAAATGGAATACGCGCCAATATTGCATTGGCTACCGGAACCTACATGAATGCCAACCTGGCTGCAGAACCGGGCGTACTAAAAAATATATTTGAAGCCAATGCAGGGGTAAAGATTGCCAAGCAGTCAGACCTGTGGGTAGATGCAGGGGTATTTGCTTCTCATATTGGCTTTGAGAGCGCGATCGGAAAAGATTGCTGGTCATTAACCAGGGGCATGCTCGCGGATAACTCACCTTATTATGAGTCGGGTATTAAACTTACCTATATTTCCAACAATCAAAAATGGTTATTGAGCGGGTTATTACTAAATGGCTGGCAAAGAATGCAGCGCGTACCGGGTAACAGTACTATTGGCGTTGGTCATCAGTTGCAGTATAAGCCTAATGCTGCCATTACTTTGAATAGTAGTTCTTTCATTGGAAATGATAAGCCAGATAGCATAAAACAGATGCGTTACTTTCATAATTTCTATGGCATTTTTCAGTTATCAGATAAATGGGCACTTACCACGGGGTTTGATATTGGTTTTGAGCAACAACAAAAAGGAAGTAAGCGGTACAATACCTGGTACACACCAGTGATGATGGCAAGATGGAAAGCCGGAGAAAAAAGCAGTATCACAGCCAGAATAGAATATTATAGCGATCCGAATGGCGTGATCATCAGTACAGCAACGCCCAATGGTTTTAGAACATGGGGCTACTCTATCAATTACGATCTGGCCATTAATGAGCATGCACTGTGGAGAATCGAGGCCAGGAGTCTTTCTTCAAAAGATCGGGTATTTGAAAAGAATGGTGCTTTATCCACCAGCAACTCATTTATATCAACAGCACTCGCTATTTCGTTCTAATGCAAGAAAAAGACCATACCGCACAGCACTTCCTTGATTTGATTAAAAAATCCAGAAAGGGAAAGTTCAAGGTATACATAGGCATGAGTGCTGGAGTAGGAAAAACATACCGGATGTTACAGGAAGCCCATGCATTACTACGGAATGGAATCAATGTGAAGATTGGATACATTGAAACACATAACCGTAAGGAAACCCATGAGCTATTGCAAGGGCTTCCTGTAATTCCCCGGAGGAAGCTCTTTTATAAAGGAAAGGAACTCGAAGAATTGGATATGCAGGCTGTGATACAAATAAGACCAGAAGTGGTGATTATTGATGAGCTGGCACATACCAATATTGAAGGGAGCAAGAATGAAAAGAGATGGCAGGATGTGATTGAGATCCTTGATGCAGGCATTAATGTCATCAGCGCTATCAATATCCAGCATATTGAAAGCTTGAATGATGAGGTAAAGCAGATCACCGGTATCGAAGTAAGGGAGCGGGTGCCCGATAGTATATTGGCCAGGGCCGATGAAGTGGTGAATATTGATTTAACAGCAGATGAATTGATTGCCCGTTTAAAGGAAGGGAAAATATATGAGCCGAAAAAAATTGAATCGGCACTGAATAATTTCTTCAAAAGTGAACATATTCTTCAATTAAGAGAACTGGCGCTGAAAGAAGTAGCATCGCAGGTAGAACGGAAAGTAGAAACAGAGATAACCCGTGTGAATGCCGTTAAACATGAACGGTTTTTAGCCTGTATCAGTTCAAACGATCAAACAGCCAGAACGGTGATCAGGAAAACCGCGAGACTGGCAAACTATTATAATAGTAAGTGGTATGTATTCTATGTGCAGATTCCAGCCGAATCGACCGACAAAATTCCCTTAGATAAACAAAGACACCTGATCAATAACTTTAAACTGGCAACTGAGTTAGGGGCAGAGATTATCAAGGTAGCACATGCCAATATTGCCAAAGCGATCATTGAACAGTGCGAACAGCGGCAGATTACCACTATTTGCATTGGCAAACCTCATTTAAATTTGTTTAAACTCATACTGGCTACCAATGTTTTCAATGAGTTATTGAAAAAGCTATCCAGCAGTGATATAGATCTGGTAATTTTAAGCTGATGAAGATCAAACAGAAGTTACAACTGGGCATGGGGGTATTGTTTACAATGATACTCTTATTAGCCTCTGTAAGTGTATTCAATATACACAGGCTAAGTAATGATACCAGGAATATACTGGTGGCCAACTATAGTACGCTAGACTATTCCCGAAAGATGTTACTGGCACTCGATAGCAGTCTTCTATTACCTGCTAATCAGCAAAGGTTTAGTGAAAACCTTAAGCTGCAACAACAAAATATTACAGAGCAGGGTGAGGCAGAGTTAACCGCCAGTTTGGCTACACATTTTGGCTTGTTTCAACAGCAGGTTGATATGGATCGGCAAATCAGTAGTATCAGAAAGGATTTGTCTAATATCATGTTATTGAATATGCAGGCTATTCAACGAAAAAATCAAATTGCACAGAATAGCTCAGAGCGTGCGGTTTTTTGGATCAGTTTAATAGGAACCATTTGTTTTATTATCGCATTTACGCTTTTATTTAACCTGCCTGGAAATATTGCCAACCCGGTAAGGGTATTAACAGAAAGCATAAAAGAAATAGCAGCAAGAAATTACTCACGGAGATTACATTTTAATCAGAAAGATGAATTTGGAGAGTTGGCTGCTTCTTTTAATAGCATGGCTGAGAAACTGGAAGAGTACCAGGCCAGTAGTTTACAGAAACTTCTAATCGAGAAAAGCCGTATTGAAACACTTATTAATAACATGAATGATCCTGTAATTGGATTAGATGAACATAAGCGGGTGCTTTTCATGAACCATATGGCATTAAGGATTACAGGGCTTAAACAGGAGCAGGTATTGGGCAAAACAGTTGAAGAGCTGGCACTTAATAATGATTTGATCAGGTCATTGGTGCAGGGTATGTATGATTCAACCGGATCAGCCAGTCAGGATAAAGTGCCGGTAAAAATTTATGCCAATAATAAAGAGAGCTATTTCGAAAAAGAAATCATTCCCATAAAGATTATACCAACTGGCGAACAGGTAGAAAAACTGATAGGAATCGTTATCCTTTTGCAGAATATTACACCCTATAAGGAATTAGACTTTGCCAAAACTAATTTTATTGCTACCGTATCTCATGAGCTAAAAACACCTATTGCTTCTATCAGAATGAGTCTTGACTTGCTGGAGAACAAGCGCTTAGGCGAATTGAATGCTGAGCAAAGAAATATGGTTGAGAGTATTAAAGAGGATACAACCCGACTGCTCAAGATTACAGGAGAATTATTGAATATGACACAGGTTGATACGGGTGCAATACAAATGTCTGTTGTGCCAGTTGCTATTGAAAATATAATCGAACTGGCTGTAAGGGCGAATAAGATTACGGCAGATAATAAGGGTGTTATATTAACAACACAAATTGCCGGTCCTGTTTCACCGGTCATGGCAGATAAGGATAAGACCACCTGGGTGCTCAATAACCTTATTTCAAATGCTATTCGCTATAGCTATGAACATGCTTCGGTTCGTATTGAGGTTAGGGAAGATGCAGATCGTGTTTATGTAACGGTAGCAGATGATGGATGTGGTATTGAAGCAAAGTATCTGAACAAAATATTTGATCGTTATTTCCGTATTCCGGGTACTATTAAAGAAGGTACTGGTTTGGGGTTGAGTATTAGTAAGGAGTTTATAGAAGCACAAGGCGGAACCATATCTGTTGTTAGTGAGCTGGGAGCTGGTAGCCAGTTTACCATTGCCTTGAATAAGGCCAGGTAATGATTGTTTTTCCCGATGTTAAAAACCCTGGCAGGGTGATTATTTTTGTTTTACATATTCTATCTTCATGGTATGACCGGCACCAAGTACCTGAAATACCTTAATCCGCTTACCTTATTTGATACCAAACGTACGCGCGACATCTTCCATGTAAACCCTACCGTAATGCCGGAAAGGGTGGAAGCAAGTGAAATCAGGGTACATATTTATGACTATTCACCCCAGCACCTGGAAGAAAAAACGGTTAGTGAAATAGATGGTTGTTTTACCTATAAAGACAGTGACCATATTTCCTGGATTAATATTGATGGCATCAGGAAGAGGGATGTAGAAGCTGTTTGTAATCATTTTGGGGTACATGCATTATTAGTGGAAGACATCATGAGTGTGGGCCAGCGACCCAAGATGGATGAAATGGAAACGGTGCTGTTCTGTTTGCTCAATATGCTTTACTTCAATGATCGTACAGGAACGGTAGAGACGGAACAGATTAGTATTGTGCTGGGAAAGCGTTTTGTAATCTCTTTCCAGGAAGATGCGAGCCGTGATGTGTTCAATCCGATCCGTGAAAAACTGAAGGTGGCAGGTAGCAAACTCCGAATGGGTACTGCTGATTATTTATGTTATGCCTTGCTTGATATGATCATTGATAATTATTATCTGGTCATGGAAAAGCTGGGAGAGAGGATAGAGCTGCTGGAAGAAAAGATTATACGGGGAAGTAATACCCGCTCGCTGGCAGAGATCAACAGTTTACGCAAAGAACTGATTGTATTGAAGCGAAATGTGAGTCCGGTACGCGATCTGGTAAATGGTTTTATCAGAAGTGAGAGTGAATTACTGGAGGAGAGAACGACCAAATATTTCAAAGACATTTATGATCACATATTACAAGCCAATGACCTGGCCGAAAACTATCGTGATATGATGATGAACCTGCAAGACCTCTACATCAGCAATGTGAACCTGAAGACCAATGAAGTGATGAAAGTGATGGCGGTGGTAACCTGTTTGCTGGCGCCTGCAACGGTGATCGGTGGTATCTTCGGTATGAACTTCGATCGTATTCCGTATCTGCACCATCAATATGGGTTCTTTATTGCCGTAGGACTCATGCTCGCCATCCCCGTATGGATGATCTTCATTTTCCGCAAACGCGGCTGGTTCTAACCTTCGTGCCACCCTTTGTGTACTTCGTGTCCTTTGTGGTTTCAATTTTCTTTGACGTTCTGCAAGCTTGCAGATAATGCAAGCAGATTTTAAACCACAAAGGACACGAAGTACACAAAGGGTGGCACGAAGGTTAGACTTTAACGAGTTTCCACTTTCCTTTTTTGAAGAGTACGATACTTGTAATGGCAATACAGGTTTCTGTTACTACAATTGCGATGAATACACCTGTTGTTCCCATCTTCAAAACATTCGATAACAGCAATGCGAAGGGGATCTGGAAAATCCAGAACCAGAATAAATTAATCCAGGTGGGTGTTCGGCTATCGCCGGCGCCATTAAATGCATTGATCATGACCATGCCCACACCATAGAAAATATAGCCCATGCTAACGATTCGCAAAGCTGAAGCGGCTGTTTTATTTACATTGGGATCATGCGAGATGAGTGAAACGAAGAATTCTGCCCCGATCACAAACAGCAGTGAAACGATCGCCATGAAAATGGCATTGTATCTTGCCGTTTTCCAAACCGATTGTTCAGCACGCTCTGGTTGCTGGGCGCCGAGGTTTTGTCCAACAAGGGTCGCCGCCGCATTACTCAATCCCCAGGCAGGCATCAGGAAAAAGATGAGTAGGCGGATGGCAATGGTATAACCCGCCATGGCATCACTGCCAAAACCAGCAATGATACGAGCCATCGCTATCCAGCTGGCAGAACCAATGATGAATTGTAGTGTGCCTGTAGAAGCAATATTGATAATGCTTTTAAGAATGGCTTTATCAGGACTGAAATGTGCCGGCAATAATCGAATAAGACTTTTCCCTTTCAGTAAATGGTATAACTGATAGAGTACGCCAATGCCTCTGCCGGTTGTGGTAGCAATGGCTGCTCCGGTTAAACCATAATAATGAATCAGGATAGGGCAGAGAATGATATTACAAAAATTGGCTAGCCACAAACTTTTCATAGCCATGGCTGCATCGCCGGCACCTCTGAAAATACCATTGATCAGGAAGAGTAACATGATCACCAGGTTGCCAGCCAACATGATGCGGGCATAAGAAGTGCCCATGTCAACCACTTCTTTTCCTGCACCCATCAGGTATAGTATTTCGCCAGGCCATATAATGCCAATTACACTAATCAGGATCGAAAGGCCAATAGCAACCAGTAAGGCCTGTGCTCCTGCTCTGGCAGCACCATCCGGATTTTTTTCTCCAATACGACGGGCTACCATGGCGGTAGCAGCCATACTGATACCAATGGCAATTGAGTAAATAATCGTGAGACAGGATTCTGTAAGACCAACGGTAGCAGCCGCATTGGGGCCGAGTTTACTTACAAAGAATATGTCTACCACAGCGAAAACCGATTCCATGCACATTTCCAGTATCATGGGTATGGCCAGCATGAAAACTGCTTTTCTGATGCTGCCCTGGGTAAAATCCTGGTGTTCGCTATTTAGTGCTTCACGGAAATAAGCAAGAAAGCCCTTTTTGGGCTGAGAGGGATAATGCTGTTCGGTCATTGTTATAAGGGTAATGGGGCAAGAAACGAAATATCTGCCAGTGTAACAAGCCGATCACATAAAATCAGCGGGTAAAAGGTAAAGCCTGCAATAAACAAAAGGTATGCTAGAGGCAGAGTGCTGGATTAGCATGATTAAATACTCAGTTGAGCATGCTGCTCGGCTATTCTTTTTTTCTTGGATAATAAAAGCTTCAGTCGGGTAGTAAGTTCTGTTGGATTTACAAAAAAATCATCAGCTCCCAGGTTGGCGGCTTTGATAAGTGAGTGGATATTCTTTTTAAGCGAAAACACCAATATGGGTATGGTTGGGTTAAATACTTTAATCAAAGGAACCACATCTTCACGTTCAACTCCATAAAAAGTGGTGTTGGTAATGATCACATCATAATGATGATTCCTGATTTTTTCAAGGGCATCACTAAGGGTCACGCTTGAATCAACACCAAAACCTTCTTTTTTGAGCATATTCTCAAAACGGGTTAGAAGGATTGGGTTATTCTTTATAAGAAGAATGGTTATTTTACTATCGGGTTCAGGAGCTGTCATACAAACCAGTTTGCTAATAATGACTTGTGTAATATAAAGTTACCAAAAGAATAAATCCTTATATATGTAAAATGACCAAGTGAGCTTTATACGTTGTCGAATGTTCAAAAAAATGGATAAAATGATCCTGATCACAGGTCGAAAATTTTAATATGGCTCTGGAAGTGTTCGATTTTTATATCGGCTTAATTAATATTGATGAGTAGTGTTATGACCCATCATTTTTTGTGAAGCATCTGTATACAAAAGAGAGGAGATAATAAGCTGCAATCGAATTAATAGGTCAGAATTGCGTTGTAAAAGTCATTGCGGTACATTTTGCCGATAGGAAGTGTTACATTGTTGATATACGCAAGGTGATCTTTAATTTTTTCAATTTTTTTGATGGCAACAATGCAGGAACGGTGTATTCTGATAAACTCTCTTGTATTCATTACATCTTCAATTTCTTTTAATGCCACAGAGATGATTATGTGTTTTTGTTCCATCACCACTTTGCTATAGTTACCTGAGGCGAGGATATAATCTACCAGATTGAAATCAATCTTAATAATGGAAGTGCCCGCTTTAAAGAAAAAGATATTGTTATTGTTGAGGTTGCGCCCATGTGTAACAGGTGATTTACCCTGCTCATCGTGATTGATGGGATTCGTTGGCGTTAGTCCATTCATGCGGATATAGTTTAGTTGCCTATTATTTTTTTAGATTTGAAAGGCGGATAAGCGCCGTTCAAATCATTTGTAATTACTTACTTAAATAGTAGCACCTTGGAAAATTCGACAAATGTATTCTCCCTTCATGAATAAAATGATTAACGGCTATGAATTTCATTTGAACGAATCTTTTATGCGGATTAATCGAATTTTAATTGCAAAATGAAATAAAAGTTATTAATGTGTCATTCTCTGTGTTCCAGTGTTCAATAAAGTTTATTGAATCATTATTACAGCGTGAACAAAACTGTGTAGTGATGAATATCAATAATGGTAACCAGAGGCTGTTTTCTCATTGTTATCGAAACTTTATTGTTCAAGACAAAACCAAATTTCGACACCAATTGAATTAACCATCAACAAAATTTGTAATCATTTAATGATAACTGGTGAGATTTAAATACAACTCACCGAATTTGCTTATTCAGGGTAATAGTGCAGGGTGATTGGTTAAAAACTGTAGAACCAACAATTAAAAGAGGCTACAATGATAAGCTTTAAAAGCTTGATCTTTTGCTTTTTCGTCATTTTAATTTGATCGTTCGTCCTGTTAAGCCCCTTGTATGTCATTTACACCCGCATTTCCTTATGTGCAATGCTAACTTGCAATTAAGCCCTGCTTGATATGGCTTGTATCTGTACTATGACAAGGAAATCATTACTTACAGTATTAATCTTTTGGCTAGGTATCTGTCACTTATCGGCGCAGCCAGTTATTACTGCTTTTAGTCCAAAAATCGGCCCCACCGGTTTAGCGGGTACAACAACAATGACTGTTACTGGTACAGGTTTTAATACAACCGCTGCGAATAATATTGTTCGGTTTGGAGGCGTTACGGCCACTGTAAATACGGCCACAGCAACCCAGCTCTCTGTTACGGTTCCAACGGGTGTTAATTGGGAGGCCTTATCGGTATTGAATACTGCTACGAATTTAATGGGGTACAGCTATCAAATGGCTAATCCATTCATGCCCACATTTACTGGGAATACTGTTGTAACACCCACAGACTTTGCCAACAGGGTTGATTATTCTGTTGCTTCTACTAACCCCTATGGCGTAACAACGGGTGATTTGAATGGTGATGGTAAGCCGGATATGGTGACGACAAACTTTGGTGGGAGTGCTGTTTATGTTTTTACCAACACCTCAACAACTGGATCTGTCAGCTCTTTTTCGGCTGGCGTTACTGTTACAACGGGAGGTGCAAGTACCAGACATGTAAATCTGACAGACCTGGATGGTGATGGTATGCTGGATATGGTGGTCTCGAACGCAACTGGGGGTAACCTCTCAGTATTTCGAAATACTACATCAACTGTAGGGGGTGCCATCAGTTTTGGAGCAGCCCTTAATTTGTCTACAGGTGCCCAACCCTGGGGTGTGGCTGCAGGTGATCTTGATGCTGATGGTAAGCCTGATCTTGTGGCCGCCAATTCTAACGCATCTACGGTGTCTGTTTTTCGTAATACCAGCTCGGTTGGTACCATTAGTTTTGCCACAGGATCAACAGTCAGTGTGGGAGCTTCAAGTCCGATAGGTGTAGTTATTGGTGATTTGGATGGTAATGGAAAACCCGATGTTGCAACTTCCAATGGTAGTGGTGCAAGCATCACTATACTTAGTAATACAACTTCAACCGCTGGTACAATTACTTTTGCTTCGGCTTATCAGATAACTATGACAGGGGCCGTTCCTATAAGAATCGTGATGGGAGACCTGAATAATGATGGCAAACAAGATCTTGCAGTGGCAGATAATAATACCCGACTGGCTATAGTAGAGAACACCTATACTACTGCGGGTACGCCCGCATTTGGTGCACCTGTTTATTATGCGGCCAACGCCCTGTCCAGAGGTATCGCTATTGGTGACCTGAATGGCGATGGCTTACCAGATCTGGCAGTGTCGAATGGTAACCATGCTTCAGTATCGGTCTATACCAATTTGGGAAAAACCGGAACAATCGATGCCACTTCTTTTACCTCAAAACAAGACTTTCTCGTTGGTGCAACCCCGCAAAGTGTGGCGATTGCAGATGTTACAGGAGACGGAAGGCCTGAAATAATGGTAGCATCAGAAAATCTTGGTGGTGTATCGGTACTCAATGCATTACCGTCTCCTCCCGGGATTGTAAATTTTACACCCAAGTCTGGTGCTACTGGTTCATCTGGCAGCACAACAGTTACCATAACAGGTACAAACTTCAATACAACACCCGCCAATAATACGGTTAGATTTGGTACAGCTCCTGCTGCTATCTTATCTGGTACAGCTACCCAACTAACTGTAACGGCACCTGCCGGTGCTACCTGGGGGCCGGTTAGTGTAGCCAATACTACAACAGGTGTAACAGGCTATAGTTATGGTACTGCCAATCCGTTTATTCCTACATTCAGCTTTGGTGGAACCATCGATTATGCGTCAAAAGTAGATCGCACCACTGGTACCAATCCGCAAAGTGTAGCCATTGGTGATTTGGATGGTGATGGCAAACCGGATATAGTAGTGGCTAATAACGGAGCTACAGGTGCATCTGCAAATACCGGCGTTTCGGTGTTCCGAAATATTTCAGCCACCGGCACTATCAACTCCGGATCGTTTACTTCAACAGGAACGCTAACTACACAAAATAACCCCCGTAGCATCACACTGGCTGATTTTGATGCAGACGGTAAGCTGGATATTGCAGTAGCCAATTTCAGTAGTAATACGGTATCCATATTTCAGAATACTTCTTCAGTAGGATCTATCAGTTTTAGTTCCATAACACCTATTGCAGTTGGTTCTAACCCTATTGATATTGCAACGGGTGATATAGATAGTGATGGCATGCCCGATATAGTAGTGGCTAATAATGGTGGTGGTGCTACCAATCATATATCCATATTAAGAAATACATCTGTCAAAACACCTTCTGCCACTTTTAGTTTTGCGGCCACATCGAATTTTAGCCTTTCAAATGGAACCGGCGCTACTGCGTGGGGAATTGCTATTGGCGATGTAGACCTGGATGGTAAACCAGATATTGTTGTGGCAAACAGAGGTACGGCCAATGCAGTAACCGTATTTAAGAATACTTCAATTGTGGCTCGTTTTTCCTTTACGCTTACCAGTTATACGGCTTCGAGTAACCCATATGGGGCAGCTATTGCAGATTTGGATCTGGATGGTAAGCCTGAAATACTGGTAGCAAATAATAATGCCAGTGGTACTGTATCGATATTTCAAAATACCAATAGTGTAGCGGGCACTGTAAGTTTTTCTACTACAGCTGTAAATCTGGTAACAGCTGCGAATCCTATCAGGGTGGCTGTTGGTGATGTAACGACAGATACCTATCCCGATCTGATTGTTGTGAATACCAGTACTGCCGCCAATAGTGTTTCTATATTCAGAAATAAACTCACGTCATCCGGAACCATTGCACTTGCATCATTTGAACTGAAAAGTGATTTTACAACAGGTCAGGCACCCTACGATGTTTCCATCGCCGATATGGATGGGGATGGAAAGCCGGAATTGGTCACTGCTAACAGTTCCAGTAACTCGGTATCTGTACTTTTTGGTACTTCCAGGCTTGAGATCACCAATTTTACACCCGGAGTTGGTTATACCGGAACTGCAGGTAATACTACAGTAACCATTACCGGATTAAACTTCAATCCTGTAGCTGCCAGCAATATAGTGCGCTTTGGCAATATGATTGCCACTGTGCTTTCTGCAAGCAGTACCGTACTAACGGTAACAGCACCCTGGGGTTCAACCTGGGGACCCTTATCGGTTCAGGATATTTCAACGGGCCAGATTGCCTACAGTTACAAAGTAGCTAACCCGTTTATTCCAACATTTAATGGAAATGATATTATAAGTCCTGGCAGCTTCGCAAAGAAAACAGATTTTACTACCGGAACCGCTCCTGTTAATGCAGTTTTTGCAGATCTGAATGATGATGGTAAACCAGATCTGATTGTGCCAAGTACCTCTGATCCCAGTGGTGCTGTATCAATATTTGAAAATATTTCTACTACAGGTACTATTTCATCGTCATCTTTTAGCTCGGTAATTACACTTATTCCAAGTGGATCGAGCTCTCCTAACCCGCAATATGTTGCGGTGGGTGATTTGGATGGTGATGGCAAGCCGGATTTGGCGGTAGCCAATTATGGTGTTGCCAGGGTTGCTGTTATTAAAAACAATGCCATACGGGGGGCTTCTCTCAGTGCATCTTCTTTTGCAACAAGGGTTGAGTTTGTTACGTCAACTAACCCTTCAGGTGTAGCAATCGGCGATTTGAATGGTGATGGCAAGCCAGAGATAGTAGTGGCAAATTTAAGTTCAAATTCGATCGGAATATTTCAAAACACATCTAGTGTTGGTGTAATTGATGCCAACTCTTTCGGAACTCAGATTGTGCCATTTACCAATATCACGAATCCCAGAACTGTAGTGATTGGTGATGTAGATGGCGATGGCAAGCCTGATTTGGTAAGTGCGGCATCTTCTGACCCCGACGTTCATATTCTCCTGAATAATACAACAGTTGGTGCAATCACTGCTGCTTCATTTACCAAAGCCACTGTTTCCGTACCTTCTATCATAGCGTATGATTTGGCTATGGGTGATCTGAATGGTGATGGTAAGCCTGATTTGGCGTTGGTGAACGAATTGAGAGAATCGGGAAATCCCAAACTGGCAATTCTTCGTAACACAAGTACCGTTGGTTCTGTAAGCTTTGAGTCTGCTGTTACTTTTACAACAGGTTCTAATCCGGTATCTGTATCAATTGGTGATATAAATGGCGATGGCAAACCAGACCTTGTTACTGCCCATAACTATGGATTAAGCATTGGTGTATTCAGGAATACAATAACGGATATGAATGCCTCATTTTCTTCCTCATCATTTGCAACAAGGGTTGAGTTTTTAACCGGTAGTCGTCCCTATGGAGCAACAATTGCAGATATAGATGGTGATGGGAAGCCGGAAATTGCGGTGGCAAACTTTGCGGGTAATAACGTGTCAATACTTAGTGCATCAGCGAGTATTCCTGTTATTACCGGCTTCACTCCCGGATTTGGGCCTACCGGAACAGCAGGTACCACAACCATAACGATAACAGGATACGATTTTAATACAACACCCGCCAATAATCGTGTTCGATTCGGTTCAACGAATGCTACCGTTTCATCTGCTACCAGTAACCAATTGGTGGTAACAGCGCCCTGGGGGGCTATTTGGGCTCCGCTGAGTGTTACTGATCTTGGAACAGGTGTAACAGGCTATAGTTACAGTGTAGCCAATCCCTTTATACCCACATTTACCGGAGGAACAGCTGCACTTTCTATGGCCTATGCTGCCAAGGCTGATTTTGTAGCTGATGTAAATCCGCAAAGTGTCGCTATTGGAGACCTGGATGGCGATGGTAAACCGGAAGTAGTGGTTGCCAATTATGGAGCAGCTGTGGTGAGTAATTTTGCGGCTAATGGATTAACGGTATTTGCCAATACATCTGCTACTGGTGTTATTAGTAGTAGTACACTCTCTGCAGTTGCCAACCTTTCTACCAGAAGTAACCCCCGGGTTGTTGCAATGGCCGATTTTGATGGTGATGGTAAATTAGACATCGCAGTAGCGAATTATGGCAACAGTTCTGTTTCTGTTTTCCGGAATACATCAGCAGGTACGGGGTTATTCAGTTTTACTTCAATCGGATTTTTTTCGGTTACCAGCAGCCCTTCGGGCATGGTTTTGGGTGATCTGGATAGTGATGGCAAAACGGATATTGCTGTAGTAAGTAATAATACGGCCGCAACCAATCAGATATCGGTGCTCAGGAATAGTACCACTTCCTCTATCAGTTTTGATGCAGCTACAAATGTAACCATGACCAATACCGGCACGCCAAGAGGTTGGGGTATTGCAATGGGTGATATGGATATGGATGGCAAACCAGATATCATCGTTTCTCAAACCGGTAATGCCAACTATGTTTCTATATTTAGAAATGTTTCTGTTCCGGGAGCTGTTTTCCTAACAGGACAAACGAATTTTACTACAGCCACTACGCCGTATGGTATTGCAGTTGGTGATCTGAATAAAGATGGAAAACCAGATATAGCAGTGGTGAATAATGGTTCTGCTTCTGTATCTGTTCTTGAGAATACCAATACGGTGGCTGGTACCTTTAGTTTTGGAACAAAAGTTGATTTTACTGCTGGTACCAACCCAATCAGTGTGGCCATTGCCGATCTGGATGGCGATGCATGGCCCGATCTTGCTGTGGTGAATAGCAGTACTGCTTCGAATACTGTTTCAGTATTTCGGAATAAGCTAACTGCCACAGCCACTATTACTACAACTTCCTTTGAAACAAAGCTTGATTTTTTAACCGGGCAAGCGCCCTACAGTGTAGCTGTTGCTGATCTCGATGGTAATGGTAAGCCAGAAATTGTTGTTGCCAATAATAATGTTGCTTCCGTATCTGTTTTATACCCTTATCAACCAATTGAGATAACCGATTTTACCCCTAAGTTCGCTCCAACGGGAACTGCTGCTGTTAGTGTGCTTAGTTCAACAGTAACAATTTCAGGTACAGGCTTTAATTCGACCACTACAAATAATATTGTTCGTTTTGGTACAGCTCTTGCTAACGTACTTACTGCCAGCAGCACACAGTTAACTGTAACAGCACCCTGGGGGGCAACCTGGGCACCACTTTCAGTGCAGGATGTGATTACGCAATCAAAGGCCTATAGCTACAAAGTAGCCAATCCCTTCATCCCTACTTTTACAGGTAATAGCATCATCTTACCAACCGATTTTGCTAAAAAAACTGATTTGCCTACTTCGGGTACTATTACCAGTGCGAGGTCTGTTGCGATAGGCGATATAGATGGCGATGGTAAGCCGGATATTGTTGTTACCAATAATGGAACAACCGCTCCCAATCCGGGCATTTCTGTATTTAGAAATACTTCTACCACTGGTACCATCAGTACAGGTTCCTTTGCCAGTAAGGTTGATTTTGCCACAGGTAGTAACCCTTATAATGTAGCGATTGATGATATAGATGGCGATGGTAAGCTGGATGTGGCCGTTGTAAACTATTCTTCGAATACGCTATCAATTCTTCGTAATACATCTACATCAGGATCTGTTTCTTTTGCTACTAAAGTAGATTTTACAACAGGTACCAATCCAAGTAATGTGTCGGTTGGTGATTTGAACGGCGATGGAAAACCCGAAATAGCAGTAGCTAATTTTTCTACAGGCTCACTGAGTGTTTTTCAGAATACAGCAACATCGGGTACCATCAATAGCAGTTCCCTGGGTTCGAGAATTGACTGGACATCGCTCGGGAATATTCGAAATATTGCCATTGGCGATATGGATGGCGATGGTAAGCCGGAAATGACCGTAATGACTTCGAATACTACAACACTGGAAGTATTTCAGAATAATACGACCGTTGCAGGGGTTATAAGTGCCAGCTCTTTTACACGCAGAAGTATTGCCAGTGTTGGCATCTCTGCCTATGATCTTGCTATTGGTGATTTGGATGGGGATGGTAAATTGGATGTAGCTATTGTAGGTTCTAGCGGAACAACTGTTGGGGTATTACGTAATACATCTGCGAGTGCTGGTTCATTTACTTTTGCTACGATCGCTACCTATAATACAGCTACATCACCACAGTATATTTCTATTAATGATATGAATGGCGATGGTAAACCTGATCTTCTGGTTTCAAATATTGGATCTGCGTCTCTGTCGGTTTTGGCAAATACCTCAACAGTAGGTACTATTAATTTTGCTAATAAGGTTGATTTTGCAACAGGTCTCGCTGGCTATGGTACGGCAGCCGCCGATTTGGATGGTGATGGTAAACCAGAAATTGTAGTAGCGAATATCAACTCCAATAATATCTCTATATTAAGTGAACTAAAGGTTCCAACTATTGCCAATTTTACACCCCGCAGTGGCTTAACAGGAACGGCAGGATTAACAACGGTAAGTATTTCGGGCGGGAATTTTAATAGTGTTGCAACAAGTAACCTCGTGCGATTTGGTGGTATTTCTGCTACAGTAAATGCAGGTACTGTAACAACACTCACTGTAACAGCTCCATCAGGAGCAACATGGGCTCCCTTAAGCGTTATGGATATCGATACACGCCTTACCGGATTTAGCTATCCAGTCGCAAACCCTTTCATACCAACATTTGCCGGAACAGGAAGTATCAATGCGAATGATTATGTTGAACGAGTTGACTTTGCAACAGTAACCACTACAAATGTCAATCCGTGGAATGTAAGTTTTGCAGATCTGAATGGGGATGGTAAGGTAGATATGATTGTAACCAATGCGGGTACTGCCGGTAATTCGGTATCTGTGTACCGTAATACTTCTTCGCTTGGGACAATTTCTTCCGCTTCTTTTGCCGCTAAGGCTGATTTTACCACATTAACTTCTCCCCGCGCTATTGCTATTGGTGATCTGGATGGAGATGGGTTGCTCGACATCGCTGTTCCGGCATTTAGCAGCACAACTTCCATATCGGTACTTCGTAATACTTCAAGCGGTAGTACCATTAGTTTTGCTACAAAAGTAGATTTTACAGTAGGATCCAACCCCATCAGTATCGCTATTGGTGATCTGGATGGAGATGGCAGGCCCGATCTGGCAGTGGCCAATAATGCAAGTGCCACATCTGCCAATATCTCTTTGTTGCGAAATACCATCAGTTCAACCGGCACCTTTACGGCAGCTTCTTTTGCTACAAAAGTTGATCTAGCCATAAGCGGAAGCAGCTTTTCAACCTGGAGTATCGCAATGAGCGATCTGGATGGAGATAATAAACCCGATCTGGCAGTAAGTTGTAGCGGCACCAGTAACTCGCTTGCTTGTTATAGAAACACTTCATCTGTAGGCGTATTCAGTTTTGCCACTGCAACATTAACAACGGTAGGGACTACTCCGAGACAAATAGCAGTAGGCGATTTGAATAATGATAATAAGGCCGATATAGTAGTAGTGAATAATGGATCCAATAACTTATCACTGTTGCGAAACAGCTCATCTTCCGGATCCATCAGTTTTGTAACTGAAACCGCATTGTCAACGGGAACCGGTCCAATGGGTGCAACCATTGGTGATCTGGATGGCGATGGTTTACCTGATGTGGCGGTGGCGAATAATACTAACCCCGGTAGTGTTTCTGCATATAGAAATACCAGTTCGGGTAGCATCAGTTTTGGAACAGGAGTTAGTTTTACTACCGGTACCAATACAGGTCCATATCATATTGCAATTGTTGATGTTGATGGTGATGGTAAACCAGAAATGGCTGTGGTGAATAACACTACTAAATCAGTATCCATACTTTTCTCCCGCAAAAGCAGTTTTTTACTTTTCGGAATACCATTTTAATGTTTATTTAAGGTGTTGATAGCCAGTATTTTCAGGGCCTTCAAAAGCCCGATATGGTGCAAAAAATGAAATCTGGTTTTGTGTTCGTCAATTTTTTTCGATGGTTCAATAGTAATTGGAGGCAGTTCGTCAGATATCAAAAAATGCTTACCCCTACATGGAATAGCTTCGGTATTAGTTTGTATAAATAGCTTGGGGCGTTTTTTGCCTGTTGGGCTGTTATACAAGTCGTTAACAACACGATTATGGGTTTGTTTGGCATCAAGATCTCTTTTCCCGGAACAGGCATGCGCTGGCGTAAATCGACTTTACTCCTGCTATTGCTATTGTTGCTGGGTGCAGGGAACAGCTTGTTGGCACAAGTAAAAATCGGCAACAATCCCAGTGTTATCAATCCCGCTTCTATTCTTGAATTAGAAAGCACGAATAAGGGGTTATTGCTTACCAGGTTACAGGATACGTCCCTGGTGGCGAATCCTCCCGATGGTATGTTGATCTTTGTTATTAATGCCAGCTCGGGTCAACACCTGTATGTGAGGCAATCACAATCCTGGCAACAACTTGCTACCAGTTCCAATGTAAATGATCTGGTACTCTCTTTTATTACGAAAGATAGCCGCATAAAGGATAGTGTGATGAAGGCCATAAGGCTTTCTGCCGATAGTTTGGCCACACGTGGTTTTATTGATGCCACAGGTGGCGACAGCAGCTTGTTGAAAAAAGTAATTCTCTCGATCAATATGCAACGGTTCCGGGATAGTATTGCTACCGCATTGAGTAGTAGTCCTGTTAGGGATAGCTTATTAAAGCTTGTTGCTGCTAATACCAAAGCTACAACGGTAGATAGTTTGAAGACTTCTGGTTTCCTAACAGTAACAGGAGGGGATAGCAGTGTGCTCAAAAAAATATTGATCGGCATCGACGCGCAACGCTTCAGAGATAGCATTGCAGTAGCGCTAACCAGTAGTCCGGTAAAAGACAGTTTGGCCAATATCATTTATGCCCAATCACTCAACCAATCATTTAATCTGGCCTTGGGAGCCATTAGTGATTCACTGGTAGTGATCAGGGGGAATACATTGAAAAAGATTGCCGTTGACTCATTGCTGTTGAGTGCCACAGGTTTTATTGATCCGGTTGGTATATATAAAGCAACGGGTTCTTCAACTGTTTTTCCTGCATCGCCATCTGCCTATCCGGGTAATGGCAATTTCACTTTCGAATTTAATGAAGCCATCAAGTTTGTATATACGGTGCCTGGTGCCAGGTTGGGAGATGCGATTTATTATACCACGTCTACCCAGTTCAATGAGTACCTGCAAATAGGCAAGATCACGATTGTTCGTGATGATACCGTGGTAGTAACCGTAATCAATGGAACAGAAACAAATATTACACCAACAGATATGCGGCTTACCTTATCTGTTATAAAAGCAAAGCGTTAGAATAAACAGTAACAATAAAAACAATTTTATGAACAAGAACATTAAAGGCTATATTATACTCGTCATGGTAGTAGCCGGATCACTGCTTTCCTATAGCAGTAATGCCCAGATTAAAATAGGTGATAACCTGGGTACGCACAAAGCAACACGTGCATTGGATATGAGCTCAAAGAATATCGACAATGTGGGTTCTGTTTTGTACACTGCCTCTCCTATTACTTTGGGTACCAGTACCGCTATTGGTGCCAATACAGCAACTGTAGATGTGTTCAGTTCATTTGCCATCACGGCCTCTGCAGGTAGCCTTACCTTTACATTACCAACACCTACTGTAACTACTGCAGGACGTATCGTATATGTAATCAATGCTGGCGCTACCAATGCCTTTACCATGTATGGTATAAACATTGGGGTTGGTCAGTATGCCAGCTTCGTATTCAATGGCACTAACTGGGTACCGGCTGCAGTAGCAACAACAGGCGTTGCTTTAAGTAGTATTACTGCTGCTACAACCACAAACCTCATCGATAACCTTAACTTTTCTCAAACCTGGAGATGGAGTACCGCGACTACACAAACACCGTTTTCTCTGGAAGCCAATGCGCTTACTACCGGAAACTTGCTGGATCTGAAAGCAAATGCACTTACTTCTGGTAGTGTATTAAGCGTAACCAGTAATAGCGCCGTTAAAACCGGCACAAATGGTTTGTTGTATGTTGCTAACCTCAATGCGGCTACAACAGGAACTGTTGCTACTATTCAGGCTAACTCTACAGCAGGTAGCGGATTGTCTGTTCTTGCCAACGGCAATGTGGGTATTGGAACTAATGCGCCCAAAGCAACTTTACATAATGATGGATCAACCATTATTGGCGGTGTAGCCACTATTACAAACCTGGCTACAGGTGGTAATATTGGTGCCAGTGCCGCTGCAACTGTAGATGCAAAATCTGTATTTGCCGTAGCACAAACAACAGCCGCACAAACCCTTACATTATTTACGCCTACTGATGCAACAGCAGGTCGTGTAGCTACAGTGATCAACACGGGTACTGCCTCTTTTACACTCGGCGGATCAACAGTAGCACCAGGAACTGCTCAAACCATGATTTGGAATGGATCGGCCTGGGTATCAAATGCTGGCGGTTCAGTATCCGGAAAACAAACTATTACAGTTGCCGGAGCCAATGCCGGATTAAGTACTGCAACACTTAATGACGGAAGCAGCAATGTAATATTCACTGTAACACTTACAGTAGCTGGTGTTCAGGCTGATGATGCGATAACAGTTAACTATGCCCAGTCTGACTATACAACAAGTGGCTGGTTAGCTCCTGGAACAAGTGGTGTTGGACAAAACGAAGGTGTTACGATATTGTCTGCCGTAGCATCTGCAGCCAATACTATTAAAGTAACATTTGCGAATCTGATTGCCGGATCTCAGCCATCTGTAGATGGATTGAAGTTGGTAGTGGGGTATCGCAGATAATTATTATTACTGTTTATTCTAAAGAAGATAACAATTAGGTAGGAAATTCAATTTGTATTCACCTCTTTCACATGAAGCAGGTGAATACAAATCCTACAAAATAAACTAAGACCAACGAGTAGGTAACTTGTACAAATACTTTTCGGCAAATACAACAGGATCGTGGCCGGCAGTAAAAAGTTCTCTGCACTAGCTGCAGAATCCAAAAAATGATCTATGCAAGTGAAATGGTTATATGATAAAATCTACAAGATCTTCCCGCTTGTACTGCTAATGGGGCTATTGCATAGCAACCAGTCGGCAGCACAATTGGTAGCAGGGGATAATCTTGGCAATCATAGGGCCAATCGCAAGCTGAATATGAATGCGCAGAATATTGAAGGTATTGGTGCTGTTATTTTTGGTGTAAAAGCAATCGCCAACCTTACAACAGGTGGTACTATTGGAACAGCGGCAAGCACTGTTGATATATTCAGTGTATTTACCATTAACCAAACCACGACAGGGCAAACCGTTACTATTCCTGCTCCTACTGTCACTACAGCGGGCTATGGTATTTCTCTATTGAATATTGGAACTGCCTCTTTTATCGTATCTGGTATTACAATTGATCCCGGTCAGCAGGCAAGGTTTATCTATGGGGGTACAACTCCTGGGTGGATGCCGGCTAAGGCTCTGGCAGCAGGCGCTTCACTAAGCAGTTTAACTCCTGCCGCCACCAGCAATACCATCGATAACACCAATTTTACTCAAACCTGGAACTGGAGTACGGCTACCACACAAACACCGCTCACCATAACAGCAAACGCACTTACTACAGGAAGTATTGTAAGTATTACCAGTTCAAGTACCAGCAATACCGGAACAGGGGGCTTGCTGAATGTGGCCAATAAAACAGCTACAGTAACAGGTACACTGGCTCGCTTTGAAGCCAACTCCACCGCAGGAAGTGGTATGACCCTGCTTACCAGCGGGAGAGTAGGTATTGGTACAGTGTCGCCTACAACCACCCTTGATGTGGTGGGGGATGTGACTGCTTCTGGTAATATTACTTCAGCAGGTACCGTTATAGCCAAACGTTATACGGGTACTGCCCCTGCTGCCATTAATACGGCTGCTACAACAACAATTGATCTTGCAACAGGAAATGTGTTTACACTTAATGTGGGTGCATCTGTTACCACGCTCACTTTGAACAATCAACCAACAGCTCCTGCAACCATTATCTTTAAATTAACCTACAGCTCAGCTACAGCATATACAATTACATGGCCGGCCGCATTCAAATGGAGCGGAGGAACAGCACCAACCCTAACCTGTGTGAGTGGAAAAGTTGATGTGATTTCCCTGTTGTACGACGGAACGAATTATTTCGCATCGGTAGCTCAAAACTTCTAAAATACTAATCTTCAATATAAAGCGATTAAAAAGGAGAAATAAACAATAACACTCTGATGAGTGATAGGAAACAGTTCATCTTTATTTTAATTCATGAAGAATTTACTCATCATATTCCTGTTATCTCCTGCCTTACTGCTGGCGCAGAAAAATGGTGCTAAGCAAAGGCGTGTTTTATCGCCAGATAAAAAGATCAAACAACCAATACCCGCTGCTGGTAAGCTTTCACCTAATAAAACCATGACACTGAATGATCTGGCTGCATTAGGAATTGAGTTGCCAGGTACTTTTTTTCATGTAAGTGCTACGATTGCTGGTTTAAAGGATAGCACGCGTATAGTGCTGACGAATACAACAGATGGAAAGGTTTTTGCAGAAACAAAATCTGCTAACGGACAATTTAGTTTACACGGCAAACTTCCTTATGAAGGGCTTTATGCAATTAACCTGGAAGGGTATCCATATCGCCCTACAGTATTCATGACGAATGATTCGGTGAAGCTTTCAGGCCATGTTAGCAATATAGACCAACTGACAATTGCTGGTGGCCAGTCGACACAGGATTTTGAAATTTACCGTAAACAGTTTGACGAAGACGCTACGAAATTAACTGAGCTGCAGCGGCGAATTAATGACGGAGCTTCCGGTTTTGAACGAGATTCTTTGATCAATGCCTATAAACAGATTGTTTTAGTGAAAGCAGATACATTTATGCAATCACATCCTGCTTCTCTGGTATCGCCCTTTGTATTATTCACAATGGCTGGCCTTGTACATGATATAGATGAATTGAGTAACCGTTATGATCAACTTGCCCCAGCAGCAAAAGGGAGTCATTATGCACAGCTCATTAACCGGATGATTTTAGATCAACGAAACAATAAGATTGGTGATCCGGCACAAGGGTTTACGCAAACTAATTTAGACGGCAAGCCGGTTTCATTAAAACAATTCAAGGGTAAAAATGTGATTCTGCATTTCTGGTCTAGTTGGTGTACACAATGCGAACCGGATCTGATGCCTTTGAAGGATTTATATAACAGGTACAAAGAAAAAGGATTGGTGATCATTGGTGTTTCAGTTGATACAGATAGGCAGCAATGGCAAAAAGCAGTGAAACAAAATACATTACCCTGGGTACAGCTAAGTGATCTTCGGGGATGGGGTAATGAAGTTGCCGTTTTATATAAAGTAGAGACTATGCCCCAAAACTTTCTGATAGATAAGGAAGGGCGTATTAGTGCGAAGAATATGAGTATGATGGAGCTGGCTGACAAATTAAAGGAATTGTACAATGAATGATCAAGTGATTGAATTCAATTGCCTGGTATCGTACGTAGAAATAATTAACGCCCCCCAACAAGGCTCTCCGGGATCAAAAATAGCAATAGGTGTCAGGAGAAACTAAACGACACATAGCTGAGGTGCTTATTGCTGAAAAACTGCATCAATGCTTTTGCCATACGTTGAACAGTTGTATCCCGGGGGCCCATTGGGGATTGAAAGATGGATAGATCAGCTGGTATACTCAAATGCTTGCCTGCAGCCTTAAGTCCGGTAGCTTGATATGCCTGCTGAAAATAATCAAGAACTTTTTAAATGATTCATATGAACAAGTTTTTTGGTAAGTTATTGTTTGTTTTGTTGTTCATGTTTACAAACTCTGTTGCTTTTGCTCAAGCGGATAGTCAAAGAGCAAATCCGCCACAGTTAATGAGAACTTCCTCCGATAGCCTGTATTATGCAGCAGGACTCTATATTGCTTCGTGGATCAAGGATAATGGCATGAAGCAAATGTTCAATAAGCCAATGTTTCAAAAGGGGCTGATGGATAAGTTGAATGGTGCCACCATGAAAATGGGAGATAGTCTTGCGTTTGATAAAGTATCAATCCATGTTCAAAAGCACGCTGCCGAAACAGCCAAGAAAAAGGAACAGGCTTTCTTAAAGAAACTTTCGACAACAACAGGTGTGGGTAAACTGCCGAACGGTGTCTATTTTCAGGAACACGTTAAAGGAACAGGAGCTGCACCTGTTATCACAGATTCTGTAATGGTACACTTAAGGGGAGAAACCATAGAGCATGTAAGAATCGCTGATACTTATCAGTCAAATCAAGCTTCTACACTGGCATTAAGCAGGCTGGTTCCGGGTTTGGCGGAAGCGATTACCTATATGCGGGCTGGAGCTAAGTGGACGGTATATATACCCTCCATCCTGGCTTATGGGTCAGTAGGACTAACTGACGTAATTCCCCCTAATAGCCTGTTGGTATTTGAAGTTGAGTTATTGGCTATAAAATCTGTGGATGCTAATTAAAGTAAACAGATCGTTCTTATACTTCCTGAGGGATCAATGATCCCTTAAAATCCAATAGTATTGAAATCAGTGGTTTTTGCTGTCAGCTATTGCTGATTGTTTACATGGAAAAACCGATCGTTCATCATTAAGCAATGCGGTTACGGCTAACCCATATGTAAATTTATAAGGATAATCATCAAATACAGTAAACAGGAGTTTAGCCGAAATGCCTGTTTACATGAAACAGTTAACTTGACCATGGGCATTCAGCAAAAGGATAGCTTTGTTGCGAAAGGAAAATCGCTTGTTCCGGTAAAGAATTTTTTTTTTACCTGTGGCATCCTTTTGCTGTCAGCAATCTTTTTTTCGTCACCAATACAAGCCCAGGAAGGAATCTATATAGGAAGTGCAACCAATATTTTCGTTCATAGCGACACGCTATCCATTATTGGGAATGTGCAGAATAAGGGACATTTTGGAAGCAAGCCCGGTTCTGTTATCCGGTTTTTAGGACAAATATGGTTTAATGATACAACTGCTACCCTTCCCGATGAAAGAAGCTATTTGATGGCGCAATCCATACCCAGTCGTTTTGATGGCGTAGGTGGTCAGTTTTGGCTTACCCAGGCGTGGATTAGTTCACCCCAATCACAATTTATTCAAGGGGGTTATTCTGTATTAAAAAAGAAAGGAGCTTCTTTCCCTAATCTGAAGGTTGACAATGCCAGGGATATATACCTGACGGGTGATATTGATGCGCAAATAAGAAATAACCTACAACTGGAGAATGGTCATATTTGGTTGGCTGGACGCAATCTTGTGATGGGAATAACCAATCCCGGAACCATTACCGGTTACGATCATAATAAGTATATCATAACTGGTGTAGATATAAATGGTGGCTTTCTGTATCGCTCAAAGCTCAACAGGGCTGCCGGCACTACCGTATTTCCGGTAGGGGCTAATAATAGTCAGTATACACCTGCAGATATTCTTCATACCGGACTTGCAGAAGACTTCAAGGTTAGGGCGTTTAATGATCTTTATACACTTGCAACGACAGGCTTGCCTGGTGGGCCGCCATTTGTTAGAAATACATGGAATATTGGGAAGGAAACGCTGGAAGATTCAGCTACTATCGTAAGGTTACAACACCCCTCTTATTATGAAGGCACTGCTTTTTCCGGCAAAAGGGATTCTGCCTATATTACTTTCTTTAATAAGGACAAGCAGTTTTGGGATACCATACAACCTGCCGGTGCAACTATTCCGGGTACAATCACAACCGGTGCACTTCAGTCTGATGCCTACATCAATATACGTACATTCATTAGGGCCCTGGGTACTAATGAGTTTTTGGGCAAGTCGGTGAACAATTCTACAGACTACCTCGGCACGCAGTTGTCGCTCATTAAAAAAGCAAAAAATCCACAGTTACAAATTGATGGCTCTTACAATGTACAGTATACATTGCTGATTAAAAACCAGTCCCGTTCATCTCTGAATTACATACGATTGAGTGATAATCTGCGAACAACATTCCCTTCACCACTTGCTATAACGGTGGCAGGTGTTACTGTAAGTGGTAAGCTGGTTGCCAATGCTGGTTATGATGGTATAACAGATACGGTATTGATTAGTACTGCCTCCAGAATGGATGCAGGAAAGGAAGATACGGTTGTGATCAATGTGAATGTCAAACATAATAATGTGTTCGGTACTTTCTATAATACGGCTATTGCCGAAGGTCAGGCCAGTACAGCCAACGCACAGGTATCTGTTGTTTCTGCTAATGGTAGTTCTGTAGACGCATCGGGTAATCCGATTCCTTCCGGAACACCTGTTACAATCAATCCTTTAGATGTTAGACCATCTGGTGGCTTCTCACCCAATAATGATGGGGTAAATGACAGATTTGTCATTGCTAATACTTCAACATATAATGTAACACTGGAAGTAGTAGATAGATGGGGGAATAAAGTGTTTATGAGCAGGGGCAATTATAATAATGACTGGGATGGAACATCTAATCAGCCGGGTAGCTATGCAAATTCCAGGTTGCCCGATGGTACTTACTTCTATAATATCACATTGTTCAATAAACAAACCGGAGCCAGGGTTTCTTCCTTGGTTGGTTTTGTAACACTTAAACGTTAAAAGCAATGATTAACAATGCGCATACGAAAGACCATAGCTGCCATTAGTGCAATTTTTATTTCTGTGTTTAATGTTTCTGTATCTGCGCAGGAAATACCCGTGTATTCACAATACATGTTCAATATGTTATCGCTGAATCCGGCTTATGCCGGAAGTCATCCTGTGGCATCAGCAATTGGTACTTTCAGAAAACAATGGATAGGAGTGCCCGGAGCACCACAAACAACGGCCATTGCTATGGATATGCCTGCAAGAAATAACTTTCTTGGACTGGGGTTACAAATCACTGATGATAGAATTGGCATACAAAAATCTACTACCATTTCTACTTCCTATGCTGTCAGGATCAGACTTGGGGTAAGTGAAGATGAAACGGAAGATCAGGTGCTGGCTATTGGTATACAAGCAGGATTGAATAACCTGAAAGCTAACTATAATGAGGTAGATCTGTTTAATCCCTATGATCCTTCTTTTACAGGAAATATTGTTAATGAGTTTCTGCCATCATTTGGTGCTGGCATCTACTATCATTCGCCAAATTTTTATTTAGGTATTTCCAGCCCCAATTTGATACAAGCTTATCGCGATAAAACCTCTCAGGTAGTGCGTAGTTCGATCTCAAGATTCCAGAATTCACATATCTTCCTGGCTGCGGGTTATGTTTTTGATGCCAGTCCAACGATTAAGCTGAAGCCCTCCCTATTAATAAGGGCCCTGCCGGGAACGGCATTGCAATATGATCTGAATACCAATGTATGGTTCAATAATAAGTTTTCAACAGGTCTCTCATATAGAACGAATGATGCCCTTGTTGGTTTATTCGAACTGCCAATAGGCAATAGTTTACAATTTGGATATGCCTATGCCTATACCATTGGCACCACACTAAAAACTTTTAGCAGAGGAACACATGAAATGATGCTTCGCTTTGAATTGAATGGTGGTCAAAAAACCAATCAGTCTCCCCGATACTTTTAACAGATAATATTAATAAAAATACAATGCCTGTATCTGTGAAAAGACTTGTAATGATCCTTCTTCTAATTAGTGGAGTTTCATACAGCTATGCACAGAAGCAGGAAAAGTCATACAAAGAAAAGATAGATAGGCTGGTTAACTCTTTTAATTATCATAAAGCCATTCATAAAGGGGAACGTTTGCTAAAACGGCATCGTACGGATACGGGGTTACTCAGGTCTATTGCAAATCTTGCCTGGCGGGTAAGAGATTTTGATCAGGCCATACGCTATGCGCATGATCTCTATACAATTCATCCAACCGCAGCTTCTTTACAGCTATACACACAAGCGTTGATGACCAGGGAAGACTATGCAGGAATCATTCAGTTGACAAAATCTTTTCTTGCTATACACCCTGATAATGATACCGCAGCGGCTATTTTGCAAGATTTGTATGCGGTTCCTTCTATTCAGAAGGGTTTTGACCAGGCAAAGTTAAGAGCTTTGCCCATCAGCCCTTTACAAGATATGTTTAGTCCAATAAAAATGGGTACAGGGATTCTTTTTGTTGGTTCTGCCAAAAAGCATACAAAGTATGAGGCAGGCCAAACACAACTTTTTTTATTGCCAGATACAGCAACTCTTGGATTAGCGGATTCGGTAAAGGGGAACAGTAGCAAAAAATTATCTGTACAGATGCTGGTTAATAACAATAATACCAGACTCAATTATGGTCCTGCAAGTTTTGATTCAACCAACTCTACTTTATATTTCTGCATGAGTGGCGGGATAAAACATCGAAAACAGATTAATCGCTTACATATTTATATAGGAACCTACAGAAATGGCAGATTAACGGATACACGGGCTTTTGTTCATAATAGTGCTGAATATTCAACTTTTCATCCGGCAATTTCTCCTGATGGAACCCGATTATACTTTATATCAGATCGGCCCGGCGGTTATGGAGGGCTGGATATATATGTTTCGGTTAAGCAGGAAGATGGCACATGGGGAGAGCCCATTAACCTTGGTCCTGGCGTTAATACTTCTGGGAATGAAATGTTCCCTTATGTAGATCGGCAGGGTGTGCTTTATTATTCTTCTGATGGAAATAAAGGACTGGGTGCGCTGGATATTTATATGGTATCACTCGAGAATGATCAGGTACTAACAACACCCAGAAACCTTGGTGAAGGATTGAACTCTGGGGGTGACGACTTTGGTATTATCATGGATGCAACTGGCAGATCCGGGTATCTTAGTTCAAATCGTTCAGGTATTGATAGAATCTATCATTTTTCTTTAGATAAGCGAATAGATACGCTTAGGCAGGGTCGCTTACAGGAGGACACTGTTGTACAGGGATTGAATAGAGGGGAAAAAGATATATTATTTACCGGAACAGATGCTGTTACTAAGAGGGAGCAGCAAAAGGTAGCTATTGATAGGAAGCAGGCAAATACAGAAAAGGAATATTCGGATTCAGCTAAAGCCGCATCAGCGATTTCAAATAATACGCTTTTACATCAAGACAAGTTATTACAAGGAAAAGGTATTTCAGATACGATGAAGCAGCAAGAAGGCTACCAGCTATTTTCAGTATACTTCGATAAAGATGCTGTGGCTGCCATAACTGAAACGGATTTGCAAATGTATAGGGATGCTGTAAAGGCAATGCTGGCAAATGATAGCTTTACTATTGTGTTACGATCCTATACAGATTATGCCGGATCGGAAAAGGTGAACAAGCGGGTTGCCGAAAAAAGAGCCTTAACTGTTAAGAGGATGTTGGAAAAAATGGGTGTACCTGCCAGTAAGATTATTATAATGCCATTTAAACCCGCAATCAATATCTTGCCACCAAGTTCTTCTGGTCCTTATAGCAAACAGGCAGAAAAGAATAACCGGCGAACAGATATTTTCGTTACCAGGGATTCGCAGTTGTTGCCAGAGGAAAAAGCTACAGCAAAAAAAGACTGGTGGCTGGGTAAAGAAGGTTCTGGTACCATGGTTGTTACCTCTTCAAAAGCTATAGGAAATGGTATCCATGATCAGCAAGTTGTTATGACAGATAAAAATGTAAAAAAGGACAACAATAATCAAATGATAGATAAGCCAGGTTTATTCAACAACGCTAAAGAGTTGACACCATCGATTCAACAAAGAGGAAAAAAAGATACAGTAATCAGAACAAATAAAATAGAAGTGACGCCGCGGGCTAGTAAAAATGAGCATCAGTCTTTAAACGAAACTATTACTACCCCAAGACAAACAAGTGTACAAAGAAATTACAATTTAAAAGATTCGATCAGAATAGCAGACAATGAAAGCGAAGGAACAAAGAAACCAATCATTATTGAAACCTATTCAGATTCGCTGTTGATCGAATTGTATGATAACGGAGTAGCCGATACAGACACCATTTCTCTGATTTATAATGATCAGCTTTTAGTAAACCGACAAGAGTTGAGTGTGAATCAGCCAATCTCCTTTTATATTTTGGTAGATAGGGATCCATCAAAGAATAAAATGATATTCTTTGCCAATAACCTTGGACTGATACCTCCCAACTCAGCGTTGATGGTGATCAAAGATGCGAGTGGATACAGGAAAGAGGTTTTTATTGAGAATAAATTATATCAAACTTCTGTGGTGTATTTTATCAAAAAAGAAAGACCGGTAGCTCCTAAGAAACAGTGATTCGGATAGGGGAAGTTGTGTCATTTTTCGCTGTTTGATGATGAATCATGTACAACCTTGTGGAGACTTGGTTCGTATATGTACAAAAAATAGCAGAAAATTTATTTTTAAGGTAACTGTTTGATTAGCAGAATATTGTATCTTACGGAACAAGTTCAATATCCCCCCATATGAACTACCCCCGCAGTAGAAAATCCAATCAGGGCAGGCTTGCGCTTACGCAGTCCTATTGGATTAGTATTTTCATTAAGGGGTTATGTTGTTTATTTGTTTTTCTATTGCCTCAGATAGGTAGTGCTCAACTCAATGGCGGTTCAATTGGCGCAACTAAGTGTCAAATTTGGAATACAGACCATTTGGTTTATGAAACTGTTCCAGCTTCTAATTTGAATTTATTTGAGCCAGTTGTTTATAGCTGGGAGCGTTCTCAGGTGTCTGATTTTTCCAGTGGCATTACTACCATAAATTATTTTAGTCAGAGTTTGAGAGATGTGGTTAATCTAACTGGAACCTGGTATTATCGGCGAAGGGTAGATAACGATGGTAATTTTGCGTATTCGAATATTGTAAAAATTGTTATGATGCCTACGGCCAGTATTACTGGTTCTGCGGCAGTTTGTGAAAATGGAACAATTCCTTCGCTAAATGTTACTGCTCAGGGCGGAGTAGCACCATTTACAGTTACGTATACGATTAATGGCGCAGCACCTATTACGGCAGGTACGAACATGGCAGGTAGCTTAACTATCTTGGCGCCAACCAATGTAGCAGGTGTTTTTACCTATAGTCTTACTTCGGTAGTAGATGCAAATTCATCATCTGAGTCCTGTATCAATACCAATATTGCCAGTGCGGCTACTATTACGGTAACAGCCTTACCTACTGCTACCATAACTGCTTCTACATTAACAGCATGCCTGAATCAAGCCAATCCCGTGGTTTCTCTCACCGGTTCTGGTGGCGTGGCCCCTTATATTTTTACGTATCGAATCAATGGTGGTTCCAATCTTACGGTCACATCAACTGGTGCTGTAGCTACTTTAACTGTTGCAACAAATGTGGCCGGAAGCTTTAATTATGAACTGGTTAGTGTTCAGGAGAGTGGTCCGACAGCTTGTATTAATGCTCAAAATATGTCGGCCACAGTTGTGGTGAATAGAAACCCTACGGTAACATCCATTACACCTGTATTACCTGCTGTATGTCGGGGAGAAACATCGTTTAATGTAACTTTTAATGGTGTTACGGAAAGCCCGGATCAATATCGGATAGAATGGGGGGCAACTGCATTGGGAGAAGGCTTTGTAAATAATGGATATCAGGTATATAATCAGCTTACCAATACCATAACGGTATCTGTTCCGGCTACGGCAACGCCTAATACCTATATTGGAACATTACGTTTATTAAATTCTTCTACAGGCTGTTATCTTGAAAACTCTGCCGGCGCATTGGTGAATCCATTGCCTACAGCCACAATCACGAGCTCGGCACTCACCGTTTGTGAACAGGCATCTGCACCTAATATAACCATTACAGCCCTTGGGGCAACAGCACCTTATACGGTTACTTACCGTGTTATTACCAATGGGATTGCGGGAGCAAGCTTACAGGTAGTGACAGATGGGGTTGGGGTTGCAACGATGACTGTTCCTGTTAGTTCGGCAGGAGTTATTACATATGAATTGATTGCTGTTCAAAGTAGTGTCTCAAATTGTATAAATGCTCAAACAGCATCCGTAACCATACAAGTGAATGCTTTACCTGTTCCGCTTATTACAGCATCGGGCCCATTGACTTTTTGTGCGGGTGGTTCTGTTGATTTGACTGCCAGTGGTGGAACGGCGTATTTGTGGAGTAATGCTGCAACTACTGCGATGATCAGTAATATTGTTTCGAGTGGCACTTATTCAGTTACAGTAACGAATGCTGCAAATTGTTCAGCGGCAACAAGTACAGTTGTCACAGTGAATGCGAATCCTGTCCCAGTGATTACAGCATCAGGTCCCTTGACATTTTGTGCGGGTGGTTCTGTTGATTTGACTGCCAGTGGTGGAACGGCGTATTTGTGGAGTACTGCTGCAACCACTGCGACAATCAGTAATATTGTAAGCAGTGGCACTTATTCAGTTACGGTAACGAATGCTGCAAACTGTTCAGCGGTAACAAGTACAGTTGTCACCGTGAATGCGAATCCTGTCCCAGTGATTACAGCATCGGGCCCTTTGACTTTTTGTGCGGGTGGTTCAGTGGATCTAACTGCCAGTGGTGGGGGTACATATTTATGGAGTAATGCTGCTACTACATCTGGCTTGTCAA